>Ga0105245_10003248_pt1 | contig 14574 bp, 13 predicted proteins | sample KBSM54metaG_FD_81523 | JGI IMG/M metagenome (GOLD analysis project Ga0105245, IMG submission 81523) | Miscanthus rhizosphere microbial communities from Kellogg Biological Station, Michigan, USA - KBS M5-4 metaG | ecosystem: Host-associated > Plants > Roots > Rhizosphere > Soil | place... | reverse complement strand
TGGGAAGCGAAAGGTTCCAGTCCGGACGAAGTGCTGCGCAAGGCAGAACAGCATGGTCGCGAGCAGCACAACCTGACGTCGATTGACGACGAAACTCGCGACAAAGTACGCAGCAAGATCCGGCACGCCGCCTGATCCAGTCGTCGGCGTAAAAGCCACTCAAGTTCTCATGTCCTCGCAACCCTTCTCGTCTCGGCGGGCCTCGTCAGCCCGCCTTTTTTCTTTTTGCAAAACCATCCGGTTTTCTTTGAGGATCAAGCGGCGAGTTCGGGGTCCACGGCAAGCCGATCTTGGCTTGCTGGGGTCGGAGGCTGACTTGCGCGCCGAGCCGCCTGACGCAGGAGCCTAAGAGGACAATCGAGGCGTGCTCTATAGCGGTTTGGAGCGCAGCGACATCCTCCTCTTTTAAGGACCAAGCGGCGAGGCCGACTAGCGCGCCGAGCCGCCTGTCACGAGCGCAGAAGGATCCCAATCGAGGCGGCGCCCTCAAGCGGTTTGGAGCGCAGCGACATAAACCTAAGCTACAATCTAAGGTTCGTCCTGACCCATGCTGCGCTACTTTACTGCCGGAGAATCGCACGGAGAAGGCCTTGTGGCTTTCCTATCCGGCGTGCCCGCAGGTCTGGGCATCGACCTGGCATTTATTAACCGTGAACTCTGGCGTCGCCAGCAGGGCTTTGGCCGTGGCGGCCGCATGAAAATTGAGACCGACAAAGCCCATATTCTTTCCGGCGTGCGTCACGGCAAGACCATTGGCTCGCCGATTTCCATCCTGCTGGAGAATAAGGACTGGGCAAACTGGGAAGAATCGCTGCCAGTTGAGGCAGGCGATCCTGAGAAGCACAAGCGCGTCGCTTCTCCACGCCCTGGACACGCCGATCTTGCCGGCGCGCTGAAATACAACTTCCCTGAAGCACGATACATTCTGGAACGCGCTTCTGCCCGCGAATCGGCTGCCCGCGTCGCCATTGGCGCAATCGCCAAACTGTTTTTGCGCGAGCTTGGCATGGATGTGCTCAGCCACGTGATCGCTGTGGGCAAGGCCACGCTGGCGAACGCCGAGGTGCCGTGGGAAAAACTCCAGGAGCTGCATGCCAAACCGGAAGTTCTGCTGAACTGCGCTGATCCTGACTCTGAACAGCGCATGAAAGCTGAAGTCGATCACGCCTTGCGCACCGGAGATTCCATCGGCGGCGTCTTTGAGGTCGTCGCGCACAACATACCTCCCGGCCTCGGCACCTTTGCCCAGTGGGATGAGCGCCTCGACGGGCTTCTCGCGCAAGCCGTGATGTCATTGCAGGCCGTAAAGGCCGTCGAAATCGGCACAGGCGTTGAGTCGGCGCTTTCATTCGGCTCCGCCGTGCATGATGAGATCGGCTATAAGCAAGATGGCGATGCGCCTTTCACCGGCTTCACGCGGGCATCCAATCACGCAGGCGGAATTGAAGGCGGAATCTCCAACGGGCAGGACATCCTGGTGCGTGGTTATCTAAAGCCGATTTCTACTTTGCGGCGTCCACTGGGCTCGGTGGATTTTGCCACGCGTGAGCCGGTGAAGGCCGCCTATGAGCGCTCCGATGTCTGCGTGGTCCCGGCGGCCGGCGTTGCCGCTGAGGCCATGGTGGCGCTCACGCTGGCGCGCTGCGCGCTGGAAAAATTTGGCGGCGATTCCATCGTCGAAACGCGGCGGAATTTTGCCGGCTATCAACAACAATTGCGGGAGTTCTAGCAGAACGAATGATTTATCCAATCGTAGTCTATGGTGATCCGGTGCTGGAAAGGCCTGCTGAACCGGTCACGGAATTCAATGCCGAGCTGAAGAAGCTGGTCGATGACATGTTTGAATCCATGTATGCGGCCCACGGTGTCGGGCTGGCGGCGCCGCAGATCGGCATTGGCAAGCGCATCGCCGTGATTGACACCACATTCAAAGAAGATCCCAACGCCAAGCTGGTGCTGGTGAATCCTGAAGTGATCGGACGTGAAGGCAAACAGCACGGACAGGAAGGCTGCCTCAGCCTGCCCGATTTTCGCGAGAACGTTACGCGCGCCAATATCGTCACCGTCCGCGCTCAGGATGTGGAAGGGAACTGGTTTGAAAAAACGGGCGACGACCTGCTTGCCCGTGCCTTCCTGCATGAAATCGATCACCTGAATGGCAGGCTGTTTATCAGCCACGTGAGCGCGCTCAAGCGTGACCTGATCAAGCGCAAAATCAAAAAGCTGGTGCGCGCCGGCGAGTGGGCATGAAGCTGGTTTTTTGCGGCACACCGATGTTTGCGGTGCCGTCACTCGAACGTCTGCACGCTGCCGGATTTGAAATTCAACTCGTCGTCACGCAGCCCGACCGCCCACAGGGCCGCGGCATGACTTTGACTGCGCCGCCGGTGAAGCAGTCGGCACTGAAGCTTGGCCTTGCGGTCATCCAGCCGGAAAAAATCAAGAAGAATGAAGAATTCCGCGCGCAGCTCGAGGCCTTGCAGCCAGATGCAATCATCGTCGTTGGCTACGGCAGAATCATTCCGCCGTGGATGCTGGAGCTGCCGAGCTATGGAAACATCAACGTGCACGCCTCTCTATTGCCAAAGTATCGTGGGGCAGCACCGGTGCAGTGGGCAATCGCGCAGGGAGAAACCGTTTCTGGCGTTACCACCATGCTGCTGAATGAAGGGCTGGATACTGGGGACATCCTGCTGCAAAGAGAAATGGCCATCCGTCCGGAAGATACGGCCTTGACTTACGCGCCGCGTCTGGCGGAGATGGGAGCGGACATGATCGTGGAAACGCTGCGCGGCCTGGAAGACAAGAGCGTTAAGCCGGTTCCGCAGGATCACGCTAAAGCAACATTGGCTCCGATTCTCAAGAAAGAAGATGGGCTCGTGGATTTCACCCGCATCGCAACTGAAATTCACAATCGGCTACGCGGTTTTCAGCCATGGCCCGGAGCCTACACGCAGTTTCGCTGCAAGGGTTTGAAATTGATCAGCGCCCAGCCGGAAGACACACCGTCAAATCTAGCGGCGGGAGAGTTGCGCATCGGCGATGAAAAACTCTTTGTAGGCTGCGGCGCGCGTACCGTGCTGCAGCTGTTGCAGGTCCAGCCGGAAGGAAAGAAAGTTATGGCTGCCCGCGAATTCGTCAACGGCTATCACCCCGCCGCGGGCGAGCGGCTGGGCTGACCATGGACGATCTGAGCGGCTCTCGTTGTATATCCATTGCTGGAATGGGGTGCTACATCCCTTCACGGGGTGGAGCAAGCCTTTAGGCTTGCGGTAAGCTGCTTAGAGTGCAGGCTTTAGCCACTGGGGTAGAGTTCCTGCATGCGGATTGCAGGAAGCCGATTTGAACTGAGGAAGGTCCAACCATGGCCATCTCTCCCGCGCGCAACGCCGCATTCAACATATTGCTGCGCGTGGAGCGCGAGTCGTCGTACGCGGTTGAACTCCTGCATTCTGAGTTTCTTGACGAACTCTCTCCTGTAGACCGCAGCCTCACAACTGAAATCGTCATGGGCGTGCTGCGCTGGCGGTCTGTCTTGGACGAAACCATCGCTCGTCTCAGCTTTACCCCTTTCCGCAAGCTCGACTTCGAAGTGCTCACAGCGCTGCGCATGGGCGTCTATCAAAAACAGTTCCTCAGCAAAGTGCCGGCGCATGCTGCAGTGAATGAGACCGTGGAACTGGTCAAGCAGGCAAAGAAAGTCTCGGCTGCTGGACTAGTGAATGCCGTGATGCGCAAAGTGAAGTCAGCGGCCTATGATCCACATGCTTCCAAATTGAGCGGCGTCGCCTATCTTTCTTCTTCACTCGCACATCCAAGATGGCTGGCCGAACGATGGGCTTCATCTTTCGGTGATGACGTCGCCCAGAAAATCTGTGAATACGATCAGCGCATTCCTGCTACGGTTCTGCGCTTGAGCAGTCCAGAAGACGAAAAGATGCTGGTCGAACAAGGCATTCAACTTGCTCCCGGCGCGCTGATGGCGACGGCGCGAGTCGTTACCTCGGGGGACGTTAGCGCCACCCAGGTGTTCCGCGAAAGCCAGATCTTAGAAAGAAAGATCGCGATCCAGGATGAAGGTTCTCAACTGATTGCCGCGCTCGTCGGCAACGGCCGGCGCATTCTCGATTGCTGCGCCGCTCCTGGCGGCAAGACCGCAGCCATGGCCACGCGACTGCCTGAAGCAGAGATCGTTGCCACCGAGCTGCATCCGCATCGCGCGACGTTATTGCGCAGGCTGGCACCGCAGCAAAACATTGAAGTTGTCACCGCGGACGCACTCGCTCTGCCGTACGGCGCAGACTTTGACCGTGTGCTGGCTGACGTTCCCTGTTCAGGAACAGGAACACTTGCGCGCAATCCGGAAATTAAATGGAAGCTCAAGCCGGAAGACCTTCTTGATTTGCAATCGCGGCAAATAGCAATTCTTAAGGCGGCCATGCGCCATGTTTCGCCGGGCGGAAGGATTGTTTATTCCACATGTTCGCTGGAGCCGGAAGAGAACGAGCAGGTAATCGCCGCCTCATTAGCTGGCGTGTCTGACTTCAAAATTATTCCAATCCGAACTGAGTTAGAGCGCTTGCAGGAATCGGGAGAGTTGGTTTGGAAAAATATTGATGAGCTAATCAACGGCAATTTCCTGCGGACGATTCCAGGTGTTCATCCCTGCGATGGGTTCTTTGCGGCTGTCTTGGAAAAGCATTAACCACAAAGTTGAGCCGATTTGCGGGCGTTTGAGCCCGCAGGCGAAATCCCGAGCGTAAGCGAGGGAGCCCAGCCATCCTGAAGTATCGCCGCAATGTCCCATCGTCGTCCTAATCTTGTCATGCTGAGCGCCGCTCGAGCTGAGCGAAGCGAGGAGAGAGCAAGTCGAAGCATTCCGAGGATTTTAAGCATCACAAATACCGCGTCAGGGAGTTCTTACCATAGACCAGTATCTTTCAAATCGAATATCACAAAGAGTCAAATTATCGTACCTACTTTGTGTTCCTTCGTGTCCTTTGTGGTTAATCGCCTCTACTTCCTTATATCAAAGCTGATCGTCGTGCCTGCCGCCACACGCTGTCCTGCTGCGGGAGATTGCCGCACGATGATTCCCGGCGTCTGCGTAGCATTGCTGTCAGTGTCGTCCACAACGCGCACCTTGCCCAGCGTAAAGCCGCCTTTGATGAGCGCAATGTTTGCGTCGGCCAATGGTTTTCCCACAAAGCTGGGCATCACGTAGCGCTGGCCGTTATCGGCGGCGGCAATCAGCAAGCTCACTTTTGGCGACGTTACATCAGACGCATCGGGCGGCGGCGATTGCGCCAGCACCGTATCCGGCATCGCGCCTGGAAGATGTATGCTGGCGACGCTGCCAACTTCCAACCCGCGACGGCTCACGTTGATCCCTGCCGCATGCTGGCTTTGCCCAATCAGGTTGGGCACAGCGGCGTGCTGTGTTCCCAGGCTGGCGGTCACGCGAATTTTCCAGCCACGGCGTACCGTCGTGCCCGGCGCGGGTGATTGCGAAATGATTCGCCCAGCAGGAACTGAAGGACTGTAGAAGCGGCTTTCCACGGAGAGAACCAGGCCGTCAGAATTAGCGACGCGCTCTGCTTCTGCGGGGGTGAGACCTGAGAGTCGCGGCACGTTTACCTCGCGGCCCTGAATGGCAAAGCGCATGGCCAGCAGCGCCGAAGAGAGAAACACCAGTAGCAATACCAAGCCAAGAAAAAAGTATTTGATAACTTTGCGCAGCAATTAGTGGGCCTCCGCATCGCCAGCGGGGCGAGGCGGCGCCAGGGCCGCGCGCTTGACTGCAGCGGCTTTCTTTTTGTCGCTGGCCACAGCAGCAAAGGCCTCGCTTTTCCGCGCAGGATCGGCAACTACCACGCGCATGAAATCCAGCCAGATCGGTAGAGCCGCATGGCCGCCGGTTTCCCTTTCTCCCAGGTTCTTCTTTTCGTCAAAGCCTACCCACACGCCGCAGGTCAGGCTGGGCGTGAATCCCACAAACCAAGCGTCGGTATAGTCATTGGTGGTGCCGGTCTTGCCCGCCACAGGATGGTTGAGTTTTTTTGCGCTGCTTGCGGTGCCGTGTTTTACCACTTCTTCAAGCAGCGATACCATTGTCCGCGCCGTGCGCTGGCTGATCACATCTTTAGCGTCAGGAAAATCCTGTTCCAGCACGTGGCCTTCATAGTCCGTCACTTTGCGGATGTAGCGCGGCTCAATGCGCAGCCCGTCATTGGGAAAAACGGTGTATGCGGACGTTTCTTCGTAAAGCGTAACGTCAGCAGCGCCCAGTGCCACGGGCAGGAAAGGCAGGATTGGCGAGGTGATGCCGAAGCGGCGCGCATAGTCGGCCACGGTTGGCATGCCGACGCGCTGCGCCAGCTTTACCGCAGGAATATTGCGCGACTCCGCCATCGCGTGGCGCAGCGTGATGTTGCCTTCAAACTTATGATCGAAATTGTGCGGAGCATAGGGAACGCCCGCGCTGTTGAATGTTGTAGGCGCATCCATGATCAGGTCATCCGGCTCCGCGCCCTGATCGATCGCTGCGGTGTAGACGAACGGCTTGAAGGACGATCCGGCCTGTCGTGATGCCTGCGTCGACCGATTGAACTTTGACGCATCATAATCACGTCCGCCGACCATGGCTTTGATGTCGCCGGTGGCGTTGTCAATAGCCAGCAAAGCTCCCTGCGCGCCTGAATCCTGCTCCAGAGAAACCTTCGCGGAGCTATCGGGGTACAAAGCAAGGACCTTCACATAAATAATGTCGCCCACAGCAAGAATGTTCTTCGGCAGCTTGCGGCCGGTCCATGCCAGCTCTGCTGGCCCCAGAGATGCGTAGCTGCGTCCCAGCTTGATCTTGCAGAATTGCAGCCCGATATCGACCACCAAGGCATGAACATAGTCACCAACAGCGAGTGGTTTTTGCCAGTCCACGTCCTGATATTTGCCGATGCCCTCGCCGTTCTGGACTACATTTTTCAACTGGCCCTTCCACCCATGGCGACGCTCGTAGGCGGCCAGTCCGTCCAGCACTGCCTGTGTGGCGCTCCTCTGCAAATCCAGATCAAGCGAGGTATAAACGCGCAGGCCGCCTTCATGTACTTCATCCGCTCCGTATTTCTTTTCCAGAAAGCGGCGGACTTCCTCAACAAAGTTCGGAGCCGGTGAGCGGTCAGGCTGTATGTTCAGGTGCAAGGCCGTAGTCTTGGCGCGGCCCGCTTCCTCGGCGGTGATTTTGCCATCCTCCAGCATGTTGTTGATGACAAGGTTGCGGCGCTTCAGCGCTTTATCAGGAAAATTGATAGGCGAATAAGAAACCGGACCTTTAGGCAAACCCGCCAGCAACGCGGCTTCTTCCAGCTTCAGGTCTTTTGCGTGCTTGTTGAAGTAGTATTCGGCGCCCGCTTCAAAACCATAGACGCCGTGTCCCAGAAAGATCTGGTTGCAATACAGCGTGAAGATCTGCTGCTTGGTGAAGCGTCTTTCAATCTGCAAGGCAAGCAGCGCTTCCTGCACCTTGCGGCTGAAATGCCGCTCAGGCGAAAGAAACAGGTTGCGCGAAAGCTGCATGGTGAGCGTGGAAGCGCCCGTCGCGCGCGCGCTTGATGTTATGTCGCGATAGGTAGCGCCAAAGACGCGCCAGAAGTTGATGCCCCAGTGCGTTTCAAAAGTCTTGTCTTCTGTGGAGAGGATGGCGTCACGCAGGACTTTGGGGAAATCGTCATAAGAAGCCAGCACGCGCCGCTGCAAGGCAAACGATCCTATCTGCCGGCCCTGATCGTCATAAAGTTCAGTGATCGTGCTGGGACGATAGCGCTCCAATTCGCTGATCTGCGGCAGGTCAGTGGAATAGACAATCAACAGTCCCGCCGTGGTTCCCAGGAACGCCGCTGTTAGAACCAGCACGCTAAACACAACTCTGCCCATCAGCGGTTTCCCTGCTACTTTGTCTGGCGCTGGTTCAGCAAACGATGGCTCAGCAACGGAGTTCATGGGGTGAGGTCAAGGCCAGAATAGCACGGTTCCCATGTGATCACGCATCACGACAGGACATGCGCTTGAAACCGCAACAGGTACTTTCCCCGAAATAAAAAGCGCGCCCGTAAAGGCGCGCCTTGTTGGGAGATTAGATGAGACGCTAGCTTTTTTGAGCTTTCATTTTCAGGACTTCAATTGCGCGGCGCAGCTGTTCGTCTTCTTTAGGCTGCGTCTTCTGTGGTTCGTCGTTCGGACTGCTGTCATCGTCATCAGAGACGGCGACAATTTCGTCATTGGAAGCCACCGCAATATTCGGCGTGATGCCCGTATCCTGTATGACCTTGCCATTCGACGTGTAGTACTTGGCCACGGAGAGAATCAGCGCGGAACCATCCGGCACTTCAATCAGCTTCTGTACAGAGCCTTCGCCAAAAGTTTTGTCGCCTACAACGTCACCACGGGTGTTATCAAGAACGGCCGCAGCCACCAACTCAGCCGGACCAGCCGTGCCACGGTTTACCAGCACAGCTAAAGGGAGATCAGTGATCTTCTTCTGCGGATCAGCCGTATAGGTGACTTTTTCAACCTTCTGGCCTTGCAGAGATGCTATGGTGCCTTTGCCCAGGAAGAGATTGGCCACAGCAACGCCTTCCTCTTCTTCTCCTTCAGAGTCGTTGCGCAGATCAAGCACGAGTTTCTTGGCGCCCTTTTTCTGCAGTGACTTGATCTTGTCAGCGATTTCAGCGGCTTTGCCTTTGGTCAGAACCTGGGCCTTTATGATGCCGGTATTGTCCGCAGCCATTGTCTCTGTTACTGCCGGAGGAGCAACAACGTCGCGAACCACAGTGATTTTTTGCGGCTCAATCTTGCGCGTGCGGATGATTGTCAGTTCCAAACGCGAGCCGGGCTCGCCCACCAGGTGGTTCTTAACCGCAGCCAAAGACAGATCGTGCGTGCTCAGGCCTTCCACGGTCTCAATGATGTCTCCGGAGTTCAATCCGGCCTTGTCGGCAGGGCCACCGGGGATCACTGAGATAATGGCGGCATAGCCAAATCTTTTGGAAACGGTAGCGCCAATATTGGCTTTGCCTTCCGTCTTCTTCTGCTTGAAAACTTTGTATTCAGACGCAGTCAGATAACTGGAGTCAGCGTCCAGCGATTCCAGCAAACCGTGCAGCGCGCCGTTGGTGACCGCGCTCATGTTGGGCTCTTCCACATATTCCGCGCGCACGCGATAAAGCACTTCGCTGTAAACGCCAATGTGTTTGAGGGTAACGTCACCGCTGTTGCTGGCGCCGGAGGCATGTACGCCCAGGCTGCCTATCATGACAAAAGCGATGATCAACATGGAGCTGGTCAGGAGGAGAACTTGGATCTTTTTCGACATCAGACCGACCTTTTATATTCCTTAATGAGACGAAAGAACGCCTGCAAGGTGAGCTACTAGCATTATAGCTACCTTTCTTGGATGCAGCTCAGCTTTTCCAGGTACCAGGAAATCTTAGGTCACTGGCCCACAAGGCAGTTCATCACAGCCAAAGAACGGGGCATCTGCAACAATTTGCGGTCTAATGGCGGGAACTCAGTATCCCCAGGATCTCTCTAAGCCCTTGCCGCACTTGCTTCAACTCGCCCCGGTTCGGGGCGGGGACGGCGAAAGGCAAAGGCGACTGCTTGCGCTTGGTTTCCGCCCGCAGCTGCTGGCGAGCTCCGGCGATGGTAAAGCCCTGATCGTAAAGGAGCTTTTTGATGCGGAGAACGTTTTCCACGTCAATCTTGCGGTACATCCGCTGGCCGGTGCCGCTCTTGGAAGGCTTAAGCTGGTTGAACTCGGTTTCCCAGAAGCGGAGCACGTAGCTGGGGAGGCCGCAAAGGCGGCTGACTTCGCCAATGCGAAAATAGAGCTTGTCCGGAATGACAACTTCGCCGGAAACGGATTTCCGGACGGAAGTCTTTGCAAGTTTGTGCATGCGGTCCACGGACGAAGCGGCTAAGCGGATATTAAGTCCGATAACGGTAAGCCGTCAACCGAAATAAGCGCTTTGCCGCTTCTCCAGAGGTTTTTATTTCTGTAGGGGCGGAGTTGGCTTGGGCGCGCTCTTGTCTTCTACTTTCTCAGCGCCTTTGCGGGTAGCGTCGGCCGATTTATTGACCGCCTTCTTGGTCCCCTTTTTGATTTTGTGGCCTGTCTTCTTCGCAGCCTTGCCGGTTGAGTGTGCGGCGTCTTTGGTGTCTTGCTTAATCCCGTCGTCGGTTTGTTGTGCGATGGCGCCCAGAGAAAGGGCAAAGCCTACTACCATCGCGAATAAGAACTTCAATCGCATTGATTCACCTCGGTGCATCGGATTCAGGCGGTGATGTATGAGTTGCCTGACTCGCCAAATGTGAGGGTCAATCCGGCGATGCGGATCTGCTGGGCGGCAAAGTGCAAAGGTGCGGCTGCGCCGAGGGCGAATTACTGCACACGGTGTTAGAGTGCGAAACCTGGCTAATCCATATTGCGAAGCCCATGGCCGCAATCTCCCTGTCACGCTTTCGCCGACTTCCTGTATATGAATTTGCAGCCGATAGCGCCCTTCTCAGTGCTAGCCTCGGCATTGAAACCGAAACTGCACACCGAGCGCACATGAGCGGCTTGTCCCCATGTGTTCATTTTGCCCTAATAGCGGAGGAATCGCCCAACATACCGCTGCCACATGTTTTTTTTTGACCAATTCTTCAGATACACATCCCCTAAAAAGTCAGTCAACCAGTTCGCAAATTCGCCATTGTTAATGTCCGGGGTCAGTGGAAGAAAATTCTTCGCGATCCAAATCATTCCGACTGCGCCCGGGACAATAGGTAGCGGAGGGCGCTCAGTGGAAAAATCAATCAAAAAAGGGTTCTGCCGGTTGCCGGTTCCACGTCCTACATCTCCAGATCTAAGCGATGAACCGGAGGCCAATGTCCGTCTGCGGGAGTAGTCGTTCAAGAAATAGCTCGTAAATATTCCATGCCGCAACTCATCAGCTTCAAAGGACTCTTGGAAGGGCATACTTGAACGCCAAAATTTTCCGGGCACAAGACCTCTAGAATCCCTTAACAGCCTGGCAATAAAGGCGGCGGCAAATTGCCCGGAATAACAACAATCGAGGTACATGTCAACGCGGCAATTGCCATGGGTGGAAAAGCCTCGCCAAGGTTCCAAAACGCTCCCCGGAAGAGCGCCAATCAATCGATCCTGTAAATCCTTCGGCCCGATCACTCGGTCCTTTAGCCAAAGACCGCCCCGGTTGATGGGATCGGCAACGGACTTGGAATCGTCCGTCCCATGGCCCCCAAAAAAGAAGTTTACTTGCCCACCCATCCATTCGGGATCGCCTTGGTTCCTTTTGAAGAAAGAAGTCATCGCCTCGAAAGCACCGTTTAGATCTGCTACGCTTGGCTCACGAAGATAAACTGTTTCGGCGAAGGTTCCCGCGAAGAACCGGTCACCCTGGGGATAAACTGATTTCGGATCAATGCACAGATTATTGACAAACCCGCGGAGCCTCTCGACATCTGCCATAGCATATTCGAGCTTGGCAGCATTCCGGCTACGAAAGCGATTGGAGGACAGGACAGTTCTGGGTACCGAATCCGGACCACTACAACCAATTACAATGTTGAACCAGAAATTGCGGTCCAAATGTGACATTCCATATGCTACGTGCTTGGGTTGGTCAACTTCGCTCGGAGGCAATTCGTGAACTGGGTTCACGCCGGGCACCGGATTAGCCTCTATCACTTCCCCCGTTGCCCGCAACGCTTCTATTTCCTCTCTTGACAGGTTGTCCGGTGGAGGTTTATGGCCGATGGCGTTCAGGTGAGCAACAATCTGTTCCCGAGTTGAGCGTGTCTGCGAGATATCTTGAAGATGCGACTTGCAGTTTGATCCGAAGTCAGTTTTCTTGTTTTCCATTGCCATCTTTAGACGCGCCCGAATCGACTGTGGCTCCTAGCCATCGCGACAAGCCCTTTGGAAAGTGTTCCGTCTGCCTCTCTTCTTGAAGTTTCGGTTAGCATATGTGCACCTCGAATATCCCACGCCGTATTCTTGGCGTGGCATGCGCTACTTGAGCCAAGATGACCACCAACCTACACTTTTCTCCGCACCAAGGCTCTTCGCCCTAAGGCTTTGACGACGCGCGCCGGCAGTTTCATTCATTCCAAGTGCAGTGCAGAATAAGAGACACGCATTGAGAGCGTTAACCAGATAGTCTAAAGGCTCATTCAATACCTTCAATGAGTACGCGCCCGTGAAGCACACAGCAACGGAAACGATAAATGCGGGCCACGGCGAATCCCATTTGAACAGCGTTCGAAGTGTCTTGCTTACGGCTACTACGGCCATGGAGGCTCCGCCAAGTGTCAGTAGAGATTTTTCTGATAAAAATGCCTGGGTTGCTTCTGTCATCTACGGTCCTTAGCTTCAGTAAAATGTTGCCAAGTGGGCGGCTTGTGTCCTAAATGTGGCCCAGCGTTTCCAAAATGACTTCCTCCTGTACGCGACTGCCAGCCTCGCGGGCTTTTTCCAACCCGTTCTCTAATAGCTGTCGTCCTTCCCGAATGTCACCTCTCAGCGCATATAGCGTACCCAAGTTTCCCAATATTCGCGACTGAACCAACGCGGTGACCTGCGAAGAGTAGTTCCGGAGGATTGTGTATGCCTTCATTGCCTCAACAAAAGAACGCCCTTGATCTCCCTGATCGAAATAACATATTGAAATGTTGTTGAGAACCGTCGCAATCAAATCCGTTTCCTTTAGAAATGTCGCTTTGTCGAGAGCTGACTTGTATTGTTGAAGGGCTGCCGTTAAATTGCCGCGCTTGCGATGCACAATTCCAACGCTGCCAGCCACTTCCGCCAGCATGTGTTGATCGTTGGCTTGTTGTGCGAGAGCTTCAGCTCGCGCAAACGCATCAAGGGCTTCCTGATACCGATCAAGATTCCGATAGCACAAACCAATGTGGAATTGGATATGTCGATGGAACGGTAACATTACATACTCGAGAGGAAGGTCGGGCTCTTGAAACACGGTAAGCAAGACTTGCCAGCGATCCAAGGCCTCCTTGAATACCCCATCCATTTCCAGCTTTTCGACATCCCTAATTCCCCAAGAGATATCTTTAGGGTACAGCAAGAGCATCGGCTCTTTTTTGTAATCGGACGAACTACCTCGCAAGAAGCGGCGAAGGAAACTCATTCTCGCCTTCCACTTAACCGGCTGCACTACTTAGAGCTAGTATACACCGTGTGCTTCAGAGATGATTTCTAGTGCGACCACGTGCACCCTAAGCTTCTCACTTGCTCTGACTTAGTTATCCTGCACTGCGCGGCGGGTTCTAGCTCGAATTTGCTTTTTGGCCAATGTCCCGATTCCTGGCTCACGGAAAATGGGCGTCTGAGGATTGGCGTTGGAGCAGAAATCAGCAGGAACTCGGACGCATGATTTGCCGCCAGATTCTAACGCCTGAAGATAAAGGCATGATGAACTAATTCGTTATTGATTCGCCAGCAAAGATCCGGTAAAGTGAGATAGCCCTCACGGGTTGATGTGCCACGGTCTTTGAAAATTTAGCGGTCAGCAAATTAGCCGTCAGGCAGTCAGCCGCGCGACTTTCATATGTTGCGACCCTCTGCCGACCGAACAGCGGAAACGAGAAAGAGGGCTGAAAATTGACCTCGATTGGAAGGCCAAGAAACACAAAAAAAGGCTTCGACCGCTCGGTCGACCGCTCGGTCGAATTGGGGTTTGACCTTTGCTTTCAACAAAACGTCTAGGGGGGTGGGGTCTGTGGCTGAAGGACGCAGGCAGAGGGCTGCAAAAGTGGGCTTCGCCAACTTAGGTCCTTCATTCGCGGCGAGGACGGCCGCTCTTTCAGGATGACAAGTTGAGGCGCGGCGAAATTTCACCCCGCCAAGCCAACAGTGGGCTCGTCGGGGACCCCGATTCTGCGCCGCGCGGCTTATCGGATCGGGTGATCGGGTGATCGAAAGGCCAACCCCTGCCACGGAGACGCGGAGAACTAGCGAGGAGCGAAGATCGGAAGACCGAGAAGAGCGCCAGCGTTTTCACACGGCAACCTTGGGGAAGTGGCGAGAATCCATAGCAGAAGGATCTCTCGGGGAGAAACCAGATAGGTTTAAGGGCGTGCCGGTTCCTTTTGTTGTGGGATTCGGATTACAACGGTCATGCAAGCGTCCGGGTGTTACATGGTGCTCCGAGAAAAATGGTTTCGCACTCTCATCCACAATATCTCCGATATTGTTGCCCTGATTGATGCTGAAGGGCTCTTGCGCTTTGTAAATCCGCGCATGGAGATAGTGCTTGGGTACAAGTCCGCTGATGTGCTTGGGCGCAATATATTTGACTTCATTCATCCTGAAGATATTCCCCGCGCCACCCTGGAATATTCTGAGACGCTTCAGCGGCAGGGAGAAGGTGTCCCCTCAGTGTTGCGGCTTCGTGACGTTACTGGAGCATGGGTGCCTTTTGAGATCATTGCCAATAACCAGTTGATCGATCCTGAGATTCAAGGCGTAATCTTCACCGCGCGAGACGTTCGCTACCG
>Ga0105245_10003247_pt1 | contig 14574 bp, 10 predicted proteins | sample KBSM54metaG_FD_81523 | JGI IMG/M metagenome (GOLD analysis project Ga0105245, IMG submission 81523) | Miscanthus rhizosphere microbial communities from Kellogg Biological Station, Michigan, USA - KBS M5-4 metaG | ecosystem: Host-associated > Plants > Roots > Rhizosphere > Soil | place... | reverse complement strand
GGATGGCCCGGTCGCCGTAGAGCATCCCGAGCAGGTAGAAGAGCGGGTCGCTGAGGGGGCGGCGGACGAAGCCCACCGCTAGTAAGGGCACCGGGTCGACGGTCAGGGCGAGGACGAGCAGGCGGTTGCGGGCGTCGAGGGCGATGAGCAACAGGGGGTGGCGGGCGGCGAGGGCGGGGATGAAAGCGGAGGCGACGGTGCCCGCCGTCGACAGGATGACGATGGGCGTGACCAGCAGGATCAGCGTGCGGCGGGACGGCTTGGGCAACTCCTCGGCCGCGGGGGCGGTGGGCGTGGCGTCGCCGGCGCCCGTCTCGGCCGGCGCCCCCGGCGCGTCCCGCGCGTCCGGCTCGGGCTGGGTCTCGTCCACCGCCTGACGCTACGTGCTGCGACGACCGGCGACGGCGCAGGCGGCCCGCAGGTGGTCGACGAGGGCGGCGTACGGCGTGGCCGCGTTGAGCCCGCTGGTCGAGGGCATGACGTAGGCGGGGGCGCCGGCGAACGGCGCGTCCTGGAGGCCGGGGCGGGCCCGGCGGTCGACCGCCGCCCGCCAGCCGGCCAGGCCCACGAACAGCACCAGGCGGGGCTGCAGCCATCCCACCAGGGCCCGTACCCGCTCGGCACCGGCCCGGTACTCGTCCCGGCCCAGCTCGGCCGCCGCCGCCGTCGCCCGCTTGACCAGGTCGGTCATGCCGATGCGGTCGACGTCCAGGGCGTGGAGGGGGTCCTTGGCCCGGGTGACGAGCCCCGCCTCCACCGCCGCCCGCCAGAAGCGGTTGGTCGCGCCGGCGAAGCCGAATCCGGCGTCGGCCGCCACCACGCTCGGGTTGAGGCCGCACACCAGCACCCGCATGCCGGGCCCGACGGTGTCGGCCAGGGTCCGGGCCCGGAGGGCGTCGACCCACAGGCTCTCGCCGACCACCGAGGCCCGCTCGACCTCGAAGCCGGCCCCGACGATCACCGCGGCCACCTCCTCCGGCTGCCAGCGGGCGAAGTAGCGGCCGGGCAGGTCGGGGTCGTCGTCGGGGCCGACCACGCCCTCGCCCTCGCCCGGCCACAGGCTGAGGGTGAGGGGCGCGCCGACGTCCATCGCCCACTGGAGGCGGGCGAGGGCGACGGGCAGGCTGGCCTTGGGCAGGTGGAGGTGGCTGTGGCGGGAGAACGCCCCGCCCAGGCCCCGGTGGCGGAAGGGGAGGGCGGTGAGGTCGGCCCGCACCAGCCTCGCCCCGCTCGGGAGGTGGGCCCGGGCCCGTTCGAGCATGGCCGCCGACAGGTCGAGCCCGACCACGTCGTCGCCCAGGGCGGGGGCGTGGCTCCCCGGACCGCACCCGGCGTCGAGCACCAGCCGCCCCGGGAGGGCGCGGGCCAGGAGGGCGGCGGCGCGGGCCTGGTGGCGAGGGGGGCGCAGCCGCTCGTACTCGTCCGCCTTCTGCTCGTAGACCTGGCGGGTGCCGGCGTCGGTCGTCAGGCCACCTCGTCGGCCCGGGCCACCACGGCCGGTTCCACCCTGGCCGCGGCCGCCGCCAGCGACGCCGGGTCGCGGGTGGCCACCGCCGCCCCGAAGGGCAGGGCCGCCTTGACCGCCCGGGTCGCCCACGCCAGCACCAGGGGCCCGTGGCGGGCCTCGACGCCGGTGTCGACGGCCGCGCCCGACGCCAGCTGCACCGCCGCCCGCCGAACCCGCTCGGGATCGGGCGCCATCCCCGCAGCCCGGGTGCGGTGGACGAGGTGGGAGGCGATCAGGCCGAGCTCGTCCGCCCCCCGGCTGACCGACGCGTAGAGGGCGGGGCCGACGGCGGCGATGATCCACATCGGCGTCCGGCGGGCGAAGAACTCGAGCTTGCCGAAGCGCCGGGCGACCTTGGCCGCCAGGGCCGTGGCGGCGGCGGTGCCGATGGCGGGCGTCCCCGGACGTTCGGCCAGCAGCCGGGCGAGGGTCGTCTCGTCGGCCACCGGGCGGGGGGCGGCCACGGCGGCCTCCGCCGCCCGCCGGGAGAGGGCCCGCATCGGGGCGTCGACGGCCTCGGTCAGGCCGGAGGCGGTGAGGCTGCCCGCCTTGGCCAGGGCGGCCTTGAGCCCGTTGACGACCGCGCCCACCGCGGTGTCGTCGGGCGCCGGCTGCGTCATGCCCCGCCCCCTACCCGGGCCGCCCCCAGGTCACGCTGGGGGAGCAGGTAGAGCACGGCCAGGGCCCCGTTGATGGCCAGGCTGAGGGGCACGCTCCACAGCGCGACCAGCGTGGCGGCCAGGTAGCTGGGCACGCCGAAGCGGTAGCGGCGGGTGACGGCGGCCGCCACCGCCTCCGAGCCTGGCTTGATGAGCCGGTTCCCGGTGGCCGCCACCCGCCACATGAGGTTGAAGAAGACGGCGGTCACGACGAACGAGCCGTTGTAGAGGACGGCCGCAGTGCGCTGGTCGGCGCCCGCGTGGCGGAGCTCCTCGGCCAGGATCTTGGTGGGGAAGGGGACGAACGAGACGCACAGCAGCAGCAGCAGGTTGGCGACCACCAGGCCGTGGGTGCAGCGGTCGATGAGGACGAAGTTGGTGTGGTGGTTCGCCCACATGATCCCGATGACGAGGAAGCTGAGCACGAAGGCGACGTAGCCGGGCCACGCCTGGCCCAGGCGGCGCGACAGCGGATCGCCGTTGTCGGGTGGCAGTCGCACCTCCAGGATGAGCAGGGTGATGGCGATGGCGAACACCCCGTCGCTGAAGGCCTCGATGCGCTGGGTCGTCACCCCGCCAACGGTACGAGGTGCGACGATGTCGGGGCGGAAGGGGGCACCCATGGCCGAGGGGCGATCGATCCACAACCCGGTGACGGGCGAGACCTACGTGGCGACGGTGCGGGGGGCCGCCACCGGCGGGGCGTACGTCGAGGGCAAGGGGTTCCTGCCCGTCGGCACCCGTCCTCCGGGGGTGCACCGCCATCCCAACCAGGACGAGCTGCTCACGGTGGTCACGGGCCGGGTCCGGGCCGTGATCGGCAACGACGAGCGCGACCTCGGCCCGGGGGAGACGGCCTTGCTGCCCCGGGGGGTGTGGCACGACTTCAAGGTCGTGGGGGACGAGCCGGCGGAGACCATCGTGCGGGCCACCCCCGCCCTCGGGCTGGAGCTGATCCTGGGCACGCTCGTCGGCCTCGCGGTCGACGGCAAGACCGACAAGAGGGGCCGTCCCCGGCCGTTGCAGGGGGCGGTGATCGGGCAGTTCTACCGGGAGGTGGCCGAGTTCAAGTTCCCCCCGCCGGCGGTGCAGCACCTGCTCCTCCCGGTGCTGGCCGCCATCGGCCGCCGCCGTGGACTCCGTCCGTACTACGAGCGCCACTTCCAGCCGGGTGAGATCGAGGAGATCCTCACCCACTGGGCCCTCCACCGACCCTGGGCCGGCAACCGCCGCCCGACGTTCTGAACGCGGGCGGCGGTTGCCCTACGGGCCCCGCCGGATCACGTGACGGTGACGGTGACCAGGTTGATCGGGGATCTTCTGCCCGCGGTGGATGCCGGTCAACCCCCTGTGTGGCGGGTGGCTGGACGACCATGGACCCGGCGGTGACCGCGGGCTAGCTTCCGGTCGACCTCGGGAGGGGGGACGCAATGGCCGAGTCGGGCACGGTGAGGGTTCCCGAAAGCCAGGCCGAGGCGGCCGTCGCCCGCCCCGGCACGACGGGGATCTGCCTGTCGGGCGGCGGGGTCCGGGCCGCCGCCTTCGGGCTGGGCGCCCTCCAGGCGATGCAGGAGAACGGTATTCTCACCGGACCGCACAAGGCCGACTACCTGGCCGCGGTGTCGGGTGGGTCGTACATCGCCACCGCCCTCACCCTCGTGGCCAAGGGCGGGCTGCCGGGCGAGCCCGGCGGGGAGATGGTGGAGGCGGCCGCCGATCCGTTCGCCCGGGGCACGCCCGAGGAGCAGTTCGTGCGCGACCACACCACCTACCTGGTGCACGGACCCGGGGGCCGCCTGGTCTACGCCGGGCGGGTGCTCGGCGGCATCTTCCTCAACGTCGCGTTCCTCGCCCTCCTGCTGCATGTGGTCTTCCGACCTGCGGGCTGGGTCTACGGCGGGCTGTTCCCGAGCCTGCGGCGGACCTTCGCCGGCGACGACGTCAGCGTCCACCTCCCGACGCTGGCGTGGATGGCGCCGGCCGTCCTCCTCGGATTGGGGCTGGTGGCGGGGCTGGTGCAGATCGCGGTGCGGTGGAGCTCCGACGGTGTGCGCACCGGGATGGTGCTCTGGACCGGCCGGCTGCTGAAAGTCGGCCTGGCCCTGGCGGTGGTGGTCGTCGGCCTCCCGCTGCTGCTCGAGCTGATCCGGGACGTGGTGGCCCGCCTCGGGGGCACGGGCGGGGCGTCCGGGAACGAGGCCCAGGCCACGGTGCGATCCACGGAGCGGCTGGGCCTGGCCGTCGGCGGGGGCCTGGCCGGGGCCGTCGCCACCGCCCTGTGGGCGTTGCGGGCCCGCGCCGTCTCGCCGTCGACCGTCGAGGGTGCGGGCCGGTGGCTGGCCAAGAAGGCCCGAGCCCTGGCGGGGACGTTCCGGGTGTTCCTGCAGAACCTCCTGGCCACCGTCTTCGGGCCCCTCCTGCTCCTCTCGGCGGCCGTCTTCTTCCTCAACCTGGGGGCGGCCAACACCGTCGTCGACGGCGACCGGCGGGGGACGGAGATCGCCTGGGTGGTGGCGTTGGCCGTGGTCCTGGCCACCCTCTACTACTTCGCCGACCTGGTGTCGTGGTCGATCCAGCCCTTGTACAAGCGCCGTCTGTCGGACACCTTCGCCCTCCGCCGGGTGCGGGGCCCCGACGGCCGCCTGCACGTCGAGCCCCGGCCCTACTCCGCCCTCTACCGGCTGTCGGACTCCCAGCCGTCGCACCTGCCCAAGTTCCTCATCTGCGCCGCGGTCAACATCTCCGACTACGGGGCCACGCCGACCGGGACGAACGTGGGCGGGTTCGTGTTCGGGGCGGACGAGATCGGCGGGCCCGTCACCTACCCGATGCCGACGTCGATGTACGAGGCCGCGGTCGGCCGCCGGGCCCGCGACTTCACCCTCCCCGCGGCCATGAGCATCAGCGGGGCGGCCATCTCGCCGTCGATGGGCAAGATGACACGTCCTCCACTGCGGTTTCTCCTGGCCCTGCTCAACGTGCGCCTCGGGGTGTGGATCCCCAACCCCCGACGGATCTGGCTGGCGAACGAGATCGGCGACCGCTACGACCGCCAGCTGGCCGACGACGGCAAGCGCCAGGTGATCCCGATCAACCCCCGGCCGGCCTACCTGCTGCGGGAGCTGTTCGGCCGCAACCACCTCGACTCCCGGTTCATCTACGTGAGCGACGGCGGCCACTACGAGAACCTCGGCCTGGTCGAGCTGTTGCGGCGGGGGTGCACCACCATCTGGTGCGTCGACGCCTCGGGGGAGGCCATCGACACGTTCGGCACCATCGCCGACGCCGTCTCCATCGCCCGCTCGGAGCTGGCCGTCGACATCGACATCGACCCCCGGGTGATGTCGCCCGACCCCGCCGCCACCGGGAGCGGGGCCCGGTTCGTCCGCCGGACGCACGTGGTGTGCCCCATCCGCTACCACGACGGCACCGAGGGGACCCTGGTCCTCGTCAAGGCGGGCGTCCCGGAGGATGCGCCGGTCGACGTGCTCCAGGCCCACCGCCGGTGGAAGCAGTTCCCGTGCGACCCGACGTCGAACCAGCTCTACACCGCCCAGCGCTTCGACGCCTACCGCAGCCTGGGCTACTTCTCCACCTGCCGTGCCTTCGCCGACCCGGCCGCGGCCGCGGCCGTGGCAGTCGCGCCGGCGGACGCCGATCGGCCGTCGTAGGGCGCCGGCGCGCGGCGGGTGGGCTGCCAGCGGCGACAATGGCGGGCATGACCCCGAACGACGTGATCCAGGCTCTTCGCACCGGCGACCTCGACAGCATCGACGCCGCCATCAAGCCCGAGCTGCGGGAGATCGTGGCCGTCCCCGCCGTGGCCCAACTGTGGGCGGAGGCGAGCGAGCACCTGGGCCCCTTCGTCGAGGTGGGCGAGGAGGTCGTCATGCACGACCTGACGATGGTCTTCGAGAAGGGGGTCGCCCATCTTCAGGTGGTCTACATCGGCGAGGAGATCACCGGCGTCACGATGCGCCCGGGCCACCCCACCGCCCGCTACGGCGAGTGAGCCGCGCCCGCCCCTGAGTCGACCGGCCCATTGACGGTGGCTGGGTACAGTCGCCCGGCCGCGTTGCCGATGGGTTCGGCATGAAGCTCCCCGGCGTACGCTTCCGGCACGTGGTCGTGGCCCTTGCCTCCGCGCTCCTCTTGACGGCGGAGGCCTCCACCGCCGGCGCGGCGGCGACGGCGCCGAGGACGGTGGCCTTCTCGGGGTACTCGTGGGCGGTGAAGGCCAGCCCGGGAGTGGTCGGCCCGGGGCCCAACTACTTCTCGGACAGTCCCGAGAACGTCTGGGTCGACGACGCCGGCGGGCTCCACCTGCGCATCACCCACCGCGACGGCGCCTGGCAGGCGGCCGAGGTCGTCGTCGACCGGAGCCTCGGGTACGGCACCTACCGCTTCGACCTCGCCTCGCCCCTCGGTCGGCTCGACCCCAACGTCGTCCTGGGCCTGTTCACCTGGAGCGACGACGCCGCGTACAACCATCGCGAGATCGACGTCGAGGTGGCCAGATGGGGGAACGCGGCGGCCGCGTCGAACGCCCAGTACGTGGTCCAGCCCTCCGGCCGGGCCGGCAACCTGCGGACCTTCGCCCTGCCCGACGTCGCGCCCACCGTCCACGAGTTCACGTGGGCGCCGAAGGCGGTGACGTTCCGCTCCGCGACCGCCGCCGGCACCAACATCGCCGGTTGGAAGTACACCGGCCGCGACGTTCCCCGATCCGGCAACGAGCGCACCCGCATCAACCTGTGGCTCGCCCGCGGCAACCCCCCGACCGACGGCGCCGAGGTCGAGGTCGTCCTCTCCAACTTCACCTTCACCCGCCGCTGACCGACCGGGCCCGGGCTCGGTCGCCGTCACTCCACCGCCAACGCCGGTTCCCCCATCACGCCGGCGGACCAGGGCCGCATGGTCGCCAGGCCCCGACCGTCACCCTCGCCACCCGCCCTCCGCCCCGTCTCGACGGCGGCCGCGAGGAGGCGGGCCATCCCCAGCCGGCCGGCGGTCGCGGCCGCGTCGCGGGCCAGGTCTGCGGCCCGGCGTCGGGCGGCCGGCTCGCCCGTGGCCAGCAACGTCGCCGCCAACTCGCACTGCGTGTAGGCCGACCACGGCGCCGCGCCCCAGCGGGTGTTCTCCTCGATGGCCCGGACCTGCCACCGCTCGGCCTCGTCGAGTCGGCCCTCGGTGAACGCCAGCATCCCGAGGTAGCGGCAGGACGATCCCCAGGACTGGCGGTCGCCGGTGAGCACGTTGCGGCCGGCGAACGGCAGGAGGAGGTCGGTCACCGCCGCGGCCCGGTCGCGGTCGTCGAAGAAGGCGCACAGCTGGGCCAGCATCGCCATGGCCGCCAGCCACGAGAAGTCGCGCCGGATGCGACCGAGCTCCTCGCCGGTGAGCGCCTCGAGCTCGGCCCGGGCGTCGTCGGTGCGGCCCAGGTCCGCCTTCACCAGGGCGACGGCGGCCCGCCAGGCAGGCGACTCGACGAACTCGACGGCGAACGCCTCCAGCACCGGCTCGATCTCGGCCAGCCGCCTTTGCTCGAACCGAACGAGGGCGAGCTGCACCCCGAACACGGCCATGGCGTCGGGCTCCTGGGCCCCCTGGCCGATCTCCAACGCCTCCAGGGCGAGGCGCTCGGCGTCCTCCAGGCGACCGGCGCACAGGGCCCGCATGGCCCGGAAGCGGCGGGCCTCCCACCGGGCGAGGGGCTGGCGGAGCTCCTCGGCCAGCGTCTCGACCAGCCCGAGGGTGGCGTCGGCCGCGGCGACGTCGCCGGCCTCGAACTGGGCGATGAACACGTACTGGTTCCCGAAGAACCGCAGCTGGCGGTCGTCGAGGGCATCGCCGAGACGCACGATCTCGGTGGCGGCCCCCAGCCGTTCGTCGAGGTGGTCCGGGCCCCAGAGGGCGAGGCACCGGCTGATGAGGGCCGAGGCCAGCGCCTGCTGGTCGCCGAGCCGGCGGGCCATGTCGACCGCCTGGCGCGTGAGCGCGTCCCGGCGCGCCGCCGCCGGCTGCTGGTAGTAGAGCTCCTCGGCCAACAGCCCGAGGAGCTGTGCCCGCAGGGCGGTGTCGCCCTCGCCGATTCGGACCAGCGCCTCCTCGAGCAGGCACAGGGGACGGTCGCCGAACGTCCCTCGGGTCGCGTGCCAGGAACGCAAGGCGCCCCCACCGAAGGCCAGGACGGCCCGGGCGAGGAGGCCGTCGTCGGCCGGGCCCAGGCCCCGGGCCCGCTCGGCGGCGTCGAGCAACGTCGTTCGGGCGCCGGGGACGTCCCCCGCCCGCCAGCGGGCCTCGCCCAGCGCCAGCAGCAGCCCCACCCGAGGACGCTCCGCCCCGTCGCCCGAGCCGTCGAGCGCGGCCACCCCCCGCTCGTACCAGTCGACCGCCTCCTCGTACGCCAGCGAGGCGGTGGCCGCGGCCGCGGCCCGGGCCGCGTGTTCGGCGGCGACGGCAGGGGCCACGCCGCCGTGGATGCCGAGGAGGAGGTGATGGGCGATCACGGCCGGGTCGGTGGCCGTCCTGAACGCCTCGACCGACGACAGCAGGTGGAGGCCGATCCGAGCGTGGAGGCGGGCGCCCCGCAACGGGCTCAGCCCGGCGTAGACCGCCTCCCGGACGATGTCGTGTGAGAAGCGGTAGCGCCCCACCGCCTGCCGGTCGGCGACCGCCAGACCGGCGGCCTCCACCTCCTCGAGCAGGTCGAGCGCCGGCTCCGGCCCGTCCCAGACGCCTTCGACCACGGCCGCGTCGAACTCGCGCCCGGCGGCGGCGGCGACGCCCAGCAGCCGCTGGGCCGCGGTCGACAGGCGGGCGCACCGCCGGTCGACCACCTCCCGCACGCCGTCGGGGATGCCGAGCGACTCCATCGGCGCCGACGCGAACAGGCGGTCCTCCGCCTTCAGCAACCGGACGACCTCCTCCACGAGGAACGGGTTCCCGTCCGTCCGCCGGTGCACGGCCTCCGCCAGGGGGCCGGGGGGGACGCCGGTCTCGAGCTCGATCATCCGCCCGACCGCCGCCGGCGGGAGGCCGGTGAGGGCGAGGCGTTCGGTGGCCCGCTGCCGGGCGAGGTCGCCGAGGACGGGGGTGAGGGGGTGGTCCCGCGCCACCTCGGCGTCGCGGTACGTCGCCACCACCAGCAGCCGGGAGCCGGGCAGCTCCCGGGTGACGTGCTGCAGGAGGAGAAGGGACACGCCGTCGGCCCACTGGAGGTCGTCGAGCACGACGACGGTCGTCCGGTCGCGGCCGAGGCGGCGCAGGAACGAGGTGGCCGCCTCGAAGAGGCGGAGGCGGGCAGCGTCGGGGTCGGCGGACGGGGCGGGATCGGCGGCGCCGGCGGTCGTCCCCGCCGGCAGCACCTGGGCCAGGAGGGAGCGCTCCCGGCCGAGCAGCTCGTCGAGGGTCTCCGGCGCCACGCCCGCCGCCCACCGACGCAGGGCCGCGGCCCACGGCCCGAAGGGACCCCCTCCGACGTCCTCGAACGACTGCCCCCACAACACCCGGCCCCCCCGGGCTCGGGCGACGGCGGCCAGCTCCTCGACGACACGGGTCTTGCCGACTCCGGGCTCGCCCCGCACGAGGACCAGGCTTCCCTCGCCGGCCGCCGCCCGCTCGAACCGGCCGACGAGCGTCGCCAGCTCCTCCTCCCGGCCGACGAGGATTCGATCGGGCGCACCAGCCGTCGCGTCCGTCGCCGCCGCCTGGGGGACCCAGTCGAGGTCGGCGGCCTGGTCGAGGAGGCGACCTTCCAGCCGCCGCAGCTCGGGGCTCGGGTCGATCCCCAGCTCGTCGGCCAGGGTCCGCCGCAGCTGGCCGAACGCCCGCAGCGCCTCCGCCTGGCGCCCGCACCGGTAGAGCGCCAGCATCAGCTGGCCCCACAGCCGCTCCCGCAGGGGCTCGGCCTCGACCAGGGCGGCCAGCTCGTCGACGACGTCGCGGTGGCGGCCGAGGGCGAGATCGGCGTCGACCCGATCCTCGAGGGCGGCCAAGCGCAGGAGCTCGAGCCGCGCCGTCCAGGCCTGGGCGAAGCCGTGGTCGGCGAGCTCGGACAGCGCCGGTCCCCGCCACAGGCCGAGGGCGTCGCCGAGATCGCCGGCCGCCGCCGCCACGTCCCCCGCCGCCAGCCGCGTCCGACCCCGCGACGCCAGCTGCTCGAAGCGGAGCGTGTCGACCTGTGCCGCGTCGACCCGGATGAGGTAGCCGGGACGGCGGGTGACGACCAGCTCGGCCCCGCCCCCGTCCGTCTCCTCCAAGGCCTTCCGCAGCCGGGAGACGTGCACCTGCAGGGCAGTCGTGGCCGTCGGCGGCGGCTCGTCGCCCCAGAGCTCCTCGATCAGGCGCTCGGCCGACACCACCTGGTTGGCGTGGGCCAGCAGGCAGGCCAGGAGGCAGCGCTGACGCGGGCCCAGCCCGCCGACCCGTTCGCCGGACCGCAGGACCTCGAAGGGCCCCAAGAGTCGGAATTCCAGAGCCATCGGCCGCTCCCCGAGCCCGCCAGTGTAGGTGCCTTTAGGGACTTGTTAGGGGTTCGTCGGAGGGTGGGCGTCACCAGGTCCGACACCGACGTCGGGCCTCCGAGGCGGAGGTGCCACGCCATGAACATGACCACCCGGAGTCGTCGAGGACGACTCGCCCTGTCGTTCGCCGCCCTGGCCTGCGCCGCCGGCGTCGTCACCAGCAGCCTCGGCGCCACGGCCCCGGCCGCCCGATCCTCGTCCGACCGGTCGACCGCCCCGTCCCACACCGACACCTTCACCGCGTTGGACGACGCCCGCCTCTGGACCGAGCTGGCGGCCTCCGGCGGCCAGGCGGTCGTGGGTCTCAAGGCCCCGGGTGCGTCGCAGGGCATGCGCGACGGCGCCATCGTGATCGATCCCACGTCGTGGGCGGCGGCCAGGAACGCGGTGTCGTCCTCCGCCGGCGTCACCCTCCTGGCGGCGGACGACGTGCGGCCCAACGTCACCGTCCGCTTCGGCAGCCAGGCGGCCATGAGCGCGGTGCGGCACCTGCCCGCCGTCGAGTTCCTCGAGCCCCGCCTGGCCCGGGTGCAGCCCCACGCCCCCGGCGGCGGGTGCACCGGCAACGCCTACAACGGCGACCCCGAGGGCGGCGACGTCTTCACCGGCACCCCGGCGACGGTGACCCCCGGCGACAAGCTGTCGGCCAACTTCAACATCTCCCGCGTCCAGGAGGCGTGGCAGCGGGGCGCCACCGGCGCCGGCGTCACCGTCGGGGTCGTTGACACCGGCGTGTTCTCGACCCAGAGCCAGCTCCAGCCGGCGGACTGGAACGACGGGATGAGCTCGGGCCGGACGCTGCTCGCCATCGACGTCAGCGGCTCGTCGACGATCTCCGACGAGTGCAACCACGGCACCCGCATCGCCAGCACCGTGGCCGCGCCCCGGGACGGGGTGAACATGGTCGGCGTGGCTTGGAAGGCCAACCTGGTCACCGTCAAGCACGGCAACGACGTGTTCATCGACATGATCGAGACCGATGCCGTCACCCGGGGGATCCGCGCCGCCGCCGACAACGGCGCCCGCGTCATCGAGATGGCGTTCGGCACCGGGAGCTGGCAGTACGACAACATGAAGCAGGAGATCCAGTTCCAGAACGCCCGGGGCGTGCTCTTCGTGGGCGCCGCCGGCACCGAGTACTGCCTGGAAGGCGTCGTCTTCCCGGCCAAGATGCCCGAGGTCCTGGCCGTGACCGGGGCGACGGCGAGCGGTGGCCGCGACCCCGCCTCGTGCGGCGGGCCCGAGGTCGACCTGGCCGCGGTCGTCGACGGCAACACCTTCGCCTCCGGCCGGAACACCAACGACATCATCACCATGGGCGGCAGCTCCGGGGCCAGCGCCATCGTCGCCGGCGTCGCCGCCCTGGTCTGGTCCGAGCACCCCGAGCTGACCAAGGACCAGGTCCGCAGCCGGCTGATCGCCTCGGGTGGCGGCTGCTGCGCCTCCGACATCGGCAACGGCATCGTCAACGCCTACAAGGCGGTGGGCGGCTTCGACAGCCTGGGCATCTCCGGACCCACCACCGTCGACCCCTACGCCTCCTACACGCTGACCGCCCAGCCCCAGGGGGACGGGCCCTTCACCTTCCAGTGGAGCAACGGGGCGACCACCCAGTCGATCTCCGCCACCGCCGGCGGCCCGAGGACGTCGAAGACCTTCTCCGTGACCGTCCGCGACACCCGGGAGAACAAGCAACTGTCCGCCTCCAGGACGGTGTCAGCCAAGGAGCCGATCGACCGCTGCCTCAAGTACTGCCCGTAGCGCCGGGCACCGATCCGGAAGCGGCGACAGGGGTTCCGGGAGCCCCTGTCGCCGCTTCGTCGCCGCGCCTGCCACCCGGTGACACGAGGTCCCCGACTCGATATCCAGTCCGACCGGGCGAGTCGAATTCGTCCCGTCGTTCGACGCTCGCGTCATTGACAACTGCGGCACCCCGCCCGATGATTTCCCCGGTTCGTGCCGTGATGCCACTGGGACAAAGGCGGACGAAGTGTACGACGACGAACGGACGAGCGAGGATGCCGTTCCCTCATTTCGTACATTCAAACTCCCGCCCCCCGGCTTCGATGCCCGGGAGGCAAGCGAGCGCGAGCTGCTGCTCTACGGGGCGCCCCGTCGACCCAACCCGGCGACGCACCCGGCGCTGGCGGCCCGCTGGAACCGCATCGCCGCCTGTCAGCACGACTTTGTCATTCCCGAGCTGCGTCCGCTTCCGATTCGGCACCAGGTCGACCCGAGTTTCATCGAGCGACGCCAGCTCCGTGAGATCGAGCTGGCCCGGTTCGCCGAGAAGGACTTCGATCGCGGCCGGGGCGACACGCTTTTCGACCTGAGCAAGCTCGCAGGGCTCGTGAGCGACCGGATTTCCCTCGCCGACCTCCGATCCCCGATCGCCGACCTCCTGCGAATGCTGCCGCAGACCAGCACCAACTGGAGCGGAGCCTTCGTCAGCCGCCCTTCCAGCGAGCCGATCATGACCGTCTCCGGGGAGTGGAACGTCCCCGGCGTCAACCCACCATTGCGGCCCGGCGGCGGCTACATGGACGGAACCTACATCTGCGTGGCCTGGGTCGGCATCGACGGGACCAGCGGCTCGAACGACGTCCTGCAGGCGGGTTCCGGCTCGCAATGCGTCGTCGCCGGCGGCAAGTTCACGTCCACCCGGTTCTTCCTCTGGACGGAATGGTTCTCGAAACCTTGGGTGGAAGTGGCCAACCTCCCGGTGTCCGTGGGCGACCGAATCGCCTGTACGGTGTGCGCTCCTTTCGAGAAAACGCACGGATCCGCGATACTCAACAATCTCACCACCGGCCAATCCACGAGCATCGGGATCGACGCTCCGGCCCTCACCACGCTGTCCGGCAACGTTGCCGAGTGGATCGTCGAGGATCCCAGCACGCTCTCCGGAGGCCCGTACCCGTTTCCCGTCTACAGCGGGACGACCTTCTCGGGCGCCGTCGCCGGCACCCGCAACGTCGAGCTCAACGCCTGGGACGGCACCGAGATCGACATGGTCCAGGGAGGGGTCACCCTGTCGAGTGGGGTGATCCAATCGAAACGGACGGTGTTCTGCCACTACGGCCCGTGAAGCCCCCGCCCCGGGGTTGCGGAGCGGGTGACGCTTCCCAGCGTCGGGTCTGGCGGCGCGCCCGACGGTAGACAGCCCGTGGTCTCCGCCGGGCCCTGAGTGGGCGCGGGGCCGGGCGAGGCCCTTGTGCGGGCGGGACACCGCTCCTACGGTTGCCCACGCGCCAAGGGCAGGGGGCGACTCCAGGGGGCATGGTCGTGGGAGCACAGCAGCGTTCTTCGTGGTCGGCCAGGCGCCCCGCCCACGGCTCGACGCCCCTGCCCCCTTCCGTCCGAGGCCTCGTCCTCGCGGTCGCCCTGATGCTCGTGTGCGAGGCGTGCGGGTCCCGCCGCAGTTACGACGAGCTGCTCGCCGGCGAGGCCGGTCCCGTACCCACGACGGCGCCCGCGGCGGCCGGCAGCCCCGCGCTCGGACCGGCCGACGGCGGGGTCGGGACGACCGTCGACCTCGGCGCCCCCACCACGACGACGGCCTCCGTCGGGGCCGCCCCGACCTCGGTCGCACCGGGCGCCGGCCTCCCGGGCAACAGCCCGTCGAACGCGAGCGGGGCCGCCACGCCGGCCTGCACCGCGTCGAAGGCGCCGATCGTGATCGGCTCGGTGGGAACCCAGACGGGTGTGGTCGGCGGCGCCATCTCGCCCGGAACCACGGGCGTCAAGGCGTGGGCGGCCGCCGTCAACGCCCACGGCGGCATCCGGTGCCACCCGATCAAGTACGTCGTCGCCGACGACGGCGGGGACCCGGCCCGCCATCAGGCCCTGGTCCGCCAGCTGGTCGAGCAGACCAAGGTGGTCG
>Ga0105245_10003246_pt1 | contig 14575 bp, 26 predicted proteins | sample KBSM54metaG_FD_81523 | JGI IMG/M metagenome (GOLD analysis project Ga0105245, IMG submission 81523) | Miscanthus rhizosphere microbial communities from Kellogg Biological Station, Michigan, USA - KBS M5-4 metaG | ecosystem: Host-associated > Plants > Roots > Rhizosphere > Soil | place... | reverse complement strand
GTGGCGAGCAATTACGCGACTCAGTACGTGAACGGCCTACAGAGCCTCGCAGGCCTCGGACAGACCTCGGTGCAGTCGACTGGAAATATCGGTGCCAATACCGCCAATCAGATTGGAGCTAATCAGATCTATTCCGGTAACGCACAGGCGAGCGGGTATGCGGGAACTGCCAATGCTATCAACTCGGGGTTGAGCGGAGTAGCCGGCGCCTATGGGATGTACAACACGTGGCAGAATCAGGGCTATAACAATGGCTCCTACGCCTCTGTCATGAATAACGGCAATTTCGGTGGGCCAAATGCGTATGGGAGTGGCTATACCTTCGAGGACTATGGAGCAACGCCGTAATGGCTGACTTCTACCCTGCCGCTCAGCAGATCCAGAATCCCGATATCCTAGCCTCGTATGTCCGCGGACAAATGGCTCCTCTACAGCTACAAGCCGCTCAGCAACAGGTTATCGGCGGACAGCTCGATATCGATAAGGCGCGCATAGCCCTGAAGGGCCTGCAGATGTCCCAGGATCTCGCCCAGCAGCTCTACGGAGGCGGACAGTCGGCTGGGGCGCAGAACCCTGGCGGACAGAGCGGAGGCATTCAGAACGGGCCACAGGGCGCCGTATCGAGTCAAGAAAGCGGCTCCTATGACGGCTCATTCGGCTCGAATCCACGCGTCAACACGATGATGGCGCTCGATGTGCTCGCCGGTCGGGATCCACTGAAGACTGCTCAAAGCGCACAGGAATACGATCTCAAGCAGCGCCAGCTTCAGGCGCAGGGTCCGCTCGCCACTCTCGATACGATCGCCGGCAGCGCCAGTCCCGCGCGGATCGTGATGAATAACCCCGGTCTCATGCAGCGTTGGCAGCAGATCGCGCCGCAGCTCGGATTAGATCCGGTTAAGGACTTCAACGACGACAACGTACGAGCCGCGGTGAACTTCGCACGTAACAATATCGCGGGAGCTGCGGGGTTACCCACGAAAGAGGCTCCGGTTAAACAAGAGGATATCCCAGGTCCCTTAGGTTCGCTATACCAGCGCGATCCGATCTCAGGAAAGATCACACAGGTGAGAGGCGAGGAACCACTCAAGGATGTGATCGACCCGAAGACAGGGTTACCGACCAATGTTCGCGCCTCGCAGGCCGAGGGGAAGCAGCCGTTCAATCAGTCGATCTTCGGAGCTTCTAACCTCAGCGATCAGTCGAAGGAATTCGCCTATCAATCGTATATAGCGACCGGCAAGGTTCCCGCCAATTTCGGCCGCAATCCCGCTATGCAGGCCTCTCTGATGGACTACATCAGCAAGCGGGCTGCGCAGGAAGGTAATTCCGCCGCCTCCATCGCTGCAAAGGGACAGGCCTTTACGGCTCAGCAGGGCGTCGTGAAGGACTTCACCAGTGGACAGTCCGGCAAAGCAGTCACGGCGATCAATACCGCAGTACAGCACATCAATTCGCTCACGCCACTGGTCGATGCGCTGGGTACGGGCGATATCAAGCAGATCAACCGCTTTACGAATGCGTTCAAGGAACAGACCGGATCCCCGGCTCCGACGAACTACGCCGCGCTGAAGGAGTTTGTAGGCGGTGAGGTGGCGAAAGCCGTACTGCCCGGTGGTGGTGGAGAGAAAGAGCGCGAGGCGCTCCTAGCGCCCCTTAATGCGGCTAATAGCCCGCAGGCTATCCACTCAGCCTTACAGACGATTCAGACCGCGCTAGCCGGTAAGACTGAGGCACTTCGTAATCAGTGGGATGTCGGCACGAACGGCACTCAGGGATCGTTCGACAAGTTCTTGTTACCGGCGACTAAGAAGGCACTCGGCATTTCCGATCAATCCGCTCAGTCAGCCCATCCGGCGCCGATTCAGGCCCTTTTGGATAAGTACAAATGACCGATCTGACGGAAGCCTATGCAGCACTGCAGAAAGCAGATGCGGCAGGGGATACCGCGGGCGCTAGACAACTGGCGGACTACATCCGCTCACAGTCGGACCGTAAGGTGCAGTCCTACGATGCCGTAAACGGTCAGTTAGTCCCCACCGGTTCCTCCGCCGCAGTCGCTGCGCGCAGCCCGGTCGCCGATACGAATTTCGGACAGAACGCTCTGATCGGAGCAGGTAAGTTCTTTACCGATATGGGACTCGGCGCGCGCCAGATCTATGGACAAGTCGCGGATGCGATCAGCCCACAGGATAAAAATCTATCGGGATTAATCACCGGACAACAGCCGACGCGGACAGCGACACTTCAACAGGAAGCCGTCGATAAGCGTGCGATCGATGCTCCGGTGATGGGTACTTGGGGCGGTAAGGCAGGCCAGATCGGAGCCGGTGTTATTAGCGCTATCCCCTTATCGGCAGTTCCTGGGGCGAATACCTATGCTGGTGCTGCCACAATCGGAGGTGGCTTTGGGGCGCTAACGCCTACGACGCAGAAAGATTCTCGGCTCTTAAATACCGGTGTAGGCGCTGGGCTTGGAATCGCAGGTAAGTACGCTGGGGATAGCTTTGGTCGCTGGCTCTCACAGAGAGCACAGCAGAGCTCCGCAAATGCAGCCGGAAGTGCAGCCGGAAGTGCAAGCGCTCAGGCCACACCTGGCGTAGCAGGAGCACAGGCTAGTGCCACGGCAACACCTACCGTCAATATTAGGAACACACCATCTGCTGGTTATGTAGGTGATGAGCCATCCGTTGGGCTTACACAATCGCAACAGGAGGCGATTCAAAACGCCCAAGGACTTGGATTCAGGCTATCGCCAGGTCAGGCGACTGGAAGTAAGGCGCTCCAACAGGTGGAGGCCAAGTTATCGGCACAACCGATGACATCGGGGACATTCACCGCAATCGATCGTAATAACGCTCGTGCTCTAGCGCGTACGTTCCTTGGTGCCATTGGAGAAAGTGGTGATGAGGTATCGCCGTCTATTCTCCAGCGGGCTGATAGTCGAATCGGATCGGTATTTGAGAATGCGGCACAGAACAACAATATAAATTGGGATCCGATCCTTGAACACAACCTATCAAACATAGAGCAAACCGCCAGCAGTGAGCTTTCATCGAGCGAGATGGGAATCATTCGTAAGCAGATGGGAAACCTGTTAGATAAGGCAGCAGATAATAATTCACAGATCAGCGGACAAGCCTATCAGAATGCACGTCAAGGACTATCCCGATTATCAGGAAATTCTAGTACTGCCGTAGGATATTGGGCGCGCCAAGTACGTGATGCACTCGATGAGGCTCTCACACGTTCTGTTCCTCCAGAGGATGCCGCTGCGTTAGTTCAAGCACGGGATCAATATCGCATTCTATCCACGGCGTTAAATCGCACAGGCGCAGTTAATGTTGGGACTGGCAATCTTTCCCCAGGAACTCTAGCAAATGCTTTTGCGCAGTCCGATAAGCGTGGATTTTTGTATGGCGAGAATCAATCACCACTTTATAACGCGCTGCGATTCTCTCAGGCATTCAAGCCGATTGTCGGGGACTCTGGAACTGCGACTAGATCTCCACTGAATCTGTCTGAAATGGCGCTCAGTATCCCGATTCGCGTGGCCACGGGAGCTTATGCGAGCTCCCCAGGGGTACGGTTAGCGACGGGTGCTACCGCGGCCGCACGTGCAGCCGGTAATGCTGGCTCGTGGCTGGGATCTGTGCCAGGCGTACAAGCGACTCTTCCATACGTACAAGCGGGATTACCTGGATTAGGTGGGACCTCAGTCCCCTACCTTATGCAGTAGAACCCGTTTGAGCCGGCCTTCCGGCACCCAGCGGCGTACCGCCCACGAGACCGGTGAAATCAGCCAGAGAACCACGACTACGCCTATAGGCCGTAGCGCAATCGCTATTGCGGTTCCTATATCCATGAGGATGAGATGACCACTCCGTTTTTATTCGTTCCGGCCTTCAGTTGGCCCGCCGCCCCAGGTGGAAAGCTGCACACGTATGCCGCCGGTGGCACGACCCCACAAGGAACATGGTCCGATGCAGCCGGGACGGTCCCTAATACCAATCCGGTAACGCTCGATAGCAACGGCCTTGCCACGGTCCGACTCACGACCGGGCTAGCTTATCATTTCGTCCTGAAGGACAGCACGGATACCACTACGATCTGGGACGAGGACAATTATCAGGCCTCGTATTTAACTCAATCTGATATCGGTGGATTGCTTTACCCACAGACGAATGCCGAAACCTTAGCGGGTGTGACGCCGACTAACCTCTCGTATCCCACCCTTGATCCCCGTCGCTATGGAGCAGTCGGCAATGGCGTGACGGATGATCACGTTGCCATTCAGAATTCCTTCAACGTTGCCGCGAAGGGGAACGCGGGATCTTCCGGCGGGACTGTTATTTTCCCGCCCGGATACACGTTTTTGTGTAACGAGGATATCACCGTGCCGGTTCCGGCCTCGACCGGGAATCCAGTCCCGTGCGCGCAAGGCCCGGGATGGAGCAACGTCGCGATTATCTTCGGGACAGGGTCTACGTTCGGCTTTGTGATCCTGGGAACAGGCGCCACGACAGGAGGCACGCAAGGAAGCACCTACAACTACGCTGGCACCTTCCGTGATCTCGTCATCCAACTGAATGGAACGGCCGGCAGTGCTTTTTACTGTAATAGCGTAAATCAGCCGAGAATTCAGAACTGCTGGATCAGAGGGTCCAATACTAACGGTTGCGGGATCACCTTCCTGAACTGCCTGGTCCCGGTATTGGAGAACACGTTAATCACCGGTTGCGGTTCTTCAACCCACGGATCAGTGGAGTTCGATACCTGCACGACGGCCCAATGGCGCGGCTCTCGGATCTCTGGCGGCGTGACGACGATCGGCGGATTACTCATTGACCGATGCACTAACTTCGTCGGTAGTGGAATGAGCATCGAGTCGTGCGGACCGCCTATCAAAGTTGCCAGTAAGAGTGAATCCTCCCTCGCTTGTACTAACATTTATCTATCGGGTCTTGAATTAGAAAACCCTGGCAATGGCAATCCCTATATAGACGTTGGGTCTGGGTTATCCGGTACCGCACTGGTCATCGCTATGGTGGTCGATGGGATGTTCGCCAGCCCATCCGGTACCACCACAATGACCAACGCGGTGCAGATCAGGAATATTACCGGGTTCGAGGCACGCGGTTGTCATTTTACAATGATCGGTACTCCGACTGCCTGCTGGAATATCATCAATACAAACACCAGCGGTGTGGTCATACGAGCGCATCGCAATCTCGCCTCCTTGGCGACCCCTTGGGTGTTCTACAACGGTGCTCAAGTTCTGCACGCTGGTCCACAGATGGAATGGCAGTTCGGTGAACTCCAAAGCGGAGGACGACCTACCTGCACCAGCAGGGGATATGCAGGATTATACAATGGCTCGAATCTGACGGGAGCCACGCCCTCGATTCTAATCAGCTCGACGATGGGCGGATATTACGGCTCAAAAGCTATTACTAACGGAGGCGCGACGACGGTCACCTCTCTTTCGGGGGGTGAGCCCGGAATGGAGATCGTACTAATCCCAACCGATGCCAATACGACACTGACATTCGGAAACAGTGGAGGAGCCTTTCGCTTTAACGGCAATGGCGGAACGACTGTCGGAGCGAACTCCACCCTGGTAGCTGGTCGCGCCTATCGGTTTATCAACGATGGGGCGAATGGAAGCGGTGGGAGTTGCTGGGTCCAGGTATGAATGCCGTGTCAATCAGGCTTGCGCAGCACACAGGAGATGCTCGCCGTGAGCATGTCCCCCAGCGTATGGGGAAGATGGGCAGTGAGCCAACTCGTGATGGCTCCGACTTTGCGCCTTCTCAGCAACGCGTGCTTCTTGAATTGCTCGATGTGGAAGGCTCTGAACAGGTCACCGACATGGTGGCCGCTCAGCCCGTTCAAGGATGGCAGAACCTCTCTTGTGCCATCAAACGCTATGCGAGGTTCGGTGTACGAGGGTTTACCGAATCGGGAATCCTGTATCAGCATCGTATTGACTGCTTTCACCAACGTACGCGCACTGAAGATCCAGTGCAGGCCGGGAAGCGTGGAGATGTAGTCGAGGTGGTGCGAGGCCGCTCCCAGGTAGGCCGGGAACACGAGGAAGGCCTTTCCACCGGGTCGCAAGACACGATAGATCTCAGCGACGGATGCGGGAGGGGACTGGACGTGCTCCAGAACGTCGTAGGAGACCACCACGTCAATCGAGGTATCCGGAAGCAGGATCTCGGTATTAGTGCACAGGCGGAAATGTACGTTTGTGATTCCGAGCGAATCGGCATAGGCGCTCGCGAGATCAATATGCCTCTTCATGGGCTCGACACCGATCGTGGAACGTGCGCGACGGGCGTACTAGATAGTACGTCCACCATATCCGCAGCCGAAATCCAACACGTCTTTATCGGTGACTTCTCGCTCGAGGTCTATTCCATGGAAAAAGTCAAAGAAGTCTCGGAACAGGGATCTTTCGCGATCGGCCTGCGGGAAGGGCCTCATATCCCCACGCTGTCTGAATTCTTCGGGGGAATAACCACTTCGACCCCTGAAAGGGGTGTGCTGGGAAATTCGGATCAACTGCTTAGCGAAGTATGCAGAGAAATCCATAGGAGTCCCATCCATAGCAGTTCGATTGGGTCGCGCATCTTAGCAGATGCATGAATAGCAATGAAAAGAGAGCCGGATAACGCTGACGTGATCGATGATGAGGACAACACCGAGTTCGAAATGAATGTCAAGAATCAGTCGGGGGTCGGCTATGTGGTCATTGCGGTGGTTATTGGGCTTGCGCCGCAGGTTCTCATGCGCTGGCTGGATGGGATCGATCGGGCGCCGCTACAGGTCTCTTTGGCTCAGCTTCAAACGCAGGTGGCAAACCTCACCTTACAGGTCACAAAGCTCACGGACCAACCTTATGTCAGACGAGACGAGTTCGAGAACCGCCTTGCAGGATTCGACCGACGCATCGGTGAGATCGAGCGGGACAAACAGTCCCGTCGTTAGCACGTGGATCACGCTTCCGAAGGATGCGCGCGAACTAATTATAGCGGTCATTCTAGCGCTATCCGTGCTGACCAACCTATGGCTATGGAGTAAACTCCACGATGCGGATAAGGATATTCAGACTCAGGTTTGGTTACGCGATGACGCACTGACCAAGTTTCAACAAGGTCCTTTTGCCGACATGAAGGCACATGTGATCGCCCTTGAACTCAACTATGGGAAGGAGAAGCGCTAATGTCCGGGGGTATCATTATCCAACGTCGCGCGGCACTGGTACCGGCTGCCAACGATCCGAGTCTTTACGGCGCACTCTCAGACGCCAGTAAGGACAGGGTGGACGAGATCACGGCCAAATCGCCGATCGACACCACTGAGCACGACATTCAAACCCTTGCCGCCTTGATCCTGGTGGCCACGCACTGCTGATGACGGAGCAACTCCATCGGCTCATCGACAACGGCGCCGCGCAGCCGGTCATCAATGAGCGTATCGCCGCCTTACTGGAGGTCCAGAAGGTGATCGGCAGCGACCACGAGAAACGCATTCGCTATCTCGAGCGTACGGTGGCCTGGGCACTGGGCGGTATTGGAGCGATATCCACTGTCGTTGTCATACTGAGTAAGTTCTTCAAATGAGCCTCTTGCAAGAAGAGTTCGCCCAGTCGGCAGCGAAGCTGATCCAGAAGGCCGCGGAGCTCGGCTACACGGTGACTTTCGGAGAGGCCTGGAGAACGCCCCAGCAAGCCCAGTGGGACGCCGACCACGGCTCGGGTATCTCACATAGCCTCCATATCGAACGCCTCGCCATAGACCTCAATTGCTTCAAGAACGGCACTCTGATCAGGGACGGATCCCAGCTCAAAGACTTGGGAGAGTGGTGGAAATCGCTCGGGCCGAAGTACCGGTGGGGTGGGGACTTTCAGCACCTACCTGACGGAAATCATTTTTCGCTCACACCCGATGGGGTTCGCGCATGAGTATCTGGGACACGATCGCCGCTCCAATCATCGGGATCATCAACAAGGTCGTTCCCGATAAGGCAGCCGCAGCGCAGGCTGTCGCGACCTTAAACCAGATGCAGCTCCAGGGAGCTCTACAGGAGGAGTTCGCCCAGCTTCAGGCGGTGACTAGCGCCCAGTCCGACGTAGATAAGGCAGAAGCCACGAACGCCAATGTCTTCGTATCAGGGTGGCGACCCGCGATTGGCTGGGTCTGTGGGGCTGCATTGGCCTCTCAGTACATCTTCCGTCCCATCATCCAGTGGGGGTTCACTATCGCTCACCAGCCGCTGCCGACGCTACCCGGAATAGACGACAACCTCTGGCAGCTCATGTTCGGAATGCTGGGGCTGGGCACCCTGCGCACCTTCGAGAAGGTTAAGGGCGTCGAGACAAAATAAAATAGGTGCACATAAAACCTATAGCACCAAAGATGGACCCAATGATTATGCCAGTAGTGATTGCGCCGCTCTGAGTTATACGCGCTTCGGTTCCCACGACCATACCCAAAGTGTCCCGCGCCATTGGTAGGAAACCATCACGAATTCCTCATCATGAGTCTCGATGCGCTTGCCGAATAGACGCGCAAGCCATGCTTTCCAACGAGGGCGTAGGACAGGAGATGGGATGCCGTGCAGCTCTCTCATGGTTTCAACACCACAGTCTACGTCCGTGTGAATCGTACTTTTCAGACATATAGAAAAATCGGCACGGCTCACATCCGAACCCACCGGGGTCTTCCTTGGGTTCTATCTTTGCCTCCCACTTATGGCACGCGCAATGCGGCTGGGTGTCCATACGGAAGTCCAGAGCGCCATGCCCGGGCAGATAGCACAGGTGCACACCAGGGTAATCTGGATGCTCCGTACCGAAGTACCTACAACCATTACACGAGAAGTCAGTCATTCGTCACCTGTTGGTTGATTAGGAGAGCCTCTCCCTCCGCATAGGCTTACTTCAGGTCGTCTGTTCATCACAGTGCCCCTGCTTGGAACTGCCCCAAGTGTGAAGGGAGAGGCTCATAGCTCTTCCGATAGTTGGACTGCGGGTCGATTGAACGCCGCAATAGCTTCTTCGCGTGTGCTGCCAAATCCGGCGTGGCTGGCCTGCAGGTCAATGAAGTCAGGACCGACAGCGCACCAGGCGTTGCCATCCATGAAGGTGCGCACCTTGGGGCCGCCGTGGATTGGACAGGCGAGGCCTGGGACATATCCAGAGTACAAACCATCATCCCGCCACTCGAAGCCGTCCCAGCGCCTGTGGGTTATTCCTGGCGGACGCTCACCGTATGCCGGCGTATCGCAGAAGCCAGCAGGGCAACCCGCCATCCACATTGGCACAGAGCACTTGCCCTCACCAAACTCGTTGAGCTTCTGATGATGTTCGCTGAGCCTAGCCATGCTTATCCCCTTGGTTGGACTGTGCTCAGGCCGCGATTTCGGGCTCTTCGACCGTGACGGTTAGCCCCGCCAGAAGTGCGGGCTCCATGATGGACAGATAGGGAGGATACGCAATCTCCCCAGTCCGCTCATCACGGTACGTCACGAGCAGCCTCTTTGGCTGAAGCCATTGATCGATTGGAAGCCGTTCATGCCATGCGCGGGGATCGAGTGTGCCGTAGTCAAAACCGTCGATCATTTTCGCTCCCTCCGCTTCGCCAGCCGTTCTATGTACCGCTTAACGAGCGGCCATTCGCTGGGGTGTAGGTAGATGTCAAACCGCTTCAGCCCCATCTTCTCGCGCTTCTCGCGCAGCGCCTGGAGCCGTTCCTGATTCGTCTTTCCCATGGCCCATAGAGTACCCGTTTCCGGAAACGGAGTCAAGTAGGTCCGGACTGTGGTTCAGCACGTCGCCGCAATTCCGCATCAGCCATTGCAGTGCAATCCTTGTTGCCATAGAGCCTGAGCACTTCGATCTCTACTCGCAGCCGCTCGACATCCTTCTGGAGCCGGTCTATCTCTTCGAGCAGTGCAATGACATTACGCTGCGCCTGAGACACCAGATCGTCAGGTAAGCGCTTGACGAGCCGTGTGCTTTGGCGGATGGCTTCGATGTCGATCACGGCTTCTCCCACTTCGAGCAGGCTGGCGACCGCGAGCGCACATCGGTCGCTCCTCCGCCTGTCCACTTCCCCCGCATCAGATCACACTTCAGATAGGTCTTCGCCATCCTGTTGCGGTAAAGATGCGCACACGAGCCGCACGTCTCGCCCTTCGGGCCCGTGCCTGGCGGCGCTGCATAGCCTTTCGGTATGCCGGCTGAACTCATCTTGGGCGGCGAGGGCGGCACTTCACCAAATAAGTCGTGGACGACCTCAGCCATCGTTCGTACTCGGTGTCGTGGGGTCGGGTTTCGGTTCCCATACCTGAGTTAGATAGGCATCCAGCCCGTCGAGTGCGTGTTCGACAGTCCGACCCACGAAGTTATGGCTAGTCGACATATGGCCCAAACTGACATAGGCGTGAATGTCCTTGCTAGCGTGCCGCCGAACTACTGTCAGTTCATAGCCTTTATCGATCGCCTCATCAATCTGCTTGCGGCTCATGTTTGCTCCGGTGACACGGTTACACTGCGCATTTGCCGTTCGTGCGCTTCCAATCGGTATTCCAGGGCGCCGAGCTGCGCAGCTTCTTCATGTGCTCGTCGACGGCCTTCTGAGCCTGATTCAGTCGGTTTGTTGCATCGGTCAGGACGCTACGAGCCTGGCTCTCGGCGCGCTCGGCATCCTTGTGCTGCTCTGTAGCTGCCTCGAGTTCGGCGAATAGCTCGGCAACTTTCTTTTCAACGGCCATCTATTTCTCCTGAGTTTGTGTTGCGCTGACGGGTGAGTTCTGGGCTATGAACGACGCAGGCTTGTTCTCGCAAATCGCATCCGCAATGTGCGCCAAAGTGTTCGCCATGCGTATGTAGTATTCGCCTTGCTCTTTCAGATGGGCCGCCGTCGCGTAGTAGTGCTCGGCTAGTTTTAAACGCTCATCCATTGTCCGATGCTCCAGTGAACTTCGGGCGCTCGCGGAATCCGATATCGGCTCCGCACCGTTTACAGAGTTCATACTTCTTAGCGCACTTCATGCAAAGGGTATGCGTCGCTGTGCTGCCGTAGGTCTGTAGATCGTGACAGATGCCGCATGGTTGCTGAGTGACTGCAGCGCCGGCTAGTCCACCTTTGCGTAGGTAATAACATGTCTCACAGAGTTGCTCCGATAGCCTCTGCTTGGCCTCTGAATCGCAATCGAGTTTTTGCGCGGTTTTAAGCGTGTCATCCCTCCATCGCTTTGCCACGAAGGTTGCACGCGCCACGCTGGCGGCGTCTATCTTAACGGCTTTACGTTCCACTTTTACCTCCGGACGCACTATCACCGCACCGATGCTCCGCCATCTTCGCGATGTTGATTGCCATGGCCTCGGCCCGCTCCTGTTCTGTGTCGGCGGTGACTTCCCGCAGGATGTCGTCGAAGGACAGGCCGGTAAAACCCTGGGCCCAGGCTAGTAAAGATACGGCGTCTTTCATTTCGATTGACTCGGTGTGGATGTATTCGCGCCTCTCGCCTCGGCCGCCAGGCGTTCAACGTCTGAGGCCATCTTCTCGAGCAGAGCACGCTTCTCGGCCGCGGTCATACCATGGCCAACCAGGTTGATGGCCGCAATGATGTTCTCGCGGCTGTAGGGGTCTTGTCGTTTTCTCATGACCCATCCTTCGGAGCCACCGTTACGAGCCCGCGATCGCGGCATGCCTTGATGGCATTACCCCAGGCACTGCGGCGCTCTCCGGTCGGGCTCACCAGGTCGAAGTTACCGTCTAGGCGCCAGCCTTGCTCGAGCAGCTTTGCGACATCTTTCCAGCGTGTGATTCTCTCGTCAGTCATGCCTGCTCACCGCCGTGCTGTGGAGCGTTTCTTATGGTCGCCATACGAAATCGCCCTTGTTCTCGCGGATCACGACTTCCTCGGCCTTGCACCTGCATTCCTTCCCGACCAGCCCTTCGGCGACCGGTCGCCAAAAGTTGCGCACCACGCCGTTAGGAACATGGTTGTCTTCTTCGGCGCCGTCGAGCCCGAACTCAGCCAAAACCCACTTCGCTTCGTTCGTATCGAGCCTGTCGGGCTTGTAGATGCCACCGGGCCAGGTCGCCTTGCTGCAGCTCAGGTGATACTCGGGACCGTTGGATGAGCCGTCCTTGTCCCTGGCGACCTCTACGGCACTGAGCACGCTGATGTTGTAGGCGTAGTGGCTCCAGCCTTCCAGAGGGTAGCCCTCACGCGCGGCAGGTAGGCCGCTCACGTCGATCTGGAACCACTGGTTACGCGCCTGGTTGAACGGGCGCAGCGGCTTAATGATGGACTCGACCATGTTAATTTTCACTCCCCGTTTTGAGGCGCCGACTTGCCCACGGCACCTAACAGGTCTTGTTGTACCGGCGGCGGCGAGTCATCTAGTGGCCGCATGTAGCCATACCCCTTGCAGACAGTACAAGGAAGTCTGGGATGCGGTTTGTAATGGTGACGCTGGAAATGATGCCCGTCCCAGAGCATCAGGCGACCAGAACCACCACAAGCCGTGCAATCCTGTCGAACGTCGTTCATGGTGCTGACTCGCTCTCACCGACTCAATCTAACGACCATCCAGGCGAATGCCCAGATGGATGCCGCGCACGCAAGGGCTTCACACGCTTTCTCAATCGCCTCAGGCCAACTCATATCTGACTCCCGCTCTCCGGTACTACCACTGCTGATAGAGACTGCACTTGATACAGACGCGAGAGCCATGCTCGCCAGTAGTCGAGTGCCACGTGCTAGTCCCTTTCCACTCATGGTCGCAGGGAGGCGGAGAAGGCGCTGGCACGATGTACATTGTTGGCGGGTTCAGTTGGCGTCCACAGTACTTGCACTGACAGAAGTGTTGCTCACTCATGCTTTTCGTCCCCGCTCTCAGCGCCTATTGTTCAGCCACGCCAACCAGCCAATTAGCACGAAAAATGCCGTCATAATGACGGCTACGGCAGTTGCATCATTCATACTTCTTGCTCTTTGTTCAGATCATCTACGGTCGCGTTATAGAGCGCGCGTAGCTCATCGCTGGCTTTCTCAGATGATCTTGCGTGTTCGGCGCACAGATAGGGGTTTCCCTTCTCGCAGTTATTTGCACAGCCTGCAGACACGCATTTGAGGCTGTTAGCCTCAGACGGTTCCTCCGGTCGTATCGGCTCACAATGCGGACAGACAGTTCTGACTAGCACCGCAGGGGTTCCGATGGTCATCGTGAACGACATTCCTTTGTGCTTTTCGCAAGGGTTATAGCAGATCAAACCGATAGTCTCGCGAGGCTCCTCCGCGCTTACATCAACCAGCTTGTTCCCCGGCCAGTGCTTCGCGATGAAGTCTTCCAGCCCTGTTCGGCTATAGACTCCTGCTAGCTTCTTGTACTCGGCTTCCCAGTCAGGTTGCTTGCCGCTCGTCTCGTCCTGTCGCATTGTCGCTTTCCGCTCTTCCGCGGCGACGTGGCTCTCCCAGGACTCGGCCGCCGGGCGTAGCCACTCGATCTCCTCGGCTGCCGTAAGTAGAAGGATATCAACGTCCCTGCTCACATCGGCTGGGATGGAGACGATTGCCCGGCGATCTCCCCATACGTGCTCATGGACCCTGCGCTCTGCGTCGCGCAGTAGCTGCGGTAGATTACTCGGCTGTTTTGAGGCGGCCGGTTGCGCTTCGTTATTCGCGGATAACTCATTGTTCTCTCTAACGGCATGGGTGGCCGGTTGCGTCTCGACAGTGCGTCGATTCCACGAAGCAGCGGCTTTAGCTATCGCTTCCTTGTGATCGCCATGCTGGTACTGATGCTCGGTTCCGCGAGCGCCGCACCAGCACTTCACAAAGCAGGAACTCGGGCCCAGGTCGGGGTGATAGTGACCGACTTCTACGGAACCCCCGCAGAACGGGCACGCCAGCAATACGACATCCTTTGAGGTCAGATCAGCCATGCGACTACTCCTGCAACGATCAGACAAATAACACCGGATATGATCCAGTCGCGCCGGTCCCATTGCTCATCAGGCCCGACGTGGCCGCGTTGCTGTTCCTTGGTCATGATGCCTTTCTCCGCCAGAGTAGGATTTCCGTGGCGATATACATCGTGCAAGTTATCCACCCAATCAACCACGCCGCTACTGGCGAAGGGACATATTCGAGGACCAACCAGCCACTTGGGATTGAGAACAGCATTTGCAGACCTAGGTTAGTAGGAGGGAACAGACGCTCCTTTGGCTTTATCACCGTGTCCGATGACTTGTTGTCTAACTGCACTGGCATGTTCCGTAATCCTGGCAACAGGTGTAAGTCCACTGGTCACAGATAGAGCACCACGTTGGATATCCGCCGCAGCCTTGTCGACCATCTGGCTGAATGAAGTGACACGGAGGTGGTTTACGCTCTTCCGTCTGGCCCTTCTGTTCTGCAGTGGGCGCTTCACTCATTTGGCCAACTCCTTTAGCAGAGCGTCAGCGAACTTCACTGCGCGCGTGGCCGCTGTTTCGGGCCTGTACAAGCCCTCGGACTCACTCTCGGACGCGATCATCCCCTGCATCGCCAT
>Ga0105245_10003245_pt1 | contig 14575 bp, 10 predicted proteins | sample KBSM54metaG_FD_81523 | JGI IMG/M metagenome (GOLD analysis project Ga0105245, IMG submission 81523) | Miscanthus rhizosphere microbial communities from Kellogg Biological Station, Michigan, USA - KBS M5-4 metaG | ecosystem: Host-associated > Plants > Roots > Rhizosphere > Soil | place... | reverse complement strand
TCTTCGTGGAGCTCAAGGGCCCTGATGGAGTTGCAGCCACGACGACCGCTGGAATCGGCCCCGAGTCCACCTGAGCGACCGCTCAGGCCGATGAGCGCCACCTGAGCGCGGGTGTCCTGCACCGGCGTACCGTGGGTCTAGTCGGGGGGAGGAGGCGACGGTCATGGTGGCGTTGGTCGAGACCCTCGTGCTCGTGCTCCTCACGCTCCTGTGCGTCTGGCGTATCCGTCAGTCTCCGATGTACCGAAATCGTCGTCGGTGGGGCGGCGGCGTGCCGGGCCAGTGGACGAGACCCACGCCGACCTTTCACGGCCAACGGACGAACGTACCGTCGCCGCGACCCGAGTTGCTGCGCGAGGATGACTCGGTGCCTCGGCATTGGTGGAGTCGGAGCAAACGGTCGAGGTCGAATCGCTGAACCCCGGGTGCCGCACGCTCGTGATGTGGCGCGGGCCGACTCGAGAGAAGCGCACCCTCATGCCGCTGTCCGTGCGCACTCACATGCCGATGAGCGGTATCGGAGTCAAGGTCTCCCGATCACCGGGTACGCCTTCTCGATGTCGTCCAGGTCGCTGATCCAACCAGCCGGGTATGACTGGTCCACCTCGGCCAGATTCGAAGGAGAGGACGTTGTCGGCACCGGCTCCCTCCCTGGGTTCTCCGGCGGTCTCGACTCGACCACGGAAGGGCGAGCAGATGACCCAGCACTCTCGGGGCGTCGTTCGCAGAGCGCACCTCCTAGCCGCATCGGACTATGGCGGCGAGAGTGACGCACCGGGCACAGTGGAAGGCCTTCGAGAGAGAGGGAGACTGTGATGCCGGAGTTCATGGATGTGCACACCACGATGAAGGGGGTCACGCCCGAGGCCCTCACCGAAGCCCACAACGCCGACCTCGCGATCCAGGACGAGGAGCAGGTGAACTTCAAGCACGCCTGGGCTGATCCCGAGTCGGGGATGGTCTTCTGTCTGTCCGAGGCCCCTGATGCCGACGCGGTGCAGAGGATTCATGAGCGCGCCGGACACCCCGCCGATCACATCTACCAGGTGCCGGTCCAGGCCTGACCTCCGCTGGACTCATCTTCGGGACACGCCTCGGGGGTACCGAAACACCGCTGCACGGTGCTCCTTCGGTCTCCAGGGCACGTCCGGATCTGCCGCTGTCCGCGCGCTCATGCCGATGAGCGGTCATCCCTGACTGTCTATTTGGCCTCAGAGTCGACGAGTTCAACGATGATGCGAGGGCCTTGCATCAGGCGTGTTGCCAGCGGCCTATCACTTGACAGTCGTGCACCGGTCAGTCAGCCGGAGGGCCGGGCGGCCTCCCGGGGGTGGCCGTGAATTGGCGGATCTGCGTGGCGTGCGCGGTGGTGTGTCCGATCAGGCCGGTCACGACCCAGGCGTAAGGCCTACCCGCGTAGCGGTGCGTCGCCGGCAGTGAGGTCGCGGCCTCATCCTCGGTCAGGTCGCCCAACGAGTCGCGCACCCGCTGTCGGCAGTGGTCCACGTATCCGGCGATCTCCGAGTGCGACCAAGCGACGGGCAGGCTGGTGAAGGCTTGCCAGTGGGGATTCCCGGCGAACGGGGGCGGCGGGGTCCATGGGGTCAGTTCGCCGGCCAGGTCATAATCGAGTACTTCCAGGGCATGCCAGGCCACGCTCCACGGTTGGGACCAACGCTGGATTCGCGCGTCCTTTTGAGCAGAATCGGTGAGAGCGATGCCGTTGTCGTCATACACCTCTCCGACGATTTCGGAGGGGTGCACCCGCCACATCGAAGCGCACCAAAGTTCGTCGGGGCAGACCTGTATGACAGCACCCAACAGCTCCACCGCTTCGTCCAGGCTCCGCCGGACGCTCTCGGCCCAAACAGTTCCCATGGAGCCGACGCTACCGATCAGCGGAACGACCTCTCATGCCACTGTCCGCGTGTGCTCGTGCCGGTGAGCGGTGCCTCGCTCGCCAGGTCGTTGAGGAAGTCCACCAATGTTCGGACAGCCGCTGTGAGGTCGCCTAACGTTCCACCGTGCGTCCTCGACGGGTGATCGGACTGATCGGACTGATCGGCGGGTTCGTGTCGGGCCTCCTCGTCGTGCTTCCGGCAACGCCTGTCTCGGCGGACGTGTCCCCGGCGACGCTGCCTCCCAGCGCTCCAGGACGGTTGGCCTTCTCGACCGCCACCTACTACGGCTCGGGCTCGCAGGGGGGCATCGCGGTGCACGGTCTGGGCACGATCGGTCTGGACGGCGGCGACCAGCGCACGCTGACCGATCCCCAGCCCGTCGGTGACAACCCCTACGCCGGATACGACCACTCCCCGCAGTGGTCCCCGGACGGCACCTGGCTCGCCTACCTCCAGGACCGGCCGGACGGCACCAGCGGAACCATCGACTCGGTGGCGGTCATCCCGCGTGACGGCGGCGACCCGCAGGTCATCGAGTCGGACTCCTACGCACCGGCGTGGTCGCCCGACGGTCGCCACCTTGCCTGGCTCACGGGCTACGGGACGGGCGACCACGGGCTGGAGATCGCCGACGTCGAGACGACGCCGACCACCATCTCGGTCACGAACCTCCGCTCGCTGCCACTGCCCGACCCCACGGCGTACCCCGGCTGGCCGACGTTCGCCCCGGACGGCCAGTCGGTGGCCGTGATGTCCGGAGGCGACCTCTACACGATCTCGACCACGGGAGACGACGTCCGCAAGGTGTCGCACGGTGTGCCGATCGACGTCGGCACCTACCGCTACGCCTACTCACCCGACGGCACCAAGCTGATGTTCCTCGGTGAGACCGACGCCCAGAGTGGCCAGGTGCACACCTTCGTGGTCAACACGGACGGCACCGACCAGCACGAGGTGTGGTCGCAGTACACCGACTCCGCCGCGTGGAGCCCGTCCGGTGACGAGATCGCGACCACGGCCGGCGCCTACGACGGCATCCACTTCGTCGACGTCGCAGGGGACGAGCTCTCGACCGTGGCCCACGGCGACTACCAGTCGATGGGCGGCCTGACCTTCTCCCCGGACGGCTCCGTGGTCTACACGGTGGCGGCTCCGGCGGACACCGACTGGGCTCCGGACCTCTTCGCGATCCCCGTCAACGGTGACACTGCCCGACGCCTGACCACGGACCAGAGCGTCTTCCCGTGGACGGTCCAGGCGATCGACCCGGGACGAGTCCTGCGGCAGTACGGCGACAACGCGGCGGACACCGCGGCCGCCGCTGTCTCCGACGACGTCGCCACCGCCGACACGGTGGTCGTCTCGGCGGCCGGCGACTACGCCGCATCGCTCACGGCCGCTCCCCTGGCGGCTTCGCTCGGCGCTCCGGCCCTGGTCAGCCGATCCGGCTCTGTCAGCAACCAGGTGCTCCAGACCGCTGCCCGCGTGCACGCCTCGAACGTCGTCCTCGTGGGCGACCTGTCGTCGAACGTCGCGACGGCTCTGCGGGACGCTGGGCTGAACGTGACCCGCGTGGGTGACACGGCGTCGCCGTACCGCGTCAGCTCCGCGGTGGCGTCGCACCTGTCGGCCCATCGAGCGTTCGTGGTGCCTGTCGCTGCCGATCGGCCGGGGGACTGGAAGCTGCCGCTGGCGACCGCCGGCTTCGCGGCGTACCGCCATCTGCCTCTGCTGTACGCCAAGCACGGCTCCGTGCCCCTCGCCACTCGCAACGCGATCCGCACCCGCGGCATCACCAGCATCACCGTGGTCGGCTCCGACCAGGACGTGGCACCCCGCCTGCTGCGTCAGCTACGAGGACTCGGGGTGAAGGTGCACCGGCTACCCTCCAGCGATCGCTACGCGATCTCGGCGCAGCTCGCCGAGCGCACCGTGGCCGCAGGCGCGAAGACCGATCATCCGGTCATCTCATCCGGGGCGAGCTGGACCTCGTCCGTCACCGCGCCCGCCCTGGCCGCTCTCCTCGGACAGGCGAGCGTGCTCGTCGACGGCCGCACGCTCGCTCACAGCGCCGCAACGGCGACCTGGCTGCACCAGCGCCGAGGCGGTATCGGCACCGTGAGGCTGGTCGGTGGCGTGAAGGTCGTGCGACCGCTGGTCGAGATGCAGCTGGAGCATCGGGTTCTGCACTGATCGGACCGGGCGGCCGATCTGGAGGGCGGTCACGTCGTCGAGCCCGGAGAGGTGCCGCCGGTCAAGGTCGGGCCTGCGGGCTGCAGCCTGAGCCCGCACGGCTGTCCGTGCTCGGTCATGCCGATGTCGCACTACCACCCGATCTCGCTGGGGTCGCGGGAGTGTCTACCGCCCCTGACTTCTCAGTGGCCTCACCCGCCGAAGAGCGTGCTTGGCGCACGGGTTCCATCTCAGTGTGTCGTTTCGGGCTGTCGCAGTTCGTGGAGTAGGTGGAGGGTGGCCACTGAGCCATCTCCGTCAGAGGAGGACACATGACCGAGTACCTCATCGCATTCAACGACGAGTGGGTACCCGACTACACCGACGAGGAGATGGCCGAGCGGTCGAAGGCTGTCAGGGCGTTGCGGGCGGAGATGAAGGCTGCTGGTGTCTTCGTCTTCCTCGGCGGATTGGACGCAGCTGCACCGGTGTTCAGTGTCGATGGGTCGAGCGGCGATCCGGTCTTCACCGACGGTCCGTACGTCGAGACCAAGGAGCACCTCGGGGGGTTCACGCTTGTGGACGTGGCCGACGATGAGGCCGCGCGGCTGTGGGCGGGCAAGGTCGCGATGGCCTGTGGTTGGCCGCAGGAGGTGCGGCGCTTCCAGGTGCCCCAGCAACGTCCGTCATGAGTCCGCCGCCTCGTTCGTCGGATCGTCCTCGCGCCTTCCCAGCAGCAGGGTCGCGAGCAACGGGAACACCAGCACGGTGATCGCTCCACCGGCCACCAGTACGGACGCGTTCGTCGTCGACATCTCACCGGCGCTCACCGCGGTCGACGTGACCGCCACGATGATGGGCAGGCCGGTCGCCGCATAGAGCGCCACCGAGACGGCCTCACGTCCCGAGCCGGATGACGTCGCCCGCCGGGCGTGGAGACGTTCGGAGACGAAGACGATCCCGCCTCTGACGCCGAGGATCAACACGACGAACACGGCCAGCACCACTGGTTCGCTCGCCACTGCCGCCGCGTCGATCGCCATCCCGGAGGTCACGAAGAACACCGGGATCAAGAACCCGAAGGCGAGTCCCGTCAGGCGCAGCTCGAGGGTCTCGTGACCGGCCGGGAGCAGCTGACGCAGCACGAGGCCGGCCGCGAACGCGCCCAGCACCACGTCCAGGTCGAAGCGGGTCGCCAGCACGCCGAGGGTCACGAGCAGCAGCATCGTGAGGCGTACGACGGTCTGCCCGGTCGTCTCGGCACCGGCTCGGATGAGCTCCAACAGCTTCGACCCCTCCCGTCGCAGCTGCGCAGCGAACAGGCTGACCCCCGCCGCGATCACCGCGAACAGCAGGAGCACCAGCAACGAACGCACCGGGCCGCGCGTCCCGAGCAGCGTTGCCATGGCGACGATGGGACCCAGCTCGCCGAAAGCGCCGTGATGCATCACGGTGGCACCGACCCGGCTGGTGAGCAGGCCGGAGTCCTTGAGGATCGGCAGCAACGTGCCGAGGGAGGTCGAGGTGAGCGCGATCGCGACGGCGACCTCGGCGTGGACCGCGCCCGACAGTCCGATGACCCAGACCGCGACCAGAGCGGTGAGCAGGCACGCCAGCCACGTCCAGCAGGCCCGGCGCCCACCCGGGCCGGTCAGCTCCTCGAACTCGATCTCGTAGCCGGCGAGCAGGAACAGCATGCCCAGTCCCAGCTGCTGGAGGAGCTCGATGGCCTCGGTGGTCTGGGCCAGGTCCAGCATGTGCGGGCCGACCACGACGCCCAGCGCCAGCAGAACCACGACCTCGGGAACCAGCTTGCGCGCCACCAGACCGGCGAGGAGGGGCGCCAACACGGAGCACAGCACGATCCAGAACAAAGAGGTCGCGGTGGTCTGCACGGCACGCCTCCCGTCTCCCCCGGCGACGACTATCGCACCACACCTGGTCGGTGCCGGGTCCTGCCGTGACCGCCCAGCCGTCGGAGACCACTGCCGGCACCGCTCGATAGGCCCTGCTCAGCCGCGCCCACCTCCGCCATCCGGGAGGTGTCGGGTCTCGACCGGAGCAGGTCCGGCGTCTGCCGGAGCGGAGATGTCCTGCTCGCCCGGAGTAACACATCGACAGGGAAGGGTGACCACAGAAGGGTGTGACCTGGGACAACGGCGAAGGTCGCTCTCGGCTGTCCCGTGCTAACCGCGGGTTCGTCCCATTCCTCTTGACGTCAAGAAGAATCCAGAGGTAGCCCGAGCTGAATCGCCCGGTCCCCTGGCCCCTGCGGCGGCGGCCGGTGCCACAGCCTGCTGCGTGGATGCACGGCCGTGTCGTAGTCCCCGGCTACGTCAGGGGGTCCGTCGGCGCCTCCACGACCCACTCCGACCACTCCAGGAGGTCGGCGGCGGTCGTGCCGTGCAGCGTGGCCGGCTCGACCGCGCAGGTGTACCCGCCGCCGGCCGGGAGTCCCGCGCGAAGCTTGGTGGCGAGTCGCTTGGCCGCGGCCGCGATGGACGCCTCGTCGAACTCGCCCGACTTGGCCACCCACAGTTTGGCGGCCCTCGCGTTGGCTTCGGTCAGCATCGGGATGAACAGGACTCGTCGGTCGTTGCCGCCCAGGTACCAGCGTTCAGTCGCGCCGACCAGCCGGACCTCCGGGTCGGAGGTGTCACCGGCGGCGTACCGGGCGGCCAGCTTGCGGATGACGTCGGCGGCCTTGGGGAGAACATCCTTCTCCAAGACGTCCGGGTGCGGGACGCGGGCGAACCGGGCGCCGACCCAACGCCCGAACGCGGCCCGCTGAGGCCCGGTCAGAGGCTTCTTGGTCTCCACCGACGCGTGCAGTAGCGCGGTCTTGTCCACGCTGGTCACGAACCGGAGGTCGGCCACCAGCTGATGACCTTCCTTGGTGGGCAGCCCCCGTCCAGTCGGGAACGGGAACTCTCGCGGTGAGGTCGGACCCGAGCGCAGCGCCTGCCACTGCGCGTCGGTCACGAACTTCAGCGGGCACACGACCAGCGCCGGCTCGATGTCTGGGTGCCGCACGATGTCGCAGTCCTGGGTGATGACCGCGTACCAGCCGACGTCGCTGGTCACCGTCAGCGACCACAGCTCATCGCTGGGACCGGCCCCGGCCGAGTCGACTCCCTCGTGCTTGGCCGTGGCCGTCCAGGCAGCGCTCGCCCCGACGCCCACCAGGTTCACCGCACCCAGAGAGACGACGTCGCCCTGCCCGAGAGACGCGAGCACTTTCACGACCGTCGCAGCAGCCTCTTCGGGCGTCTGCTCGGCAGCTTTGCGCCGAGACGGGCGCTGGCTTGGACTCATCTGCTCCCCCGAGGACTTCGTGAGCTGGGTCAGTGTGCGGCGGCTACCAGAACACGCCGTGCGTGGCCAAGAACGTCTTCGAGGGCGCCCGCACCCTCCGGCGCTGTGCCCGGCTCGAGCTCGGCATCGGTCGACCCGCGACCAGTCGGCGTGGTCCGGGTAGCGCGAATCGCCTCAGCCAACGCAGCGCTGGCGCTGGGCTCTACCGGCGGGCCAGCGACCAGCCGCGACCCCGTCCCGCCAACCGGCCGAGTCGAGGGACGCAGACGCATCAGCTGGGGACCCTCGAGGTCAGCCAGGGCGTCGCGGACCTCGTCAAGGTTGAAGCGACGGTGCCCCTTCGGAGTCGTCGCGAACGGAATCAGTCCCTCGCGGGCATAACGTCCAACAGTGTCCGCCGAGACACCCAGCGCCTCGGCAACCGCCTTGGGTAGCAGCGACCGGTCAACCACGACGGCATCCTCTCACAGGCCCCTGCGGCGTTCGCAGGGTTTACACGTTTTGCAGGGTTTACAGTGATTGTGCCTCGCTGTGTCCCAATCGGCAAGGTACCGCCGGCTCGGGACCATGCCGACCGAGATCGCCCCGAGGTGGCCCCCGCCTGGCTTTCCGACTCGCCGCCTACCGCCGGGGCTTGGTCGACGCCGCGACGTCACAGCAAGGTGGCTGCGTGACCTCACGCCACCGCGTGAGGGCCTCTTCGCGCGTCCGGTCGGCGACCAATGATGAAACTTGATGAAGGCCGAGCCGCCAGGACGTCCGATCCAGGGCTAGAACGACGAATCCCGACCCAGCAACAGACGGGACGGGGCTTCTGTGGTCGGACACGGTGACTTCTGTGGTCACCTCAGGGAGCCGCCTGTCGGAATCGAACCGACGACCTATTCATTACGAGTGAATCGCTCTACCGACTGAGCTAAGGCGGCCTGCTGCCCGGTCCGTCGACGGCCGGGCAACGGCGGTGAGTATACGGAGGAGGGTCGGGGCGGGCGGAATCGGCGGATGCCGGTCTCAGCAGGACAACCCGTCCTTCGGGACGATCCCCGAGACGAGATATCCCTCGACCGCCTGGTCGACGCAGGCGTTGCCCTGGTGATACCCGGTGTGCCCGTCTCCGTCGCGGGTGACCAGCACGCCCGAGTCGAGCTGATGGGCCAGAGCGACGGCCCAGCGGTACGGCGTGGCAGGGTCGCGCGTCGTACCGACCACGACGATGGGCCGCGCGCCGGCTGCATGGATGACCGGCGTCTTCTCGTCGGTGCGCGGCGTGAAGCCGTGGCACGACGTGAGGCCCCACGCGTACACGCGACCGAACACCGGTGAGGCCCTCTGGAAGGCCGGGAACTGCGACGGCACCTGGCGGTAGGGGATGGAGTAGGGGTCGTCGACGCAGGAGATGTCGTAGAACGCCTCGAGCAGGTTGCTCCGGAACGTGCCGTCGGCGTTGCGCTCGGCGTACGCGTCGGCCAGCTTCATCAGCAGGGAGCCGTCTCCACCCAGCGCGCTCCGGAGCCCGGAGCTCAGCAGGATCCAGTAGCTGCGGTTGTAGAGCGTGGCCGTGATCCCGTAGAAGGCGTTCCCGACGGTGAGCTCGCGGCCGTCACCGGTCGGCAGCGGCTGGTGCGAGATCCGGTCGAGCAGGGAGCTGATGGTCTGCTGGACCTGCGCGACGTCCTTGCCGAGGAAGCAGCCGACCGACGACTGCACGCAGTTCGCGGCGTACGCGTCGAGGGCCTTCTGGAACGACGCGGCCTGCTGGAGCACCGCCGCCCGTGTGCCGAGCGAGGGGTCGACGGCGCCGTCGAGGACGAAGCGGCCGACGCGCTGCGGGAAGAGCTGGGCGTACGTCGCGCCCAGCTGGGTGCCGTACGACGCACCGAGATAGTTCATCCGGCGATCTCCCAACGCTGCCCGCAGGATGTCCATGTCGCGGGCCGCCTCGACCGTCGACACGTGACCGGCCAGGGCGCCGGACTCCGCCGCGCACCCCCGGGCGAGCCGCTGCTGCTGGCGCCGGAACGCCGCGATCTGGGCGGGGGTCCTCGGGTCGGGGTCGGAGGAGAGGTACTCGTTGAAGTCGTGGTCGTCGAGGCACTCCACCGGCGAGCTCCGCCCGGTGCCGCGCGGGTCGAAGCCGATCAGGTCGAAGTGCTCGAGCAGGGGGTCACCGAAGTACGTGCTCCGGGCCGCGGCGTACGACGCGTCCGAGGCGCCCGGGCCGCCCGGGTTGACCACCAACGAGCCGATCCGCGATCCCGATGCCGGCACCTTCAGGACGTACAGCTGGATCGTCCGCCCCGACGGTTGCCGATAGTCCAGCGGCACGGTCAGCCGTGCGCACTCGTTGCCGTCGCCGCACCCGGACCAGTCGAGCCGCTGTGCGTAGAAGCGCGCCAGAGCCGGCGAGGGTGGCTTCGCCGCCGGAGGCCCGCCGGAGGGGATGACCGGCGTCGGACCCGCTGCGCCGTCGTCGCCGCTGCCGCGCGTGGCCACCAGCGCGACTGCCGACACCATGACGACGACCACCACGAGGGTGACCGCAGCGACGAACCGCCTCACCGAGCCGGCATCTTCAAGGAGACCATCAGCGACTCGAGCGCGAGGGGTACCGGCACGTTGAACTCGAGCATCTGCTCGCGGGCGTCGAAGATCCAGCCGATCCGGCGCAGGTTCAGCTCGGGGCTCGAGGTGCGCACGAGCTGGTCGATGTCGTGGCGGATCTCCTCGTTCACGAGGGTCCCGCCACCACCGGTGGCGACGGCGATGGCGTCACGGTAGACCGACACCAGGTCCATCAGGCCGCGGTCGACCACGTCGAGATGGCGCCGCTTGGCCCGCGTCTTCTGGGCCCGCTCGAGCGCCGCGGCGGCCGGGGCGTACTCGCGCGGACGGCGCCCGCGCTCCACGACGCCGTATGACGTGTCGAGGTCGGCGCGCTCGCGGGCGTCGAGCGCACCGGTGATCAGGTCGGCCTCCTCCTGGGTGGTCTCGACGAGGTTCTGTGCGGCGTTCATGCAGGAGGCCAAGCTGGTCAGCCGGGCCGGGATCGAGACGACCTCCTTGCGACGGTTGCGGGCGCCCTCGTCACGCGCCAGCGCACGGGCGCGGCCGATGTGTCCCTGGCTGGCGCGCGCGCAGTACGACGCGAGCGCGGGGTCGACGCCGTCGGTGCGGACCAGGAAGTCGGCGACCTCCTCCGGCGACGGCGTGGCCAGGGTGACGAGCCGGCAGCGTGAACGGATCGTCGGCAGGAGGTCCTCGACCGTGGGGGCGCAGAGCATCCACACGGTGCGGTCGGTGGGCTCCTCGATCGCCTTGAGGAGGGCGTTGGCGGCCTGCTCGGTGAGACGGTCGGCATCCTCGACGATCATCACCTGCCAGCGGCGGCCGACCGGGGCGAGTGCGGAACGACGTACCAGGTCGCGCACCTCGTCGACCCCGATCGACAGCCGATCGGTGCGGACGACCGTGACGTCGGCATGGCTGCCCGCCAGGACCGTGTGGCACGAGTGGCAGGTGCCGCAGCCCGGCGGCTGCTCCTCGCACTGGAGCGCCGCGGCGAAGGCGACGGCGGCGTTCGAGCGGCCCGACCCGGGCGGCCCGGTGAACAGGAAGGCGTGGCTCATCGCGGTGCCCGCCGCTGCCCCGCGCAGCGACTCGACGACACGGCGCTGGCCGACCAGCGTGTCCCAGACGGCCGCGCCGGTGGCGGTGGTCATCGGACCGCCTGGGTGAGCAGCGGCTCCACGCGGGTGAGCACGACGTCGGCGATCTCCTCGGCCGGCCGGCTCGCGTCGACCACGAGGTAGTGATCGGGGTCCGCCGACGCCAACGACAAGAACGCCTCCCGCGCTCGGACGAAGAAGTCGAGCGACTCCCCCTCGATCCGGTCGCGCTCGTCGAAGCGGCCCAGCCCGTGCTCGGGGTCGAGATCCAGGACGACGGTCAGGTGGGGACGCAGGTCGAGGGTGGCCCAGCGCGCCACGCGGTCGACCTCGGACAGCTCGAGCGCACGCCCGGCGCCCTGGTAGGCGAGCATGGAGTCGACGTAGCGGTCGGTGATCACGACCTCGCCCCGCTCGAGGGCGGGCAGCACGACGGTGTCGACGTGCTCGGCCTTGTCGGCGGCGTACAGCAGGACCTCGGTGCGGTGCGACAGCTCGCCGGTCGCCGGGTCGAGCACGATACGTCGCATCTCCTTGCCGACCGCGGTGTCACCCGGCTCGAAGGTCAGCAGCGTGTGGAAGCCGCTGTCGGTGAGCGTGCCCGCAAGGGCACGCGCCTGGGTGGACTTGCCCGCCCCTTCGCCGCCCTCGAAGCAGACGAAGACCCCGGTGGTGGTGTGCACGCAGCCCGCCCTTTCGCTCGGTGGTCGAGCGTAGTCGAGACCACCCACTGCGCTCGCTACGGTGGCGGCCATGACAGCCACGACGACTGCCACGCCCACGCTGGTGACCTCGGACAAGGCGCTGCTGGGCGGGGGTGCCGCGTTGACCCTGCTGGCCGGCGTCGCCGACTACGGGCACTGGAACTCCGTGGTCTCGTTCCTGTTCTCCGCGGCGGCGGTGTGCGTGCTCGCGTCCATTGTCGGGCGGTCGGTGGAACAGCTCGGCGACCGGTTCGGCCCGGGCGCCACCGGCGTCCTGCAGTCCGCGCTGGGCAACCTGCCCGAGCTGTTCATCTGCATCTTCTCCCTGAGGGCCGGGCTCGTGGACGTCGTGCGCGCGGCGCTGGTCGGCTCGATCCTGGCCAACCTGCTGCTCGTGCTCGGGCTCGCCTTCGTGGTCGGCGGCCTCAAGCACGGCACCCAGCAGCTGGGCTCCGAACGCGCCCGGACCATCGTCGTGCTGATGCTGCTGTCGGTCTCGGCGATGGCCGTCCCGTCGTTCACGCACTGGCTGCACACGCCGGCAGCGGCGCACGAGACGACGTTCTCGCTGATCGTCGCGGTGCTGCTGCTGGTGCTCTTCGGGTTGTCTCTCCCCTTCTCGCTGCGCCGTGACACCAGCGACACCGAGGAGGGGCCCCAGGAGACGCCTCGGTGGCCGTTGCCACTCGCGATCGGGCTCCTGGCGGCGGCCGGCGTGGCCGCGGCGTTCGTCTCCGACTGGTTCGTCCACGCACTCCAGCCGGCCATGGACGCGCTGTCGGTGAGCGAGACCTTCGCCGGGCTTGTGGTCGTCGCGATCGCCGGCAACGCGATCGAGAACGTCGTCGGCGTCCAGCTCGCGGCGCGCGACCATTCGGCGTACGCGTTCTCGGTGATCCTGAACAGTCCGGTCCAGATCGCACTCGTGCTCGCCCCCGCGCTGGTGCTGATCTCCCAGATCTTCGGGCTCGCGTCGCTGACCCTGGTGCTCTCGCCGTTGCTCGTGGTCGTGCTGATGCTGTCGGTGGTCCTGGCGGCGTTCATCGCGTTCGACGGTGAGTCGACCTGGCTCGAGGGCGCGTCGTTGATCGTGCTCTACGCCATCATCGCGACCGCGTTCTGGTGGGGTTAGCGAGGACCTGCCGGCCCCGCGGAGCAGGCCGGCACGCCGGAGCTGAGGCCGAAGCGCTCGCTCGCGAGGGCCTTCCTCAACGACCGGTCGGGGCCTTCTTCGTCGTCTTCTTGGCCGGCGACCTCTTGGTGGTCTTCTTCGCGGTCCGCTTGGCGGTCTTCTTCGCCGGGCCCTTCGCCCGGCGTTCCGCGAGCAGCTCGGCCGCGCGCTCGAGGGTGATCGCCTCGACGGTGTCCTCCTTGCGGAGGGTGGCGTTGTACTCACCGTCGGTGACGTAGTCGCCGAAACGGCCCGACTTCACCACGAGCGGAGCCCCCGACACCGGGTCGGTCCCGAGCTCCTTCAGCGGCGGTGCGGCGGCCGCACGACCGCGCTGCTTGGGTTGGGCGTAGATCGCGAGCGCCTCGTCCAGCGTGATGGTGAGCAGCTGCTCCTCCGACTGCAGCGAGCGCGAGTCCGAGCCCTTCTTCAGGTACGGGCCGTAGCGGCCGTTCTGCGCGGTGATCTCGACGCCGTCGGCATCGGTACCGACGACACGCGGGAGGGACAACAGCTTCACGGCGTCGTCCAACGAGACCGTGTCGAGCGACATCGACTGGAACAGCGATCCCGTGCGGGGCCGGGCGTTCTTCGGCGCGTCCTCCGGCAGCTGCTCGGTGACATAGGGCCCGTACCTGCCGTTCCTGGCGACCACACGCAAGCCGGTGTCGGGGTGGACGCCGAGCTCCTTCTCCTCACCTGCGGGGTTGGCGAGCAGCTCCTTGGCCTTGGTCAGGGTGAGCTCGTCGGGCGGGAGGTCGTCGGGAACGTTGGCGCGCACGGCGGCGCCGTCGCCGCCGTCGGTCGGGCCCGGCCCCTCGAGATAGGGCCCGTAGCGGCCGACGCGCAGCACGATCCCGGAGTCCCGCCCGCCGACCGGGAAGGTCGCGAGGTCCTTGGCGTCGATCTCCCCGAGCTCGCTGACCAGCTGCCGCAGGCCGATCACGCGGTCGGAGCCGAAGTAGAACTCCGCCAGCTCGGTGACCCGGTCGGCCCGCCCGGCCGCGATCTCGTCGAGCACGTCCTCCATACCGGCGGTGAACTCGTAGCTGATCTGCCGCGGGAAGTGCTCCTCCAGCAGACGTACGACGGAGAACGCGATCCACGCGGGCACCAGGGCGGTGCCCTTCTTGTAGACGTAGCCACGGTTGAGGATCGTGCCGATGATCGAGGCGTACGTCGACGGCCGGCCGATCTCGCGATCCTCCAGCTCCTTGATCAGGGTGGCCTCGGTGTAGCGGGCCGGCGGCTTGGTCTCGTGCCCCTGCGGGGTCAGCGACGCGGCCGACACCGGGTCGCCCTCGTGCAGGTCGGGCAGCGGCGTCTCGGCGTCGTCCTGACGCTTGTCGTTGTCGGTGCCCTCGACGTAGGCCTTGAGGAACCCGTGGAACGTGATGACCCGGCCGCTCGCCGAGAACACCACGTCGCGTCCGTCTGACGTGCCGCCGCCGATCCTGATGGTCACCGAGTGGCCCACGGCGTCCTTCATCTGCGACGCGACGGTGCGCATCCAGATCAGCTCGTAGAGCCGGAACTGCTCACCGGTGAGCCCGGTCTCGGCCGGCGTACGGAAACGGTCGCCGGACGGACGGATCGCCTCGTGCGCCTCCTGGGCGTTCTTCACCTTGGAGGCATAGGTGCGCGGGG
>Ga0105245_10003244_pt1 | contig 14575 bp, 14 predicted proteins | sample KBSM54metaG_FD_81523 | JGI IMG/M metagenome (GOLD analysis project Ga0105245, IMG submission 81523) | Miscanthus rhizosphere microbial communities from Kellogg Biological Station, Michigan, USA - KBS M5-4 metaG | ecosystem: Host-associated > Plants > Roots > Rhizosphere > Soil | place... | reverse complement strand
CTTTGTCGAGGGGCTCTCGACGGTCGACACGCGGTTGCTGGACATCTCGCCGAACCCGGCGGCGGTGCGACTGTCCGAAGGCCGCGCCTATCTGGAGGCGATGGCGCAGGAGGTGCAGCGCGGTTTCTTCTACCACGATACGGTCACCACGCCGGAGAAGTTCAGGGGCCTTGCCGCGCGCTATAACAAGCTCGGCGGAGGCGGTGCCGGCAACCAGATCATCAATGCGGGCGGGGTCGGCTCCGACAACACCTCGATCTGGTTCGTGACGCATGGCGACGCATACACCACGCTGATCCACCCCAAGGGCACCCAGGCCGGCGTGACCCGGGAGGACAAGGGCGAGCAGCGCACCGTCGACGGCAATGGCAATGTCTATTACGTCAAGGAGGAGCTGTTCCGGCAGCATGTCGGTGTTGCGGTGCGCGACTGGCGTTTCAATGCACGAATCGCGAATATCGACGTGTCCGACGTGCAGGCCGGGACGGTCGATCTCTACAAGTTCATGCGCAAGGCAAGCTACAAGCTGCAGAACCGGCGCACCGCCAAGATGAACGGCGATGTCGCGGCGCAGGGCCGCACCGTCATCTACATGAATCGCGACATGATCGAGGCGCTCGACGCGCTGGGCACCAACAGCGGCAATGGCGCGCTGATGATCCGGCCGATGGAGCTCGAGGGCAAGGAAGTCATGTCGTATCGCGGCCTGCCCATTCGCGAGACCGACGCCCTCATCAATGCCGAGGCATTGGTAAGCTAGGCAGACCCGCAGGGGCTGCCGTGTCCCCGCGCAGGCGGGGATCCAGAGCCGCAGGGCACAGCACCCGGAACTCTGGACCCCCGCCTTCGCGGGGGAACGCTAGCTCCGCCGGCTTTCAGGACATCAGGAGACCATCATGATCATCGACTCAACCACGCTTTTCTCGAATGCCCAGGCGATCACCGCCACGGTGGCCTCGACCAACATCGTCGATCTCGGCGCGACCGGCACCATTTACGGTGCGGCGGCCGCGATCACCCGCGACATCGGCCGAGGGGCGGATGTGCCGCTCAAATGCTCGGTGGTCGAGGGTTTCAACAACCTCACCTCGCTGACGATCTCGATCGAGACCGATGACAATACCGGCTTTTCGTCGCCGCAGACCGTGTTCACCTCGCCGACCTATGTGCTGGCGGATCTCGCGGTCGGCGCGCGGAACCTGCTGCCCGAAAGCGTGCCGATAGGCACCAACGAACGCTATGTGCGGCTGAAATACACCGTCGTCGGCACCGCGCCGACGCTGGGCAAGATCACCGCCAGCGTGACCGCGGGGAACCAGACCAATGGCTGAGCCGGCACCCACCAAGGAGGCGAACGGCAGGAAGCCTCTGACAGAGGCGTTCACCGCACCGCACCAGGTTTATACCGGCGGCATCCTGTACGAGCCTGGCGAAGCGTTCTTCACCGCCGAGCCCAGAGGCCGCGAATGGCTGCCCGCGAGCGAAGACGATGCGCTGCGGGCGCTGGAAAAAGCGGAAGCGGCCGCGGCCAAGGTGCGCCGCTGACTTGAAGCCGGGGCCATGTGCCCCGGCCACTCCTTAGACATTGGCCTTAGACATTTGAGCGCCGGGGAGGGCGCAACCATGGCTTATATTCCCGGTATTCCCACGTCCGAGACCAACGCATTGCCGTCGCTCGGCACGGGGCTTTACACCAGCGGCGCGATCACGCCGCTGACCACCGGCCAGTTCGGCACGCTCGCGGTCGATATCAGCCGCAATCTGCGCGCGCTGGCGACGTTCAACAGCGCAACCGGAACCGATGGCTTCATCAACAGCAGCCTCGGTTTCGGCCAGATGGCCACCCAGGGCACGGCGACGAACACTCTGCTCGCGATGGCGCCCTATCTGTTCAACGGCACCAGCTGGGACCGACAGAAAAAGCCGAACGCGGCCGTGCGGTTGCTGTCCTCGGCTGCTACCACCAACGCGACCAGCGTGAAGGCGACAGCAGGGGATCTGTTCAAGGTCTCCGGCAACAACACGGTGGCCTCGAAGCGCTATCTCAAGCTCTACAACAAGGCGAGCGCACCGACCGTCGGCACCGACACGCCGGTACTCACCTTCGTGCTTGCGGCGAGTGCGCCGTTCGCGATCGATCTCGGGGCGACCGGCCAATATTTCGCCGCCGGCATCGCCTTTGCGATCACCGGCGCCGCTGCCGATGCGGACACCACCGCGATCGCGGCGGGCGACATCGAGTGCCTGAACCTGACCTACGCATAGGAAACGCCCGTGGCCGTCAGCATCACCATCTGCAATCTCGCGCTCGGCGAGCTTCGGGCGTCCGCGATCGCGGACATCGCCGAGGATTCGATCGAGGCGCAGAATTGCGCGCGCTATTATCCGCAATGCCTGAAGCTGCTGCTCGAGCGGCATGACTGGAGTTTTGCGACCCGGATCGCATCGCTCGCCGAGCTGAGCGACAATCCAAGGGCGAGCGAATGGCTTCATGCCTATGCGCTGCCCGCCGATTGCGCGACGCCCAAGCGGCTGGTGCCGCCCGTGGACGGCACGCTCGCATGCTGGCCGGTCGAATGGGGGCAGGCGTTCATCGTCGAAGCGGGGTTGCTCTACACCCAGATTCCGGGAGCGATCCTGGAATATTCCTCAGGCGATGTGCCCGAGGCGGTGATGCCGGCGCTGTTCGCCGACGCCCTGGCCTATGCGCTTGCCGCGCGGCTGGCGGTGCCGATCCGCGACAGCCGCGAGATGAAAGGGCAATTGCTCCAACAGGCCGAGCTCGCCGCAACGCGCGCGGTGGCTGATGACGAGAATCGCGAGCCGCGCCGTGACGTGCCCTTCAGCGACGAAGTGATGGTCGCACGCGCCGGCGGCCTTGCCGAGTGGGTGCGCTGATGGCATTTCGTACCGGTTCCGCCAACTTCTCCAAGGGCGAGATCGCCGAGGAGTTGATCGGGCGCGTCGATGTCGCCGCCTATCAAACTGCGCTACGCCGCGCGCGCAATGTGATCGTGCTGAAATATGGCGGCATCACAAAGCGGCCGGGAACGCGCCTGGTTGCCGAAGTCTATACCGACAAGCACGAGGCCGATTTCACCGCGGCGATCTCGGGTGCGGTGATGACCGTCAGCGGGATGGCGTCGGGCACGCTTGCGATCGGGCAGACGATCAGCGGCACCGGCGTTGCCCCGGGCACGGTGATCAGCGCCTTCGGCACCGGTGCGGGCGGGACCGGGACCTACACAGTCGCGCCCGCTCAATCCCCCGACGTCGCCAGCACGGCAATTCATGCCATCGGCCCCTCGGCGGTGCGGCTGATGCCGTTCCAGTTCTCGCTGACCCAGACCTACGCGCTTGAGATGGGGCAGGCCTATATGCGCGCTGCGGCGAATGGCGGGATGGTGATTGAGGACAAGCTGACGATCACGGCCGTTACCAGAGGCGCGACCACCACGATCGCGGCGGCATTTCATGACTATAAAATTGGCGATCAGGTTTATTTCTCAGGGGTTCTCGGGACGATCGAGCTCAATGGCAAGATCGGCCGGGTGTTGAGCATCGCTGCTGACATAAGTTTTGTGGTCGACATCGATTCCACCGACTTTACTGCCTTCAGTGGGGACACCGGCGGGTCGACCCGCGTCGCCGCGCCGCCGGGGCCGCCAACGCCTCCGCCCGTTCCGCCCCCTCCGCCGCCGCCACCTCCGCCCGAGACCGGTGGTGGGGGATATGGCGGCGGGGGCTGGTGCGTCGCCGACGACACGCCGATCCTGCTTGCCAAGGGCGGGGAGATCCAGGCGCGTTTCCTGACGGTCGGAACTTTGGTCAGGACGCGACATGAGGACAGCCTCGAATGGGGCGATTATCCTGTCGAGGCGATCGAACTGGCGTGGCAACCGGTGTTCCGCGCTGAAACCTTCCCGCGCGCGACCGGCGAGCATCTGTTCTGGGTCGATGACGCCTGGATGCGGATGGACGAGATCGGCGTGCCCGACGGATCGGCCTGGGTGGCGAAGATCGCGGTTGCGGGCGCCCGCACTTATGTCTCGGCCGGCATACTCTCACACAATAAACGCGCGGATGGGCCTGAATTATGAGTGTCGCTCGTCTCTATCGCGTCGGCACGCCCTTTAATGGGCTCGAACTCGGGGAAGTCGATTTCGAGCAGTCGGCTGACACGATGTACCTCGCCCATATCAATCACGCGCCGGCCAAGCTGGTGCGCGGCGGGCATACGAACTGGACCTTTTCGAGCGTCAGCTTCACGCCGACGCTTGCCGCGCCGGCAGTCCATCCCGTGGCGCCCAGCCGTCCTAACCAGGATGCCGAGGGCACGCCGGCGGGGAACGCCTGGTTCCCGCAGATACAGCACTATGTTGTCACCTCGGTCAACGACGTCTCGGGGATGGAAAGCCGGCCATCCTCACCGGTAGATAACGCGGACGCGCCGAACGACCTCACGCTGAAGCGCAACTACAACACGATTAGCTGGGATGCGGTAACAGGCGCGACGCGCTACCGGGTTTACAAAGCCGACAACACCCAGGAATTTGGCTATATCGGCAATACCGTCTCGACCAGCTTCGTCGACGACAATATCGGGCCCGACTATTCCGATGGTCCGCCGGTCGGGACCAACCCATTCGATGTGGCCGGTAACTGGCCATCGACCGTCACCTTTTTCGAGCAGCGCCTCCTTTGGGCCCGCACCGCCAATCACCCGTACTCTATCTACGGTTCGCGTTCGGGCAGCTTCGAGAACATGGATATCTCGCGACCCTTGAAGGCGTCGGATTCACTCAGCTTCGCGCTGGTCGCGGGGCGGGTGAATGCGGTCAACCAGCTGGTATCGATGAACGATCTCCTCGCGCTCACCTCGGATGCGATCTTCAAGATCGAGGGCGGCCAGGCGGGCTATATCTCGGCCACCGATTTCGTGACGCGGCGGCAGAATGGGCGCGGTTCCTCGCGCCTCTCTCCGCTCGTGATCGACAGCGTGTGTTTCTACCAGACCGCGATCGGCAATGGCGTGCGCACGCTCGGCTATGAATTCCAGACTGACTCAATCAACTCGAACGACGTGACGATCTTTTCGCCGCATCTGTTCCGGGGGTTCGATATCATATCTTGGGCCTATGCGCAGGAGCCGCGATCGATCATCTGGGCGGCGCGGAGCGACGGTGCGTTGCTGTGCTTCACCTGGGAGCAGGAACAGCAGGTCTGGGGCTGGACTCTGTGCGAGACGGACGGGCTGGTCGAAAGCGTCTGTGTCATCTCGGAAGGCGGCGAGGACCGGCTTTATCTGACGGTGCGGCGCGGCGACAAACTGCTGATCGAGCGCATGGCGGCGGCGCGCTGGGACGGGGTGGAGAGTAGCTGTTTCCTCGACAGCGCGGTTTCCTATGCCTTTGATGCCCCCGCGACGATCCTGCGCAACCTCGATCACCTCGAGGGCCGGACGATCAGCGCGCTGGCGGACGGGAATGTGGTATCCGGGCTGGTCGTGGCGAACGGCGTGGTCGAACTGCCCGAACCCGCCTCGATCGTGACCGCGGGGTTGCCTTATGCGGCGACGATCGAGACGCTGCCGCTGGCCTATCAGGGGCAGGCGGGCTGGACGATCGCCAAGCCGCAGACCCAGGCCAAGGCGGTGATCCGCGTGATCGAGACGCGCGGGCTGAAGGCGGGGCCGACCGAGGCGAAGCTCGAGGCGCTGCGGGCGCGCACGACCGAAATTCTCGGCGAACCGAACCGGCTGCAGACCGGCCTGTTCGAGACCTGGCTGCGGCCCGATATCAATGGCGGCGCGCGGGTGGTGGTGCAATCAAGCGATCCGCTGCCGATGACGATCACGGGCATCTATCTTGATCCCGCCGCGTCCGAATAAGGCGGCCGCGGACCGCATCCGGATCGTCGCCGCTTCCCCTGCGCATGTCGGGCGGATCGCCATTCGGATGCGAGAGGCGGACGTCGTCGAATGCCGCGCCATGGGGCACAGCCCGAAACAGGCTCTACGCGACGGGCTGATCGCCTCATCCCTGTGCCTCACCGCGCTTGTCGATGGCCGGCCCGAGGCGATGTTCGGGCTGGTGGTGACGAGCGCGCTGGCCGGCGAGGGCACGCCGTGGATGCTCGGCACCGAGGCGATCTACGACCACCCGCGCGCAATGCTGCGCTGGGGGCCGCGCTTCGTGGCGGCGATGCTCGATTCAACGCCAGCGCTCAGCAATCTAGTGTCTGTCGGGAACGAGCGTGCGATCCGCATGCTGCGGAGGTGGGGTTTCACCCTTTCCGGCGATCCGATCATGATCGGTGACGCGGGATTTCTCGCCTTTCACATGGAGCAAAACTGATGTGCAACCCAGTGGTACTGATCGCAGCGGCGGCAGGCGTTAACGCGGTGGGGTCGGTCGTGTCCGGGATCGGCCAGAAGCAGGTACTCGACTATCAGGCGCAGGTCGCCGACCAGAATGCGAAGCTGGCCGAGGACCAGGCTCAGGATTCAATCCAGAACACCAACCTCGAGGCGCAACGCCGCTACCGTGATCTCGCCCAGACCAAGGGGCGGCAGGTCGCGGCGATGGCGGCGAACGGAATCGACCTGAATTTCGGCAGCGCCGCTGATATTCAGCGGGATACCGCCGCGACCGGCGCCGAGGATCTGGCGCAAATCTACAAGGGCGGCAATGAACGGACCAAGGGGTTCGAGATCAATGCCTTCAACTCGCGCGCGGAAGCGACCGGGGATCGGGCGAGGGGGAAGGGGGCGCTGATCGACGGCATCTTCGGCGGGGTTGCCACGGCGCTTGGCGGCGCGGCGAGTGCTGTCAAGACAGCGCGCGGCCAATGACGGAGTATCTTTTACCGGCTATGGCCGGCGAGCCCCTCGATCCGACGGCGAGTGACAACAACGGCTCGCTCCCTGTCACGGACGCAGCCGATGCCGGCGGCGATAGTGGCGGGCGCAAGGTGCCGATCTCTGCCGGCGATCCGTCCTCAACCGACACCGGCCCGGCTCCAACCGAGCCACCGGTCGCGGCGCCGATTCCGGATCAGGTGACGTCCCCTCCGTCGTTGCAGCCAGCCGGAACCGCACCGCCGCGCGCCAATGACGCGATGCGGGTGCTCAGCCGGATGCAGACCGATCTTGCCCTGGCGACCGAGGGCAAGCGCGCCGCGACCTATGACGAGGTGGACACGGCCTTTGAGAAGGCTGTCACCGCGCTGGGCATAGGATTGCCCTCGGCCAGGGCTGCCGACGAAGTGGGAACAACAGCGGCTGCCTCCGCGCCGATGACGGACGGAAATGGGCCGGGAAGGGAGCCGCTTAAACAGAACGCGATGGAGGGTGAACAGCAGGGGCCTGGGATCAACGCATCGCCTCCGATAACGATGCCCCCGCCCAGCGCCAGCCCGGCGCCTGCCGGCCAAGCGCCATCTTCCAAACCCGCCGCGAACCTTGCGGGCCAGGCCTCGTCAGCGGCCTCGCCCGCCAGCCGCGTCGGGAACGCCAAGGGTTCCCGGGGCGCCATCCGCTTCGTCAACCGGCGCGACGGCCAATCTCTGGCAGAGCGGCACGACAGTGTTTTCACCGGCTGGGCTTCCGGTGAGCGTAACTGGATTGAACCTCACCGAGGGCGACTATCTCGATGCGATCAAGAAAGGCATTTGGTCGCGTGTCGAAGGAGATGACAACAATATAACGGGTTTTAAGGATGATAAGGCGGTCCTCGCGGCCAGCGCGGCGGTCCAAAAGCAAATCCCCGTCTCTACCCTCGACGTTAATTCCGGGCTCGAATTACGCCGATTTATAAAGAATATCGCGAAGGCAACCGCCACTGCCGCGTTGCACGGAAAGAGCAGCAATGATGATTTCGAGCGCTTCTTCACCGTCGGCAGAAACAGCACAAATCAACTTGTCATAACGTCGATCCATGTGGTGGGCAGGCAGGGTGCACACGTCATGACTATGATGCCGCCCGGTTCGATATTGATTGCGCACTATCACGGCAGCGGGCTCGTGCAGCCACCGAATTCGGGGGACAACAGCGCGGTCCGTTTGGGAAATATTTCCAGCTTTGTGATTGGCAATGGTGGGGATACGGTGTGGGAGATCGGACGCGACAAAGGGCGCGAGGTATTTCGCGAAATCAAGCGAGGGGGAGTTCCGGGAAGATGGCAAAGATACAGGCCCTGAAATTTGCCGTCACACTGTTGCTATCGGGTCTTATCCCCGCTTCTGTATCAAGTGAAGAACAAGCGCCACGCAAATATATATTAGCGATCGCGCAGCTATATTCACCAAAATATCTGGTTTCTCCTAGCGAAGAAGATGGTGGCCCTTTTAAGGGAGAAATATTTTTGGGCGGCGTATATAGTGTTAAGGTAAAAATAATTCGCGTTGTATCCGGAAGTTTTGACGCTAAACAAGAAAAGATGCGAGTTATTTCAAACAGTCCAAAGTATTTTATAAGCTCGTCGCCGAAGCTTGTTTTTATAAGAAAATATGCCAAGTTTGGATACCGGGTGGATAATTGGCGTGATGTAAATGTCAGCTCCAGCCGAAACGTCTGTATTCCGGAAGCGGAGGTCAAATCCCTCGTCTCCGGCGCCATGTTTACCGCGCCGGATGGCAATGGCCGGCTCTGCGAACACGCTTTTGGGCACAGCGGTAGCTGAAACCTGGTCAGCCAGTCGCGGCATGCAGATCGGGACGGTTGGCAATATTGGCAACGCGCAAGCCAAAGGAACGCACCTCCATTTCGAAGTACGGGTCTATAATGGCGACAGCATTTTGGCCGTCGGAAGCAGGGCGGTCGACCCGGAGGCGTGGCTGAAGGGTGAATTGCGCGAGCCCCGAGGCCATCGCAGCTGATCACGCGATGACGCGCTAACCGGTGCACGCTAAAGCCGGAGCCGTAAGCCGCCGCGCATTGACGATCTCGGACGTATCAGGCGCGGCGTGATTCAACCCTTGTCCGAGCTGGCCTAGACCTTCCTCCAGAGCAGGAGGTGCCCATGGCCATGAAATTTCCGTCGACGCATCAGGCGGTGCGCTGAGATGCCCGTCGTTCCCATCGAGGAGAACAAGGTTGGCATCGCCAGCCTGACCGATGCCAAGCTCCGGCCGGGCGATTTTTCCGGCTCGGGCCTCGAAGCCGTTGGCAGTGGCCTGCAAAAAATTGGCGGGGCCGGGGAGGAGCTTGGCAAGGCGCTGGGCACCAAATCTCCGGCACCGGCGACGCCCAAGCCGCCGTCGAAAGCCGGGGAGGCAAACCAGCGCGACGTGAAGGCAGACATGGTGGGGCGGCCGATCAAGACGCTTGCCGAGCAGACTCCAAAGCAAGCGTCGGACGATGCTGCGGTGAAGGCAGCCAGCAATCGCTATTCCGAGGGCGTCCGGCCCAGTCTTTATCAGGGAAATGACGCGCTTTCGGAAAAGCAGGGCGAGCTTGCCCTGGCGGCGGTGCCGGCAACCGTGGCGCACGTCATCAAGACGCGCGAAGAAGCGGCGGCGGGTCTGACACCGGAGCAGCATGCGGCGTTCCACATCGCGATCGCACCGAGGGTCGACCAGGACCTGAACTGGATAAAAGGCCTTGCCGATGCCCAGGCGAAGGTCGCGCAGCATCAGGCATCACAGCGGGTGGTAAGCAACAGCGCTGAAGATGCGATCCTGCAATATGGCAGCCCGGCGTTCGGCGAGCACATGGCCACAGGCCTCAAGCAGATCGACGAACAGGCGGCGGCCGGTGGCTGGACGCCCGAAGCCAAGGTGATGGCTGAGAGACGATTCATCTCGGGAGTGCATCGCGGCGTCTCGGACGCCCTGTCGGTCAGTGACCCCGTAGCCGCCGCCGAGCATCTGCGTGTCTTTGGCGATCACATGACGCCGGAGGACCGGGCGGCGGCCTGGCAATCGTTACGGGGCCCGCTCACCCAGACCCAGGCGGTGGCGGATCTCGATACGCTGGCGATCGCCCGGTCCGCCACCGCGCCGCTGACGCCGCATGGTGATGGTCACAGGCTGATGCAGCGAATGCTTGCGATTACCCCGGCTGGGCCAGGTAGCGTCCGCGAAAACCAGGCGAGCGCCGACGCCACAACTGACCTGCCGGCGCTCCTCGACCGCTATGCTGGGGATGCGGCCAAAGCCTGGGCGGCCTCGGAGATGGGCGCGGATGCGCTGGACGCGTTGGTGGCGAAGCACGGCCCCGGCTGGTTCGCCGCGTTGCCGGCTGACACGCGGGCTGCGGTTGCGGCGAACATGGCGATGCTCAACGCGGTCTCCTCGCCGCGAAACGCACCGACACCGGCGGAGCGTGCCGCGCTGGCGAAGACGATCGCTGACCAGCCCTGGTCCGATGAGCGCAAACAAAATGCCTATGACGAGCTCAACACCCGGATCGGGCTCGAGGCGCGGCGGGTCAGGAAGGCGCAGGACGATGCCTGGGAGAAGGGCCTCGGAGTGGCCGATCAGCTCGGCGCGGATTTCATCTCGATCAACCAGCTGCCGCCGGCGGTCCGGACCGGCCTCGCCCCGGAAGCGCTCGCCGCGCTGACGCTGCGCGCCGATCGCAATGTCCATCCGGTGACGGTTGCGGGCGACAGTGATCTGGCCTGGGCGCTGAACCGCGCGGCGGCAACGGATCCGGCCAGGTTCGCGCAGCAGGATCTGCGACTGTACCGGGACCAGCTGGCGCCGGCGGCATATGATGCGCTGGAGCGGGCGCAAAAGGCGTGGGGCAGATATCCGCCCTCTGCTTCCGGGGTGACGCATCAACGCAGTGCCGAGAAAGTTATTCGGAGTGGATTGGATTCGACTTCGGCGGCCGCCGATCAGTCCGCACCGCGCCCGTCTTTAACGAGTACGGAGAATCACGCCGCGACGAATGCGGATCGGCAGGAGTCCATGATCCAGCTCGGCGCGCCGATGAACGCCTCCTTTGAAAAGGGCACTTCAAATTCTGTTGACGTCGCCGCCATGGTGGATCAAACAGGGAACACTCAAGGCAGGAAATCGGACGACACACTTCCCGAGGACGATATTGTTGTCAGCGCTCCGCGAACCATACGAAGGCCAAAGGCTCGCTCTGCGGGAGTTGCTTCGACTCCCGCCGGGTCACGCGCAGCGACGAAGAAAAATGCTCCAAGCCCGATCGACTATGGCGCATTTGCTCAGTTCTGGAGCGCTGAACGTAAGAAGGGGAACAACCTACCTACCCTTGTTCCGGCCACTTCTTGGAAAAAGTTCAAACCCGACAAAGGAAAAATGCTTCCAGAGCAAAAGTTCGGCTCCTATGACTCGATTACGCTTCATCATACGGGAAGTGAAGACACGCCAGAGGCGGTGGAAACGCTTCATGGACACGAATCTTGGCTCCACCAAAAATTAAGAATGGTGATAAATCCCGGTAATAGAGAGGATTACAGTAGTTATGGTGACGTCGGATATCATTTCATGATTGGAAAAGACGGGACCATATTCGAAGGGCGGTCCCTGACATACAGGGGCGCGCATGTGATGAATGCGAATGAACGAAATATAGGAATTGCCCTTCTCGGGGATTATTCCACGACGTCAGTGACGAGCGCCCAGGTCAGGTCGGCAAAGATTCTGATCCGCGAGCTTAATCGCGCCTATCACGTCAACTTGAATGCTAATGGACTCCCATATGTTTTCACGCACCGTGAACTGGCGCCTGACGGCCCATATGCGCGCCCTGACGAACTGCGCGGCGCGCAAACCCAAACGGATGATATAGAAGCCTTTAGCAGAAGCTATTCTCCTCCATTGCGCAGGAAGAGTCATTAAATATGTGGCATAGTCTGCGATATTTCATCAAAACCAGTAAAGTTTCTATCGCAATTATCGTGGCGATAGCCGGGATGGCGATGTATTTTTTTTACATGCTCGTCTTTGAGATGTCGATTGACGCCAATCAAAAATTTATCGACGTAGTTCCGTCGAGCCTTAGGCGCTACTATTTAGATAGAGTATTTTCCGTATCTGATGAGAGTTGCTTAAACTGCAGATTTAGATTGGTATCAGCGCTTGATGCGCTGGAGAAAGACGCCGTGCATCACAATTCCTACGAATATGACGCTACCCGGGTCTTCCCTTTCTTGAAGGATAGTGAGCAGATCTCCGGGGGATTCACGGAGCCGATCAGCGCGACTGCTTGCAACATCATATTGCTGAGAAATGACAAAAGGCTATTTCTTCAAATGCAGCAAGCATACAGGAACAAGCCGTTGGTTACGGAAGATTGCGTTTTTCATTTGGTGACGTTTAAGGATGATGCGGCGCGATATCAGTCAATACGCCGCACCCTCGAGTCTCTCCCGTCCTATGGGCCGGTTCTCGAACGCACGGATAATGTGCCGCAGCTTTGATCAGATGCAAAAGGCGCAAATCGCGGTCGAAAGTTTGCCTCCTGACGCGTGGCGGATCGTGGAGGTGGGTTGGCAAATGTGAAACAAATAGGGATCAATATAGGGCGTGGCAGCTTGGGTGGTTCGCTGGGAGGCGCCTAATGGAAAGTGGCTGCAATCAATCGGAGATTTCCGAATGGGACAGGCTTTGGGCGAGGTGCGCGATAAGGCGCTGGCCCGGCGTGCCCATGGTTCAGGCCGGCCGGCGAGCCTCGACATATTGGGAGAGGCATGGGTCGTGATCGAAGCGGTCCGCATGGGAATCGAGAAAGCCCAGGGTCGAATCCGGATCCTTGTAGGTGAAATGCGCGCAGTCCGAAAAGCCCGCCGCGCTCAGTGCCTTCAGCAACTCCGCGCGCGAATAGATATAAGCATGGCCATGTTCGTAAAAGGTCGAGTTCAGCAGATCGCACGAGACTGAGCCATCCAGGATGCCGGCGCTCAGCCAGTCGAGATCGGGCGTTGCGACCCGCATTGTCCCGCCGGGCTTCAGGATGCGGAAACATTCGCGGAGAAGCGCGAGACCACGATCCTTGTCGACATGCTCGATCAGTTCCTCGAGCAGGATGAGATCGATCGAGCCACTCTCGAACGGCAAGGTCTTCATGACATTGACATAGCTGTCGGCGCGGGGATCGATATCCACGGTCAACGCGCCTTCGATGGTATTGCCGCCGCCACCGAGATTCAGCAGGCGCGGGCCCTGCGCGGTGGTCTCCCATTTGCGGCGATAGGCTTTCGAGACCGTCGGCCCGAGCACGGGCCAGAGGAAGGGGATTTTGGTGCTCGCGAAGCGTGTAACCGCATGTACCGTGCCGTAGCGGGCGCGATAGAGTTTCAGGCGGTTGAGCAGCCCAGCGGGCGCGGGTTTGGGGAGCGCGAATGGCAGGGAAGGATTCGGCATATTCAATAGCCTAGGGTTGATTGGAATGAACGCAAGGGCTCGTCTTCATCGTCGGCCATAGCGCACGCGACACTTTCCACACGCTCCACGCCGATCGGGCGCATATTGAGGTCAAGCCCTTCTCGATCGGCGTGCGGATCGAGCATCCGCGACGCTGGATCGACGATGGGCGGTTCAGCCAGGGATCCGCAAACATAGAAGCGTATCATAACGCGATCCGATCGCGGTCCTGAGCGACGTTGATTCAACTCATGTCCGCTCCGGCGTATCCCCCCTGCATTATCAGGAGGTACGCGTGGCAGGTATCAGCTCGAACATTCAAGACGGCCCTTACAACGCGGACGGCGTGCAAACCGTGTTCCCGTTCAGCTTCTGGATCGCGACCGAGACGGAGATTACGGTCGAGATGGACGGGCAGCCCGTTTTGTCCAATTTCTACCGGGTCACATTTCATGATGATGGCGGCACCGTCACCTTCCTGACTCCGCCTGCGCAGAATGCGCAGATACTGCTTCGATCGAACCCCGATTATCGTCAGGCGAGCAGTTTCGAGAATGAGGGATCCTATAACCTCGCCACGGTCAACCTGATCAACAAGCGGGCAGCGATCCGCGATCTGGTGCTCAAAGGAAGGCTCGATTCGATCAATCCGGAAGCGACGGCTGAGGCTGCCGCTTCGGCGCTCTATGCCGCAACCCAGGCGGCGCATGCCGCCGGCTCCGCCCTGGACGCGCAAAACGCGTCGGCTACGCTCGCGATCGCGACGGCGACCTACGGGGTTTATAAGACGGCGGGGGCCTCGTTCGTGCCCCAGGGCGCGGTGGCCTTCGCGCTCGCGCCCGGTTCGGGCGGAACGAACGGCCTGAATATCTCGGCGACCTTTTCGGGCGGAAACTATCTCGGCAACCCGACGATCCTGTTCGACATCGTCGGCGGGGCTGTGACGAACGTGCGCCTGACGGACCCCGGACTATATTTTGGCGCTGCGATTTCCGCACCGGCTGTCGTTCTGCCCGGCGCGGCCGGCGGGGCGGCGCTGACGCTGAACAACGGGTTCCGCATTGGGTTCAACTCGGGCTATTGGGTGCAATCGGCGGACGGCAACACGCTCGATCGCTACAAGAATGCGGGGGGTGTCGCGACCGCCGATCCGTCGATCGCGTCCATCCCCACCTCGGTGGCCCTGGCTGCGGCGCTGACGGCGACGGCGACGATCTACGCGACTGGCCGTCT
>Ga0105245_10003240_pt1 | contig 14580 bp, 14 predicted proteins | sample KBSM54metaG_FD_81523 | JGI IMG/M metagenome (GOLD analysis project Ga0105245, IMG submission 81523) | Miscanthus rhizosphere microbial communities from Kellogg Biological Station, Michigan, USA - KBS M5-4 metaG | ecosystem: Host-associated > Plants > Roots > Rhizosphere > Soil | place... | reverse complement strand
GAGTCCGGCGAGGTCGCCCGCTACGCGACCGAGGCCGAGGTCTACCGCCGACTGGGGCTCGACTACATCGAGCCGGAGCTCAGGGAGGCCAACGGGGAGATCCAGGCTGCCGCTGAGGGAACGCTGCCGGAGCTGGTGACGCTCGGCGACCTTCGGGGCGACCTGCACTGCCACACGACGATCTCCGACGGCCGCAACTCGCTCGAGGAGATGGCGGACGCCGCGCGCGCTCGGGGCTACGCCTACCTGGCGGTGACCGACCACTCCGCCAGCCACGGATTCGGCAACCACGTCACGCCGGAGCGCCTGGAGGAGCGGATCGAGGAGATCCGGAAGCTCAACTCCGGCGTACGCGGCTTTCGTGTGCTGGCGGGCTCCGAGGTGAACGTGATGCCCGACGGCTCCTTGGACTATGAGGACGACCTCCTCGCCGAGCTCGACTGGGTCATCGCCAGCGTCCACACCTCGTTCAAGATCTCGAAGCGCAAGATGACCGAGCGGATCGTGACCGCGATCGAGCACCCGCTGGTCGACTGCATCGGCCACCTCACCGGCCGGCTCATCAACCGCCGCGAGCCCTACGACGTCGATGTCGAGAAGGTCGCCGAGGCCGCGGCCCGGACCGGGACGATGCTCGAGATCAACGGCAACCCCAACCGCCGCGACCTCTCCGAGCGCCACGCCCGCCTGGCCGCGGAGGCCGGCGTGATGATCTGCCTGAACACCGACGCCCACGGGACGGACACGCTGAGCAACATGGTCTATTCCGTGGCCACCGCACGTCGGGCGTGGCTGACGGCGGACCAGATCGCCAACACCCGGCCGTGGCGCGAGTTCTCCCGCCTGCGCAAGCGCGCGACGGCCAAGCGTGCCTGACCCGGCCGGGCCGGCCAGAGTAGTTTGCTAAGATAATTAGCAATGGTAACCAGTAGTGACAAGACGATGACGGAGCGGGACCTGAGCGGGCTCGCCGCTCACCTTCGCCTTGTCATCACGAGGACGGCCAGGCGGCTTCGCCAGCACGTGGGCACCGACCTCGGCCCCTCACAGAGCTCCGCCCTGGCCAGCATCGAGCGCCACGGCCCCCTCACCCCCAGCGAGCTGGCCGAGATCGAGCGCATCCAGCGCCCCTCGGCGACGCGGATCGTCGCTCGCCTCGAGGAGGCCGAGCTCGTGGAGCGCGTCGTCGATCCCACGGACCGGCGCTCGTTCACGGTCGGCATCAACGCGGCCGGCCGGGCGCTCATGAACAAGCTTCGGACGCGCAAGAACGCCTATCTGGCCAAGCGGCTCCGCGGGCTGGACGAGGCCGACCTCGCGACCCTCGACCGGGCTGCCGAGATCCTCGAGGATCTCCTGGAGGGCGAGCGCCGGTGAGCGCCGCCCTGCGCCGATCCTTCACATCCCTCTCGGTCCCGAACTACCGGCGCTACTTCACCGGCCAGCTCGTCTCCCTGACGGGCAACTGGATGCAGATCGTGGCCGAGATGTGGCTGATCCTGTCGCTGACCGGCAGCGGGCTCGCGGTGGGGGTCACGTCGGCCCTCCAGTTCCTCCCGTTTCTCCTCTTCGGGGCCTTCGGCGGCCTCTTGGCGGACCGCCTCCCCAAGCGCAACGTGCTGATCGTCACGCAGATCCTGATGGCGCTCCCCGCTCTCGTCCTCTGGGGCATCACGGTCAGCGGAGCCGTCGCGCCGTGGATGGTCTGGGCGCTCGTCTTCGTCCGGGGCTCCGTGAACGCCGTCGACAACCCGACCCGGCAGAGCTTCGCCATCGAGATGGTCGGCCCCGACCGCGTCGTCAACGCGGTGAGCCTCAACAACGCGATCGTCCACTCGGCCCGCATCCTGGGGCCTGCCGGCGCAGGCATCCTGATCGCGACGCTGGGCGTCGGCCCCTGCTTCCTCCTGAACGCGCTCTCGTTCGGGGCGATGATCGTCGCCTTGCGGGGGATGAACCCCGCCGAGCTCCGGCCCGCGCCGGTTGCGAGTCGCGGGCGCGGCGCGGTCCGGGCATCGCTCGGCTACGTGGCCCGCACTCCGGCCCTCGCGATCCCTCTCGCCATGATGGCCGTGGTCGGGACGCTGGGCTACAACTTCCAGGTCATCCTGCCGCTGCTCGCGCGCTTCAGCTTCGACGGTGGGGCGGCGACCTACACGGCCCTGGCGGTCGCGATGGGCGCCGGTTCGGTCGCGGGAGCTCTAGTGGCCGGGGCCCGCGGAAGCGTCGGCCCGCGCCTGCTGATCGCGGCCGCCTTCGGCTTTGGGGTCGTCGCGCTACTCGCTGCCGTCGCGCCCTCGGTGCCCCTCGAGATCGCCGCCCTGATCCCGCTCGGCGCCGCCAGCGTGACCTTCGCTGCGGGCATCAACTCCTCGCTTCAGCTCGCGGCCGATCCGGCGATGCGAGGCCGGGTCATGGCTCTCTACTCGATCGTCTTCCTCGGGTCGACGCCGATCGGGGGGCCGATTGCCGGCTTCCTCAGCCAGTCGATCGACCCCAGGGCCGCCCTGGTGATGGCCGGCGCCGCCGGACTTGCCGCGGCTGCGGGCGCGCGCGCCGCGTTCAGCGAATGGCAGGAGGAGGCGGAGGAGGATGTCCTGCCGGAACGCGGTCACGTCCCAGCCCGGGCGTCCTGATCAGCTTCACCGGCGAGAGGGCTGAGCTTGGCTCCACGTAGAAGCGCACGCCGTCGCGCTCCTCGATCGCGGTCACCGCGCGCTCCCGCCCCCGCCACGCCAAGGCGTTGAGGATCGCGAACCCGGCGCCGACCCCGGTGACCTGCGGCCAGAGAACGGCTAGACCGCCCGCGACGATCGCGAAGAGGCCGATCGGCCACAGCCGCTGGAAGGCGATGCGCCCGGCGCTCTCGGTCGGGAGGGAGGTCGACGTTCGCGCCGCGGACAGCGCCTTCCCCATCGCCTCCCCGGAGCGCCGCGAGCCTCCGAGCGAGATTCCGCCGATCGCCGCGATCAGCCACCACACCCCGGAGAAGTAGACGACCGCGTAGTCGGCGTTCTGGTCCGCCGCGATCACGGTCACGAGCCCCAGGACGGAGGCCGCGCCCGCGATCAGGAGCACCGTCAGGCGCAGGAGGTCGACGAAGAGCATCAGTCGCCCTCCCCCGCCGCCAGCGCCCTCAGCACCTCGAGAAAGCCGTCGGGCCCGTCGACCACCACGTCGGCGCGTTCCGTGAGTTCCGGCGGGGCCTCATGCGAGGCGACGCCCACGCAAGCAGCAGCGCGCAGCCTACCCGCGTTCGCCATCTCCCTCAGTGCCGCGAACGCGTCGAGATCGCCCCGGTCGTCGCCGCCGAACAGGGCGCCCTCGACCGAGCCCTCGCCCAGCAGGCGCTCGACCGCCGTGCCCTTGTCGATGTTGGCGACGGGGCGGAGCTCGAGCACCTTACGCCCCCAGTGGGGCACGAGGCCCGCGGCCTCGGCCTGGCGGGCGATCCGGTCCGCCGCCTCTCGCGCGACCTCCTGGTCGACGGCCTCGCGCCAGTGAAGCGCCTGGATCGGGCCCTTGTTCTCAAGGCGAAGCTGCGCCGCACTGACGTCCTCGGCATCGAGATCGAGCACGAAGTCCCGAGCGCGGCGCGCGCCGTCGGCCACGGCCGGATCCAGCTCGGGATCCTCGGCACCCGGAGGCAACAGCTCGAAGCCGTGATTGCCGGAGTAGGCGATCTCCTCGATCCCGACCATCCACCGCGCCTCGAGGGCCGGGCGACCGGTCACGCACGCCACCAGGCCGTAGCGCTGAGCGAGCTCGCCCAGCACGCTCCGCGTCTCCTCGGGCACCCTCGCGTCCTCTGGATCCGACACGATCGGGGCGAGGGTCCCGTCGATGTCGCAGAGCACCGCCGAGGCCCCCGGCTCGGCGCGAAGGGGCGCGAGGAGCTCCGCGATCCCGGCGCCCACGCCCGGCGCGCCGCTCACTCGTCGCCGCCTGTCGCCTGCCTCATCGCCACTAGTATCGCCGCCCGTGACGCGGGATCGCTTGCTGAAGCTGCTCCTGATCGGCACCCTCGGCGGCTTCTTCAGCGGCCTGTTCGGCGTGGGTGGAGGCACCGTCATCGTCCCGCTGCTGATCTTCTGGCTCGCCTTCGGCGAGCGCGAGGCGACCGGCACGAGCCTCGCCGCGATCGTACTCATCGCTGCCTACGGCGCCATCGACCAGGCCATCTACGGCAACGTCAACCCGGGCTACGCGGCCCTCGTCGGAGTCCCCGCCCTGGCGGGGGTCGTCACCGGAGCGGCCGTCCAGCAGCGCATCCCCGAGCGGGCCGTGTCGCTCCTGTTCGCGGTGCTGCTGGTGGCCACGGCCGCGGAGCTGATCTTCTGATGGAGTACGTCGCGGCCGGAGCGCTTGGGTTCCTCGGGGGCATGCTCGGCGGCCTCGTCGGAGTGGGCGGCGGCGTCCTCTTCGTCCCCGCGCTCGTCATTTTCCTCGACCAGGCCCAGGTGAAGGCAGAGGCGACCTCCCTCCTGGCGATCGTGTTCGTCGCCGCGCTCGGGGCCTACCGCCAGTACGGCTACGGCAATGTCCGGGTCCGCGACGGGCTCGTCATGGGGGCCATGGGGGTGATCGGCGTGGCCGGGGGCGTCGCCATCGCCAACACGGTGTCGGGTCGCACGCTCGAGCTGATGTTTGCCGCGCTCTGCCTCATGATCGCCGCTCAGCTGGTGCGCCGGGTGCTGAAGGCGAGCCGGCCCGCCGCTACAGACCGTGCTCCAGGGCCCCCTTGACCGAGGCGTCGAGCGCGTTCAGCCGGTAAAGGGCCAGGGCCTCCGGCGAGTCGAAGCCGCGCCCGGGCGCCCCATCGGGGCCGTGATGGGAGAGGACGCAGTTCAGCAGCGGCAGGCGGCGCTCCGCGGGGACGTCTTCCGCAGCGCCGGCGATGAGCTGGGCACCGATCGCCAGGTGGCCGAGCATCCTGCCCTCGTCGCTCAGCTCGAACCGTGCCCCGTAGGTGAACTCGCGGGCCTTGCCGACGTCGTGGAGGAGCGCCGCGGCCATCAGCAGGTCGGAGTCGAGCCGCGGGTGGAGCTGGCAGAGGTCGCCGACCAGCGTCCCCACTGAGACGGTGTGCTCGACAAGGCCGCCGAGGTAGGCGTGGTGGCCGCCGCGGGTGCATGGGGCGCGACGGAAGTCGGCGGCGACCGGGCCGCCCAGCAGGAGCCGCTCCACCGGCCGCAGCAGGGCAGGATCGTGGATCTCGCGCGCGAGGTGCTCCAGGAAGCCCTCGAGCTCCTCGACCGAGCGATAGGCGGCGGGCAGGAACTCCGCCGGGTCGTAGGTCCCCGGCTCCAGGCGCTCGACGTCGTCGAGCTCGGCGACCATCTCGCCGCGAAAGCGCTCGACTCGCCCGCGCACACGGACCGCGTCGCCACTCTCGAAGCGCAGGCCGATGCGGTCAGCCTCGCGGAACACCCTGGCGGGCAACGTGCCGGTGGGGTCGCGCAGCTCAACCGACAGGTACGAGCCGCCGTTCTTAGAGGTCAGGCGGTCCTTCCGCAGACAGCCGAAGCGACCCTCGAACCGGCGGCCCGGACGCAGGTCCGCGACCCGCGGGGAACGCTTGTTTTCGGTCGTCTGAGCGACTGCGGCTTCCATACTTCGATGGTGACCGCGCCGCCGGACGGCCCAACCCGCGCGTCGCTCCCGGATGAGCGAATAGGCTCGCAATCGTGGAACCGATCCTCTGGGAAGGCGATCCGCCCGAGCTCCGCTCGCCGACGCTGGTCTGCGCGTTCGCGGGCTGGAACGACGCCGCCAGCGCCGCGAGCACCGCCCTCGAGGCGGTCGCGGCCTCGCTCGACCCGGAGGTCACGGCGCGGATCGACCCGGAGGACTTCTACGACTTCCAGGTCAACCGGCCCACGATCCGCCTGGTCGATGGCCAGACGCGCGCGATCGACTGGCCCGCCAACACGCTGCTGTCGGTGCGCGTCCCCACCGCGGAGCGGGATCTCGTCCTGCTGAGCGGGGTCGAGCCCAACCTCCGCTGGCGCACCTTCGCCGACTCGATCGTCTCCGCCGCCGAGCAGCTGGGCGTCGAGATGGTCGTCTCGCTGGGCGCGCTGATGGCGGACGTGGCCCACACCCGCCCGGTCCCCATCACCGGCCTGGCGTCCGACCCGGATCTGGTCGAGCAGCTCGGCATGAGCCGCTCGAGCTACGAGGGGCCGACCGGGATCGTCGGCGTGGTCCATGACGCCTGCAGGCGCCACGGCATGACCTCGGCGAGTCTCTGGGCGGCTGTCCCCCACTACGTGGCGGCGGTGCCCAACCCGAAGGCGGCGCTCGCGCTGCTTCGCCGCCTGGAGGGGCTGACGGGCATCGCCGTCGAGGCCTCCGAGCTCGAGGACGCCGCCGAGCGCTTCACCGAGCAGGTGGACCAGGCCGTCTCCGCCAACCCGGAGATCGAGGAGCTCGTCGCGAACCTCGAGGCCTCCCAGGAGGAGGACTACGAAGTCAGCACCCAGGACATGCCGTCGGCCGACGACCTCGCCCAGGACTTCCAGCGCTTCCTGCGCCAGCGCGGGCGCGACGAGAACTAGGCCTCAGACGCCGGGCAGATCAGCCGGTAGTCGCACCAGCTGCAGATCTCATACGACGGGCGCGGCTCGAAGTCCTGGCCCTCGATCCCGGCGCCGACCTCGAGCACCGTCCGCTCGACGCGCTCGGCGTCGTCCGGAGCCGCCGGCATCTCGACGCGCTCGTCCGCCAGCACGTACCAATAGCTCCCAGTGTCGGCCTCGATCTCCCAAGCGGAACGCGCGGCCAGGCGGTAGAGGGCCAGCTGCACGTCGTCGCCCTGGCCGGTCCGTTGCTCGCCGGTCTTGTAGTCGATGAGCTCGTAGCCGCCGTCGGCTCGTTGGTCGACGCGGTCGACTCGGCCGCGAAGCTGATGGTCGCCGATCGCGAACGAGAAGCCGCGCTCGAGCCACACGGGCCGGGATGAGGCGCTTCGCTCGCGCTCGTGGTACCGGGCGAGGGCCGCGACCGCCCGGTCTCGGTACTGGAGCTCGTCGTCCGAGGAGCCGAACCCGGTCCGCCGCCAGCCCGCCTCGAACAGGAACAGGAGGCGATCGAGGCTGCCGGGCGCCCCCGATCCCGGGCGGGACTCACCGTCGCCGAGTGCGTTCGCGCGCATGGCTTCGGTGTGGAAGCGCTCGAGGACTTGGTGGATGAGGATCCCGAAGCGCTGGTTGATCGTCGGCTCCCGCGGAATCGCGAAGACCCGCGCGAACTTGTACTTGAGCGGGCAGGTCCGATACAGGTCGATGTCCGAGGCCGAGAGCGCCAGGCCGTCGCCCCGCCGGGGGATGAACTGCTCGAGCGAGGGCTCGCGACGCGCGGCCACCAACTCGCGACGCGCGGTCGTGTCGCGCTCCTCGGCGACCACGTACTCGTCGAGCGCGGAGGCCTCGAGCGCAGCCCGCTGCTCGGGTGACGCGGCGCGTCCCAGGAGCTCGTTGAGCGCCGAGATTGTCTCCGCCGCGGGCTCCGTGCCGGGATGCTGGACCAGGGCCGCGAGCTTGATCAACTCGAGATAGCGAGCCACGGCCTGTGTCACGTCCTCAGCCGTATCCAGGCGCATCTCCGACAGCGCGGACCCGGCGCGCCACGACGATTCGAGCACCTCGTCGCGGAGCATGCGGTAGGTGGAGTGAAGGCCCTCGGCCGGGCCGAAGAGCTCCTCCTCGTGGATCTCTTCCTCGGCCTCCAGCGCGTCGCGGGCCGCGTCGTAGAACGGCGACGGAGCGACCTGCCCGTCGGCGGTCTGCTCGGGCCAGGACAGCACCAGGGCCCGGCTCGCACGCGTCATCGACAGGTACGCGAGGCGAGCCCTGGCCGCTCGCGTCGCGTCCTCGCCCTCTGCGGTCGGCCCGCCGGGGAGGAGGCTCCTCGGCAGCCATCCCGCGGCCGAGTCGCGTGCCGGGATCGCTCCGCGGTGGAGGCCGAGGACGTAGACATGCTCGAACTCGAGTCCCTTGACCTGCTCGGGCTCGGCCAGGACGACCGATCCGCCCGGTGCGGTCGCGGCATCGTCGGGGTCGAGCTCGCCCGCGTCGGCGACGGCGGTGAGGTGCCGGACGAAGTCGCGAACCGAGCCGCGGGGCTCCCGGCGAGTCCACGCGGCGGCGAGCTCGGAGAGGCGGGAGAGGCTCTGGAGCCGCTCCGCGGCCTCGGGCGTCGCCACGAACAGGCGGTGGCGCCGCAGGCCGATGCGCTCGATGAGGCGGCGAACGAAGACGTCGGCTCGCATCTCCTCCATGGCGGCGGAGGCCGAGCGCTGGAGCTTGAGGAAGGCTTTGATCCGGTCGCGCGCCTCCGGGGGGAGCTGGGGGCTCTCGAGGGCGGCGTCGAGCGCCGAGATCATGTCGAGCTTGCGCCGCCGCGCGATGGCGGTACAGCGAGCGAGGTCGATCGAGCGCAGCTCGACCGGCGGGCGTGTGAGCGCCCGGACGACTGCGGCCGAGTCCGTGGGATCGGCCAGCATCCGCAGCCAGGCGAGCACGTCGCGCACCTCCGGGCGCTGGAAGAGCGCGGCGTCGCCCGCGAACCGGAAGGGAACCGCGCGCTCCTCGAGCGCGGCGGCCACCAGGCGCGCCTCCCGCCAGCCCGAGCCGACGATCACGCAGACCGCCTCGGGCGGCAGCTCACCCGCGGCGAGCAGGTGCTCGATCTCCCGTGCTGCCGCCTGCGCCTCCGCGCGCTCGGTCGTCGAGCGCCAGAAGCGCACCACCGAGGCCCCGTCACCGCCCTGTTCCTCGCCTGTGCCGGGGCGCTCATCCCCGGCGATGGCGGCCACCGCGCCCGCCGCCTGCGCCACCTCCGGGCCGAACCGCAGCGGCCGGTCGAGGATCACGTGGGCCGCCTCCGGGTACCGCTCCATGAATGAAGGCCCCGGGTCGACGACGGCCGCGGGGGGACGCCGGGTGGACTGCGCCGTGTCGCACGCGCAGACGAGGTTCTGATGCTCGGCCACCGCGTCGATGAGCGCGCGGTGGGCAGCCCCGGCGTCCTCCAGTTCATCGACCATCACGAAGGGGAAGCGGGTGGACACCTCGCGGCGGACGTCAGCGCGCTCGCGCAGCAGCCGCTCCAGCTCGATCACCAGGTCGCCGCCGTCGAGGCTCCCGTTCTCGCGCAGGATCCGGTCGTGGCTCGCATATAGCTCCGCGAACTCCCGCTCGCGGCGGGCGCGCTCCTTCTCCTGCGCGATCGCCGCCTCCCGCTCGCGCTCCTCGGCCCAGTCGCGAAGCCTGCCGGGGCTGATCCCCTCGGCCTTGAGGGCGTCGATTCGCCGCAGCAGGCGGGCGAGCAGGCCCGCCGGGTTGCCGCGGATCTCGTGCCGCCGGAGGGACAGGTCGTCCAGATGGTCGAGGAGCAGCGCCAGCCGATCCGCGAGCCGGACGGTAGCGAAGAAGGGGTCGAGTCCCGCCTCCAGGGCGTACTCGCTCAGCAGCCGCCCGGCGGCCGCCTCGTAGGTGGCGATCCAGAGCTCCTCGTAGGGCGGATCCACCAGAGTCCCGGCGCGCTCCCGCAGCCTCGCCGCGCCTGCGCGGGAGCGGGTCAGGATGAGGACGTATTGCGGCTCCACGCCCGCATCGGCCAGGCTCTCGAGCCGGCGGACGAGCGCCTCGCTGCGGCCGGACCCTGCCGGCCCGGAAAGAAGGAGCGGGCCTTCTCGGTGGCCGATGGCGCGCGCCTGGAGCTTGGTCGGCGCTTGTCCGGGTCCCGGTGGGCTCTCTCCCTCCACCGAGCTAACGCTAGCGCCTGCAGGAGGGCCTGCCGGAGGCCGGGGCAGTTTGCACCGCCCAAGCGCCGCAGTACTTGCGGGAGCCACCACTAGCATGGGGGCGTGGCCCGCAGGCAGACCTCCGAAGCGGACGCGAGCGCTTCCGCGGCGGGCGACGTGATCGACGCCGATTGGCTCGGCACCTGCCGCCGGATGGTCGCCGCCCAGCGCGAGCTGTTCGCCGCGGAACGGAGCATCGCCGCCCGGACCGTCTACGACGGCGTCGGCGAGGGAGGCGACCATACGCTGGCCATCGACCGCCGCAGTGAGGACATCGTCTTCGCGGAGCTGGAACGGCTGAACGAGGAGGGCCTTGAGTTCACGGCGATCTCCGAGGAGCGCGGCGAGGTGCGCTTCGGCGCTGCGAACTCGGGCGCGACGGTTGTGATCGACCCCCTCGACGGCTCGTTGAACGCCCGCCGCATGCTGCCGTCGTTCTCGCTCAGCATCGCGGTCGCGTCCGGGCGCACGATGGCCGACGTGGAGGTCGGCTACGTCTACGACTTCGGATCGGACGAGGAGTACTTCGCGCGCCGGGGTGACGGCGCCCAGGTGAACGAGGAGCCGCTGCGGGCCGAGGGCCCCGGGTTCGGGCTCGAGGTCGTCGGTGTGGAGGGAGCCAAGCCGGAGCGCCTGATCCCCGTGCTCGACGCCCTGCAGGGGAAGGCGTATCGGATGCGCTCCGTGGGCTCGATCGCGATCTCGCTCTGCTACGTGGGCGGCGGCCGCTTCGACGCGATGCTCACCGGTCGCGCCTCCCGCTCGGTGGACGCGGCGGCCGGCCAGCTGGTCGCTCGCGAGGCCGGCGCCGTGGTCGCCTTCGCCGGCGAGGGGCTCGACGTGAGCTTGGACCTGGACGCCCGATACCACGTCGCCGCCGCCCTCGACTCCGAGATGCTCGCGACGGTGCTCGAGGCACAGCGCTTCGCCGAGCCAGCCCCAGAGGCCGCGGACTGACCATGGACCGATTCGTCGATTGGAGCCTGGCCCAGCGCGTCGCGATCGGCGTGGCGGGTGGCGGGTCAGACCCCGGCTACTTCTCCGGATCGGCGGTCGAGTCCGCGTGCGACGAGGCGATCGGACTGGTGGTGGAGTACACCCGCCTCACTCCTGCCCGTCCGATTCCCCGGCCCGAGGTCGTCGACCGGGCCGAGTGGGCGCGGGTCGGCCTGCGAACGCTCAGCGAAGTCTCCCACGAGTTCGAGGAGCGCATCGCCGGCGGCTTGAATGCGCCGGGGCCGCTGGGGGGCATCGCCCGGTCGCTGGCCGGAGGCGCTGCGGGAGTCGAGGCCGGAGTCGCCGTCGGCTACGGAGCGCGGAGGGTCCTCGGTCAATACGACATCGCGATCGTCCAATCCGATCGGCCCGAGCGCCTGCTGTTCGTCGGTCCGAACCTCGCCGGCACGCACCTCCAGCTCGGCGAGACGCCGGAGGTGTTCCTGAAGTGGATCGCGATCCACGAGACCACGCACGCGGTGCAGTTCACCTCTGTGCCGTGGCTCCGTGGCCACCTTGCGGGTCTCCTCCAGGAGCTCATCGACGGCGCCGCGGCGCAGATGGACCGCGCGTCGCTCCAGGGCCTCGCCAAGCGGATGCTGACCAGCGACCCGCGCAAGACGATCAGGTCGCTGCTGCAGGGCGATCTCGCGAGGATGCTCGCGGGGACCGAGCAGGCGCAGGTGCTGGACCGCCTCCAGGCAGCGATGTCCGTCATCGAGGGGCACGCCGAGCACGTGATGGACATGGCGGGCGCCTCGACCGAGCCCGGCTACGCCCGGCTGCGCGACCGCCTCGACATGCGACGAGCTCGCCGGGGCGGCCTCGGCGAGGTCATATCGAGGCTCCTGGGCATGGAGCTGAAGCTCCGCCAGTACAAGCTGGGCAAGGCGTTCTGCGACGCGATCGTTGAGGAATCCGGGATCGACGGCCTCAACCGAGTCTGGTCCGCCCCCGAGGCGCTGCCGACAGCAGACGAGCTGGAGCAGCCCTCGCGGTGGCTCGAGCGGGTCGGCGGGCGACCGGCCGCGGCCGCGGCCTGAGCCGGTCGAAACTCTCGCTCCCGGCGCGTAACTCTTCCGCGGAGAGGTGTACAAACACCTGTTCGCTTTGATAAAGTCGAACAACCTTAGAAATAAGGAACTAGAGAGCAAGTCCCACCGAGGGGATTGGAAAGGAAAGATGGCAGCCAACGGCACCACCACGAAGACGACGCAGCGCAAGAGCGCGCCGCGTACGACGAAGACCACCACCACCAGCCGCACGGACGCCCAGAGGATCCGCGAGGGCCTGAACAAGGTCCGCGACGGCAGCGTCTCCTACGCGCGGCAGACCGCCGAGCGGACCGTCGACGTCCCCGTCGGGGTCGTCCTCACTGTCGCTGACCGCGTCAACGAGGTCGTCGAGCCGTTCACAAAGCGTGAGACCGCCGAGCGCGAGCTGAAGAGCTTCCGCACGCAGGTCGAGCGCGAGCTGAACAAGCTCGAGCGCCGCGGGGCCACCTCCCGGCGCAAGGCTCGCACCCGCGCGCGCCAGACCCGGAACAGGGTCCAGCGCCGGGTCAAGCAGCGCCGGCGCCGGTTCGAGACCACGGTCAAGCAGAACCGCGCCCAGGTCGAGAAGGGCCTGAAGCAGGCGCAGACCACGGTTCAGGAGCGGGTCTCGACGCTCGTCTAGCACCCTTAGCCCGGGCCGCCCGAGAGGTGGCGTCCCGGAGGGATCTGCTCGCAGCAAACCTCGCGAGCAGAACAGCAACCTCTCCTCCCCGATCGACCGGCCATCGCGCCGGTCGATCGACGTTCGGGGCCCCCTTTGTCACAATGAGTGCCGTGGCGCTACCCACCAAGGAACAAGTCACCGAGGCGCTCCAGGGCGTGATCGATCCCGAGCTGCGGCGAAACATCGTCGAGCTGGGGATGGTGCGCTCGGTCCAGATCGCCGACGACGGCCGCGTCGAGGTCGTCGTCTCGCTCACGACCCCCGGGTGCCCGATCCGGTCCCACTTCCAGAACGCCGTGGCCGAGCGGGTCGGCGAGCTCGACGGAGTCACCGGCGTCGGCGTCGGCTTCGACGTTCTCTCCAACGAGGAGAAGGGGCACCTCCAGCAGACGCTCGGCCGGCAGCGCCTCCCCGAGGGCGCGCTGGCCCAGGTGAAGAACGTCGTCTGCGTGGCGTCGGGCAAGGGCGGCGTCGGCAAGTCGACGATGACCGCAAACCTGGCGGCCGCGCTACAGGCCGAGGGTCACTCGGCGGGCGCCCTCGACTGCGACGTCTACGGCTACTCGATCCCCCGCATGCTCGGCGTCAACAGCAAGCCCGAGGTGAACGCCGAGCGCAAGATCGTCCCGCTCACCGCTCCCTCTGGGGTCAAGGTGATGTCGATCGGCTTCTTCCTCGAGGAGAACGCCGCCGTGGTGTGGCGGGGGCCGATGCTCCACAAGGCGATCCAGCAGTTCCTGGAGGACGTCGACTGGGGCGAGCTGGACTACCTCCTGCTCGACCTCCCGCCCGGCACCGGCGACGTGTCGATGACGCTGGCGCAGCTCCTGCCCCAAGCGAGGATCCTGATCGTGACGACGCCCCAGCCCGCCGCCCAGACCGTCGCCCGCCGGTCCGCCGAGATGGCCGAGAAGGTGGACCTCGAGCTCCTCGGAGTGATCGAGAACATGTCTGCCTTCACCGGCCCCGACGGACAGCGCGTGACGATTTTCGGCGAGGGTGGCGGTCAGCTCCTCGCCGACGAGCTCGACGTCCCGCTGATCGGGAAGGTGCCACTCTCGGAGGAGCTTCGCGAGGCCGCGGACGCCGGCACGCAGCTGGTCCTCGAGCAGCCGAACGCGCCCGCCGCACAAGCGATCCGGGACGCTGCGCGCGGCATCGTGGCCGCGACGCCGCAGGAGCTCCCGGTCATGCAGGCGCCGCCGCCGGCCGCGATGCCCGAGCCCGCCCTCAGCGGGACCGAGCTGCCGGTCGTCCAGCGCTAGGCCGCGCGGCTACTCGGCGAGCGTCTCGCCGGAGCCGCCCATCTCTGCGGGGAAGTCCTTCATCTTGGGCAGCCCGTCCTTCATGCGCAGCACCGTCGATTCGTAATTGACGTGCACCCCGGGTTCAAACGGAAACGTCGGGATGGTCGCCGCGTACACGTCTACCAGCTCCCACTGCGGGTGCCGCGTCATCACGTGGCCGCCGCAGGCCATGCACCACTGCCGGTAGCTCCGCTCGTTCAGGTGATGCTCGCCGAGCTGGTCTTCCCCCTGGGTCACCTCGACCGCATCGGGCTTCCAGAGTGTGAATGCGTTCACCGGAGAGGCGGACCAGCTCCGACAGGAATTGCAATGGCAGTAGCCGGCGCCTTCCGGATCGCCGCTGACGGTGATCGTGACCGCGCCGCACCAACACTGCCCCTCATAAGTCTTCTCGTTTTCGCCCATGCGTGCTCCCTTCGCTTAAGTGGAGGCGAATCTCGATCGGGAGGCTACAGCGATCAGTTGATCGCGGCGGGTGGCTACGCGTTCGCGTAGTACTCAGCGTTGATCTGGATGTACTTGCCCCACTCGTCGGGGAGCTGGTCCTCGGCGAAGCAGGCGTCCACTGGGCAGGCCTCGACGCAGGCATCGCAGTCGATGCACTCGTCGGGGTCGATGAAGAGCTGCTTGGCGGCGTCGTAGTCCGGCTCGTCGGGAGTGGGGTGGATGCAGTCGACGGGACAGACCTCGACGCACGAGTTGTCCTTCTCTCCGATGCAGGGCTCGGCGATGACGTAGGCCACGGCTGGT
>Ga0105245_10003239_pt1 | contig 14582 bp, 11 predicted proteins | sample KBSM54metaG_FD_81523 | JGI IMG/M metagenome (GOLD analysis project Ga0105245, IMG submission 81523) | Miscanthus rhizosphere microbial communities from Kellogg Biological Station, Michigan, USA - KBS M5-4 metaG | ecosystem: Host-associated > Plants > Roots > Rhizosphere > Soil | place... | reverse complement strand
GAAGGCGCTGAAGCCCCCAAAGCCGAAGAGCCCAAGCCGGGCTGAGTAAAACCTAAAGTTCGTCGACTCGCATGAAGGGAGCGCGCCTCAAAAGGGCGCGCTCCTTGTGTTTTGTGGCCTAAATGGAGCAGAGCTCCGCGCTCACGTGCACGATCGCGCCCACTAGAACTGCACACCGTCGTCCCTTCTCCCTCTCGCTCCCTTCTTCTCCGAAGAACGCCACAGAGCACGTGCCCGGAAATAAGACGACGCCCTCAGTCTTGAACAGACAGATCTCGAGCGGCAATCATCGAGAGGCCCACAAGAACTGACCGACTCGCTTCGAGACACCCGAAGGGGTGCACAAGGCGCCCGGCTACGCTTCAGCGTGGCTCAGCGGCCCAGCAGTCCTGCGCAGGTCGCACGAAAAGAACATCACTCGTCGCGACTGAAGCCCTATCCCAACCCGACCCGCTAGACCCCTCAGTGCGGAATCACTCCACCAAAATAAGCCCCGGCGGCAGCCGCGCCGAGCACCAGCACCGCGATCACCGCGATCAGGCCGCCTTTGCCTCCGCCCTTCATCGCGGCAATGTCCGCATCGCTCGGAGCTTTCATGGCTACTGGAGCTGCGGCGACTTCGGGTGAGCTCTTGAGGCGTGGCAGCGGCGCGAGCGGTGGTAGGGGGGCGAGCGGCGAGGTCATCATCGTCGTGGCCGGCGTCGGTGACGGCGGAGTCGACGAGCGCATGCGCGCGGAAAGCGGATCGTCTTCGAGCGCCGCCAGATTGCCGAAATCGAACGAATCAGCGGAGGGCGTGGGGTGCGAAACATCGAGCCCGAGCTCGCCGATGTCCTCCGCCCAGCTGGCCACGTTTTCGAACGAGCCCAACTGCAAGGGCGACGCGCCGTGTTTTGGCGCGGATTTGGTGCCGTTGGCGCGCGCGGCCGCTGCCGCCGCTTCCTCTTCGAGCGAAGTGAACTCGAACAGGGCTTCGTCGATGAGCGAGCCGATGATCGAGCCGCGATCGTACTTGCTGCGCTTCTTCTTGTCCTCGCGTTCGAGGCGAATGGGTTCGACCAGCTGCGCGATGTCGAACGACGACACCGAGCGGCCCATGTGGAACAGCATCGTGTTCAGATCGCGGCCGAAATCCCGAGCGGTTTGGTAACGCTGCGCCGGATCACCCGCGAGCGATTTCAAGAGCACGCGTTCGAGCTCGACCGAGACCTTCGGGTTGAACTGTCGAATCGACGGCACGCGCGCTTGCTGCACCATGCGCACGGTCTCGAGATCGGTCTCGCCCATGAACAGGCGACGCCCAGCGAGCAGCTCCCACAAGATGATGCCGACCGCGAAAATGTCGGTCTTTGCATCGACCGGCAAACCTTGCGCGGCCTCCGGCGAGAGGTAGCTGAACTTGCCCTTGATGATGCCAGGCTCGCTCTTTTCGAGTTGGCTGTTGGCTTTGGCGAGCCCGAAATCCACGATCTTTACTTCACCGAAGCGCGTGATGAGCACGTTCGGCGGCGACATGTCGCGGTGCACGATGTGCAGGCTCTCGCCGTTGTTGTCGGTGAGTTCGTGCGCGTAGGAGAGGCCCTCGCAGATCCGCACGCAGATCAGGCAAGCTTCTTCGACCGGAAACGGCTGCCCGCTCTTCTTACGGTTCTCGATCAGCCCCTTCAAGTCGGCGCCGTCGACGTACTCCATGACGATGAAGTAGGTGTTGTCACCGACGCCGATATCGAAGACTTGCACGCAGTTCGAGTGCGAGAGCTGCGCGCTGACGCGAGCCTCGTCCAAGAACATGCCGATGAATTGCTTCTTCTCCGACAGGTGCGGAAGCACGCGCTTGATCGCGACGGTCTTCTTGAAGCCTTCGAGGCCAGCGCTTTCGGCGCGGAATACCTCGGCCATGCCGCCCGAGGCGATCTTCTCGAGGACTTTGTAGCGTTGCTGTTGCTGTGCCATTCGGTAATCGCGAAGGGCGACGCGCAGGCGTGCGGGTCGTGGCCTCACGCCAGGGTAGAGCCCGGGCGCCAAACCGGTCAAGTTCGCGAGCCATCGCTTGCCTCGCTCGAAAAACCGCGAGATAAGCCAGTCATGAGCGGCCACGGGCACGACCACGACGACGCAGGCGCCCACACCGGGCACGACGAACTCGAGACTTCCTCCGACGATTTCCCGGCGGATGAGCCGCGCTCGCCGGCCTGGTTGCCGCTTTTGGGGGCTGCGCTGCTCCTGGCCGGCATCTTCACGGTCGCGGTCATGAGCTCGGGTGACAAAACCGCCGAGCAATTGGCTGGCGAAGCCGCCGCCGCTTCGGCTGGCAAGCCGGCACCGCCCATCGCGCCGAACGCCGCCCTACCCGCAAATCACCCGCAATTACCGGCCCCGAACGGTCATTGACCGCTTAAACGCCGTTTTCGGGTAAATCCGCTCGCCAACGGCGAAGTTTATGTGTAAGTACCGCCTCCTCCCGGGGCCGTAGCTCAGCTGGGAGAGCGCCTGACTGGCAGTCAGGAGGTCACCGGTTCGATCCCGGTCGGCTCCACAAAGTAACCCCGCGACGGCGGCCGCTCTCGAGCGGCCGTTTTCGTTTTGTGGCTCGGTCGTCGCTCAGTGGCAGGGCGCCTGACCGCTCGTCTTTGCGTAGGCTTCGACCAAGCTGATGCCATGGCCACCGTCAGTCTCGAACGTGGTCTGCCCGCCTGCGCCGGCGCCGAAGGCGACCCCGAATGCGTCGGCCGCCGCGGCTTCGTAGAGGTGCGCGAAAAAATAATCGAGACGGTTGTCTTGCCACTGACCGTCCTTGTTGGGCAGGGACATGTTGCCCACCGGCACCTGCCACCACAGCACCGGTTTCTGTGCGGCCTCTGCCAATGCCTTCGACCAAGTGAAGGCTTGCTTGAAGTTCGGCAGCGTCGCGTTCGTCGCGTCCCAGAAGGTTTGCCGGTTCTGAGTTTTGTACCAGCCAGCGTCGCGATCAGAAGCATCGATGGTGATGAAGTCTGCATCGGGCGCCGCGGCTTTCAGGAACGCGGCCAACTTCTGAGCCTCGCCAGCAACGTCGAGCGCAGCGCTGTTGTTGCTGAGCGCATCCATCCCCGTCGCCCAACCCGAGCCATGCAAAGACACCTTGGTTTTGGCGGCGTAGTGGTGCGTCATGTCCACCAAGCAACTCGCAAAGCCGGTGATGGTGTTGGGCTGGGAGCCGCAGTCCATGGCATTTGCCGTGGCGACTGCCGCCGGGATTTGAGCTGGATCCGCGTTCACCTGCTGGGCGTAGCCCCAAAAATCAGGCTCCAAGTGCAAGAGCGCGACGTCACTGCCGAGCTGCTGCAGGAGGAAGCGAAACTGCGCGAAGTACTTGCTCATGAAGGCGACGTCCGCGACCGCAGTGACTTCGCCGGCACCCTCTTTCGCGCCGCTCGCTTGCAGGATCGTATACAGCGTGATCATCGGGATCTGGTGGTTGGTTTGAGCCGTGGCGACGAAGCCGCGCACGTAGGCGCCCGGTGGATCTTGATCGTATTGCCAGCAGCCCCACCAAGCGCAGCCCTTGCCGCTGTTCGCGCAAGTCGTGCCTTGTGTCGAGCAACCGCTCGCGCAGGAAGCGCACGGGGCCGGGCCATCGTTGAAGGCGCCCGAGATGTATAAATAGCGAATGTCGAAGGGAGCCACCTTCGCCGTCGCGTCCGTGACGGAGCCGCCGATCAGGAACTGGTGTTCGCCCAAGGTGTGCAAGAAATTCGCGGCCAGGCACGTGCCGTCCGTGCCGTCCGCAATGCCGATCGTGACGGGGTTTTCATTGTTCGTGGCGCCGCCGCTCGCCACTGCGCCGCTGCCGGCGGTGTTGCCCGAGCCCGCGTTCGCGCCAGCGTTCGACTTACTACTGCTGCCACATGCAACCGCGCTCAGGAGCAGCACCAGGGCCGCGACGCTGGAACTAGCCCGGCGAAATAAAGCCATCACTCATGGTGCCACAACGCGTGCCGGGCGCCCACTCCGGCGCTCGTCTAGCAGCGCTGTAAGCGGCGCTCGGGCTTGGTGTATGCTGCGCCACGTGAAGTCACGCGTCTTGTTCTTGCATACTGCGACACGCCCACCGCTCGGCGCAGATACTTGGATTCACACGCTCATCATGCGTTACCTGGATCGCGCGACGCACGAGGTGCACGTGGCCTGCACCGAGGGCCCCGCTGACGCGCCCACACCCACGTTCGCCGCCGTCAGCAAGATCCCAGATCTCCGAATATTCCCGGTGAATTTAGGGCCGGAGCTGTTCGCCAAATCCAAACTCGATCGCGCGCGCGCGGCTCTCGATACCGCGCCGGCGCTGTGGAACATGCTGAACTTGGTCCGCTACGTTCGCAAACACGGCATCCGCGTCGTGCACACGAGTGACCGTCCGCGTGACGCGCTAGCGAGCGTGATCTTGGCCAAGCTCACGGGTGCCAAGTGCATCATCCACGTGCACGTGACGTATGGAGACTGGATGAGTCCGATGCTGCGCTGGGCCATGAAAGAAGCCGACGCGCTCGTTGGCGTCTCGGCCTTCGTCGCCCGTTCACTGGTCGACGGTGGCTATTCCGCCGCGAAAACGCGCGGCATCTTGAACGCGATCGATCTCGAAAAATGGAACGCGGACACCGACGGCTCGGCCGTGCGCGCGGAGCTCGGCATTGCACCCCACGCGCCGCTGCTGCTGTGCGTGGCGCGCATCTATCGCTCGAAGGGGCAAGAAGAGCTCGTTCGCGCGCTGCCGCTCTTGCTCCCGGAATTTCCCGATCTCAAGGTCGTCCTCGTGGGTCAGGACTATCCGCCCGGCACTCACCACAGCGCCGAGTTGAAAGCGATTGCGGCCGAGCTCGGCGTCTCTCATGCGCTACTCTTCACCGGCTTGCGCTCGGACGTGCCGAGCTTGATGGCGGCGTCGGACCTGCTCGTGATGCCCTCGTTCGAAGAGCCGTTCGGCTTGGTGTACGCGGAAGCCATGGCCATGAAGCGCCCGGTCATCGCGCGTGACAACGGCGGCACGCCCGAAGTCGTCGAGCACGGCAAGAGCGGGCTGCTCTCGCCGAACGGTGATGTCCCGAAGCTCGCCGAGCAGATCACGACGCTGCTTCGCGATCCCGCGTTGCGCGAGCAAATGGGCAAATATGGCCGCGAACAGGTCGAAACGCGCTTTCACCCGCGGCGGCTCGCGGCCGACGTGGCGCGCCTGTACGTCGAACTGACGAGCTAGCCGAGAGCCGGCAGCCCGTTACTGCTGCTCGCGTTTCGTGCGCACCCAGGTCTGGGTCGATTTGGGCGAGCCGCGTAGGCGCAGCGTGAGCTTCCAAAACACGTACAGCGGAGCGAGCCCCAGATCGAGCAGCCCGCGCAGGCCCGTGCCCGAAACCATCCAACCGCGCAGCACGTAGACGAGCACCGAGAACGAGCAGAAGCCGAACAGCGCGCGGCTCAGCGGAAGCCCAACCACGCACGCGAGTACGAAGCCGAACACGGACGCCACCGCGATGCGCGACAGCGGCGGCACCAGCAGATCCAAGGCCAGGTCGAGCAGCAGCAATTTGCCGCTGGAAATCCCGGCGCGCAGCAGGCGCAGGCCGTGCTCACGGATGAGCGCGCGCCGCCCCTCTTCCCAGCGCCGCCGCTGTGAACTGGCTGCAGCCGCACCGGAGACCATCTCGCCGTAGACGTGCGCTTCGTCGGCGTAAAACACGCGATGCCCCGCCTCGCCCAGACGCAAGCCGTACTCCACGTCCTCGACGATGGAAAAGGCATTGTGCGGCACTTCCTTCAGCAGCTCAGCGCTGAAGCACATGCCATTGCCGCGCAAACCGCAGGAGACGGCCATGCGTTCACGGAAACGCGAGCGCACGATGTGAAACGCGCCGAACGCGATGGCGATGAGCCGCGTGCGCCACGACGCCTCGGGGTTGCGCACGGCGTAGTCCGCCTGCACTGCGTGCGCGCCGATGTCACGACGCGCACTGAACGCGCGTAAGATATTGGGCGAAACCAGCGTGTCTGCGTCGATCACGACGACCGCGTCCACTTCCGAGGGAAGCGCCTCGAAGGCCATCGCGAGCGCGTAACCCTTGCCACGCAGCTCGGCATTTTGCCGTTCGAGCACGGTCGCGCCGGCGAGCCGCGCCTGTTCTGCGGTGTCGTCGTTGCAATTGTCGGCAACCACGAGGACGTCGAACAGCTCGCTCGGGTAATCGACCGCGAGCAAGCTCTTGACGGTGGGCGCGATCCCGACCGACTCGTTGTGAGCCGGAACCACGAAGCGCAGGCGGCGGAGAGCGCCGGTCGGCACGGGCACCGTGAGCTTGGCCGACCACAGCGTCGCAAAAAATAGATACGCCGCTGCGAGCAGCACCGGCACGCCCAGCACGAACAGCAATAGGTCAAACACCAACATCACGACCCACGCATCCTTCGAATGGCTCTCGAAAGTTCGTGTGTAAGGGACAAGCGCGCTCGCCGCAAGCACGGCACTCAGCGCCGCACGATGTCCGCCCACACGCACAGGTGGTCCGAGGCCCCGGCGCAGCCCACGTGAAACGACGCAAAACCCAGGCTCTGCCCCACAAAGATACGATCGAGCCGCAGAAAGGGCCGTTTTGCCGGGTAGGTGTAACCAAGCCCCGAGCCCACCGCAGAAAAACCATCCAGATAGCCAGAAAGGGCGCGCCGCAACGCGGGGCTCAACCCCGGCGAATTGCTATCACCCGCAATGACGAGCGGCACCGTTTCGCTGGCCGCCGCATGCGCAATGGCTTCGAGCTCGGCCACACGCAGCTGGGTGTTGCCGCCGGGATCGAAGTCTGGGTTCTTGGACCACAGCCGGCCACTGCCGAGCTCGGGCAACAGATCGGCGAAGCGATAGACGTGCAGCATGCCGCGCGGCGAGATCGGGTGCATGTCGTAGATGACCAGTGAACCGAGCGGTGTCTCGATCAAACATCGGTAGGCCGTCGGCACCGGATGGCGCGGATCGGAGGCCACGACGGTGAGTGGTGCCGCCGAAGCGATCGGATAGCGGCTAGCGACGACGAACTCCGTGGAGGCGCGCACGTGTGGAAAATGCGCGCCGAGCCCGGACGCCAGGGCGGAGCGGTTGGAATAGGTTTCTTGGATCAGCACCACGTCCGGTGCGGCTTCGAGCACGGCGCTCACGACAGCCGGAACACCTGCCGAGACAGAGTCGGCATTGAGGCTCAGCACACGCAAACGCGGGCCCGACGGCTGCGCGCGCGGCCACCGCGGCAGCACGATTCCGAGCAGCGGAAACAACACGAGGCCGAGCGCGATCAGCTGCGTCCACCAAAAGCGGCGCGCGCCGGCCCACAGCAGTGCGACCACGATGAACGGCAACGGCACGACGAACAGCACACGCGGCGCGTACAAGCCGGCGGCCGTGAGGCCCGTGCGCTCGCCCACCAGCGCGAGCCCCATCACCGCTGCGAGCAGCAGCAGCGGATAAGCAAAGGCCACGGCCACGACGACGCGTTTCAGCCAACGACCACGCGCCGGCGTGGGATTGGCCGTTTTCCGAAAAACGGAGTTGGATAAGGCACGAAACACGACGCGTTTCCCGGGAGCCTACCTTGATGCGCGCGCGAAGGTCGCGCTAGCATGCGCCCAGCGAGATCCCTTCATGCTCCAAATTGTTGCGCGTTCATTGTCCCGATTGTTTCTGTTTGGCCAACTGGGACTCGCCTCGGTGGCTCTGTCTGGTTGCGCAAGCGCCGGCACGTACGTCTGGTACCACGACGTGCCGCCCGCGGAATGGGGCTCCGCAACGGGCGAGTACGTCATCGGCGTGGGCGATGTTTTGAGCATTCGCGTGTACGAGCAGGACAACCTGTCGGGCACCGCCAAGATCCGCCGTGATGGGCGCATCGCCCTACCCCTCGCCGGGGAGTTCATGGCCGCGGGCAAGCACCCGACGCAGTTCGCTCGCGAAATCGAGACCAAGCTGAAAGAATTCGTGGTCACGCCACGCGTGACGATCAACGTCGAGACGTCGCAGCCCGTGACGGTGACCGCGGTCGGCGAGATCACCAAGGTCGGTGCACTGACGCTCGAGCCACCCGCGCGCCTGATCGAGGCCTTGGCGCAGGCCGGCGGCCCCAATGATTTCGCCGATCGTTCGCGGATTTTCGTGCTGCGGCAGTTTCCGACGTTTCAGCGCATTCGCTTCACGTACGACGCGATCCTGCACAACGAGGGCGGTAGCGCGACGTTCCCGCTGCAAACCGGGGACGTCGTCGTCGTCGAGTGAAGCTCACCGCTCGCGAAGGCCGATTCGAGCGTTCAGCGGCCGCGTGACAATTTTCGCTGCACGAAGGCTTTGCCGGCAGCCAGCTGTTCTTTTTCGATCGCACCCGTGACGAGCGCTGCGACCACGTAGGCAACGAGCGATAGCGGCGCGACCACCCAGGGCGTGATCGATTTACAAAGATAAGCGACCAAGGCCATGGCCGCGCCCGACACCATCGCGAGCAAGAGCGTCTTCACCACGCCGCGATCGAAGACACCCTTGGGCGTCAGCGCGATGCCCACACCCACCACCATCACTTCGGCAGCGACCGCAGCCACGCACGGCCCGAGCCCGCCATTGCCCATTTTTCGCTGAAACCAAGGCACGAGCAGCGGATCGAGCACCAAGCTGAAGCCAACGCATAGCGCCTGCACGATGCTCCACGCGCGCTTCCTGCCCGCGGCCAGGATGCACGTGCCGAGCGGCATGCTGAAGTAAACCAGGAACAGGTACGCGGAAGAAACGCGCAGATTGTTCTCGGCCTGACCGAACGTGCCGCGATTGTAGATGGCCACGCCGAGTTCGGGAAACACGGCACAGCCCACCGCCACGGGAGCCGCGAGCAGCGCCACCCCTTTGAACGCGCCACGCGCCACGTTCGCAAAGCCCTGTTTGTCTTCGTTGTACAGGCGACACAGCGTCGGAAAAAGCGCGCCCACCAGCGATGTGGCCGGAAACAACAGCACGCCGATCAAGCGCCGGGAGGCGGCGAACCAGCCCATCACTTCGGTGGGCGCGAGCTTCGAGAGATAGAGCGCATCGATGATGGGCTGCAGGGCCATCACCAAGTTGGACACGACGAACGGCGTGCCCCCGACGAACAACGCCATGAGCGCCGTGCGCCCGATCGTCAACTTGCCGACACCGACCGGGCGAAGCGCGCGGCCGATGAGGACCAGCACCAAGATGCAAACCGGGATTTGCGCGACCAGCGTCGAAAGCATGCCGCCGCCCAAGAGGAGCACGGGCACGATCAACGCCGCCGTGAGCAACTGCTGCCCGACGTGCGTGATCGCCGGAATGTCGGTGCGCTCGAAGCCGCGAATGGTGTCTTTGCAGCCCGCAATGAACGAGGTGAACGCGTTGATGACGAAGGTCAACGCGAGTGCCCACTGAAAGACCGGGCCGTAGTGCAGGAAGTGGCACACGACCGCGAACAGCGCGTAAGCCACGAACGAGAATCCGGCGCGCCAGAAAATGCTGCTACCGAGCAGCGCGCCAGCGACCGAGCGATCGAGCGATACCAGCGCGGGCAACGCGCCCTCGTGACCCCAATTTACCGCCAGAAAGCCAAAACCGGCGAGCGTTGCCGACAGGTACAACACGCCGAAGTCCGAAGGGCCCAAGTAGCGGGCCAACATCGCGTTGACCAAAACCGAGAGCGGCACCGTCAGCGCCTGGGAAGCGGTGAGGTAAAACGTATTGCGAACGACGAGGCGCGTTAACGTGCCATCGGGCGCGCTCGGACCAGCTTGGCTCGCGGCATCCTGCGCCTCGGGAGTGCTCACTTCAGCAGCTCGGTGTAGAACTGCTCGAGCTGGCGAACTACGGCCGTCCAGGCGTAGCGCTCTTCGGCGAGCACGCGGGCCTTCTGCCCGAGACGCGTGGCGAGCACCGCATCCTCCAGCACGCGAACGGTTTGATCCGCGAAATCTTGCGGTGAATCGGCCAAGAGCACGTCCTTTTCGTGAGTGAGGTCGATGCCTTCTGCGCCGATCCGCGTCGAGACGATGGCTTTGGACTTGGCCATGGCCTCGACGATTTTGAGACGCGTGCCACCGCCGATCCGCAACGGCACCACGACGGCGCTCGCACGCTCCAAGTAGGGCATCAAGTCGTCCACGAAACCGGCAATTTCGACGTGCGGCCCTTTTCGTTCCAGCACCGCGGGCTGCACGCCGGGGCCGACGATGGTGAGTTTCACGTTGGGCCGGCGCTGCGCGATTTTCGGCAATATTTCGTCGATGAAATACAAGAGCGCGTCGTGATTCGGGAAATAGTTGTTGGCCCCGAAGAACAGCAGCTCATCGGCGACCGGCGCTGCCGTCGAGGCTTGAAACTGGTCGACGTCGACGCCGTTCGGCACCACGGCTGAGCGTGTCGACGGTGATTGCTCGCCCAAGAGCTCGCGATCACGAGCCGAGGTGAGCACGACGCCGTCGAAGCGGCGCCAAGCGGCCTTTTCCTCGATTTTGAGCTTCCGCCAGTTGAGCGAGTTGTACACGCGGCGCATGACGCCATCGGCGGAGCCCGCGGTTCGCCGCTGCAAGTCGTACTCGATGTTGTGCTCGTCGAGGACGAGCAATGGCTTTCGCCGGCGCGTGCCGAAGTGGTAGTTGCCCATGTTGGCGAATTCCACCTGCACCACGTCGTAGTGATGACCTGCCAAGTGCTCGTCGATCTTGCGCTGGAAATCGGCGCGTCGAGAGACTTGCAAATGCTCGTAGCTGTGGAGAGATGCAAGCGATCGCAACTGCATGCCGCGCTTGTCGCGGAGCGCGCGCGCGTCCAAGTCAGGCAGGGTCGTCACCTCGCGGCAGTAGGCCGCCGTAGCGGTGACTGACTCCTGCGTGTAGGCGTCCGTCGAGTTGAACGACAGCACGGAGACTTCGTGGTTCCGCGCGAGCCCGCGCATCAGGCCGTCCATGCGGCGTTGGCCACCGAAGCGCGGCGGGCTGGGAAGGTACGGGGAAACGAACAGAATTTTCATGATCGGGGCCGGGGCGGGCGCTTCTTTGCGGCGAACAATCGCCGAGCGCGTTTCATAGTTTGCGAATCACCTTCGCCGGCACGCCGGCGGCGAGCGAACGCGGCGGCACGTCGTGCACGACGACACTGCCCGCACCGACGACGCTGCCTGCGCCGATCGTCACACCGCGTAGCACGATCACCCGCACCCCGAGCCACACACCCTCTTCCAAGACGATGGGCGCGGACGGCGGCAATTCGTTGCGACGCTCTGGTTCGATGCGGTGAAAGTCGTTGTCCATCATGGTGACGTTGCTGCCGATGCTGCAATTGGCGCCGATGCGCACCAATTGCGTCGCGCCGATCGAACAGCCGCAGTTGATGTAGACGTTGTCACCGATGTCGAGGCAGCCACCTTCGCTGATCGCGAGTTCCACGGTCGAAATCGTGGACACGATGCGCACGCGATCGCCGATCAGCAGACGGCCCGTGTTGTGAATGACCGGCGAACCCCAAACGCGAACCCGGGTACCGAGCCGCTCGGCGCTGCGCAAATACCAACGCCCCCGGAGGACAGCGGGACCTGATGCGTAGAGCTCCTTGAGTGACGGGACGGGCATGTCGAACGGTCGATCTTCGGGGCAAAAGCCAAATAACGGAAGGCTGCCTCATACCACGATTTGCCCCCCACTCGAATCCGCTCCGGGGCCTCGGATTACTCCTAAAGAACTGACGGAGTCACTTTACTTGAGCGTGATATCGAACACGTTGATCGAATAGGGCGCGAGCGTTTCGTCGAGTTCGCCGCCGGCCTTCTCGCCGTCGTCCGTGATGGCCTGGCCGCCTGCGACGTAGCTGAATTTCCGGCGCTTGCTGATGGGCGTGCAGCCATCCAGCGCGATTTTGACGCCGGCGGCGCTGGTCGGCTCCAAATTCAAGGCCATCAAGACCAGGTGTTTGCCGGAATCGTCACGCGAGGCGAAGAGCGAGACGTCCGAGTTGAGCTTCGTGCCCGTCGACGTCTCGAGTGAGCGGCCGAGAAATTGACCGCCTTTCCCGTCGAAGTTTCGATAAGCGCGAAACGCGGTTTCCGCGGGCGAGCCCTTGGGCGGCGCAAACCAATAGAACGCGTAGTCGACGCCTTCCACGCCGAAGCGGCCGAGTGCCTCCGCGAGCGCGAGCGCGCCGCTCATGTCCTGCTCGCCACCGAAGTTGTACTCACCGATGGACAGTGCGAGGCCCGGATAATTCTGGGCGATCCATTCTTTCAGCCGCGGAATCAGCCGGATCGTGTCGTTGATCCAGGACTCGTCTTTGTAGCTGGGATCCCAGAGCGAACGGGTGGAGCGGAGGCGCAGCGCGGCCGTCGCGGCGTCCGAATTGGGGCCATAAACGCCATTTTCTTGCGGATAGAAATGCACGTCGAGCACGTCGAGCACGCGCGTCCCGCTGCTGCGATCGTGATCGTGCAATTGCTTCAGGTACCAGGGGATGAGCGGAACATCGCCGTGCGCGCGACGGTCGGGCCGGCGGGTGGTCCCGATCAGGGCGTCGGCCGCCGAATAAAAATAGCCCGTCCAACCCCACTCGGCGGGGCCGGCGATCAGCGCTTGCGGATCGGCGGCGCGAATCGCAGTGCCGTACTTGATGGTTCGATCGAGGAGCTCGTCGTAAGTGAGCGGATCGGGGTGCACGTCGCGGTGCGTCGAGTTCCACAGGTTGGGCTCGTTGTCCAAGATGTACATCTTGACGCTGCGTTCGTGCGCCTTGTCGTCCTCGGCGCGGATCGCGGCCACCCACTTCTGCATCATCTCTGGCGGAGCTGCGACGCTCGTGACGGTCGGCGAATTGGGTCGCACCGCTACGCCATCCGCGCGCATGCCATCACCGGCTTCGGGCCGATTGGGATCGTGCGCGCGCTGCGGACCATATACGGAAGTGGGAAAGCCGACCGAAGTCGTGTCCTTCGCGACCCAACCGATCATCGGTACGGTCAGCGCCGTCGGCACATGACGACGGCGGTTGTTGGCTAGAAACTCCTTGTAGTCTTTGGTCTTGGCGTTCTCGAAGTACCAATCTTTGGCGACGTTGTAAGCGTTTCCGAGCTGCCAGTTGTAGCGCGTCATCGGATTGCCGCCCCAGCGCCGCGCCGTCGCTGGCACGTCTCCGTCGTCACCCGCAATGCCGTAGATGAAGGGACTGATGGCGTGACCCGGCGCGCGGCAGCTCACCGACAATTTCACACGCCGTGTCGGCTGAGCGGCCACCGCTGCGGCGGCAGCCTTGGCATCGAAGCGGGTGAGCACGATTTTGTCGAACTGCACCGGATCGGCGGACACCGATGTCTTGGCGTGGAGCGTGACGCGATCGAAGGCCGAGGCCGCGGGGTTCAGTTCGCTCCAGGCGACGTACACTTCCACCCAGCCCGAGGGCAGTTTGCGTTCACGCTCCGGGCCGATCTCGATCGCGGGCATGGACTTGTCGTCGTTGCCGTTGGCGAGCTGCACTTGCAGAAAATTGCCGTAGGCCGCCGGCGCCAGCATCTGAAACACGAGCCCACCAAAGCGGACGCTCAGCGGATCGTGGTGCAGGATGAACCCGCCATATTGGGCGAGGCTGATGCGCGCCGCCCCCTTCGAGAGATCGTGCGTGCCCCAGCCCCAATCTTGCCAGCCCGGCTTGAGCGCAGCATCGTAGATCGTCTCGGCCACCTCAAACGTGGCTGGCCGTGGCGCAGGCGCGGCGGTCAGCTTGTGGCAATCGAGCGTGAGCGTCGCGAACGCGACGCCGAGCCACGTCAGCGCGATCCGGGGTGAGCGCGAACGGGCCTTGCGCTTCGTTGCCGGACGCTCCGAATCGAACCTCATCCGTGACATCGACGGAGACCGTTCAAGCACTGTTCGCAGCATCGCCCATTCCCTTCTCGGGCCAATCGGCCAAGCGCGTTATATCACTGCCGGCCTACGCGCGCCGCCGCAGGGGAGACGCGCCCGCGGGACGCTGAGTTATTTCGGCGATGGAACGCCGATGCCTTGATAACGGAGCCCGGCGCGTGTGACCTCCGCCGGCCGCCACACGTTGCGTGCATCCAGCAAGAGCGGTTGACCGCCGCCGGCTGGGGCGCGCATGCGGCGCTTGATTTCGGCGAAATTCGGGGCGCGATAGCTGCGCCATTCGGTGAGGAGCACGAGCGCGTCCGCGCCGTCCAGCGCGTCGTAGTCGGCTGCGGTCACGTTCACGCGCGACCCGAACAGCTTGGCAAAATTCGCGGAGCCTTCCGGATCGTGGCCCACGACTTTCGCGCCCTTGGCCAGCAAGGCCTCCGTGAGCTTCACGGAAGGAGCTTCGCGCACGTCGTCGGTTTCGGGTTTGAAGGACAAACCCCAGAGCGCGATCGTCTTGCCTTTGAGGTCGCCGACGGAGCGCTCGACTAGCGACATCAGGAACACCGCTTGCTCTTCGTTCACGCGATGCGTGGCTTCGGCGAGCACCATCTCCACACCGTTCTCACGACCGAGGGCCGCGAGTGCTTGCACGTCCTTCGGGAAACACGAGCCGCCGTAGCCCGGCCCCG
>Ga0105245_10003236_pt1 | contig 14591 bp, 8 predicted proteins | sample KBSM54metaG_FD_81523 | JGI IMG/M metagenome (GOLD analysis project Ga0105245, IMG submission 81523) | Miscanthus rhizosphere microbial communities from Kellogg Biological Station, Michigan, USA - KBS M5-4 metaG | ecosystem: Host-associated > Plants > Roots > Rhizosphere > Soil | place: Michigan... | reverse complement strand
CGCTGGTACGGCACGCTCGAGGATGTCGACGATCACCGCCGCAGCCAGGACGCGCTGCGCCAGAGCGAGGAGCGCTTCCGCCTCGCCGCCCAGGCTGCGCGGCTCGGCATCTGGGACTTCGACCTCGAACAGGGCACGCGCGAATGGTCCGGCGAGCTCCGCGCGATCATGGGCGTCCCGCCCGATGCGGAGGCGTCGGCCGAGGTGGCGACGGCGCTGATCCATCCCGATGACCGGCAGCGGGTGCGGATGATTGCCGAGGCGGCGGCGATGCCCGGCGGCGACCCGCGCTTCGAGATGATCTTCCGGATCTTCCGCGCCGACGATGGCGAGCTCCGCTGGGTCTGCGCCAATGGATGGCGCACCAGCGGCGCCTCCGGCCAGCCGAGCCGGGTGCTCGTCGCCGTCCGCGACATCACTGATGCGCGGACCGCCGATGACCGCATCCGCTGGGCGGCGCGCCACGATGCACTCACCGGACTGCCCAACCGCGCCGCATTCCAGGACGCCCTGGACGAGGCGATGAAGCGCGCGCTGCCGCATGGCCGCGCGATCGGCCTGGTGCTGGTCGATGTCGATCATCTGAAGCAGACCAATGACTGTTTTGGCCATGACGCGGGCGACGCGCTGTTGCGGACGGTCGGCGAGCGCCTCGCCACGATCACCACCAAACATGGCTTTCTCGCGCGGCTTGGCGGCGATGAATTCGCGCTTCTGTTTTCGGGCCCCTCGGCTGAGCTGGAAATGGCGCGGGCGAACGCCAGGCTCGGCCCGGCGCTGGCCGAGGCCTTTGTCCATGAGGCGCGGATCCTCGATTGCCGCGCGACCGCGGGCGGCAGCCTGTTCCCGCGGGACGGGTCGAACGGCTCGGAACTGCTCAAGGCAGCTGACCTGGCGCTCTATTCGGCAAAGGCCCATGCGCGCGGCGAGCTCGTGATGTTCCGCCCCGAAATGCGTGCCGAACTTGATCGCCGATCCTCGATGCTCAGCATGGCGCGCTCGGCGATCGACGCCGAGCAGGTCACGCCCTTCTTCCAGCCCAAGGTGGAACTGAGCAGCGGCCGGCTCGTCGGATTCGAGGCGCTGCTGAGATGGCACCATCCCAACCGTGGCATCCAGCTGCCCGGCGAGATATCGGCTGCGTTCGACAATCTCGACCTGGCGCAGGCGCTCAGCGACCGGATGTTCGACCAGACGATCGCGCTGATGCGCGAGTGGATGGATGCCGGCCTGGACTTCGGCACGATCGCGATCAACGCCGCATCGGCCGAGTTCAGGCATGATGACCTGGCCGAGCGGATCCTGCAGCGGCTGGAGCGGGCGAACATCCCTGCGGCCCGGCTCGAGCTCGAAGTGACCGAGACCGTCTTCCTGGGCGGCGGCGCCGATCATGTCGACCGCGCGCTGCGCCTGCTGAGCGCGGCCGGGGTGAAGGTCGCGCTCGACGATTTCGGGACCGGCTACGCCTCGCTCAGCCATTTGAAGCAATATCCGGTCGACACGATCAAGATCGACCGCAGCTTCGTCTGCGATCTCGAAAGCGCGAGCGGCGACGCGGCGATCGTCAACGCGGTGATCAATCTCGGCGCCAGCCTTGGCATGGATATCGTGGCGGAAGGCATCGAGACCGAGGCGCAGGCGCGCTATCTGCTCGATCATGGTTGCGGCCTCGGCCAGGGTTTCCTGTTCGGCCGGGCCACCGCCCCTTCCACCATTCCATCGCTCATTGCCAATTGGCGGCCCTATAACCTGCATGGTCGCGGGCGCCGGGGCCCGTCGGTACGCTCGATCGTCGCGGGCTGACCGGCACGAGGCGCCGCGCAAACCGGGCGCGGCGACATCGGTCGCCGCGCCCGTCTCGCATCAGCGGCAGCGAACGTCGCTGTTCTGGTCGATCGCATTGCCGGCGACCGCGCCGCCGGCGGCGCCAAGCAGAGTGCCGAGCACCTTCGAGCCGCCCGGCGCGATGAGATTGCCGAACAGGCCACCGACCGCCGCGCCGACCACCAGGCCGGTCGTTCCGTCCGACCGGCGGCAATAATAGCGACCATCCCGGCCACGATAGACGCGATCGTCAGCGCTCAGACGGCGCTCCTGATAACGGCGCTCGTCATGGCGATAGTAACGATCGGCGTAATAGCCATTATAGCGGGGGTCCGGATGGTCATAATCATATTGGCTATAGCTGGCGTATCGCGAATCGTCGCCATAGGTGGCACAGCCACCGACAAGGGTCGTCGCGGCCAGCAGGCCGATCATCAGTTTACGCATAACTCTCTCCTGTACTAACGCCCCAACCGCCAATGCTTCACGCGCCAGATGGTTGCGTGGCCGGGGTGCGCTGCGCTGAACCTGGGCGTGAACCAGCCTGGACAGGGGTAAGGCGAGCGCTCCCTTGACCCGTCGCCAAGCGTGAGGCCTACTCCTCCGGGGAGAGGGCCGATAAACATAATGCGCTCGATATCGGAGACCGACGCCGCGCGCTTCCTGCTGCGCGCGCAATTCGGCACGTCGGAGGCGGAGATCGCCGCCGTGCGTGCGCAAGGCTATGACGCCTGGCTCGAGGCGCAATTCGCGAGCCCGCGCAGTCAGTCGGGAATCGACTGGCTCGACGCACACGGCCACAATGCGGTCGCCAAGGATGTGAAATATTTCGATCCGACCCCGGGCAACTACATGATCTGGAACCAGCTGATCGGCCAGCCCGATCAGATGCGCCAGCGCTGCGCCTATGCGCTCTCGCAATTCACCGTCGTCTCGCTCAATCCGATCGACGGCTTCTGGCCGCCCTATATGCTCGCCGGCTGGTGGGACGTTCTGCTGGAGGGCGCGTTCGGCAATTTCCGCGACCTGATCGAGCACGTCTCGCTCAGCCCCGCGATGGGCATGTACCTCAGCACCAAGGGCAATCTGAAGGAAGACCCCAAGACCGGCCGCCAGCCCGACGAGAATTACGCGCGAGAGGTGATGCAGCTGTTCACCATCGGCCTCTACGAGCTCAACCCAGACGGCACCGAGAGGAAGGGCGCCGACGGCAAGCCGATCGAAACCTATGGCCAGGACGATATCATGAACCTGGCGCGGGTCTTCACCGGTTACGATCACAATATGGACCGGGTGAAATACCAGAGTGTCGCGTGGCAGAATTATCCGGTGGTCAGCCACGAATTCTGCGTCGATCCGATGAAGCTCGACCCGAAGAAGCACTCGCAGCTCGAGGTGAGGTTCCTTGGCCTGACGATCCCCGCCAACACGCCCGGCCCGGATGCGCTCAGACTGGCGCTCGATCACCTCTTCGCGCACGCCAATGTCGGCCCCTTTTTCGGGCGCCAGATGATCCAGCGGATGGTGACGAGCAATCCGAGCCCGGCCTATGTCGGGCGAGTCGCCGCGGCGTTCGACGACAATGGCAAGGGCGTGCGCGGCGACCTGAAGGCGGTGTGGCGCGCGGTGCTGACCGATCCCGAGGCGCTTGATCCGCCCGCCAGTCCGTTCGGCGGCAAGCTGCGCGAGCCGGTGCTGCGCATACTCGGCTGGGCGCGCACCTGCGGCGCGCATTCCGACACCGGCGCCTATGAGATCTACAGCACCGAGCGCGCCGATGAGGGGCTGGGCCAGAGCCCGCTCAAATCGCCCTCGGTGTTCAACTTCTACCGCCCCGGCTATGTGCCGCCGCACACCGAGATCGCCAAAGCGGGCCGGGTGGCGCCCGAATTCCAGATCGAGACCGAAACCAGCCTCGCGGGCTATATCAACTTCCTGCAATGGTCGCTCCGCTGGGGCTATAAGGACGTCAAACCGACATACGTGGCGCTACGCGCAATCGCGCATGATCCGCCCGCTATGGTCGCCTGGCTCAACCTGCACCTCAGCGGCAACCAGCTCTCGGACGCCACCTGCGCGCTGATCGCCGGGGCACTGGCGAGCAAGACCGTGACCGCCGCCTCGCCCGATTCGGAGAAGCTCGACAGGATCGCCGCCGCCTGCCTGCTGGTGATGAGCGCTCCGGAATATCTGGTGCAGAAATGAGCAACATCATCACCACGCCGGTCAGCCGCCGGACGATGCTCTGCCGCGCCTCGCAGCTCGGCTTCATGGGGGCAGCCGCGCCGCTCGCGATCAATCTCGCGGGGGCGGCGGAAGCGGCGGCGCTCGGCGCGAACGACTATCGCGCGCTGGTGTGCATCTTCCTCTATGGCGGCAACGATCACGGCAACACGCTGATCCCGTGCGACCCGATCAACTATAGCCGCTATTCGGGCATCCGCGGCCAGGTGGGCATCCTCAGAAAATATCTGAGCCCCTTGAAGACGCGCACGCCGCAGACGCTGACCGACGACATCCAATATTCCTTCCCGCCCTATGCGCCGCGGCTCAAGCTGCTGTTCGAGAGCGGCAAGCTCGCGGCACAGTTGAACGTCGGCCCGCTGATCACGCCGCTGACGCTCCAGCAGTATAAGAGCTCGAACCGGGCGCTCTATCCGCTGCCGCCCAAGCTCTTCTCGCACAATGACCAGCAATCGGTGTGGCAGGCGCTGGGGAGCGAGGGCTCGACCATCGGCTGGGGCGGGCGCATGGGCGATCTGGCGATGGCCGGGAACGGCCATGCCCTGCTCACCTGCATCTCGGCGGCCGGCAATGCGGTGTTCGTCTCGGGCGAGAACGCGCTGCAATATCAGATCAGCCCATCGGGCGCGATCGCGGTGAAGGCGATCCAGGGCCTGCCCTATGGCTCGCCCGCGATCAGCGAGGCGCTGCATCAGCTGATCACCCGGCCGAGCGAGCACAAGCTGGAGAATGAGCTGGCGATCCTTGCGCGGCGATCGATGGAGATGGAGGGCGTGGTCAACACCGCGCTCGCCAAGGTCGACATCAAGACCTCGTTCGATCAGCTGTCTGGCCCCAACCCGCTGGCCGACCAGCTCAGGATCGTCGCCCGGCTGATCGGTGCGCGCAAAGAGCTGGGATCGAAGCGCCAGGTGTTCTTCGTCACCCTGGACGGGTTCGACCATCACTCGGGCTTGTCCGAGAAGCATGTCGACCTGATCAAGAAGCTCGACGAGGCAATGGCGGCTTTCTACATCGCCACCGTCGAACTGGGCGTTCAGCGCGACGTGACCGCCTTCACCGCCTCGGACTTCGGACGCACCCTCGTCAACAATGGCGACGGATCGGATCACGGCTGGGGCAGCCACCATTTCATCATGGGCGGCGCGGTGAAGGGCGGCAGATTCTACGGCACCGCCCCGCATGTTTCGGTCGATACCGACGATCAGGTCGGCCAGGGCCGGCTGCTGCCGAGCACTTCGGTCGATCAATATGCCGCGACGCTCGCCCACTGGTTCGGCGTGCCCGACCGCGAGATGGCGACGGTGCTGCCCAACATCGGCAATTTCTCCAACCGCAATATCGGGTTCGTATGAGCGCGGCCTTCGTCCTCGACGCCACCATCCGGGGCGATCGCCGGCCGGCAAATTCATTAGCGTAGGGCCGGATTGCGCGCACGCCGCCACCGACGTGCCAATGCCCCTGCAATCGCCACCACATCGGCTGGACTTTGAGGGTTTCGCGGCCTGTTCGGCAGGATAGAAGGCCCCTGTTCCCGCCGCCGGACACCGGCCGCCGCAATGAGGAGGAAAGACATGGAAGACGCCCTGGGTTCGATTCCTGCCGGCAATGTTTATGTGTTCAACGTCTTCAGCGAGGACCTGGTGCTGGGCATCAACGGTCTGCAGATCAGCGCTGGCACGATTGCCGGCTGGTCCCAGTCGGGCAACACCCGATATCAGCCGAGCGGTGCGGCCGTGCCGCGTGTCCTCAATGCCAGCGATGGCCCAGGCAATTTCTTCAACGGCGTCAACCAACTCACGCTGGAATGGATCGACGGGCTGTTCGTGGCACAGATCAAGGTGGACGGAGCCCAGTTCCCGCTCAACCAGGATCTGCTGGTGTTCGTCAGCCGCAACCAGTGGCAGATGGTGAACCAGTTCGGTGCCCTGGTCGGCAACGGCCCGGTTTTTGCCGCAGATATGGGCGAGGCGTTTGCCGTGGCATCGGTTTAGGGGGCGCGGCGCGGCGAGCACCCCGAAGCCGTGGGTCCGCCAGCCCCGGGTGCTGGCGGCCAGCATCGCAACAAGCACCTGAATTCGGTCGCGTTCCTCCACCGCCCCAACCGCGAACGCTTCACGCGCCAGATGGTAGCGCGGCCGGGGTGCGCCGCCGCCGGCGCCGCGTGGTTGCGCGCCCTCTCCGCTGTTATCCGCTGATATGCGCCGGATTATTTTTTCTCCGCTGTTATGGCCGAACAGGCGCGCTGATTCCCCGCCCGTAATCATGGAGTTACGCGCGATTTTGCTGTTCCGGCAAAACAGCGGAGGAACAGGGGAAGGATCAGCGGAAGACGCACCTGCGGAACAGCGGAAAACAGCGGTATGCTGATTCAACTGTAACGCGAAATCGGCTTTTAGGCGTGGGACGGAAACCATGGCCGAGGCGTGACATGAGTGAAGATCAGATTGAATCAACAGGCGCGCATGATGACTGCGAAGGGGATGGGGACGGGCACGAGCCGGAGGGCGCGCGGAAGGTGGGGCCGGGAAATCCGCCGGAAGGCCGGCGCTTCACCAAGGGCATATCCGGCAACCCGAAGGGCCGGCCGAAGCGCGGCACCGGCGCGAAGGGCGACCGGCTGCCGGGCGCGGACGAGCCGACGCGGCGGGTGATCCTGGCCGAGGCATATCGCATGGTGACGGTGAAGGATGGCGACACCGAGCTGGTGATGCCGGCGCATGCAGCGGTGTTCCGCGCGCTGACCGAGAAGGCGCTGAAGGGCAGCCAGATCGCGCAGCGGCGCTGGACGGCGATGGTGCGCGAGGCCGAGGCCGAACAGAAGCGCGAGCAGATCGCGATCTACAATCTGCTCGAGGTCGAGGGGCTGGAGCATGAGCTCTCCTACTTCCACGGGCGGCGCATGCCGGTGAAGAGCTATGAGGATGATATTCTGGTGGATGGGAAGACCGGGGTGGCGGTGGTTCGGGGGGAGGAGTGAGGGGGGCTGGTTTGCGCCCAAATCTTGGACGTTCAGTCGATCCGCATGCGATCCTCAAAACTGTCATTTGTTATGCGACGTTCCGCCTTAGCGAAGGCGTGGACGTGTATAGAGCATCGTCCAGCCGACAATACATGGCGGTCGTCGGCCGGTGGCACACAAACTGCAAGCGTGCTAGCCTTTTCGCTCATGCCGAAAACCAACCGCAACTACTCGTCGAGAACGCTTAAAATCCTCTTCGCTCTAAGCGGCAATCAGTGTGCGCACCCAGACTGTTCCAATCCAATCATTGAACCGGCGACGGCTTATTCTGACGCGCACGTCTCGGCCCAAATTTGCCACATCGCACCGGCTGGCAAGAAAGGGCCCCGCGCCGAAGTCAGCAGAGGGGTGAAAAACAGGAACGAAGCCGAAAATCTCCTGTTGTTGTGCCCCACACATCACGGCATCATTGATGGCCAACACGAAACATATCCGCCTGAACTGTTGCGGCAATGGAAGCAGCAACACGAGGCAAAATTGGCGGAGCTGGGTGGCCAATCATTCGCCACGCTCCAGCTTGGCGTTTCTGCGCAATCCACGGACGTAAACGGTGAGATCGCGCGGCTCGAATTGGAGTTGCGAAAAACCCGTTTTTACACGGACGGTAAGACAGCCGAGCGAGCGAAAAGCCTGGGCTTGAGGCTGATCCGTGGCGACCTCTCAACCGGCGCAGCGAAGGTTCGCGCCAGTGCGCTAGGCTGGTGCGCGCGTACCTTGGCCCTGACGGAGGAGCGCCGCTTTGCCGAAGAGGCTGTTCTGGTCGCGGAATCGCTCGTGCCTGTCGAATCTGTCGAAATCGCCCGTTCCTTTTTATTGCTTGCCCAAGGCGATAAAGACGCCGCGCTTGAGCGCGTCGGTCGCGTCCAAGGCAAGATCGGGCGTTCGGCGCAGTTCCTGGTCGCCGTGCATGAGACACAGCCTGCGGAGGCCGTCGCTTGGTTTAACAGCGCCGGTCTCAAAGTCTCAGACCTCGATTCGGACGGTAAGTTTGTCTATTTTACCCGGTGCCTGCTTGCCGAGGTATGGGACGAATTTGAGCGTCTTTGCGACTGGCTTAGCGACGACGACTTCGAACTTACACCCGCGCTCCTTCATCAAGCGGCGCTAGCCAATCTTTTGCCTTCGGTGCCGGTTGATTTACGGCGGATGATTGCGCTCCAGCCGCCGTTCGATGCCGCCAATTTTCCCCTCTCATCCGACGCGGCCGCGCTTGAACAGCGACGAAAATCCAAAGCATTTTTCGAGCGTAGCGCGGAGGTGGCTGCTGGTTTCGGGAGCCGCAACGCCCCGAGTGCTTCAACCATTTATGCCACGTGGATCGCACTTCGAGATCCACAGACTTTTGAGATCGCGCGTGCGCAGCTCGCGGAACACCTCCGCGATCCGCAGCGCGGACTATGGGCCGTGTCGCTTGCTCTCCAATTCGGATTGAAGGTCGATGCGGAGGCGGTCGAGCGGGAAATCCTCCGTCGTGTATCCCTAAGTCGTTATAACGACATCGACGCTGCCATCGCACGCTTCGCGCTTGTATTTTCTCAACCATCGCCCGCCGCCGCCGCCGCATATCTCGATCGTTATCGGCTTGAGCTGCTCGAACTCATCGACCCCGTCGCGGTTACCTCGATAGAGATCGAGCTTCTAGCCAAGGCTGGTCAAAATGAGGCCGCGACGGCGCGGCTTGAAGCAGCCGCCGCCGATGGCTTGCCCCTGGATCAGCAAAAGCGGCTTCGAGAGCTAGTCGGCGACGTGACGGGAAGTCCTGACTTTCAAGCAGCGGAAGAAGAGTTCCTCGCCCAGCAAACCACACCCTCCCTAGTCAAGTTAATCGAGATATTTGAGCGCGAGCCGGCCACTCCCAAATTCCTGCACTACACGAAGCTCCTGCTCAGCCGCACGCGGGCGCTTGCTGACGCAGAGCGGGTTGGACAAGCGCTTGCGTCACTGCGGGGGTATCCCGAGCTAGAGCGGTTTTTGGCAGAGGAGGGTGATTTTCTATCACAGTCGACCTCGCTTCGCGGCGTGCACGCTTGGCTCCTTTATGGTCAAGGAAAGCTGATCGAGGCCGCCGCCGAACTCGCAATCGTTCGGCAGTCTCGTAATGACATCAATGATCGACTGTTGGCGATCAACATTGCGCTGACGAGTGGAGCTTGGGATGAAATCGCGGCAATCTTGGAAGAAGAGTGGCGAGATCGCGCGCAACGGACGCCGCAACAGCTTTTGTGGCGGGCCAACCTCGCCGGTCTCATTGGTGTTCCCCGACAGCGGGATTTCCTCTTTTTAGCCGCTGAAAATGCGCCGGAGGATGCGAGCATTTTGGCATCCGCCTACTTCATGGCAACCGAGTTTGGTATCGAAGTGGACGATACCGTTGCTGGCTGGCTGCAGCGGGCGGCGGCGCTGTCGGGCGAAGATGGTCCGATCAAGCAAATGTCGCTTGCCGACATCGCGGACATGAAAACGGGTTGGGATCGGCACGAGCAAGATACTTGGGAAAAGGTTCGAACCGGCGAATTGCCGATGTTTCTGGCAGCGCAATTGCTGCGCAGATCGCTCCTCGATGTTCAGCTGCGCCCCATGACGCAGAATCGGCGTTCGCTTGATCCTCGTCGGCGCGCCTGGATTCCTCTTTACGCCGGCAATCGCTCGGTGCGCGACGAAACACCGAAGTGCGTAAGCTTGGATTCGACCGCGCTTCTCACGCTAGCCTTTCTTGACGTCGTGCCGCAGGCCCTGGCCGTCTTCGAGAAAGTCATCGTTCCTCATTCCACGCTGACGTGGCTGGCACAGGAACGGAAGCGCGCGGTGTTTCATCAACCGAGCCGCGTTGTCGCGGCACACCGGCTCCGCGACTTCGTATCCAGAGGCAAATTGAGCCCTTTCATCGCCGACCGCTCGGCAATCCCTGCTTTAATCGATGAGGTCGGGAACGATTTGGCGGATATGTTGCAAATTGCCCGTGCAACGAGTTCCGTAAGCGATAGGCAGCGTCTGGTCGTAAGATCGCTCCCGGTTCATCGCATCGGCTCGTTGGGCGAGGAAAATGCCGATCTAGAAGAATATCGGGACAGGATTTGCAGCTGCCTTGCGGTAGTCAATAAGCTGGCCGAGCGCGGCCAAATTAGTCGCGTCGAGCGGCAACGTGCGGGTGCGTATCTTCAGCTACAGGAGCAACGCCGCGAAGATGAGCCCACGATTGAGGATGGAGCCGAGCTGCTGTTGGACGACCTCTCGGTTTCCTATTTCGATCATCTAGGACTTCTGGGACGCATCGCCGACTGCGGATTCACGGTGCGCGTAACGCAAAGCGAAATCGATCAAGCGGATTCGCTCATCACTTACGAGCAGGTCGCTAGCGAGGTCTTGGCGGCGATCGATACGTTGCAACAGTCACTCGCGAGCGGGATCGCCTCGGGCGCGGTGGCGGTGGCAGCCCTCGATCATTGGAAGGTGAATGACGAGGATAATGACCTCTGGCAGAATCCGACTTTCAACGCCATGGCGCTCGCGGATCATGTCGAGGCCATCGTTATCGACGATCGCGCGCTCAACCGTCATTCTTGGATCGACGGTGAGCAAAGTCGGGCGATGATGTGGAGCAGCCTCGACGTTTTGCATCTTATGCGGCGACAAGGCTCGCTGTCCGAGGATCAGTGGCTCGATCGGCTTACACAGCTTCGTCGCGGTGGCGCATTGTTCACACCAATTGTCGATGGCGAACTTCAGCTATTGCTGCGATCCGCCTCGCTCAAAGACGGCTTGTTGGTAGAAGCGGCGGAATTGCGCGCCATTCGTGAAAATATCCTGTGTGCGCGCCTCAGCGATTGGCTTCAGATATCCAGCGAAGCGGCTTGGCTCGACGGCCTGTTCGGAGGCATCATCTGCGCCATCCACTTCTGCTGGCGGGAGCTGGACGAGCCGGTGGCGTATGCCGCGTCGAGTTGGCTTTTTCAGTTTCTTGACGCGCGCAATTGGGCGGGACGGTTCCAGTTGCCGACCGCATCCGAGATTGCGCGATTTGGTCATGCGCTGTTTGTGCCCCAACTCGTCCTAAGGCTCGTTGCCGAAATTCCCATCACGATGGAACACTTGCAGCGGTTCCATGCTTGGCTGGAAGCCGAGGTACTGACGCCGCTGCAAGCCGAAGAGCCGGAAGCTTTCTTTTGGTTGGTTGATCGGGTGCGTCAGACCCTCAATCAAGCATGCGGCGATCCGGTGGCGCCCCAATGAACAGAGCTCCGAAAAAGCGTGCCCAATCCGGTGTATTGGGCCTGTTTCCCGAGATGATGCGAATCGCGGTCGCGGAAGATGCGAAGTTCCGGGAACGGCATCAAATCCAAGTCGAGTCTATCCTCACCGTTGGCGTTGACCTTGCCTCTTTCGCGCAGTCAAAATTCTATCAGGCAGTGCGCCGGGCGCACGCGCGGCGCGATAGCAAAACCCCGCTTTCGGACACCTTGGGAAGGGAATGGACCGCTGGTATCGAGACAGTCGATGGCGACACTCGTTTAGCGCTGAGGCGCGCCGATCAAGGGATAATTCTGCCTGATTTCTTTCCCTTGGATGGTGACCGAGCGCGCCGGCTGTCGCGTTTCTCACAAGACGCTAAGGCCGCCAACCTTCCGGCTGATGCACAGTTAGAATGGGCGCGCTTGCTCCGTCGCCGCGCTCTGAAAGACGAAGAGACGAGCGCGCTGCGGGTTGACCTCTTCAATACACCGGTTCGCATTTTAGGCGCGATCCCGGAAGAATTGGAGGGTGGTCTTATGAAAATGACGACCCTCGTTCCGAAAGCCAAAGCCTACTATGAAAGGCTTGTTGGCGCGCCTGAAGGCGCAGCTGATATCAGCAGTTATACGCGCGGCGTTACCTCACCCCATATCGCCGGCCTTATCTCATGGGACGCGGTTGAGGGGACTCAGTTAGCAGTCTTATTGGCCGCCCATGGCTCGATCATGGCGGACGTGCCAGACGAATGGGTCGATCGCATCGATTTTGGTAATCTGATCAAATGGGCGCTCGCTAAAGCTGACCCGTTCTCCCGGCTGGGTGTGTTTGAACTCGCCATGCGTCGGATCAGCGCACAGACAGATCTCGAGCGCCCACTGATTGAGCTTCTCAAGTCGCTGCTCGGCGAAGACCCTGCGGCACCGGAGGGCGCTTTGCATCTCATGAGCGCCTGCTTCATGCTCGTCGAGGGAGAATTAAGCCGGTCCCGCGTGCTGGCGGATTGGAAGCCCTTTAGGCGACGCCTCGCATCGATGGCACAAGCCGCGCTCATTACGCGTCAGACGATGGGGAAAACGAACTCGCAGCGGTTTGCCGAATGGGCTTTCGAGCAGCGTGCTTATCCCTTCTTCTGTCAAAGTCTGGTCGATCTGCGCCTTGAGCCGCGTTGGTTGCCCGATCTCGCGACCCCGGAGCAGTTCTACCATGAAATGATGGGGCGCTTGACTGCGGTCGGCACTCTCTATGCGGAGGACCTGCCAGCGGGCGAATTGCGCGATTTGTTAACGGGCCAGGTGGCGGACGGTCTTTCGGGAAAGGTGACGTTTTGGTCCTTTTCGCCCGGCCCCCTTGAAGGGACTTTCAATCCTCCTGGCACCTTACCCGACAATCTCGCAGAAACGATCCGCAACAGTCTGTCCGCCCCAAATCTAAACGCAAAATCATTTGCGGCGCTCGTCAACAGTCGCCTCGCCTTCAATGTCGATCCGTCTTACGTGGATCTAGCGATTTCGTCTCTCCAAGGCGCAAAATATCGCCTCGACAGCGGCGGACCTAGTGAGCTTACAGCAGCCCTTTTTGGTCTGGCGGCGCTGGCAGCTTCGGAACGACGCCTCGATCTCGCGGCAGAGATACGCATACTCGCACGACACCATCGCCGCTCAGGTGGCGAGCACGTCTCGGCGCTGGAAGAATTGCGGGTTGCCGTCACGGCTGCGGCGGCACATGAGCACTTGGATGAGTGGGGCAAGTTTATCGGTGATTGGGCGCTTGAATTGGGCTTTGAGATCACCTCAAAAGATGAGGCTGAAGTGCTACTGACGGAGGTCACCCAGCTAGCTCGTACCTCCCCAGAACTCTCGCGGTTTCTCGATCGCTCTCGCGCCGCCTTGCTGGCGCTGGCCGACATGTAATAGCACCACGCCGGCCGCTGATGTCGACCTAGGCGGTGGCACTCAATCCAGATGCAACGGCTGGCCGTAAGGCAACATTGCGTCTGAACGCTAAGCAAGCAACAGCGACTCTGGCCGGCGATAGCCGATCCGATCGGATGGCCCTGGGCTGGTTCAATTCCGATGACGCGCCTTTTTGCTCGCGTCCGCTGCAGCGCCCGACTGACAAAAAAGCCGCCAGTCCGCTTACGGCCAACTCTTGTCATTCGACAACGATGAGAAAGGGTGTCGACTCAATCGCCTTTCCGGCCAGCCCATCCACACAAATCCGCCACACTCCACGCCACCACCCCCATGACGCCACCCGAAAATCCCGCTACCTCGCGAACGATGCACGCCCCCGCCCCCACGCCGATGATGGCGCAATATCTCGCGCTCAAGGCCGAAGCCGAGGATTGCCTGCTCTTCTACCGGATGGGCGATTTCTTCGAGATGTTCTTCGAGGATGCGAAGATCGCCGCCGCGTGCCTGGATATCGCGCTCACCGCGCGCGGCGAGCATGGCGGCGAGCCGATCCCGATGTGCGGCGTGCCCGTCCATGCCGCCGAGGGCTATCTCGCCCGGCTGATCAAGGCCGGCCACCGCGTCGCCATCGCCGAGCAGACCGAAAGCCCCGCCGCTGCCCGGGCGCGGATGGGATCCAAGGCGCTCGTCTCGCGCGCGATCATCCGTGTCGTCACCGCCGGCACGCTCACCGAGGAGGCGCTGCTCGATGCCCGCACCGCCAATTGGTGCGTGGCGATCGGCGAGGTGGCCGGTGGTTCGGGGGGCGGCGTGGCGATCGCCGCCGCCGATGTCTCGACCGGGCGCTTCGAGCTGATCGAGACGGATGCCGCCGGGCTGCTCACCCAGCTCGCCCGGCTGGCCCCCGCCGAGACAATCGCCTCCGAAGCGAGCGCGTTCGAGCAGGCGGCGACCACGCTTCGCCCCAGATCCGAATTCGACAGCGCCGGCGGCGAGGCGCGGCTGAAGGCGCTGTTCGGCGTCGCGACGCTGGATGGGTTCGGCCAGTTCAGCCGCGCCAGGGTCGCAAACTCAGGTTTTCAGGGTCGGGAAATGACTCCCAGGTCTGTCAGTCCATTCACGAAAAACTGCATGGCCAGCGCCACCAGCAACAACCCCATAATCCTTACCAGGATTCGGATTCCCGTCTCCCCCATAAACGCTCTCACGCGTCCCGCCCCCGCCAGCACCAGGTAGCTCACAAAACAGGTGATCGCAATCGATCCCAGAATCGCCGCCATCTCCCAGTGCCACAGGCTTGGAATCGTCCCCACCAGGACCATTACCGACGAGATCGCGCCCGGCCCCGCCAGCATCGG
>Ga0105245_10003230_pt1 | contig 14604 bp, 21 predicted proteins | sample KBSM54metaG_FD_81523 | JGI IMG/M metagenome (GOLD analysis project Ga0105245, IMG submission 81523) | Miscanthus rhizosphere microbial communities from Kellogg Biological Station, Michigan, USA - KBS M5-4 metaG | ecosystem: Host-associated > Plants > Roots > Rhizosphere > Soil | place... | reverse complement strand
TCTCCGGGCTGCCGCAGGAGACGGTGATCGTGCCGGCGCGCGAGATCATCCACGATACCTACGTCGCGCCCTACCATCCGCTGATTGGCCTCAGTCCGATCTATGCGTGCGGGCAAGCGGCGCGCGAAGGGCTGGCGATTCAAGATCACTCCACGACGTTCTTCCAAAACAAGAGCAGCCCTGAAGGCATTCTCACGGGGCCGACAGGGCTCACCCCCGTGCAAACGGCCGCCATTTTGTCGTCGTGGAAAGCGCGGCAAGCGGGCGACATCGCCGTGCTCGCGGGGGAATTGAAGTATCAACAACTGGCAATGAGCGCGGTCGATTCGCAGTTAATCGAACAACTGAAGATGACGGCCGAGCAAGTGTGCAGCGCCTTCGGCGTGCCGCCGTACCTCGTGGACATCGGCGATCCGCCGCCGTACGCGAACTTTGAACCGTTGCTCCTGAAGTATCACAGCCAGTCGATCCAATCGCTGACGAACAGCTTCGAGAAGGCCCACGACGACGGGCTCGAGCTCCCCAAGCCGTTCGGCGTGGAGTTCGATATCGACGATCTGATCTGGATGGACGGTACCTCGCGCGTGAACTCGGCGAAGACCGCGATTGAGGGCGGCGGCATGTCGCCCGACGAGGCGCGCTGGAAGTACCACGGCCTCGGGCCGACGCCGGGCGGGAAGTCGGTCCTGGCGCAGCAGCAGAATTATTCGCTCGCGGCGCTCGCGGAACGGGATGCGAACGATCCGTTCGCGAAGCCGGCGCCACCCGTGACGCCACCGCCCCCCGCCGAGGCGCCGGCGTCGGACATGGCGGCGAAGTTCGCGGACGCGTTGAAGCGCAAAGCCCTGGAGGCTCACCTTGTCGCCGCCTGAACTCGAAGCCTTTGCCGCGGAAGTCGTTGGGCTCGTCAAGAGTGCACTAGCGCCCGTGCACGCCAAGCTTGCGGAACTCGACGCGCGCATCAGTCTGACGGCGGGCGAGACGGCCCTCGCGCTGGCCAAAGAGTACAGCGCGATCCGTGAGCGCGTGGCCGTCCTCGAAGTCCGGCCCGTCGTCCCCGGGCCGCCGGGCGATCCTGGTCCCCCCGGGAAAGACGGCGCCGACGGGAAGGCGGGCCTGACGTACCAAGGCGTCTTCGTCGATGGCAAGTCCTACGAGCTCGGCGACGTCACGACGTGGGCGGGCTCGACCTGGCATTGCAACGAAGCGACCGAGAGCAAGCCCGGCGACGGCTCGAAAGCCTGGACGTTGATGGTCAAGCGCGGGCGGGATGGAAAGGACGGCGGGAAGTAATGGCCGCGGTGCTCGTGACGCTGAACACGGCGAAGCAACACCTCGGCATTCCGATCACCGACGTGGCGGATACCGACCGGGATGCCAACATTCAACTGAAGCTGGATCAGGCCGAAGCCAAGATCCTCCGCTACCTCTCGACCGCTGCGGACCCGTTGTGGGTGAGTCCCGCGACGGCCCCCGGATCGGTCACCGCGGCGATTCTCTTGCTGCTCGGCTCGCTATTGCGGACCACGGGCGACGACGAACCGGCGGACGCGGACGCGGCAGCGAAGGTGTGGACGGCGATCGAGCGTTTGCTCGTGGACTATCACTTGCCCGCGATTGCGTGATGCCAATTAGTCGCGGCAAACGGCGCTATCTCGTGACTCTCACGAACGTCACGACGGCGGCGGCCGACGGCGACACAGCGGAAAGCGTCACGCCGCTTGTGCCCCCGACCCGCCGGGCGGAGATCAGACCGGCGACGGCGCGCGACCTTGAGCGGCTGACCGCCGGGACGGTGCTGTCGTCGGAGTCGCTGTTGATCACGATGCCATTTCACGCGGGCGTCACGACAAAGACGCGCGTGGCGTGGACGGACCTGGCAGCGCGAGCGCACACCGCCAATGTGACGGGCGTGAACAACCCTGAAGAACGGTGCAAAGAATTGATTCTGGTGGCCGTGGAGATCGTGGCATGACCGTGAAGTGGACCGGGTTGCGGGAGCTGCAAGCCGAACTGGCGACGCTCCCGGAAGATCTGTCCGCCGATGGCGCGACGCTTGTCTATGACACGGCCGACAGTGCCGCGGCCGAGATCGTGGCGGCGTACCCGCGCGTCACCGGCGACACGCGCAACGGCGTCAAGGTGCGCCGCCGGACGGCGCCGACGCGCGTCAGCGCGACGGTGGTCAACACGGCGCCGCTCGCCTTCATCATCGAGAACGGGACGCAAGCCCGGCACTACGTCACGAAGAAAGGCGTCCCGCATGTCCTCGGGCGGATGCCGGCGCTCCATGTCTTCGGGCGCATCATCCCGCGCTGGCGGCGGCGGCTGACCGAGCAGTTGAAGGCGATCCTCGTGGCGCACGGCGCCAAGGTGCGCGATGCCGGATAGCTCGACGATTGACTCGGCGTTGATCGCCAAGCTGGGCGCGGACGCGACGCTGCTGGCGCTCTGTCCCAACGGCGTCTACTACGCGGAAGCGCCCGCGGGCTCGACGCGGTTTGTCATCGTCTCGCTGATCGACGAAGCCGACGCGCTGCAGTTCGGGGGACGGTCGTTTGAAGACGCGCTCTATCTCGTCGAAGCCCGGATGCTGTCGACGATCGCGGGCGCGGACCCGAAAGCCGCGGCGGCCCGGATCGACGTCCTGCTCGAGCAGCAAAGCCTCACGGCCAGTGGGTACACGTGGATGACCTGTCACCGCGAAGGACGGGTGCGACTGACGGAAGTCGACGCGGTCGACCCCTCGATCCGCTGGTATCGGCGGGGCGGGAATTACCGCGTGGTGATGAGTACATGACGCCCGCGCTCTCGGTGATCGTCGTGACGAGTGGCCGGCCGCTCCTGACGCGGGCGCTCCGCTCGATTCAGGCGCAACCGCTTGCGCCCCAGGACGAGGTGCTCGTGGTGGGGGCGGGGGACTTCGTGCGTGAGCAGGCCGCGGCGTTTGGCTACCGCTTCATCCCCGACGGCCCCTTCGGCTGCTGGGGCCAACGCGAACGCCAAGACGCCATGCGGCACGCGACGGGCACGCATCTCGTGTTTATGGACGATGACGACTTCTATCTCGAGGGCGCCTTCGCGGCGATCCGCGCCGCCCTCAGGGCGCATCCGGCGCGGCCGATTCTCTTCCGCATGCACGAAATGCACGGCCTGGTGCTGTGGAGGCGGCGGTCGCTCGAATGCGGGAACGTCAGCGGGACGCAGTTTGTCACGCCGAACGATCCGGCCAAGCTGGGCGTCTGGGGGCTCAGTCACGAAGGCGACTTCGATTTCATCGTGTCGACGCTCGCGCAGTATCCGCCGCGCGCGCTCGTCTGGGACGGGTCGATCATTGTCGGCTGTCGGACGCAGGGCGTGCCGGCGGGATCGGCGGTGCCGGCGTGAAAGTGCTGCTGGTGCATCCGGGGGCGAGCGTCTCGACGGCCGACGTCGAAGCCGGTCTGCGCGACGGCTTGGTCGCCCACGGCGTGCAGATCGTCCGCTATCGGCTCGACGAACGGATCGACTGGTCGCGCCGCGCGCTCTATACTGCGTGGCGCCGGGCGAAGAAACGCAACGCCGCCATCGAGCAGCCGAACACGGCGGACATCTTCTACCAGGCGGGGATCGGGGCACTCGAGATGGCGCTGCGCCATCAGGTCGACGCGGTGCTCGTGGTGAGCGCGATGTTTCTGCACCCGGATGTGATCGTCCTGATGAAGCGGGCCGGGTTACGGGTGGTGGTGCTGTTCACGGAGACGCCGTATGACCTCGACAAAGAACTGGCGATCGCCAAGCTCGTCGACGGCTGCTGGACGAATGAACGCAGCGCCCTGCCGGCGTTTCAGGCAGTCAACCCGCAGGCGGGGTACCTCCCGCACGGCTGGCATCCGGGGCGCCACAAGCCCGGGCCACAACCCGGCGACGAGGCCGTGGCGGCCCACGACGTGGTGTTCGTCGGCTCGGCGTTTCAGGAGCGGGTCACGTGGCTCGCGGCGATCGACTGGACGGGGATCGACCTCGGGCTCTATGGCTCCTGGGACGCGCTCGGGTCCCGGCATCCGTTGCGACGGTACGTGAAAGGCGCGCACGTCGACAACGTCCAGGCGGCGGCGCTCTACCGCCGGGCGGCGATCGGCTTGAACCTGTACCGCACGTCGGCCGGCTGGGGCCGGCACGCCCCGTCGATCCCTTACGCCGAATCGCTGAACCCGCGCGCGTATGAGCTCGCGGCGTGCGGGGCGTTTGCGCTCAGTACGTATCGGAAAGAAATCCCGGAAGTCTTCGGCGCGCTCGTGCCGACGTTCGAGACGGCGGCCGACGCGTCGGCGTTGATCCGGCGCTGGCTCCGCGATCGCGACGGGCGGGCGACCGTCCAGCAGCATCTCCCGGCCCGGGTGGCCGAGGCGTCGTGGCGCAATCGGGCGACCACGATCATCGGCGACATCGAAACGCTCTTGCCGCGACGGGCGGCCTAAGAGCCGGGAGACGATCACATGGCGAGATACCACGGGAACAAAGGCGCCGTCTATTCGAGCATCACCGGCACGGGCACGGCGGCCTCGGTCGCCTCGCTCAGCAAGTGGTCGCTCAACATGGCGACCGACAAAGTCGACGTCACGGCGTTTGGCGATCTCAACAAGACCTACGTCCAGGGCTTGCGGGACGTCAAAGGGACGCTGTCGGGCTTCTGGGAAGATTCGCAGGACGTGCTCTTTGACGGCAGCGAGTCGACCGACGGCGTGAAGCTGTACCTCTATCCGGCGTCCACGGCGCCGACGGTCTACTTCTACGGGCCGGCGTGGCTCGATGCGTCGATCGATGTCGGGGTGTCCGGCGCCGTGACGTTGTCGGGGAGCTTCGTGGCGAATGGCGCCTGGGGCCGGAAGCCGTAAGCCGTGTCGGTGACGGTGCGCGGGGTCGACGCGCGGCTCGTCTGGGGGTATCTCCCGGCGGGCACGCTCGGCGCCTACACGGTCACCCGCGAGTCGGGTCGGTGGACGCTCACGGCCACGGTCGTGACGTCCGACGCCTTTCGGGTTGCACAGCACCCGCTGGCGTTTGTCGCCCCCCATACGCACGGGGCTTGGCGATGGCCGATTGCCACGCTGTCGATTGTGGACGGGACGCTCACGGCGTCTCTCGGTCCACCGGAGTCCGCATGATGCCGTCCCGGTTTGTCCGACCCGATACGACCGTCCTGAAGATCTCCCGCGGCGACACGCTCACCGTCAAACGGCGCTTGACGCACGGGGAAACGATCGCGAGTTATGCGCGCATGTATCTCGCGAGCGCGGACGGCCAGCGCGCGGTCAACCCGCTCCAGGTGGGCATGGCGATCGTCACGAGCTACTTGATCGACTGGTCGCTCACGACCGACGACGGGGTCCGCGTCACCATCCGCGATGTGTCGGTGGAGGCACTCGAGGCGATCCTCAACAGCCTGGAGCCGGAGTCGTTCACGGAAATTCGGGAGGCGATCCAGGCGCACGACGCGGCGATGCAGGCGGAACGCGAGGCGGAAAAAAACGGCCGGGGCACCGAGACTGGATCGCCAGTGATCTCGCCCTCGCCCTCCGTTGTCACTGGCCCTACGAGTGGGTACGCGATCTCGACGCCGACGTCTACGCCATTCTCATCGACGAATTAAATAAGGAGTCCGACCCCTAGATGCCGATCACCGGAAAGTTCGAGGCCGACTTCGATCAGTTCAAGGCCGCCACTGCGGAGGCGAATACGGCCTTGCGGGTCTTCAATGATACCTCGAGCAGAACAGAGGAGGAACTCAAGCAGATGGAACGGGCCGCGGCCGATGCGACGCCGCGCGTGAATAGCCTGCATCAGTCCCTCGGTCAATTCGACGGCATCCTCGCTTCGCTTGGCGTGCATGTCGGCCCGGAGATCCGCGCGCTCGGCGAACTCGGGGACGCCGCCGGAAAGAGCGCGACGCAGATGGGCCTCATCGGGACGGCGGGCCTCGTCGCGGCGGCGGCGCTGGGCGGCTGGAAAATCGGGCGCCTCATCAGTGATTTCTTCGGGCTCGACGAGGCGATCGGGAAGGCGACGGCGAAGCTGCTCGGGTACGGCGACGTGGCGGGGCAGGTCGCGGGCGCGAAGCAGGACGTCGTCAACCTCGCGATCAAGCGGGGCGCGGACGCGGCGATCTTGTACGGCGACGCGCTGAAGTACAACGCCGACTGGTTCGTGAAGCATCAGGAGACGGCGAAGTCTGACGCCGCGGCCGTGAAAGACGCGGCCGACGTGGAAGCCGCGGCGGCGAAGAAAGCGGCAGCGGAACTCGCGAAGTGGCAGGACGCGATGGTCGAACTCGACTCCGCCGGGGAAGGCTGGCAGGGCACGCTCGAAGGGATGGACGGCGCCGTCGTGGAAGCGATCAAAGGCTACCTCGAAGCGGGCGTCTCGCAAGGCGCGCTCGCGACGGCGTACAACCTCACGGCCACGCAAGTCAAAGCCGTGGCGAGTGAACTCACCGCCGAAACCGCCGAGGCGACCAAGTCCGCCGAAGCCGCGAAGCAGGCGGCCGACGCGGCGGCGCATTGGGCGGACATCATGGCGGAGCTGAACTCGGCGGGCGCGACCTGGCAGGACACGCTCGACGAGATCGACGGCACGGTGGTCGAAGCCATCAAAGGGTATCTGGCAGCCGGCGTCGGGCAGCGCACCTTGGCGGAAGCGTACGGCCTGACCGCCACGCAGATCAAAGCCGTCGCGAGCGCGCTCGCGGCGGGGGAAATCCCCGAGAAAAAAGAAGTCGCCGCGGTGGCCGATCTCACGCAGATGGTGCGCACACTGGGCGGCGAGTACTTGAAAGCCGCCGACGCCAAGGCGCGCTTGAGCGGCGGGAGCTCCTTCACGTACGACTTGACGACGCAGGCCGGCGTCGAGCAGTACCGGAAGATGAACACCGGGATGGAGATCACCTGGAGCAATCAACAGTTGATGGACTTCGCCCGTCAAGGCGGCACGCTCCAGCAGCTCTTCGCGATGGGCGTGATCCACATGAAGGGCTTCGCGGGCGGGGTGAGTGACGCGCCGGGCGGCTGGGGCATGGTGGGGGAGAACGGCCCCGAAGCCATGTACATCCCGAAGGGCTCGACGATTCTCCCGCACGGGCAGAGTCCGGGCGGCGGCGGCGCCCAGGTTATTCAACTCGTGGTGGATGGGCGCGTGCTCGCGCGCGTGGTGAACGACTACACGATGAAGTCCCTCAAGCAACGTCAGCCCTTGCCGTCATGAGTGCCACCGACGTCTTCCTGACGCTTTCTGGTGTGGACGTCACCGGCAACGCCCGCTGGGGATCGTGCTCTATCCAGGACGTCTTGAACGCGGCGCCCAATACCGCCACGCTCGCGCTCGACATTCGCCCGACGGTCGGACAGGACGTCAAGATCGGGTTGGGCAGTCTCGCGACGAGCAGTCTGCTCTTCGGCGGCACCATCCAGGAAGTCGGCGAGAGCTACCAGGATCTGTACCAGAACTTGATCTGGCCGGTGACGTGTACCGACTACACGTTCCTGATCAATCGGCGGCGCCCGTTCGGGACGTGGGTCGCGACCAGTGCGACGACGATCGCGCAGTCACTGGTGACGACCTACGCGAGCGGGTTTACGTCCGTCGGGGTCGCGGCGAGTCTCGAGGCCGTGTCGATCGTCTTCGACGGCTCCGACGACTTCATGACGTGCATCGGCCGGCTGGCGACGCTCATCGGCGGGTACTGCTACGTGGATTACGGGAAAGACGTGCATCTGTTCCTGACGGAAGTCACGAGCGCGCCCAATCCGATCAACGCGACGCATCGCCCCTTGAATGAGCCGGCGCCGATCACGTTCCACACCGACGGCAGCCAGGTCCGCAACAAGGTTTACGGCAAGGGCCACGCGGAGCCGACGCCGTGTGCGGTCCTCGCGGCGGATACCATCGTCCCGCTCGTCAGTACGGTCATGTTCGGGACGGTGACGGCCGGCGGGCAAGCCTTGGCGGGCACGACGTCGGACGGGGCGCAGTCACAAATCATCACGTACACCGGCGTCCAGGCGGGCGGGGCGGGCTCGTTTGTCGGGCCGGGCGTGGCGCCCTCCGTCAAGCCGACGTTGCGCGGCGCGGTCGGCGCGGGGTTCAGCGATGGCGATCGGACCTGGGCCTATACGTGGGTCACTGCGGCGGGCGAATCGCTGCCTTCGCCGCTCTCGGTCACGGTGACGGCGGCCACCGTCCCGACGCCGGGGGCCATTGACGCGGTCACGACGGGCGCCGTCGTCGTCGGCGGCCCGCGCGCGGGCGCGATCCAATACGCGCTGACGCTCGTGAAGTATGACAGCGGCGCGCAGTCGGTGATCGGCCCGGTCTACAGCAGCTATACGGCGCTCGGCAATCACAACGTCGACATCCAGGTGACGCTGACCGCGGCGATGGTCGGGTACGTCCTCTCGATCACGCGCAGCGATGACGCGGGCGTGACGTGGTACGGCCCCAATGGCGTGGGGCTCGCAAGCGACGGCCTCCACACCGTGACCGTATACTCGGGCATTATCGGCTACGTCTGGCACGCGACCGACGACTTCTTCAACGCGTCGAACTACGTCACGAGTCCGCCGACCACCGGCGCGGGCGCGATCTCGAACCAGGCGGCGATCAGTGGCGTGGCGATTGGCCCGACCGGCACCACGTCCCGCAAGATCTACCGGACCGTCGCGGCGGGCTCGCAGCTCAAGCTCCAGCAGACGATCGCCAACAATACCGCGACGACGGGCGTGCAGGATGCGACCGCTGACGGCAGTCTCGGCGCGAACGTCCCGACCTCCGATACCTCGGGGCTGGTGCAAACGACCGGACAAGTCAACGCGGGGTCCACCTCCATTCTCACGGCGAGTGCCGGCCCCTTCAGCGCGACGGGCGGCTGGGCGATTGCGGCCTCGTCGACCTGGGTCCGCTACACCGGGATCTCGGGGAACACCATCACCGGCATTCCTGCGAGCGGGGCCGGGTCGCTGTCGAGCACGGTCAAGTACGGCGACCGCCTCGATCCCGCGCCCGCCTTGACGGGGGTGACGGGGAACACACTCGCGATGGACGCGGGGACGCCCGTCTCGATCTGGGTCCAGCGCAACGACACGGCGGCGCAGGCGTACATGGCCCTGGCGGAAGGCGGCGACGGCATCCGCGAATACCTCATCGTCGACGCGCGGCGCGGGGAATCGTCGCTTACCGCCCTGGTCGATGCGGACCTCGAGAAGTTCGCCCGGCCGCTCGTCTCGGTCACCTACTCGACGAACGATCCGTTGACGCGCTCGGGCAAGAGCGTGGCGATCAGTCTCGCGATCGGGACGTGGGATGTGATGTTCGATCCGCTCGTCTTCGGCGACGTGATCTGGGGCGAGTCGGGGAGCTTCACGATCCAGTCGGTTGACATCGGATTCGATGCCTTGGGCGCGTATCCGCGCTACACCGTCCACGCCGCGTCGACCTACGTCAGCTTGATCGATTTCCTGTTGCGGCAGCTCCCGCTCGCAGCGTAAAAGGTCCGATGGCTGTCTTGATTACCGCAACCGGCCCGACGGCCCTGCGGACGTATGTCTTCCCGGATGCCAATGCGACGATGCTCACGTCGGCCTCGGCCGTGACGCCGACGCAAGGCGGGACGGGGCTGACCTCGTATACGACGGGGGATCTGCTCTACGCGAGCGGGGCGGGGACACTGGCGGCCCTGGCGGACGTCGCGGTCGGGCGCGTGCTCGTCTCGGGCGGGGTGGGCGTCGCCCCGGCGTGGAGCGCCACGCCGGCGTTGACGAGTCTGAGTACGACCGGCGCTCTGACGGCCTCGGGCGCCCTGACCGCCAACTTCAACGGCGGCGGCGGGTTAGTCGTCAATGGCGTCACGCCGGACGCGGGCGTCACGGGCGGCAGTTACATGGTGTTTCAAACCGCGGGGAGTAACCGCTGGTACATGGGCATGTCCGCGAACGGCAACACCGGGAACTTCGATCTGTATAACAACATCGGCGCGTCGATCGTGTTCTCCGTCAACAAAACCACCAGCGTGATGAGCATGCCGACAGGCGCGTCCATCACCGGCGCGAACGGCCAAGCCTTCGGCACGCTCCAATCGCTGACGGAACTGACGACGATCGCCGCCGCCGCGACGACGGACACGGCGATCCAAATGCCGGCCAATAGCGTCGTGCTCGCGGTGTCCGTGCGCGTGACCGTCGTCATTCCGACGGCCGCCACGTTCACCGTCGGCGACTCGGGCAGCGCGGCGCGGTTCTCGACGGCGGCCGTCTCTGTCGCCGCCAACAGCACGGACCCGGGGACGAAGGCGGGGGCGTACTACAACGCGGGCGCGCTCTCCGTCCGTATCACGCCGAACCTCACGCCCGGCGCGAACTCGGGCCGCGTGCGGGTCACGATTTATTACTACACAGTCACGCCGCCCACGAGCTAACACTATGGCTGAACAACTCGACCTCACCGTCGCCATCACGCAACCCGCGCGCACGACCTACACGCTGAGTTATCTCGGGCTCGACTGGGAAGGATCGGCCATCACGATCCGGCTCAAAGGCTCCGACGGCGCCGTGCTCTCGATGGGCTACGCGGGCAACGAAGCGACGGCGCTGATGACCACACTGAACAGCGCCAACCTGTCGACGATCTCGCTCTACAAGCGCGTGCTCCAGAAACTCGTCACCGACGGGAAGCTCCCCGCCGGCACGGTGAACGGGACGCCGTCCTAATGGCGCACACCCCCGAAGAGCACTTCAAGATGATCGTGGGCCTGGAACTCGCGAACCTCGCCGCCCAGCTCGCGACGGCGCGGGCGGAGATGGAGGCGCTGCAGGACGAGCTCGCGAAGCAGGCCGCCTGGCGCGCCCCGAAGAAGCCCAAGGGCAAGGCGATCGGTGGATAGCGCGACCATCGCGGTCTGTGTCGGCGCGGTCGGGATTGCGATCGGGCAGTGGTTCACCATGCGGACGGTGAACGTCAACGCCGTCAACGCCCGGAATGCGGCCGCGGCGACGGCGCTCGAGCAGGCCGCCGCGCTCAAAGAAGCCGCCCGGCTCCAGGACGAACGCGCGGAACGCGACCGGCGGTGGCTGAAAGAAGACCGCGCCGAGCTCGCGCGCTCCCTGGAAGCCAAAGTCCAGGCGACCGCCGATACGCTCGCGGCGAAAGTGCAAGCGACGGCGGATACCCTGGCGGCGAAGAACCGGGACCATGCCGGGATGCTCGCCGAATCGGTGCGGGCCGATCAACAGGCGCTCTCGACGAAGGTGGACTCCGCGACGACGCAGGCCTCGGAGGCGGTCGGCGAACTCAAGGAAATGGTGAGCGGGGTCGGGGACGATGCCCGCGCGGCGTATCACGAAGCCAACGGCGCGAAGGTGCTGATCGCGGACGTGAACAAGAACCTCGTCGATGAAGTCAAACGCCGCAACGACATTCAACTCGGCTTGACCAACGGGAAGGAGTCCTGATGCTGACCGTCATTGGCTTGCTCATCGTCGCCGCGTTCGTGCTCACGCTGGGGTCCGCGGCCGGGAAGATCCCGTTGTGGGTCGCGGTGCTCTTGCTCGTGATCGTGCATCTGCTCGGCTTGGTGCCGCTGGGGCATTGAAAGCGACACTGCACACTATTGCACACCCGATTCGCCCCCGCCTTCGTACACTGAAGAGGATGATCGCGCTCAACGGCCATCCCTTCCAGCCCGCGGCGTTGCAGCAGTACGTGGACCAGGCGACCGCGCAGCGCGATCCCGACAAGGCCCATGTCGTCGTGGCCGCCGTCGACAACAATGGCGTCCGCGTCGCGTTGATCTTTGCGCACAAGACCGAAGAGGGGAACCTCCGGTTCGAGCTGGCGTTGGCGCACGACTGGTCGGGGGACACGATCTTCGGGGCGAGGGGGAGTTACAGCTTTTGAGCAACTGGAAAGACGCGACGGAGCTGCCGACGTGCCCGATGTGTCAGGAGCAACGGCTCGTCGAGAAGGTGAAGGACGCGTACTTCTGCCAGGTCTGCTCGTGGACGTGGCCGGTCAATCCGCTGGCGCCCGTGAAGGCGCCCGCGCTGAAAGGAACTCATTGACGGTACTGCATGTGAGGCGTCCGCTGCTCTGCGGCGTCCTGCTCGCGGCGCTCTTCCCGCTGGCGGGCCGGGCCGCGCCGGTCGATGATCTCGACAAAGCCGGTCGCCAGGCGTTTGCTGCGCTTCGGGATTTTCAGAAGCTCGAGCTGGCCGCCTATCGATCGGCGACCCGCTGGCCCTCGAGCGAGCAGCATCAGCACATCACGCAGCAGTTGACCGAGGCGTATGACGGCCTGACGCACGGGCTCGTGCTCGGCCTCGATCGCCCGAACGCGCAAGTCGTGTCGTTCATGCGCGCGTCCCAGAAAGCCGTCGACGCGGTAAGTCTCTGGGTCATGCCGCTCGATGATCAACCCGCCGCGCCCGCCAACGTGATCAAGGCGCTCGCGAAAGCGCGGACGGCGTATGCGGCCGTGCTCCGCTTCTTTCCGCCCGTCGTCGTGAGCGAGGAGCAGTTGACGCGGTGACGAGCCACCGCGCCCGCGCGCAAGCGGCGGTGCGGCGATCGGCACGGGTGGCGGCGGGGCTCTGTCGCGCGTGTGGCGTCGAGCCGAGTCGCGGCTTCCGGTGTGCCGGCTGTCGCGAGAAGCAGCGGGACGCGACGCTCGTCCGCTGCGCGATTCGACGGCTGTGTATTCGCTGTCCGACGCCGATCACGAAGGGGCGGCATTGCGACCGGCATCGGCTCGTGAACCGGGTGTGGCAACGCGCCTGGCTGGCGCGGACGGGCTACACGCGCCGGATCACCACCGTCAGCGCGGTGCGCTGGCGGTACCTGACGGGTGAAACGCGGTGAAGTACTACGACTGGTTCTGCCGCAACGAAGGCGACGGCTGCAAACAGATGTGTTCCAGGAAAGGCGGCCAGTGCAAGCAGTGCGCGGATCGCCAGATGACGCAGACCCGCTGGGGGCACCCCAAGCTCCCGACGCCGACGTGCCGGGACTGCGGGACGATTATCCGGCTGCGGGGGACGCGGTGCCGCGCGTGTGCGATGCAGACCCCCGCGCGCCGCGCCCAGACCGCCGCGATGCGCCGACACGGACCCGGGGCGTCTGGTCCATCGCCTACCGCATTACCCAGCGCCTTATCCGATTGAAGATCTGGCCGTGACCTGGTTCGCGCCGCCCGACCCCTGCCCGCCGCTCCACCTCTTACTCGCGCTGCCCGGCATCGTCTCGTCGACCCCGACCGCGTTTGCGGTCATCGAACTCGCCGACCTCCCGCATTGGCTGACGTGGGAGGGGTACGGCTGGTGCGTGGTGGGCCGAGATCCGCAGGACGAACTCGCGTGGACAGCCTGGCACGCGGCGCATCCCGACGGCTGACGTCCGGCGCCCCGCGGCGGAGGTACCCGTAGCCGGCGTGATGGGCGAGCTCGCAGCCGTAGCAGTAGCCCGCGTCAGCGGACAGCGGAAGGTTCGGGCTCAACGTGGCCGTCCAGTCAGACGTCGGGCCGACGATCCACCGCGGGCCGCTGAGGTCGGGCGTGCCGATCGGCATCGGGACGCCGCCGGTATGATCCAGCCACGTCGCAAGCGCGAGCTCTGGGCGACTCCCGCGATCCGAGGACAGCCGGTGTCCGAGATTGGCGTCGGTGTAGACCCGCGACTGCGCGAACAGCGACGTACTACTGAGCAACGCGGCGATCACGAAGGCGGTGATTCTCATACTCCACCTCTGGAGCATAGACGGGGCCACTACTTGAGCAACGCTTGGAGCCGGGCTTGTTCGACGGCTTCGGCTTTCAGCGCCTTCTCCATCGCGCCAGGATAGGTGCCCGCCTCGCAGCCGGCGGCGTCGGTCTTCGCGGCCGTCGCGAGGGCGGGATTGTCCCGCAACTTCTGACCCGCAAACGTCTGCGTGAAGTACCCGTGGTGCTCCGCGTTCACGACGGTAAAGAGCGCCTTCACTGAGCGCGCCTTGCAGACGAACACCGCGTCGGCGGTGGACGTGCCGGGCGTGGGCGCGGTGACGCTGGTGGGGGGTGTGGCTTGCTCCCGTGCGGGATCGAACGCCGGCCACTCGTGCGGCTGCTTGGCGGCGGCGGCCGACGCGTCGGCGATCGACTGGGCAGACGCGGCGACGGCGACGAGCGCGAACAGGACGGCCGAGATCCAAGTCTTCATACCGTCCATCGTACCTCAGCCGTAGGCGGGCGGTTGCACAGTTCGGCACGGTATCGGAGTGGCCCTGGACCGCGTGAGGATGCCCCAGGATCGCTTCTGGCCCTCGGGTCCGTGGAGTGGAGCCACCGGAGTGGAGGACGGCCGTTTCCCGTGAAACACGCCAGTACTCGCTGAGAACCGGCGTTCGTCGTTGGGCTCATAACCCAAAGGTCGCGGGTTCAAATCCCGCCCCCGCAACCACCTTTTCCTAACAAAATCGCTCAGATCCTCCAAAACCCCCGCCAATCGGCCTGAGTTGCCTTCTCTCAAATTCTCTAATAAACTCCCGCCGTCTGAACGCGTCGGAGTGGAGTGGGTGGGGTGGAGTCAATCCTTTGGGCTCGGATTTAC
>Ga0105245_10003229_pt1 | contig 14606 bp, 15 predicted proteins | sample KBSM54metaG_FD_81523 | JGI IMG/M metagenome (GOLD analysis project Ga0105245, IMG submission 81523) | Miscanthus rhizosphere microbial communities from Kellogg Biological Station, Michigan, USA - KBS M5-4 metaG | ecosystem: Host-associated > Plants > Roots > Rhizosphere > Soil | place... | reverse complement strand
CCTGCTCGAAAGTTGTCTGGCAAATAACCTCGCCTTTGTTGAGCGGACAAGGCGTCTCATCCAAAATGCCGCAGCTACCAAGATAGCGGAGAAAATCGCAGCTAAGTCAGCCGCATAGTTGCGGCTTTCCGGCAAGCCCCAATTCGGTCGTGGCCGGGTCTGTGTGGTTGAATCTGCACAGCCCGGCACCGCCCGTCCATCGTGGGGAGGTGTTCAATTTTGAACACTGGACAATGCCAGCTGTAGATTAAAAGTCCCGACAACGACATATGATGCATGGGTCCAGATCATTTAGGTTTTTTAAGGGCTCACCATGACCTGCAACGCATGCCAGTCAGAAAAGCAGCGCCTTTTCAACGGCGAAATTGCGATCCAACTCCCTCGGTTGCAGTTCTTCGGCTTTGCGAAGAGCTTCTAGCCCGTCTGACGCCTCGCCGATGACCCTCAATTTGTGGTTTTCCGCTAATTAGGCTGGTTGCTTGGCGTAGATATGGATTTATCACACCATCCTTAAACGTTCGGTCTCCCTTTTCACCGAGGTAAGCTCGGTAATAGCCACAAAATGTTGAGAACAATGGCGGAAGCGAGTGAGAGTCGAACTCACCATCGCCATCGCAAGGATGACGATCGCCGGTTTTGAAGACCGGGACGATCACCGGACCGCATGCGCTTCCGTATTCATAATAAACGACTTACAAGATGGCGCTTTCGTACCATTGAACAATGATTGAACACTAAGTATGTGCTCGGTCAAACGGTTCCCGAGTATCGGCGAAGCGCATGACCTTGGACGCGAGAAGGACCATTCGATGAACGGGGCGGCTTAGGGAAGAACAAGTCAGAGTGAAGACTCGCTTACTACCGCCAGAGACGTATTCGTTCCCACCATGAAAGTGGCTTTACGACCGGACGGCGCTCATTCTTTGTCAGGTCGAACGTTGCAGAGAAATGTTCTAACCCGTCGTTGACCTTCGAGGTGACTTCGTCCCCTCCTTCGTTCAATGCCGCTACCATCTCGTCCGAATACTGTTTAGCCGCGTCTTGTGCTCGCCGCAGATCATCGGAAATGGTCAGACGGTCAAACAGCGCCCAATGTGGCACTTGCAAGCGCGTCTCATCCCAGAGTTGCTGTTGGGTGTCTGACAGGGCTAATCCCTTCCAGATTCGTACTCTGATACCAAACAAGCGGTAAATCTGATGTCTGTCATTCTCCGGTATGGTCCTCATTAAGTGTAAATCGGGCATCTCGTCGTCCCAGTAAATCCCGGCCAAAGGCAGCCAAGACACCATCTGATTTGCCTCCGCTTGGTAGGTAAGCGTGGACAGGTACGCGAGAGTGGTTTCACTAATCATGGCCATTCAAGCGTATTCTAGCGCTGTGGGGTGAACGGTGAAGCAGAAGACTCACGATCAGCAGACTTACCAGTCGATCTGTTTGAAGATTGCTCCCGCGGCGATGGCCGTACCGCACCCACAGGGAATAGGCCGGGCCCACTTTTCTCAATGAAAACGAAGGCCCCGAGAACCCTGCCGGGCGCCTCTCGTTTCGAAAAGTAGGACCCCGAAGAGGGAACCCATGATCGGGTTCCCACAGGTAGGTCGATTGGATTGGATGTGAGCATTTCAGGAAGTCTATGCTGCCTTCACATCATCCTCGGGGTCTCGACTGCCAACTAGGTCCTGTCTTAGGCGCTCCATTTGGGCCGCTGTTTCTTTCATTTGCTCAGCATATTCGTGACCCTGTCGGGGAAGAAAACTTCCGTATTTCTCCAGCAGCAATCGGGAGTTGGTATTCATAGCGATGAGGTCAGAACGCGTCTGGCCAGCAAGGGCAGATGTTAGTCTTTCTAGCTGCAAATCCCGTACGGCAAGCTCAGCTTTGCTTTGGGAGGCTTCTTCTCCAAGCAACCGCCCGTGGCGACGGATAAGCGCAAACAAGACTAGCGCTAGCACGAGGAGGACAGAATTAGAGACGATGGTTACCGACAATACTCTGTTCAATACGGTTGTCCTCTCTTTGTCGAGTCTCGCCAAATTGATGCTTTCCTTTGCGGAAAGCGAAGACCCAATGCGACGAATTTCATCCATGTAGCTTTTGCCCTCATTTGTATCGACGAGGTTGAACGAGCGACGGCGATAACCTTGTTGGCGCAAACTAATCGAACGCTCCATCTCAGCTTGCTTTGCTTTAGTTAGAGACTCCAGCTGAGACTCCAGTAATTGTTCGCTCCGTGACCGTTCGGCGAGGGCCCCACGAAGTCTCACAAAATCTGTTCCAATCCTGTCCTTCGCATTCGTGTAGGGCTGCAGGTACGCAGGGTCTCCGGTTAAAAGGTATCCGCGCTGACCGGTCTCCATGTCGGTCACGTCTTTCAAAGAGGCAGCGAGTTTTGCTTGCAATGCGGAGCTTTCGAGTGTGGTCGCAGCAACGTTCTGCACCCGTCTTAGGTGGTCGACGGCTAGGAAAGCATTCCAAGCAATGAAAACCAGTAGCACGGGAACTCCTACTTGTAGCGCAGCTTTTCGAATCATCTAATTTTTGCCGCCCTTCACATGATGGTGGGAAACCACAGTCGTAATTCGACTGACGTGGCTAATCTTCTCCGCAACGCTAACCGCCGCCTTGCTGCTGTTGACCGGACCTTCGCCAGACATTAGCGAACTGGCGGCGAGAGCGAAAAGCACGGCATCTTCCTGCTTGTCGAAGAAAAGTACTACCTGATTCGCTGTCATGTGCCTCCTACTAATCTTAGAGATGGTAGGCCGATTAGCGCGAAACGAAGGTATCTGTCTTGGTGCGCCCGTCGATCGGCAGCAGGATATTCGGATTGAGTTCAACGTGACCGAGTACCGCCGACCCGGCAACGAAGATGGTGCCCCTGCCAGCGGCGGTCGCAGGGTCAACGGCACGTTAACGCGTAAATTCCTCGATACCCGGATCACTTTCCGGCAAGATTCTCTGAACTACATCCTTAAAACGAGTTCGCGAAGGAGACGGCGGTTTTGCGAAATCGGGATGGCAAGGACTGCGCATTCCGCAAGGCAGCCAGCAGCAAATTATCGGTCTCGGGAAAGGCGAGATCTTTTCAGTGCTACATCAAGCCATGGATGCGAGTGAAGGTTGAGTGAAATAGCCCTGCTAGCGCCGATTGAGAGCCCGGTCCCGAAGTGTCGAATAGCTAAGCGCAAGGGTATTTTGCCGAAGTGTGTGTTCGGGTGAGTGCGCAAGAGCGCGCAACGAAAGCCCGCTTTCCGGAAGTAAACCAAGTTAGCCTAGGTTTCCTTAGAAATTGTTGCGGACCTGTCGGCTCTTACCATCTGTTTCCGATATCTCACATAGAGGAGCACATTAGGAGAACTTGGCTGCGAAGGACAAAATCTTTAGGAGCTGCGGCATACGCCATTCATTTTCAATGGTTGCCGGTTTCCTAGATTTTTGAGAATTCTTTCAGATACCTTTTAGCCCGCTCGCAACACTATCACATCTTCTGGCTCATGGTGGCCTCAAGCAGGCACTCCGATGTAGCGCCTTGCCGTCGAACTGGCGGAGGAAAACCTAAAACAATTCTAGACAAGTATTGGAAAAAAAGGAGATGGCATGAATAGAACAAGCGGCTTCTGAGGCGATAAGCTCCAGAGAGAGTTGCTGGAGCAGGCAGGATGCAGACTGGATGTATGAATAGAGGCAATGACCTCGTAAAGGAGATTAAATGAAAAAGCCGTTTTTCACAGTAGCAGTGGCTATCGCCATTGCTTTAGTCGGCATGGTTTCGCGCGCAGCTGCTGCTGCAGGCGACAGCATTCGATTCAACATGGTCCGCTCTGCAGGGGCCTCAAGCTGCCTTCCACCCAACGCTCATGGCCGGGTTACTATCAGCGACTTGGGTCCCGTTCAGAACATGCACGTGGAAGTGTTTGGCCTTGCCGAAAACACGGACTTCACACTGTTTGTCGTCAACACTCCGGCCGCACCCTTCGTCCCTGCTTGGTACCAAGGCGACCTTACAACCAATGCAACTGGCAAAGGCGTCGTAGACGTGACTGGAATCTTCAGTGACGAAACCTTCATCCTGAATCCCGGCAGCCCTGCAATCCCGGTCGAACTGGACCACCTCGGGATCTGGTTTGCCGACCCGGCAGACGCGGTCAAAGCCGGCTGTCCGGGCACCGTGACGCCTTTCGACGGCGACCACGAAGCAGGTATCCAGGTTCTGAATACCAGCAACTTTCCTGACGGCCACGGGCCTTTGCTCAGACTTCGGTAGTGCTAACCGTAGTTTTGCATGGTACTTGCGGGGGCCCCAGGCTTCGACGTTTTCCCCAAGCCACCCGCATCAACCAGCAATAGTGCAGAGGCAGGTCTCAGACTTGCCTCTGTGCGATCGCGAGTTTTGTTCACGCCGGGGCCAATTTTTTCCAATCGAAAGCGAAGGGCCCCGAGACCCCTGCCGGGGGCCGGCCTTTTTGAAAAGTAGGACCCGTTGGGACCCTTTCTGTAGCGCACGACCAAGTAGAGTTCCGAAACTCAGGCAGCATGCCTCGGGTGATGGCCTCGGGAGCGCGAATAAATGGCGAAGGCCTTTATTCCCCGGACAACGATTCGAAAATTAGGACGCCGCGCGGGCCCGGCAGCAAGCTAAACCAGACGTCTTGCCACACGTCGGATGGGGGTGAACGGGGCCGACTCTTTAAGTGCTAGTATAAGTATCTTGTAATCAATAACATACGATGTAAAATGCTCTCAGCTTGAAGCTCGAACCGCGTCCTAGTCTCAGCACTTATTATTTATTATCAATAAGTTACGGGGAAGTCACATTAGCCTGCTCAGTAACGATTTTAAGTGAGTTAACTGCTTTATTATCAGTTTTATATAAGAAACACCACTAGAATAGTTACCATTAATACAATAGGCTGGAACCGATTTCGCTCCAAGGGCGCGCGAAGGCGCCTGGGCGCGGAGGAGCCGCCATCGGCTCGCGAAGGGCCGGGAGACCCCGGCCTCCCGCCGCTGCCGCGGTACGCGAGAGACCCATCCCGGATACGTGTACGGTGTGCTGCCTAAAACAGATCGGTCGAATATGCAATGACGCTGATGACGAAATTCAATCCGGATCCGCCTCCCTTATTTGTGCGACCGCATGAACTTGCTGAGGACGGAGCAGAGTCCTCGCCAACTATCGTCGCGACTTCCATCGTGGAAGCCCATACCCGTACTCGGCTGGATGGGCGGCTTGCCACTCGCCCTGACAATGGAAGCGATGAAGGTAGCCTGTGACCTCGCCATTTTTCGTGACCTCGACGGCTATTGCAGTCGTCAATGGCACCTCGCGACGGCATTGTACGCAGCATCCGAATTCGATCCTTCCGGCGTTACGCTGGCTCGGGGTCATCGTCTGGTCCCTCGGATTGGGCAGCCTGAACTTCCCTATTAGTCTAGTGCTTCATCGTTCCACAGTCCTTCGAGCATTACTGAGCAAATGAGACCGCATCCGCTGATTGCTTGCGACGCTTACGCGCTCGCACCAAAAGCGATCATCTTACGAAGCTTTTCTTTCTCGTCTGGAGTGACAGCCCACGTGTGGTCGCAAAAGATGCAAGCCACGGTCACTTCTCCGTCGCCCGCGACCTGTATACGGCTCACGGTGACAGACCGCTTCTCTTTGCACACCGGGCAGCGGATGATGAACGAATAGCCGTCTGGGTTGACGCCAAGGATTGGGTTCATAGGTCTCCTCGGTAGTCGACTCGCACTACTTGCCTGCAAACCAGAGATTATAGTTCCGCGATGCCTGACGATCATTGCTAGCCTAGGCGCAGGTGGACAAAGTTGGTAACCGAAAGGCACTCCGAAAATTGTAACGTGGTAAGCGCGACCGGAGAGTCGTGACCATTCGCCAAAAGCGGTCTGCGATTTATTCGGACATCACCTTCCTAAGGCTATCTAGTGTCTAGCCACGATAGCCACTCTCGGGTCAAAGGCGGCTGAAATATCGGTAACAAGGTACCAGCGCCCTTAAACCATGCAAACCGCAGCGGGACCGACATAGCCTTCTAGATACCCAACCGGATTTTTTCACGAACTTCTTCCTTAGCCAACGAACCACCACGTTATACCAACGAGCAAACTCGGGATCTCTGCACTCAAAAGAAGAATATATTCGTCCTTGAATCAAACCAGCTCGACTATTCCATTCGACCTGAATTCCCAATGACAACTCAATGACAGGAGCTGAACAGGGAATCCGGTAATACGGACCCTGCTTCGAATTTGGAATGAAATCGTACTGGAGCGATGGCAACAACGATCGATTCCATATACCGAAAAAATCTCCGATTTGACATGGCGAGGGCACTTCCTTCAGTTCTGCAAACTCTGAAGTGTAGGGCACAACGATTACCGGATCGCGCTCCTGAAGGAACGATACAAACGCCTCGCAATCTTCGACCAGCATATGCAGCGCGACCTGCCGACCCATGAGTTTTCGAAATTCTCCTATGCCCTTTATTTGGGCTCGGGTGCTCTCGGATGAGAGTCTACAGTGCTGTGCACTCTGCGCGATTCGGTCTCTATCTCGGCAAGGCCTGGGCAAAGGGGGGTTGGCCGATCAACGAAGAAGTATGAACAGCTCAACATTGCATTCTCGGATCAATTCGACATCTTCCTGATGCATAAGGCATCTTCATAAACTCAGAGCCCGGGCTTGAGTTTGAGGGTCCGCCTAAAGGAGTCCGTTGGGAAGCCGACAGAGTGCGGACCTTCACGGTATAAAAACCAGAAAGGCTGGGATATGCTTCTGCGAAAGCTCGGAGTTAACCAAAGATCAAAGTAGCCCGCTGCCGGATTCCCCGGCAGTATTAGTACCGAAATCCATGGAACAAAGATTGAACGCTCGCGGTCAGACGTGACCAAACGTGGTCGACGCAATTTGATTGCCGCTGCTTATGCTGCTGAAAATACATGCCGTCGACGCGAACTCCTCGATTTGAAGACCGGGACGATCACCGGGACCGCATGCGCTTCCGAGTAGGCAGTCCCTTGAGCTTGCCACACGCGGTTGAGATTGGAAAGGCGCTGGCTTTCTCGGGAGTGATCGTGAATAAGACTCCGCGGGCTCATACCATAGTCCTAATTAAGGCTGGGATTGGTATTTTGAACCACAGGTTTTCATCGGATGACGGATCGGTTAACTTCTTTTGCAGTGGAAAACATGTGCACAGACGTGGCAAAGGAAATTTACTTTTTATTTCGCGGCAGCTCTTTGCGCTGAAAACATTGGCCCACGCATCGCGAAAGTTTTTTCAATGGCACGATCTTCCCATTAACGGCAACGCTACTTTACAGACCGGTACCATCTCTGTAGGATTCATTTCGCTCGCAAATCTCCAAAAGAAAATTTAAAAGTGTTTTCGTGGTCCCCCGGCGGACTCGTTGCATGGTGCGCCCTTCGGAAACGAGCAATGAAGCCAAAAAGAACGATCCTCTGCGTCGACGACAACGAACAATCGCTTTCCATTCGCAAAGTATTACTGGAGACCCGTGGCTATCGCGTGCTCGCCTATTCGAAGGGTGAGGAAGCCCTGGAACGCTTCAAGAAGGGGGGCATTGACCTTCTTCTCACTGACCTGAACATGCCAGGCCTCGATGGTGCCAAACTTATTCAGGTGGCAAAAAATATTTCCCCTCAAACTCCGGCGATCTTGCTCTCAGGAAAAAACCGGCTGTACGATCACAGCAGCCAAGCCGACGTGTTCCTGAGCAAGAACATGTATGCGCCGGCCGATCTGCTGGAGCGCATTCGGTTGCTGCTTATCCGCAAGCGCGGTCCCAAGCGGGCTGAGCTCAGATCTCTTCCTGGATCTCAGGCCGGAGCAGCGTGATTCTCGGGGATTCCCTGATCCAATCCAAAGAATGCTTCATGTAAGATCGATGGCGTGACCGCCTTCATTCAAGCAAAAGATCTGCGCAAAACCTATCGCGTCGGCAAGGTGGACGTGCCGGCGTTGCGTGGTGTCTCTTTGGATGTGAACAAAGGGGAGTTCGTCAGCGTGGTGGGCCCCTCAGGAAGCGGGAAATCGACTTTGTTCTATTTGCTGGGCGGATTGACCCGTCCGAACTCCGGAAACGTGATCGTCGACGGAGATGATTTCGCGCAGATGTCAGACGCGCAGCGGACGGACATGAGGAAGCGCAAGATCGGCTTCGTCTTTCAGAAATTTAATTTGCTGCCAACCCTGAGCGCGCGCTCCAACATCGACATTGCGCTCGATATTGCCGGAACCAGCCATCAGAAGGATCAGACTTACTTCGATAAGATCGTAAAGTTGCTGGGTTTGGACAAGAGACTGGACCATCGTCCCTCGGAGATGTCGGGCGGAGAGCAGCAGCGAGTGGCACTGGCGCGGGCTCTAATTAACAAGCCAGCTATCGTGTTGGCCGACGAACCTACGGGAAATCTCGACTCAAAGAACTCCGATGTTGTACTCAACATGTTGCGCCAGTCGAAAGACGAGCTGGGACAAACGGTGCTGATGATCACTCACAATCCGGAAGCCGCAGCTTACGGCGACCGTATTGTTCACATGCGCGATGGGGAAATCGTTCCTCCCGAAAAAGATCCCCAATGGATCAAGCACTAAACCCAGCGAAAACCGGTCTAAACCCTGAAGCGCCGAATTTCACCCCAAAGTAATACCCCATCAACCCGATTGTTCCCGTTTTCCTAACAGCCGACACTCAAAATGCAAAGTGAGGTGAGGCGTGACAAATTCAATTCTGATCGCCGATGATAGCGAAGTAATTCGCCGCACGCTGCGTAATCTCCTAGGTGGATATAAAGACCTGAAGGTCTGTGGCGAAGCGGAAAATGGGCAAGATGCGATCCAAAAGGCTCATCATCTCAAACCCGATCTGGTTCTTATGGATTTCTCCATGCCAATCATGAATGGCTTGGACGCGGCCTCGCATTTAAAGAAACAAAGTCCGAAAATTCCGATCGTGAATGCTCACCACGTTCAAGGGCAACTTTTTGGAACAGCGCGCCTACAAAGCGGGCGTCAGCCTGGTGTTGTCGAAAGAGGAAAGCATGTCGCGGGGTCGCAGACTACGCTCGCATTCTTCTGAAACCGGAGCCTAGAGGCCCGGTGGTCACGCATTAAAGACCCTTTCTTGGCAGGGTTTCGGTGCAAAACAAAACGCTCCAGACTCTTTCGAGTCACGGAGCGTCTGTTGAACAGCCCTCCCCCGAAAACTGCTCAAGAACAGAGTAGCTTCGAGCCCAAAATCTGCAAATGGCCCGGAAAGGCTATCGTACGGCCCGTTGGTAACTATTTGTAACTTGTTGAAGAGTAAGCGTTCGGTTGAAAAAGGGTTGGGGTGGGAGACGGGAATCGAACCCGCAACGTCCGGAGCCACAGTCCGGTGCTCTGCCGGTTGAGCTACTCCCACCGCGTGTTTCGATTATAGCAACGCGAGGCGAAACCGTCCGAAGGGTCGACGGGTTCGTTGACGATAAGACTCCGGGAAACTCTATAGGTTGATCGATTGTCCGCGGCCCACGCCGACGTATTCAAATCCCATTGCGCGCAGGCGGTTGGAGTCGAGCAGATTCTTGGTGTCGACGATGAGTGGTCGCTTCAGCAGTTGCTTGATGCGGTCGAAGTCGAGACCACGGAACTCCGGCCATCCGGTGCCCACGACCAGAGCGTCTACGCCCTCGGCTGCCCCGTAGGCGGAGTCGCAGTAATGAACCGATCCGTTCAATTCCAGCTTTGCATCTGGAATAGCCACCGGGTCATAAGCCCGCACTCGCGCCCCCTTAGCGATAAGATTCTGGGCCAGGCGCAACGAGCCTGATCCTGCTACGGAATTCGTGTGCGGCTTGAACGCGAGTCCGAGAAGTCCCACGTCTTTGTTCTGCAGCGACTGGATGACATCTGAGATTTTGTCGGTCATGCGGTCAGCCAGGTTCAGGTTCACGTCCCGGGCGGCACTCAGCACCTTTAGAGACACACCGTTCTGCCGGGCCAAGCCAGCCAGCGACTCCATGTCAGACTCGGCAAACAGTCCGCCCATTCCGGCGCCAGGCTGCAGGCAGCGTGGGGCGATTTTCTTGTCCAGGCCCAAAGCCAGTGAGAGATTTACAGCATCCGCGCCCACCTTCTCGCACAATGCCGACAATTCGTTGATGAACGAAATCTTGGTGGCTACAAATGCGGTAGCAGCTTCGCGGACCAGTTCGGCAGTCTCGTGGTTGGTGACAATTACCGGCACGCCGCGCATCACCAGCGGATGAAAAATCTGTTTTACCATAAGGACCGCATCATTCGAAGCTGTGCCCAGCAGAATGCGATCCGGCCAGTTGAAATCTTCGACCGCGCATCCTGGGGTGAAGAACGTTGGCTGCGAAACAATGGTGGCAGACAATTCCGACTCGGTCAGCCTTTGTTCGATCTTTTTCGCCGTACCGACCGAGGCGGGTGTGATGATGGAAAGAATCGGTGGCTTCGCGGCCAGCCGCGCGATGCGCACGGCGATTTCCGCAAGATGCTCCGGAGAGTCCTCGGCCAGAAAAATGAACTGTGACTTGCGGGCAAACGATTCGATATCGGTTGAGTAAACTAAGCGGCCACAACGCACATTGCGGCGAATGACCTCGTTCAGATTCTTCTCGTAGAAGGGAACATTCCCCTGCGCCATGTCGACCATGCTGGAGCTGTCGGGGTGGCAGCAGGTGACGGGGGTTCCAAAATCGGCCAGGCAAGCGGAGACAACCGTTCCCAGGTAGCCAGATCCATAAACCCCAATTTGCATAAGTTTTCTCTGGTCAGGATAGCCGGAAGGCTGCGCAGGGAGCGGCTTTTGCCGAATTCAGCAGCAATCCAAACTCTTGTTTACGCCCGCCCCAAAAACTTGGCAACGCACTGGGATACATGTACTTCCGTGGACCGGAGAGAGCAACTAAAGATTCAAAGTGGGACTGTGCCCAAGGGTAAAAAGAGGGTGAAAACCGTGAGTTCAGCGGATGGTTGGCGAAACTAAACTGCGTCCGAGGGGTACGCCGGCCAAGTCTACCCAGTGGTTTTGGGACTCTTCGCGTACGAAGGTCAGCTGACGCACCGGAATACATCGGCTGCCCTGGAACCGGGCCCATCGCCGCCGCGCCTCGAGGTAGGCTTCTTGTGCATCTTGTTCGGCATCCAGTTTGGCAATGGTCACGTGCGGCATATAGGGCCATTCTTCGTGGGTGGCCAAAACTCTGCAGTTGAGCCGGTCGTGCAGTTCTCGAAGCTGGTGGGCCTCGCAACCCACTCGGAGGAACACGGTAGGCGTAACTGGAATGAATGTTTCCACTTCATCCAGCGATACTTCGAAGGGCTCAACCTTGCTGCAGATTCTCTCCAGGTTTTCCCGGGCTTCCTCTTCGGTTCCGTCCAAACAACGAGGGGGAAGGACAGTGAGGTGGGCCGCCATGTGCGGCAAAGAGGGATGCAGGTCGCGCCGCAGCTGTTCGACAAATTGCCCGACAGAATTATTTACGTAAGCTACCAGGGCATAGCGGCGGGGCTTAACCATTGCCAGAAAATTATACGCTGCCGGGTGCGGCCCTGGCACCGGCGCCGTCCAGAACCACGGTAACTGGCTTCCCGTGTGCGATTGGTCTTCGGTCGCGGGTGAGTCGGTGAAGAATTCGTCTGTATAATCGAGATGCAGTCTTCAATTTAGTCGGGGCGTAGCGCAGCCTGGTAGCGCACCTGCCTTGGGCGCAGGGGGTCGTAGGTTCGAATCCTATCGCCCCGACCAATTTTTTCCTCAAAAATCTGCAGATTTCAGGTAGAGCCGGTACCTGAACGAATATAATCGCCGGACAAATTAGGTTTTGACGAGCGCGACCATATTTTGAATACTTGCACTATGGCTATGGAGAACGCGGTTCCACAATCGAGTCCCGACCTGGAAGAATCGCACCCCTACTGGGAGTTCGTGATTCGCGTGCTCTTTTATAAGCAGCCCAATGGCACCTATCGGACGTGGTGTTACATCGGGGACTCCGTCACCCGGCAGAGTTTCCCCATGGACCGCGATTTCGGAACTCAGGAGGAAGCCAGAACGGCTACGGTGGCCGAAGGCCGCCGCAGAATCGAGCACGGGTTTCAACCTATCGACCAGGGCCGTGCGGCAGAAAACCGGTAACCCTAAGCTCTTGTCAACACGATCGCGCCCGCCAGGATGAAGAGTGCTCCCAACCTGTGTGCCAATTGATCTGCTCATGCAAGAACAGTCCGGCCAGTGCTATGGCACGACCACGCTCGATTTATCTACGGGGGCGACTTGCGAAGCTTCTGGGAGTTGCAGAGCCGGAAAGTAGCAGAGCCAGGAAAGCCCGGTGGCCCGAAAGGACCAACAAAATCCAGGTTCGTTTGCTAATCGAGGACAACGGTTGGTAGCTGGTGAATGCCACAGGCCAGGCGAAGACTACGACAGTGCGAATCGCAGTCGCTTTATTGGAATCGATCATGCTTAACTCCAACTTTTGCCAGGCCTGCGGTAACGCCGGCGAAGTGTGCGGACAGTAGCGCCCCAATAAACCAGTTCAAATTTCACCAATATTGGCAAGCCGCTCACGAAAATATTGTTTCCAACTCTCGGGGAGCGCGCGGACATTTAGACATTTCCGCAGCAAAGCGATATCTTCCTCGTCATATTCCTTGGCGATATAAAGATGCGTGATTGCCGAAACCGGTACGGCATTTTCGTCCTCCCCAATCGGCCTGATTTCGTCTCCGGCACCGACCTCGCCTTCGCGGGTGACTGCAAGGTATAAGCCAGTCCGCCTGCTGACCAGGAATTTCTTTACCATATCGTTGGCTTGAAATCGGATGCCCAGTTTGTAGCACGGCATCCGCGGCTGGGTCACGATCACTTCTGCGGTTCCGACCGAGAACCGGTCGCCCACGTGGATCGAGTCTTCGGAAAAGCTGTCTATAGTGAAATTTTCCCCGAAGGCACCCATAGGCAGAGCCGTTTCGGGTAATTCTTCTCTCCAGTATCCGTAATGGGTGATGGGATAGCAATAAACCGCTTTGTGTTCCCCGCCGTGGACCGTGAGGTCAGCCTGACGATCATTCTCAAGGTTCAGCTTGCGGAGGGTTACGCGTCCTTCGACAGGATTCTTGAAGATGCCGGTCAGTACACGTCGGCCATGCCAGACCACTTGGCGCGGGAGCCCGACATTGAGAGAAACTATTCTTTTCATGGGCACGGCTCATGAGCCAAGATCGGTGACGAGAATTACAAGAAGTATAACGACCGTCCGCAGTGCCTCACAAATTCTCCATCTCTTTCATGCAGTTAGGAATGTTTCTTTCTAAAGGGTTTCCCTTATGGTGACGAAGCACTCGCCGGCATAGCCTTGAAATTGAAAGCATCGCAGCGCCGCATTCATTTTCACGTCTCATAACTTTCTAAGGAGGAGCCATGAATAAGGATCAGATTTCTGGAAAGGTCGATCAGGCTGTTGGCAAGGTGAAGCAGGGTGTTGGCGAGGCCGTGGGAAACCAGGATCTTGCGAATAAGGGCGTCGTTGACCAGGCGACGGGCGCGGCCAAGGAAACTTGGGGAAACGCGAAAGACGCGGCCAATAAGGTCCACGATGCCAACCGGGAGGCGGCATCCGAAAAGACCGACCAGACGCGCGGAAAGGTGAGCCAATCGATTGAGGATGCCAAGAACAAAGTGAACAGCAAGATCGATGAGTTCAAAGAGCGGCATTCCGCATAGATAATTTTTAGATCAATATTTAGGCCCGGGCGTGTCCCGGGTCTTGTTTTTTTGCGATCAATGTTCCTCCTACTGGCAACTGTTATTCTTACAAGGCTACGCGACCCCAGCAGAATGCTTTGCATCTCTAAGGCGACAAAGGGAATCAGATAGGTTTCGTACTGCCTCGTACCGATCCAATATGCGGCACACCTTTGGCAATCCAAGAGTCAGGAAAGTAGTCCAAGCCTGTTTCACCGCGCTGGCCTTTTGCGGATTTGCCGTGGCTCAATTTGGTTCAGCCCCATCGTCGCAGCGCCAGTCGAGTAGTTCCTCCGGAAGTAGTGGCGCCCCGTTCTCTTATTCCGGGAATCAAAGTCCTTTTATGGGTAGTGTGCCCGAAGCCAAGGAAGCCGCTGGGGTGCTCCCGCTCTCTTTCAAGGAAGCAATCGACCGTGGGCTGCGCAATAACCTTGGATTGCTTCTGCAAAGCGATAGCGTGCTCGCGGCTCGAGGCACCCGCTGGAAGGAACTCAGTGAACTGCTGCCGAACGTAAACGCCACCATCGGCGAGACTGTGGCACAGCAGGATTTGGCTGCGTTCGGCTTCCGTTTTGCCGGCTTTCCTGATGTGATTGGTCCCTACAATTATTTTCAGGCGGGCGTGAACCTTTCGCAGTCGGTGTTCGATTGGCATGCCTTGGAGCGGGAACGCGGCGCAACTTCCGGGGTAAGGGCGGCACAGTTTTCCTACAAAGAAGCGCGTGAGATGGTAGTCCTGGCGGTGGGAAACGCTTATCTGATCACCCTGGCTTCGGCCGCTCGAGTGGAAACCGGCGAAGCCCAGGTG
>Ga0105245_10003227_pt1 | contig 14608 bp, 15 predicted proteins | sample KBSM54metaG_FD_81523 | JGI IMG/M metagenome (GOLD analysis project Ga0105245, IMG submission 81523) | Miscanthus rhizosphere microbial communities from Kellogg Biological Station, Michigan, USA - KBS M5-4 metaG | ecosystem: Host-associated > Plants > Roots > Rhizosphere > Soil | place... | reverse complement strand
TGGAGCCAGTGGTGCTCGGTGGCGTGACCCATTGCCGACGGATGTTCGAAGAGAGCACCGACGGAGAGCTGCGCGAGCATTTCCTGCTGGACTCGGCGAAAGACTTCGGCGAGATCGATGTGGCCGGAATCGGGTCGCCGGGGCATGGCCCCGAGTGTACTGCCGGGAAGTGCCGATACAGGCGCGGCGGGGCGCTAAATCCAACGGCGGACGCGGGCTTTGTAATCGAGATACTCGGTACCGAACTTGGTGGCGAGGTAGCGCTCCTCTTTATCGATCACCAGGCGGCGCGTAAGCAGGGCGGCCGGTATCGCCATGAGGATCACCCACGGCGCGTTCGCGGCGAGTCCGACGCCGATGACGATTAGCTCCCAGGCGAGATACATGGGATTGCGTGTAAATCGAAATGGCCCGTCGGTGAGGAGCGCGGTGGTGGGTCGCGTCGGATTGGGGGTGGTGCCGGCGCGAGACATGAGGATCGCGGTCCAGACGATGAGTCCGAGCGCGATGGCGAGAAAGAAGACGCCGGGGATTTTCATGCCGAAGGTCCTGATCGGCACGGCCCACTGGAGGAGGAAGCCGATCGCGATGGACGCGAGATGGATCGCGGGCGGAAAGATTCGAACGCCTGAATTGGCTGGTGGGGTCGACATAGACGTTTTATTGGATGCGGACGACCTTCCGGGGGTTGCTGTGGCCGGTGACGATCTGGACGGCTCTGAGGGGCACTTTGTAATGCGCGGCGAGGACCTCGCACACCTGCTCGTTCGCCTTGCCCTTCTCGGGGGGCGCGGTGACGTGGACCTTGACGGTCCCGTCGGCGAGTGTGCCGCTGACTTCGTTTTTCTTGCTGCGGGGGATTACTTTAATTCGAAGGGTCACTTTTCTCGATGACTTCGGAAATCACGCCGTTCACCTCTTCGATTTTTATACGCAGGGTCTTGCGCTGCTGGAGAAATTTGGGCGGAAACGCGAAGCGGCCGGCGGCCATGCGGTCGACGGTCTCGACGGGGGGAATCTTGTCCTGGATCGACAAGACGTCGTTATATTGCGGACCGAGGAACTTCAGGTAGCGGGTGACTCTGCCGACGTCGACCTTCGAGAACATCACCGCTTCGGCCACTTCGCTCTCGGGAGTTTCCATGCTCATCTTGACGGAGTTGACGACGAAGGGAATCGCGGCGCTGTTGGTGACGCGGAAGTCGGCGAATACGATGGCGCCGTCGCCGTCGGCCAGGGAGCGGACTTTGAGGATGGAACCTTTGAGCTCCACATGGGATCCGCGGTTCATGTAGAGGACGCCGAAGAGGGCGCCGCCGACGAGCGCCAGGCCTACGACGAAAGGGACAATCCACCGGCCCATAAACTTAGTCTCCCAGCAATCGCCCGTAGGGCTTCAATCCGCTCACATTGTCGCAGATCGCTTTAATCCCGGCGGTGATGGGGATGGCCAGGAGCAAGCCAATGCCGCCCCACAGAATGCCCCACAGCATCAGGGCGATCGTGACGGCGAGCGGGTTCAGATGCACGCGCGATCCCACGAATTTCGGATACAGCAGATTCAGCGCGAACAAGTGCAGCAGTCCGACGCTGACCAGCAGGAAGAGGTACAGCGCAGGATCGCCTTTCGGAAGCGCGGCGATCAGGGGCGGGATCAGCGCCAGAGGCATGCCGATATAGGGGACCAGACTGAGGAATCCGCTCATCGGGCCCACCACCTGCCAATAAGGCAGGCTGACCGAGGCAAACATAATGACGCTGGCGACGCTCAGCAATAGACCCAGCAGAAAGTTCCCGACCACGTAGGCGCGAACCATATCACCCACGCCGTCCAGAGCCTTGGCGACGGTATAGCGCGGCTCGCCTTCGAGGGTAAAGAGAAGCCGCGAGCGCAGGTGATCGCCCCAGCTCAAGATGAAGTACACCAGGAACGGGATAAAGGACGCCATCAGCAGCGTACTGTAGAACGAGTGCAGATAGTCGTAGACGTAGCTGACCATGGCGGTCGGTTCCTGCCGCACCCGAACCTCCTGCACTGGAGGGGCAACAGGCGGATCGGTAGGTTTCCGCTTACCGCGAGCGGCTGCGGGATCCGGAGGGGTGGGATCCTGATCCTGGAAGCGCCGGGGGACGAGGGTTCGATAGACGTTTTTCTCGAAGCTATCAACGTGGGCAGCGCCGCTCTCGACGATCTGGTTGATGCGGACGCCGTAGGCCGGGAGGTCGTCGGCCATGGCCATGCCTTCGATGTACAGCCCGAGTCCGGCGAAGTACAGGCATCCCAGCCAGAGGGCGCATACCAGGAAGCTGGCGAGGCCCCGCGGCATGCGGATTTTCATCAGCAGGCGCACGAGTGGTTCGAGTAGAAACGCGATCATGAAGGCGATGATCACGGTGATGAAAAACACCTGACCGTAATACAGCAGAGCTACGCCACCGGCCGTGGCCAGGATGCTGACCGCAACCTTGTAGGTCTTTTCCGCCGATGTGCTTTGAGTGACCACTCCCCTATCACTATAATTGGACAGAGCGTGCCCACAAATGCAAATCCAGGGAAGGGCCGCATTCTCGCGCTGGATCTAGGGAAAAAGCGGATTGGACTGGCGCTGAGCGACCCTTTGGGGCTGACCGCCCAAGGGCTTCCGACCCTCCAGCGGGTGAATATCCGGACGGATTTAGCCGAATTAGACCGGCTGGCCGCCGAATATGACGTCCGCCTGATCCTATTGGGGCTCCCCTTGCATATGAGCGGGGACGAAGGCCGGCAGGCTGAACATGCCCGGGAATTCGCCGGGCGGCTGGCGGAATGGACTGGCCGCGAAGTGCGGCTGTGGGATGAACGGCTGACCACGGTAGAGGCCCAACGGGTGCTGAAATCGAGCGGCATCAGCACGGCTAAACGTGCTCGGGCGGTGGATCAGTTGTCGGCGCAGATTTTGCTGGACAGTTTTCTGAACCTGGAGACGCTGGATTGAAATCGCGATGGGCGATCGCCCTGCTGTGCGCGGCGGGACTCGGCGGCGCAGCGTTGTATTCGCTGCAATCGCCGTACAAAGGGTTTGAAGGCGAGGTGTTTTTGCAGTTCCCAAAAGGCTCGGGAACGCGGGCCATAGCAGAGAAGCTCGCAGACGCCGGAGTGGTGCGATATGCCTGGCAATTCTTGCTGGTGCGCGCGATGCATTCTCACGTTGCTCTTCAAGCCGGAGAATACAAATTCGAGCATCCAGCGAGCGTCACTGATGTATTCGATCGCCTGGGGCGCGGCGACGTGTTCTACTTCAGCTTTACAGTGCCGGAAGGTTCGAACATGTTCGACATCGCGCGTTTGCTGGAAGCGGAAGGGATCATGACCGGGCAGGATTTCCTGAAGGCGGCGCAAACCCTGGAAGGCTATCTGTTCCCTTCCACTTATCGCGTATCGCATTTAACCACGCCAGCCGCACTATGCCAGATGATGACGGCTCAGTTCCATAAGGAGTGGGCGAAGCTGATGCCAGATCCCGCGGCGGATATTGCCAAGACCGTTACGCTGGCCTCCCTGATCGAGAAGGAGACGGGCTTTCCTGCCGAGCGGCCGATTGTGGCGAGCGTATTCGAGAACCGGTTACGGATTGGCATGACGCTCGACTGCGATCCTACGGTGATCTACGCTGCGCTGCTCGAGGACCGCTATCGGGGCGTGATCCGGCGTTCAGACTTAGACAACGTGAACCCGTACAACACTTACCGGCACGGCGGTTTGCCGCCGGGACCGATCGCCAACCCGGGTGCGAGTTCGCTAGCAGCGGCGCTTCATCCGGCAAAGACGGACTATCTCTATTTCGTGGCCAAGCCGGGCGGCGATGGACACGTGTTCACCTCTAACCTGGCGGCGCACAACAAGGCCGTAGGGAGTTACCGCCATGCCCAAAGCAAAGTCGCGCACAAAGCGCACTGATCTGCAACGATGGCTGGAGCGGCAGCGCCCGGCGCGGATCGGCGAGATGGAGTGGGCCATGCTGCACGTCGACCTCGCACCCATTTCGGGAAGCCACCTGCGGCGTCTACTGCGCGAATCGGGCGTGCCTCTGGCGCCTTTGGTTGAGGGCGTCCGCCAGGAAAACTTCGAAGCGTTAGAATCCAGTTTGTTGAGCTTCCTCCAGGAATATGAACGCGCCGACGTTGCGGGCCGCACGTCGGTTCGCCGGGTGGTGATCGAGGCTAAGGAACACGCCCGTTGGGCAGCGCGAAACCCGGAGAAACGCGCCGAGAAGGAGGAGATGGCGCTGTGGATGCTCACGTGGCTCGAGAATCCACCGCTGTTTCCGCAATGGGTTCGGCTGCGGCGGGCGACCAAGGGAATGAAAGAGCAGGGCGGTAAATAGGATGGCGTTCCGCACGCCAAAGCCGCTGGATGTCGAAGGGCTAATGGATTACGTGGCGCGGGCTCTGTCGGCTCGAGCGTATACCGTCTCTGAGCTTAAAACGCGGCTGAAGAAACGCGCGGCGCGGGCGGAAGACGTCGAAGTGGTGCTGGGACGTCTCAAGGATGCCGGCGTGGTGAATGATAAACGCTTCGCCGGCAGTTTCGCAGAATGGCGTCGCGAGAGCCAGGGGCTCGGTAAGACGCGCGTGTTGCGGGATTTGATGGCTCGACGGGTTGCACCTGCGGTTGCGAAACAGGCTGTGGATGCGGCTTTCGAAGGAGTCGACGAGGTCGCGATGATCGAGGCGTTCCTCAAGCGGAAATATCGTGGTAAAGATCTGGGTGCGCTGCTTCAAGTGCAAAAGGAGCTGGCGTCGGCATTCCGGAAGCTTCGAGGAGCTGGATTCAGCACTGGGAATTCGATTCGCGTACTCAAGCGCTACGCAGCCGAAGCTGAGCGGCTGGAGGAAATGGAAGACGACAGCACGGTCTAAGGCGTCCCCACCTTGACCTTGGCCTGGTAAATGTATTATTATTCATTCGACTGAATAATCATTCACTGTGGAGACGCCCATGGCCGCACCGAGCTTCGCCGAACCACTGGTCCAGCACCTGACCCAGGACTTGGATTTGTCCCAGGACACGCTGGTCCGAGTTCTCGATTTGGCCGCGCAGGTCAAGCGCACCCCGCAGCGATTTGCTCAGGCTCTGACGGGGCGCTATCTCAGTTTGCTGTTCGAAAAGCCGTCGCTGCGGACCAGAGTGACGTTCGAACTGGCGATCAAGCAGCTTGGCGGCGATGCCGTGACCTCGGTTGGTCCTGTGGGCGAACGGGAGCCGACCAAAGATGTCGCCCGGAATCTTGACCGTTGGACGCAGGGAATCGTCGCGCGGGTGTTTTCCCAGGATACGATTCAAGAGCTCGCCAAATGGGCGCATGTCCCGGTGATTAACGCGCTGAGCGATTTGTATCATCCCTGCCAGGCTTTGGCGGATGTGCAGACCATTAAGGAACGTTTCGGCCGCTGGGAAGGATTGAAGCTGGCATTTGTCGGCGATGGTAATAATGTCGCCCATTCGCTGATGCTGACTGCCGGGCGCTTGGCGATGCACGTCGCAGTGGCGACGCCCAAGGGTTATGAGCCAAAGGCACAAGTGACCGCGGCAGCCTCCCGGCTCGGGCGGATCACCATCACCAACGATGCGCTAGAGGCGGTGGACGGGGCGCATGTGGTTTACACCGACGTATGGGCCAGCATGGGTCATGAAGGCGAAAAGGATACTCGTCTGCAAACATTCCCTCCGTATCGCGTGGACGAGACGCTTATGTCGAAAGCGCGGCCGGACGCCATCTTCATGCACTGCCTGCCGGCGAAACGGGGCGAAGAGACTACCGATGCCGTCATGGAATCCGCTCAATCCGTGGTGTTCGACCAGGCCGAGAATCGCCTGCACGCCCAAAAGGGGCTGTTGCTCACATTGCTCGGCTGATCGCACGCATTACAATTTAGACTTATGCAAAAACCCAAGAAGGTAGCGCTCGCCTACTCCGGCGGACTGGACACATCGATCATCATTCCATGGCTCAAGGAGCATTACGGCTGTCAGGTGGTCGCCGTGTGCGGCGATATCGGGCAAGGCGGCGAGGAGCTGTCGGGCCTGGAGTCCAAAGCGCGCAAGACCGGGGCTTCTGAATGTTATGTGGCGGACATGCGCGAGGAATTCGTCTCCGAATACCTGTGGAAGATGGTGCGTGCTGGCGGCGAGTATGAGCACAAGTATCTGCTGGGCACTTCGATCGCCCGGCCGCTGCTCGCGAAGAAGCAGGTGGAGGTGGCGCTCGCAACCGGTTGCGATGCGCTGGCGCACGGTTGTACGGGAAAAGGCAACGACCAGGTCCGTTTTGAGCTGACTTACAAGGCTCTGGCGCCGCATCTGCCGGTGATCGCTCCGTGGCGCGAGTGGGACATTATCTCGCGCGAGGACGCAATCGCGTATGCAGCCAAACACAAGGTGCCGATCGCGCAGACCACCAAGAAAATCTACAGCCGCGATCGCAACATCTGGCACATTTCACACGAGGGCGGGGCACTGGAAGACCCTGCCAATGCAGCTCCGGACGATGTCTGGATGCTGACAAAGAGTCCCAAGAAGGCGCCCGACAAGCCGACCGACGTGACCATTGGATTCGAGGCGGGCACGCCGGTCTCGGTGAACGGGAAGACCCTGTCAGCGGTCGCGCTGCTCGAGCAGTTGAACAAGATCGCCGGCGACAATGGGGTCGGGCGGATCGATCTGGTGGAGAATCGCTTTGTCGGAATGAAGTCGCGGGGTGCGTATGAGACGCCGGGCGGGACGCTCATCATGGCTGCTTTCCGTGAGCTGGAAGCCTTGACGCTGCCGAAGGATCTGGCGCACTATAAGCAAAAGCTCGCGCTGGATTACGCCGAGATGGTTTACAACGGCCTGTGGTTCACGCCGCTGCGCGAATCGCTGGACGCGTTCTTTGACGTCGCCTGCCAGAACACTACGGGCGAGGTCACTCTGCGGCTGTACAAAGGCAGCTTCCAGCCGGTGAGCCGGAAGTCGCCGTATTCGCTGTACTCGCTCGATATCGCCAGCTTCACGATGGGCGCTGAATACGACCAAAAGGACGCACGCGGATTCATCAACCTCATCGGGCTGCCGATTCAGGTACGGGCGGCAGTGATGAAAGCTAACAAAACATCCAAGAAGAAATCCGTATGAAGCTATGGGGCGGCCGGTTTGAGGAAGGTCCCTCGGAGGTCTTCGAGCGGTTTTCCGGTTCGCTCCATTTTGACCGGAGGCTGATCGACGCGGATATTCGCGGCTCGCAGGCGTTCGCGCGGGCGCTGGAAGGCGTCGGCATTGTGACGGCGGCGGAACGGGCCGAACTAGTATCGGCCTTCGACGCGATCCGGGACGAAGCTCGCAAACCAGAGTTTTTAGCCGGCGCGACCGACGAAGACGTGCATACGGTGGTCATCCGCAAGCTGAAAGAGCGAGTGGGCGGGTTGGCCGATAAGATCCACACGGGTCGCAGCCGAAATGAGCAGGTATCGCTCGATGTACGGCTGTGGCTACGTGACGAGATCGATCGTGCGGCGGGCTTCCTGGGCGGGCTGATGGAGGCGCTGCTCGGATGTGCGCAGCGCTATCCGGATGCGGTGATTCCAGGGTATACGCACATGCGGAGGGCTCAAGCGGTCCTGTGGCCGCATTATTTGCTGGCGTATTTCGAAATGTTCGCGCGGGACTTTGAACGGCTGCAGCAGGCTCGGACCCGCGTGAATGTGATGCCTTTAGGAAGCGGAGCGTTGGCCGGCAGCGGCTTTCCGTTCGACCGTGAAGCGATGGCGCGCGATCTGGGATTCGCTGGCGTGACCAACAACAGCATGGACGTTTCGGCCGACCGCGATTTTGCGCTCGATTTTTTGTATGCCGCATCGATCACGATGCTGCACTTGAGCCGGCTGGCCGAGGACTGGATTCTGTACTCGAGCGAGGAGTTCGGGTGGCTGGAATTAGGCGATGGCGTCACTAGCGGGTCGAGCTTGATGCCGCAGAAGAAGAATCCCGATTCGCTGGAGCTGATTCGCGGCAAGAGCGGCCGGGTCTTCGGGGAGCTCTGTTCCCTTTATGTAACTTTGAAGGGTTTACCAACTACTTACAACCGCGACATGCAAGAGGACAAGGAGCCGTTGTTTGAGGCGGCGGATCAGCTGTGTGGATCGCTCGAGATGGCGCGTGTCGTGGTCGACTCGGCGAAGCTCATTCCGGATCATCCTGCGGCGGCGGCTGAGGCGAGTTGGGTAGTCGCGACCGATCTGGCGGAGGCACTGGCTCGCAACGGAACGCCGTTCCATCAGGCGCACCAAATCGTTGGGCGGCTGGTGCTGGAGAGCGTTCGCGGCGGGAAGAAGCCCGCGGATTGGAATGCCGCCGAACTGGTCAAGTTTGCACCCGAGTTTACGCCCGAGATGGCTAAGCTGCTTCAACCAGCTGAGGGAATGAAGACACGTGAGATTCGCGGAGGGACGGGTCCGAAAGCGGTCGCGGCTGCTTTGAAAGAAGCCGAAGCGCGTCTGGCTGCATTAACGAAATGAACAAGAGCTACCGTCAGGGCCAGATTGTAAAGTTGGTCCGTTCACGATCCGTGCGTACTCAGGACGAACTGGCCCGGGCGCTGCGTGCGGTAGGAGTGCGCGCGACGCAGGTCACGCTGTCGCGCGATATTCGCGAGCTGGGACTGGTGAAAACCGCCGAAGGCTACGCCCGACCCAGTGAGTCCGCGGCGCCGGCTGGTCCTGACCTGGCTACAGTATTACGCGAGTTCCTGCTGGACGTGCGGATCGCCCAAAATCAATTGGTCCTGATCACGCCACCGGCGCATGCTAGCTCTGTGGCAGAAGCGTTGGATCAAGCGGCCTGGCCGGAGGTTGTAGGAACGATCGCGGGGGACAATACGGTTCTAGTGATCGCGCCAACGGGGAAGAAAGCCGGCACTCTGCGCGAAAAGTTGATGCGATTTCTGGAGTAGGTTTTACTGGACGCCGAGGATCTCGCCCCACATCACTTGATAGGCTTCGATGCCTCCATAGAGGTTCGGCCCGGCGCGAACGAAGACACGCGTGTTCACGAGGGCGGCTGTAGCGTCCTGCTGGGCTCCATCGCGCAAATAGCGAGTGTCCTTACGCAGCAACAACGTCTGTTCGCCGTCGTGGGTACGTAGCGTGACGGATCTGGCGTCGCGCCGGATGATGACGCCCGAGATCGTTCTGTCTCCATGAGGCAAATCGAAGGTTGGTCGCGCGGCAGCTACAGGTTTCACGCGGGCGGAAGTACGAGGCGGAGGAACCACGTCCAACATGCGGATGTAACAATCTCGGGAACCAGGTTTGTGGTCGGTGATAATTTCCACGGGATCGCCGGCTTCGAGTTTGGCGACGGTGATGCGCTGCCGGGAAAGCTGGAGAATGCTCAAGGCATCATATCCGCAGCCTTCGACGACGCCCGTGGCAGTGCGCGCGAGCAGGATGCCCCTGGTGATCGAGCCTTCCCAACTCACCATCTGGCCGTGAAACAGGCCCTTCGGCATATCGGCCGGGACGCACAGTGGCGCCGCCACAGCTGCGATCGCGATCATGCGAAAAACACGCACTTGGTTGCGTCCATTATACAATCTGAAGATTGACATCATTTCTAGAGCACGCGGGTTGCTGGTTCCTGCACTCCGGAATTCAGGAACGCGACGGCGGTGTGGCGCGCTACTACCGGTCTGATACCGCCTCCAACGCCGCTGTTTCCACCGAAATTACCGGCTATGCGGCGAGCGCGCTGGTGTACCTGCACGCGCGCACCGGCAAACAGGAGTACCTGGATGCCGCGGTCCGTGCGGCACGTTACCTGACGCACGAGGTCTGGGACGCCGCAGCTTCGACGTTTCCGTTCGAACCGGGCTCGGATCGCGCCTATTTCTTCGATATCGGGATCATCGTGCGCGGGTTGCTGGCGGTCTGGCGGGCTACGGGCGAAGAAGAGTTCCGCACCCGAGCACAGGAGGCGACTCTTTCCCTGGCATTCGACTTTCTGGGAGATGGCTCGTTTCACCCGGTGATTTCGCTGCCCGATAAGCAGCCGTTTCCGGAGGAGCCTCGTTGGTCGCGAAAACCGGGATGCTATCAATTGAAAGCGGCGCTGGCCTGGCGGGAGATCGGCGATCCGCACGCCCGGCAATTGTTCGACGCCGCGGTCGCGTTCGCGTTGACCAACCATGAACAATTTCTTCAGGAAGAGAGTGATCGCCAGAACGTTATGGACCGGTTGCACGCCTACTGCTACTTCCTTGAGGCGTTGCTTTTCACTTCTGATACCGGCGATGCGCAGGCTTCGGGAATCAAACGTGCGGGGCAACTCTTGCGCGAGATCGCTCCTTTGTTTGAGCGCTCTGATGTGAATGCGCAACTGCTGCGGGTTCGGCTGATCGCGCATCATCTTGGATCCGTGCCGTTAGATGAAGTTGCGGCGCGGGAGGAAGCTTCGCATGTGGCGTCGTTCCAGGCTCTGGATACGACCGATCCGCGGCTGCGCGGCGCCTTTTGGTTTGGCCGCAAGGGGGCGCAGATGCTTCCGTTCTCGAACCCGGTATCGACCGCGTTCTGTTTGCAGGCGCTCGCGCTGTGGGACGATCATCAAGCGGAGCGCTGGAGCTTCGAGCTCCCGCAACTCATTTGACCAATACCCAGGCAGTCAAGGTTCTGTTTGCGTCGGGGTCGGATTCCGTGATCGCGCTGACGGTTCAACGGTTCCTCGCGATTTTCCCCGAGCTTCCTCTTGTAGTCGTATCGGAGTTTCCGGTGACCGATGCGGAGTGGATCCCATATCACATTCACCGGACGTGGAATGAGAATCGCGAGTTGATTCGCTGGCGGCTGGCGGGGAGACGCATTCGTTTGGCGGCCCTAATTCTTGAGCCGCGTGTTCCGCATTGGCGTCTGCGGGCTCTGGGATTCGCGACAGCGCCGCTGTATTTTCTGGCGTTTAACGAAACCGGCGAGCATTTCATGCTGCGTCCGCGCGACACGTTCAAGCTGTTGGGGCACGTTGTGTGGCGGGCGAAGAATCTGGTACGCAGCCAGCGACAGCCCGAGTCGAGCACGTATCGCGCGATGGAATGGTTGCGCAAGCCGGAAAAGCTCCGCCTGTCTGTGCTGTATCGGCGGGCGATGGCGCGAGGGAGACAACTTGCCAAATCCCGGCCGCTGGCAAAGCCTACGTTAATCGTGGACAAGCAACGTCCGAAAGGTGTTTCCGTAGTGATCCCGTCGCGGAATGGGAAAGAGCTGCTCGAACGCCTCCTGCCCGGTATTCAGGACGCAAACGAGATCATCGTTGTCGACAACGGTTCGGACGACGACGTCGGTAAGTGGCCGAGAGTGTGGATCGAGCACAGTGCGCAGCCCCTGGCGTTCTCTGTGGCGGTGAACCGCGGCATCAAGCGCGCGCGGTTTTCGCATGTGTGCGTGCTGAATAACGACATGGTCGTCGAACCTGGATTCTTTCTGGCGCTCCTGCGGCCGTTCGAAACCGTTCCAGACCTATTCTGTTCCACTGCGCAGATCTTTTTTCCCGAGGGTCGACGCCGGGAGGAGACTGGCAAGACGGTGCTGAATCCCAGGCCTGGGGTGACTGAGTTCCCGGTGCGCTGCGACATTCCCTTGGAGGGCGAGGATCACAGCTACGTGCTGTACGGCAGCGGTGGATGTTCCTTATATGACGCGGCGAAACTGGAGGCGCTGGGCGGCTTCGACGAGGTTTATCAGCCGGCGTACGTTGAGGATCTCGACCTGGGTGTGCGCGCGTGGGTGCGGGGTTGGCCCAGTGTCTACTGCGCCGGAGCGAGAGTGCTGCACGAGCATCGGGCGACGACATCCAGATACTTCTCGCCGGAGGATCTGGATCGTGCGCTGGAAGTGAATTACGTGCAGTTTCTGGCACGCGCCGTCGGTGATCCCGAGACGTTCTCGCGGCTGTGGCAGCACAATGTCCTGCGGCTGAAGGCTCTCGAAAAGGAAGCCGGATTGGCGGCCGCTGCGCATCAGCCGGTGACGCCGGTCTTAGCGGGAGACATACGATTTCTCGATCTATGTAACGGCGAGGTGGCGGTTTTTCCGGGAAGGGCGGCTTCGGGCAAGCCAGTGGTCCTGATCGCGAGCCCCTACGTTCCGTTTCCGCTTTCGCATGGAGCCGCAGTGCGCATCTACAACCTCATGCGCCGCGCCGCTGCCGACTTCGATATGGTCCTGGTAGCGTTCACGGAGGAATCGATTCCCGTGCCCCGCGAGCTTCACGATATTTGCGCGGAGATCGTGACCATTCGGAGAGCTGGTAGCCATGCGTTACCGTCGCGGGGGCGGCCCGATACCGTCGAGGAATTCGACACCCCTGCGTTTCATGCGGCGCTGCGGCAGACCGTTGCAAAGTGGCGGCCGGGGATCGTGCAACTGGAATTCACCCAGATGGCGCTGTATGTGCCGGACTGCGCACCTGCGAGGACGATCCTGGTCGAGCACGACATCACCTACGATCTGTATGCCCAAATGCTCGCGACCGGTAACGACGATTGGGAGATTCGCCGCCAGCACGAATTGTGGACCGGTTTCGAAACGGCCGCATGGCGCCACGTCGATAAGGTTGTGACCATGTCGGAGAAAGACCGCGCGTTGATTGCCGGTGCGGCGTCGATTCCGAATGGCGTCGACCTGGAGCGGTTCCAGCCTTCGGCGCAAGCCCCGGAACCGAGGAGGCTGCTGTTCATTGGATCGTTTGCGCATCGGCCCAACGTGATGGCCCTGGAGTTTTTCCTGCGCGACGTGTTTCCGCGGCTTGAGAACGTCACCTTACATGTGATCGCGGGCCAGCGGCATCAGCGTTTCTGGGATCTTCAGCATGCCGGGGTCGAGGTTGAAGGATTCGTCTCAGATGTCCGCCCGGCGTATCAACAGGCAACCTTGGTGATCGCACCGCTGGTGGCTTCCGCCGGGACCAATGTGAAGATCCTGGAAGCCATGGCGATGGGCAAAGCGATCGTGTCCACCGAAGCGGGGATTCACGGTTTGGAGCTAGAGCGCGGCGCCGACGTCGTCGTGACCGATTCACAGGAAGCCATGGCGGCGGCGATCACGCGGCTGCTGGAGAATCCGGGCGAGCGCGCCGCGATTGAAGTGCACGCCCGTAATAAGGTCGAACGAGTCTACGGCTGGGACGCCATCGCGCGCGAACAGAAGAAGCTGTACGAGAGTTTGCTAGAGCTTCCGCGCGAAGATCGCGTAATCTAACCCGCCGAAGAGAGTCTCGCGCACGGCCGGCGACAGCTCCGCCAGGGCGGGCATGGTGTCCACGGCAGGCGTCAGGCGCTGGATCTCGATACTCCCGAAGCCGGCCGATTCGAGATAGAAACGCAGCAGCGATGCGGGAACGGGGCGCGTGTGCGTTGGATCAAGATAGAAGTGAGTCGCGAAGATCGCGAGGCACTCGGGGTTGGGTGTCTCGATCGCAACCAGCGAGTCCAGCCTCAACTTTAGCGAAAGCAGTTTCACCAGGTGAGGTACAGCCGCCGGAGGAAGATGCTCGATAACTTGGGCGCAATAGGCGCCGCCCAGAGAGCCGTCCGCCAGCGACTCCAAGTATGCGAACATGTCGGCTTGTTCCACGTCCAGACCCTTGGATCGGCACAGCGCGACGCATTCGTGACTCTGGTCAATACCGCGTGCCGCGAGCCCGGCAGCCTTCGCGACTTCGAGGAACTCGCCGCGTCCACAGCCGATGTCGAGAACCTGTCCATGGGCTCCGGCGAAACGGGCCACGTAGCACTTCTGCTGTTCCCGAATGCGGTCTTCGGAGCCTCGAAACCGTTCGGTAAAGCCGGTCCAATCGATGTCCGGATGTTCGGGGGGCGATGCAAAAACCGCCGTCGTTGGAGCCGCGGTGCCCAGCTTCTGCCGCAGCAGGCGCAACTCGGTATGGATCAGGCGATCGTACTCGCCGCGGATCTTTTCCATGTCCTGCCAGAGACGATTCTGAATCTCGGTGGTACGCCGGTCTAATTCGTTGGTGAAATCGTCGTGCTGCTGGCGAACCGACTCGCGGAAATTCTGTTCGATGAGACTGGCTCGCAGATGGAAGGCCGATTGCAGCTCGGAGACGGTGCGCAAAAGATGAATCTCGCTTGCCGACCGCCGTTCTTCGATGCCCGTACGCCATTCGTCGGAGTGCTTCTTGAGATCCTGCGCATCCGCGCGCAGCTGTTTATGATCTGCTGTCAGGGCAGCTAAGTCACTTCTCAGGTTCGCGGTCGACGCGGCTAAGTCACTTCGGAAGTCCGCGGCAAGCGCGGCAAGACCCTGAGCCAGCTCCGCGGAAGTCGTTTGTAGCTCGGTTCGCAGATCATTCGAAGTGGCCTTTAATTCTCTTCGAAGATCCTGGTGATGGGCTGTCATGGCCGCAACACTACGGTTGATATCGGCCAATGCCTCGATCGTCGCGTGGACGCAGGTCATAGTTGCGCGATTGAATTCCACCTGTTCACGTACGTGCCAATCCAACATGCGCGAGGCGAGACGTTTGAATCGCTGGATGACACCGTTCTTTAGCCCTGGAGGACGAGGGTTCACGCTGCCGATG
>Ga0105245_10003224_pt1 | contig 14616 bp, 11 predicted proteins | sample KBSM54metaG_FD_81523 | JGI IMG/M metagenome (GOLD analysis project Ga0105245, IMG submission 81523) | Miscanthus rhizosphere microbial communities from Kellogg Biological Station, Michigan, USA - KBS M5-4 metaG | ecosystem: Host-associated > Plants > Roots > Rhizosphere > Soil | place... | reverse complement strand
CTGCCACCGCTTCGTCTGCGGACGAAGCCAGTTTGGAGAGAGTGACTGGTAACTCGTATGCCGCAAGCACCTGCTTGGATTCATGTTCGGTTAGGACTGTACGATTCTTCGCCACCGCACTGGCTATAATTTCCGCGACGCGACGGGGACCATCTTCAGGGAGATCGCCGGCGAACACCGGGGTTTCATAGAGCGCCTGCAGGTAAGAAGTGTATCGCCACATGTAAGAAAAGCTGCGCGCGGCCGCGTCAGGATATTCAAACGTGGGAATCCGGGCTTCATTCAGCACATTCGCGGCAAGTTGCATGCGGCTGCCACCCATCCAGCTTGCGATCAAGGGCTTCTTAATGGTCTCTGCTGCCTTGCGCACCAGACCCGCCGCCTGCTCCGGTTCGGTCATTCCCTGCGGCGCAAGAATGGAAAGCACAGCGTCGCAGCCCGGATCGTCAGCCACAGCCTGTAACGCCTTGGCATACATTTCTGGAAGGCAATCGCCCAGCGTATCCACGGGATTGGCGTGGCTCCAGGCAGCAGGCAATAGTTCATTCAGTTTTTCCTTGGTGCTGTCGGATAGTGTTGCCAATTGTCCGCCGTTCGCCAAAAGCGCGTCCACTGCCAGCACACCGCCGCCGCCTGCATTCGTCACAATCGCCAGCCGGGGACCATGGGGCCTGGGCTGCTTGCTGAGCACTTCTGCCATATCAAAAAGCTCGCCGATGCTGGCTACGCGCAGAATTCCGGCGCGGCGAAATGCGGCCTCAAATACTTCGTCCGATCCCGTCATGGATCCCGTGTGCGAAGCCGCGGCTTTTCTGGCTGCTTCTGTCCGGCCAGGCTTGATCACGATAATCGGCTTGCGCAACGAGACTTCGCGCGCCGCGGAGAGAAAGCTGCGCGCGTCGCGAATGGATTCCATGTAAATCAGAATGCTGGAGGTATAAGCGTCGTCGCCATAGTGGTAAATCAGGTCGCCCCAACTCACGTCCAGCATTGATCCTACTGAGACTACACCGCTGAACCCCACATTCTCGCGGCGGCTCCAGTCCAGCACAGCCGTGCAGAGTGCGCCGCTCTGGCTCAGAAATGCAATGTTGCCTGGCAAGGCATTAGACTGCGCGAATGTAGCATTGAGTCCCGTGCGCGGGTTCATTACGCCCACGCAATTCGGCCCAATCAGCCGCAGATGTCCTGACGCCAGCACCTGGCGAATCTTGTCTTCCAGCGCTCTGCCGTTCGCGCCCAGCTCGGCAAAACCCGCTGAGATCACAATGGCGCTGCGCACCCCCGCGGCCACGCACTCCTGCAATACTTCAGGGACAGTTGCCGCCGGCGTAACCACAATAGCCAGATCAATCTGTTCACCAATGGAAGCGATGTTGGGATAGCAGCGGATTCCCAGCACATTGGGCCGATGCGGATTGATGGGATAAATGGTTGCGCCGGAAGGCTGCTCCATCAAGTTGCGCAAGATCGTTCGCCCCACGCTGGCAGGCTTTTCCGTCGCGCCGATCACGGCTACAGTTCGCGGGTGGAAGATTGGCGCCAGCGGGCTCGGCGGCCACAGCGGGACGGTGGATTGATGGCCGCGCTGTTCTGGGGCTGTTCCCGGCGGTGATGGCATTCTGTCTATTAGATTACTACTCATTGGCGCGGACTAACTTTCTACTGAAAGACCAGCCTACCAGCCGCAAAAAAGTAAGGATGTGAGATATCTCACATCCGTGGCAGAAGGTGATTTAGGCGAGTCGGCGCTATGGTCGCAGCATTTCAATTCTCAAAAATTTTGCGCCCATGAATTTGCCTGCTTCATTAAAGTCAAATCCAAAGATGGCTTGCGCCAGAGGAGCGCAGTTGGCACACGGTTCCTGCAGAGTATACGGAACCACAAACCTCTCTCCGTCTGTGGCCAGCCGTTCAATTTGGGGCGATGAGTCCGGTTTGCGTTGCTCGTCGTTCACAGTCAGTTGCATGTTGGGATGACTCTGACGCAATGCGACGTATTGAGCGTCTTTCTCCAACGCCGATTTGGGCAGCATCGTAACGTCATCCAGATTGACCAGCGCGGGAACTCCGTTCAACAGCACCCATCCGTGATTGACGTTTGCAGTTCCGGGATATGCCACGTAGCCAAGGTCCACCAATCCGTATTCACGCAAACCGGTCAAATATCCCAGTCGCCGCGATTTTTGTGAAGCCATCATCTGCGCGAAAGCCACGGCGTCAGATGACGCGTACTCACCCATCTGTTCGACAAAACATTCTTGGTACCGCTCCGCATCGGTTATTTTGCATGCTTGACCGATTGCGCTCAGGTCTTCGGGACCGGCATTCCATATAGCTTCTTCGCTAATCTGGTCGTCGGTTTCATGATTGGCCTCAACCTGTAAAAATGTGATGAGTGAAGCTACACCGATTACAGCTAACGCTCCCGCTATTCGCCGTTTCAACAGGGTCACGTCGAAACTCCATTCACTTCCTTACGCCGGCAAGGCGCTGGTCCTGAAAACAGAAACACTGCCTGCTTGCAAATGTTGCAGCCCGCGGCAGAGTTCCGCGTCGCCATCTCCCGTCGAAACGGCGCATCTCGTGCTGATGAGATCATCTTACGTCTGAACTTGTCTCGTGGCACAACATTTACATTTCTTAGCTAAAGCATTAACAGGTGCCATTTGTCCATCCAGCAATTTCACACTTGTCCCCATCGACCAAAGGGTCATGTACTCGCTAAGTACGGTTTACAGTTTTTTACAATTTCCATGTTTAAAGGCCGTTGTAATCAGTTAAAAGTTCTTACCGGAAGAAAATTCCAAGGCAGCGCGCTCGCCCCAACCGTGAGGGCCTTCCGGTGCACTGGACCGATTCGCAGCAGGTAAGATAGGAGGGATGGCAGTATTTCCCCGGTGAAAGAACTCGCGTACCAGCAGGACCAGTCGGCCATTGATGTGCTCGCTGCGCGGCAGCCGTCTGCGCATCGCCATTATGAAATTGTGCTGATGATTGTGGCTGCGATTGTATTTTTTGGCTGCATCATTTCTCCGCCCGCCTTGATGGACGATGTGGATGCCGTTCACGGCCAGATGGCGCGCAATATGGTCCAGTCAGGCGATTGGGTGATTGCTCATCTTGATGGCGTTCCTTACATGGAAAAAGCCCCACTCCCCTATTGGCTCATTGCGATTTGTTATTTGCTGATGGGCGTGCATGACTGGGTGGCCCGCATTCCCACGGCTCTGGCTGCGGTGCTTCTGTGTTTTGTTACGGCGCGCTATGGAGCTTGGGCTTTCAGTCGGCGAGTCGGGTTTTATGCCGGACTTGCATTGGCGACCTCTATTGGTCTTTTCCTTTTTACCCGCATTCTGATTCCCGATGTAATGCTGACGCTCGCCATCACGGTTTGCTTCATGGCATTCCAGCGCGCCATGAATGAAGACGGAGACGAGCTTCAGTCCCGCCGATGGCCCGCGGTGATCGGTGTCTCTCTGGGCGTTGGCGTGTTGTTGAAAGGCCTGCTCGCTCTGGTGGTGCCCGTCGGGGGCGTGTTGATTTATCTGGCGATTACGCGTCAGCTTTTTTCTCGCGACACGTGGCAAAAACTGCGCCCTGTCAGCACACTCCTGATCTTCCTGCTTATCGCTGCGCCATGGCATGTTCTGGCCACATTGCGTATGCCGCCTTATTTCAATTTCAGCATGCACAGCGGTCCCGGCGAATATCACGGCTTCTTCTGGTTTTATTTCTTCAATGAGCATTTATTAAGGTTCTTAAACCTGCGCTATCCACGGGACTACAACACCGTACCGCGCCTCGCGTTTTGGCTGCTGAACCTGCTCTGGCTCTTTCCCTGGAGCGCCTATCTGCCCGCTGCCGCCAAGCTCAATTACAAGCCACTGGACCGCGCCGCCCGCACTCGCTTGCTGGCGATCTGCTGGGCAGGATTTCTGATGTTGTTTTTCACCTTCTCCACCACGCAGGAATACTATTCCATGCCGATCTATCCCGCGTTGGCGCTCCTGCTTGGTTGTGCGATGGATAAAGAAGGTAAGTTCATAACTTTTGGTAGCAGAACCATCGCAATGATTTCCACCGTCGCCGCCGCAGTGATTGCGGCAATCTTATTTTCAGTTCGCCATGTTCCCGTTGCGGGTGATATCTCCAGCGCCCTGCAGCAACACCCTGAGTCTTACACGCTTTCGCTCGGACATATGGGCGACCTGACGTTGCAGTCGTTCGCTTATCTGCGGGCGCCGCTTATCCTAGCGGGAATTGCGTTTCTGGTGGGCGCTGCCGGCGGCTGGCTGCGTGGGCGCCGCGCATTCATCGCGCTGGCAGCCATGATGGTTTTGTTTCTGCACGCTAGCAGGATGGCGCTGGTTGCGTTCGATCCTTATTTATCTTCCCGCCCAATAGCAGAAGCGCTGCTGCGTGCACCTTCAGGGCAATTGATTGTGGATGGCGCTTATTATCCTTTTTCTTCGGTTATGTTTTATTCGAATAAGAGTGCTTTGCTGCTGAACGGGAGGGTGAATAACCTTGAATATGGCTCTTATGCGCCAAATTCGCCACCGGTTTTTATCAACGATGCTGCCTTTATAAGGCTCTGGTCAGGTACAATTCGCTATTATCTGGTAACAGATAGCAGCGGGTTTGCTCGTCTGAGCGCCCTGGCCGGTCCCGCGCGATTCCACCAGATTGCTGAAAGTGGCGGCAAATTTCTTTTCACCAACGGCCTTTCCGGCGAAACTGCGGATGGCTCCAAAATGGAGAACAAACCCGCGTTATGGTAATTCTGACCACGGCCCTGGCACTCTTACTTACCGGCTCGCTCGTTTACTGCGTCCTGATTGTTGTTGCTACGCGGCGATTTTTGTCCGCAACTCTACCCCATCCCGGCCCCCGTCCTCCCATCAGTGTTCTTAAGCCACTCTGCGGCCATGACGACGGCCTGGAAGAAAACCTGCGCAGCTTTATGACGCAAGATTATCTCGAATACGAAGTTCTGTTTGGCGTCCATCGCAGGGACGACCCAGCCGTGGCCGTGGCGGAAAAGATTATCAGCGAGTTTAGCGGACGAATCAGTGCGCGCCTTGTCATTACGGGTGAGTCTCCCATTCCCAATGCCAAGGCCTTCAGCCTGAACCGCATGGTGCGCGAAGCGAAGTACGACGTGCTGGTAATGAGTGACAGTGACGTGCGCGTGACGCCCAGTTTACTCTCTCATCTGGCCCAGGAGTTTCAGGACGATCACATCGGATTAATCAGCTGCCCTTATCGTGCCGTTCCGGGCAAGAGCTTGTGGTCGCGACTGGAAGCCATTGGAATGAATACCGAACTCCTTGGTGGCGTGATGGTCGCGCGCATGATTGAAGGAATGCGTTTCGCGCTGGGTTGCACCGTAGCTGTCCGCCGCAACGTGCTTGAGGACATGGGCGGATTCAGTTATTTACAGGAATTTCTGGCGGAAGATTTTGTCATCGGCCAGCGCACCGCGGAACTCGGGCATGGCGTTCTGTTCTCGTCCTACGTGATTGAACACCGCATTGGCAGCCAGAACATGATGCCCAACCTGGGACACCGTATGCGCTGGGCGCGCAGCACGCGCCGCTCGCGTCCGCTGGGTTACTGGGGGCAGATATTCACCTATCCGCTGCCGCTGGCGCTTCTGCTCTGCGCAGCCTACCCTGCCGCCTGGCCGGTGTTGTTCCTCACAATGATTTTGCGCGTAGCCGCGGCGCTGGCCACAGCCCGCCACATTGTTCACGATCCCGTAACACAAAAACAATGGTGGTTGCTGCCGGTTCAGGATGTCATGGGTTTCTTCATCTGGATCAGCGGCTTTGTGGGCGACAAGATCGTTTGGCGGGACCGGAAATGCACCGTCATGCGCGATGGCCGTTTGCACGTGAATCCCTAGCCCACTCTTCAGCAAAATAAAACCCCTGCGCCTTGGCACAGGGGCTAATGAGCTTTATTGCGACTGCTTCCTTACTTGCTGGTGGTCGAGCAAGTGCTCGAAATCATTTTTACCTTCTTTACGTTGAAGGTTGGCTGAGATCCGGAAGAAGAGGAGCCTGCTCCGGTCACGCTGGAACCGCTGCTGGTTGCGGATGAGCTGCCCGTGCTTCCGCTGCTACTGGAACTGGGAGAGCTGCCCATGCTGGCTGAACCGCTATTGTCAGTTCCCATAAGGCGAACCTGGTGACCAACGTGGTCGCTCAGTTTTGAGGTATCGCCGGCGAGTTGCCATGTTTTACCGGACTGGTCCGTCAACGTCCAATTGCCGGCCGAACCATTCAGACAGCCTTCAATGGAATTGCCACTATCGGATGAGGTCTGCGTGGTTTGGGTCGTGGTGGTTTGGGTAGTCGTTGAGCTGGTGTCGGGAGTCGTCGACTGGCCGGGTGAAGTCGACGATGGAGATGTCGACGACGGCGAGGTTGACGATGGAGAAGTGGACTGTTGCGAGCTTGTGTCCGGTGTTGTTGATGGCGAAGAACTGCTTGGCGAGGTTTGCGCCACAGCCCAAACCGCCGACAACAACAGAATTGCTGTAATCAAGGATGTCTTTCTCATGTACGTTTCCTCCTGGTTTTTAGGCCTTCGTGACTCAGGCCTCGAGAAGAGTGGAAGCGGCGCTAAAGACTTAGATCACCTGTTTAATCGCCGGTTTGCCTCAGTCGGCAGTGCGGAGATAAAGAAACGAGAGCTGCGGACCCAAGAAGGGAGTCGGTGTGTCTCTGTGCAGAAAGGACAACCTAGTTCCTTAGAACTAGGTGTTTGCCGCTATTGGTCTAAGCAACATCGCAGACTTGCAGCGCTTGTGGAACATAGTTACAGCAGGGATCTTCAGCAAACATATTTCCCGTTACCCCGTAAGCGCGGGCGCGCGATCCGCCGCAGATTTCCTTGAATTCGCAAACGCCGCATTTGCCCTGCAGTTTAGAGGCATCGCGCAGCGCCGTTAGCAGCGGTGAATTGCGATAGATTTCCGTCAGGCTGTCCACACGCACATTGCCGGCGGAAACCGGCAAGAAGCCACTCGGGCAAACCTCGCCAGTATGTGAGACAAATACAAATCCCTTGCCGTCATTGATCGGGAGAAGTCCCGGAATAGTTTTCTCCCATCCATCGTCCCCGGCGGTGAACGGGCTTTGCCCCCTGCTCTTGAGCCGTTGTTGGATGATGTAGCGGCGGTAATGTTGCGCTTCAGTGGTCTTCACCTTAAAAGGCAGCTCCTTGGAAAAACGATACAGCGTTGCAAAAGCCTGCTCCACTTCATCGGCGGAAAGCATGTCCGCCATCTGCGCGCGACCTGTGGGTACCAGGAAGAAAGCGCTCCAAAGCACCAACTTGAATTGCTTCAGCAGGTTCGCCATGTTTTCCAGGTCATGTATGTTCCGTTTGGAAATACTGGTGTTGACCTGAATGGGGAGACCGAATTCATTGGCCCAGTGAATTGCTTCCAGCGTTCGCGCAAATGAGCCGGGCACGCCGCGGAAAGCGTCATGCAGTTCCGGAGTCGCGCCATCAAGGCTCACGGCCATTCTGGAGAGGTGAGCACGCTTCAAGTCGGCAATTGCTTCGCGCGTGAGCAGAGGCGTGGCGCTGGGCGTCATGGCCGGCTTCAGCCCATGAGCAACGGCGCGGCGGACAAGATAAAAGATGTCAGAGCGTTTCAAAGGATCGCCACCGGTAAGGATAAAGATCGGTGGCTTCAGGTCGGCGACATCACGGATCAACTTCTCCGCTTCCATGGTCGTCAATTCCAGCGGATGACGCTTTGATTGCGCACAGGCGCGGCAGTGACAGCAGGAAAGATCACAGGCCTGCGTGGTTTCCCAGATCACGATCAAAGGGCACCGGTTCAGATCAAAACTTGTATTCATTTTCCACCCATCCTTAGAAAAGCTCTGACGCAAATTTATGGAACCATCCTAAGGTGTTGCAGGCGCGGCAGATGTGATGGGGGTCACACGTCCGGTATAAATGCGCGGTTTCTTCCAGTATTGTGACATTTATCACAGTCGCAAATTTGCCGGCTTTATATACTCATTTTGCAATCATTCGATAGACATGTGGCACCCGCGCAGCTGTTCTGGCGCAGAAGGATTCAAAGCGGAATGAGAACATTTCGTGATTGGCTTTCACCTGTTGTTTTCTTCTCCAACAACCCAATCAGTCTTGCAGGTGTTGTTGTGGTCACCGCGTCGGCGGTTACCTGGCTGGTTTTTCTGCCCATTACGTTGCGCAGCGGCAGCGTGCACCCTTACGTGGGTATCGTTGTCTACCTGCTTTTGCCGGGAATTTTTATCGCCGGTCTTCTGCTAATCCCGCTTGGCATTTATCTGCGCAGGCGCGGAATGCGCAAGCGCGGCGAAGTCCCCGCGCACTTCGAGCCCATTGATCCGCGAAACCCGGAGCTTCGCAAGCTGGCGGGCTTCATCGCCGTAACCACCTTTCTAAATATCGTGATCGCCAGCCAGCTTTCCTATAGCAGCGTTCGCTATATGGAGACGCCTAATTTTTGCGGCGCCACTTGCCACGTAATGAAGCCGGAATTCGCTGCCTATGAAGTATCGGCGCATTCCAAAGTGGAATGCGTTAGCTGCCACGTTGGCCCCGGAGCGAGTGGATTTATGCGTGCCAAGGTGAATGGCGTAAGGCAGGTGGTCCACGTAGCAATGAACAGTTATCCCCGGCCCATTCCGGAGCCTCTTGAAAGGCTTCGTCCGGCCACGGAGACTTGTGAATCCTGCCATGCTCGCCGTCGCTTTTTCGGTGATCGTATGCGCGATTTGGCCAGCTACGGCAGCGACGAGCAGAACACGCTCACGCACACCGTCTTAATGATGCATCTGGGGACAGGCGGCCCGCATAGTTCAGGCGTGCACGGCGCCCACTTGGGTGAAGGCGTCACCCTGCGCTATTACGCTTCCGATGATGTCCACCAGAATATTCCTTATGTTGAGTACACGTCTGGCGGGAAAATGACCGTCTTCGCTGCGCCCGGAGCCAAGCCTGATCCAACAAAGCTGCGTGCCATGCAGTGCATCGATTGCCACAATCGGCCGGCGCACACCTTCCAGCTTCCAGAGCGCGCCATTGACCGCGCCATGTCCTTTGGCGATATTTCCCCAACGCTGCCTTTCGCCAAGAAACAAGGTTTGGAAATTGTGAAACAAACGTATGCCACCGGCCAGGATGCCGCCGCCAAGATCCCCGCGGCCTTTGAAGACTATTACCGCATGACCTATCCTGAGATTTACGCGCAGCGCCGGGCGGAAGTGGCCAGCAGCGCTCAGGCATTACTCGGTGTTTATCAGCACAATGTCTTCCCTGAAATGAAGATAGGATGGGGCACATATCCCAACAATTTAGGGCATACGGACTTTAACGGATGCTTCCGCTGCCATGATGAACAGCATGCAAGTGCAGACGGCAAAACGATCACTCAGGATTGCAGCGCCTGCCACAACGTGGTTGCGTCCGACGAGAAAAATCCCAAGGCCCTGGTTGATTTAGGATTGTCGCCAGGCGGCGAAAAGTAACTATTTCTTGCCGACGGGATTGGCCATTCCGCCCTGGTTTTCTGCGGAAACGGTAGAGTTGTCTTTTTCCAGTAGCTGGTAAGCCTCAGAAATAGTCATGCTGTCGCTGATGCGATGAAATTCCGTGAGTCGCTGCAGTTGCTTTACGTTGATGTTCTTGAAAATTACGGCGTGGCCGGCCATTTTGACATCGAGAGCAACGATTTCCCAGTGATCGTCTCCAACGCGGCTTTGCCTCACTGAAAATGTCCCCCCTTTGTTCAGCCGCCCGAGCAGGCCCCAGCCAAAGGTCACATCTTCAAACAGAGAACCATCCAGCCGCGACATACGAAGCGAAGCACGGTAAATCCAGATCATTCCACTCAACGAGCGGAACACCTGCAATTCCCGTGTAGGGGCGTTGTAATGTGGATTAGGGAAGAATGAGAGCCTCACCTGGCCATTCTCCTCGCCCTCATACTTGAAGACAAAAGCGTCAGGAATTGCTTTAAACATCTGCACTCCCTTGTCTTCATCTTCTTTGGCGCGTTTATCGCGTTTTGCCCGTTCGCTGGGATCTTCCACCAGTTTTTTCATTCGGGCTTCGTCCGCCGCTCTTTGCTCGGCCGTTAATGGCTGTCCGTTGATCAGGAGGGTGCGCGCGAGCTGTCCTTCCTTGGTCTCAATAACATCACGGTCCTGCGAGCCTTTTTCGTCTTCACGATGGATGTGATAGCGCCAGTGCGTGTGGTCGGCAGCATCCGTTTCTATTTGGTGCTTAATGGCATCTTTGACGAGCTGATTTGGATCTTTTGGCAGCGCAGGCAGCGTGTCCGGCGCGTTCTGTCCTTGCAGTGCGATGCAGAGACATACAAAAAACAGGAGCATTGCAACGCGCCGCAGGGAATTGAAGTAACTCATAGTATTCAAAAACGGGTACTTATTTTTATTAGAGCCGGAAAAACAGCAGCTAGTTGCATTTTACCTGCTATGGAGACGGCTGGCGATTACGGCGTAAAGTAAAAAGAGGCAGCTTTGCAGCCGCCCCTTTATTGATCGACCCTCTCGGAAAGGCAGTCCCATTGGCTCAATAGCCGCGACTTTCGTTCAGAACCGCTGTTCCCCTGGTTTCGGTTCCGCCCGTGCGCCGCGACATTCCGTCCGGTCGACACATAACCTAAAAGCAAACAGACAGCCAAACTGGCCAGAGTTTCAGCGGTTTCTTAAGGATACGTAAGCTATTGAAAAACATGAGCTTGCATGTCGCACCCGGGGAGGTAGTGAAATAGTTACTGTTTACTTTATCGTAAACACGTAAAGTTGGGCAGCAATATGCCGTGATTGAGCACCGGATTGCCTTTCCGGCGCACACCTACGGTAACTATTTGATTTTGAAATACAGCAGTAAACTAGCCGTCAAACTCCTGATTGAAATCTGCGACAGGCGTTCCAAACAAAAGAATTTGGTCCCTCTCTGAAGAGAGCGATAACGAAAGAAAAGGTGCCGATATGTGGAAACCGCGTCCTGAAGATAGCAAGCCCATGAACATGAATCCGACCCAGCCTGCGCAGCCTGTACCCCCGCCAGTTGCTGCGGCCGCACCAAGTATTCCCACCCAACAAAAAGAAACGCCGAAGGCCAGCGATCCGCACCGCGCGGACGTAGGCCACATCGGCAAGTCAGTGCAAATCAAAGGCGAGCTTACTGGAAGTGAGGACCTTTATCTGGACGGCTCAATTGAGGGCACAGTCGACCTGCGCGACCATAGCCTGATCATTGGCCCGAACGGAAAAATCAAAGCAAGCATCAGCGCGCGCGACCTCGTCGTTCATGGCCGGGTTGAAGGAAACATCACCGCCACCGGACGCGTTGAACTGCGCAAGTCTTGCACGCTGATTGGTGATGTGAGCACGCAACGCATCGTAATTGAAGACGGAGCGTTCTTTAAGGGCGCCATTGACATCAAGGAGAAAAGCCAGCAGCCGGCGGAAACACGCAAGCCTCTGGCGGTCGCGGCCAGCGTGGGAATGGGCCCCGGCGGCAGTACGTCCTCCAGTTCGAGCGCTTCAAGCTACAGCGCCAGCTCGGATTCTCAGGGTTCCTTTTTAGACGGCAAATAAGGTAGAGTTAGAGGAGCGTGAGCTCCTCCGATAACAATTTAATGCGATGGTTCCGTGGAGCAGGCAGCTCTCAGCCCAAGCCTCAAGAGGGCAGCAAATCTGCGCCACGGACCAGGCGCACCTGCATCGGCCTGGGCGAATTTATGCGCAGCCTGATCAGCAGCGGAGAAAATAAAACCTGCGTTCTGGATCTGGGACCCACCTCACCTACAAATATTGCCTTGCTCACGGAGATGGGCGTCCGCGTCTTTAATGAGGACATTTTGCGGGAATCGCAGGATGAAAGCTACTGCGTCAAGCAAGAAGACGGCACGCTTGAGTTTGACCCAACGAAATTCTTTGCGGAAAACCTTAATTACTCTGCTGACCAGTTTGACGCCATCCTGTTCTGGGACGTGGCTGATTACATTCCTGAAAGCCTGGTAAAGCCCCTGGTTGAGCGTTTACAAGCCATGCTAAAGCCCAAGGGCCATCTGCTGGCTTTTTTTCATACCAAGGATGCAGGCGTGGAATCGCTGTACTCACGTCACCATATCGTCCAGAAAGATACCCTCGAGCTGGAGCCGCTTCAGGGATTTAAGTTGCAACGGATCTTCAATAATCGCCACATCGAGAATCTGTTTAAAGACTTCGCCTCCCGCAAGTTCTTCCTTGGGCGGGACAATATCCGCGAAGTCTTAATGGTCCGCTAAAGATTCCGAATCGAATCCATCTTGTAAAATTTACCTGACGCTACTCAACGCATTCAGACTTGGCATACTCAAAAGTGGTATCTGAGTACCTATAAACTATATCCAGCTTGGAATCGCCTTAATCCTATATGCTGTGGAATTTCCTCAGCCGCCCCAGCAATTCAGTGTTGAGCGTTCAAAATCAACAACTTAAATTACCTTGCAAAACTTCATGGACATGCGCGTTCTTTGGGCATCTCGATTGCAGTAGTAACTGTGTTGAGTTGAACGACCGTAATCAAAAAGGGACCCTGCAGCGGGCCGAAAAAAGAGGTAGGTTAAATGTCTAGCAGCGTAAGCATTATCAGTAATCTTGGAATTCTTGCCACAAGAGAAAATCGTACCGCTAATTATGATGCGATTTATGGCGAGCACTGCCACAGAATTTACTCCCTGGCTTTTTGGATGACGGACAATGAGTTGACCGCTGAACAGCTCTCCTCCAACACGTTCCTTCGCGCCTTTGCGTTAACGGCGGAGCCCAAGACCGAACAGATTGACCAGGCTTTCCTGGCTGAAGTTCGCGAACTCACCGCCATCGGTACTTTGACGCTGAATAGCAGCGTCTCCGCTGAAACCAAAAACATTTGTGGCAACGTAAAGCGTGTCCACCTGGAGCGCGCGGTAGTGGAACTGCCGGCCACCGAAAAAATGATTTTCCTCCTTCATGATGTTGAAGGCTACACCCATGAAAAAATTGCTCATCTGCTCGGCCTGGATGTAAAAGAGTCTCAGTTTGGACTGCATCAGGCCCGTTTGCAGATGCGGGAACTGATTTCGCGCATGTCGTAAAAGCCGTCGATTGTATCTCCTCTCTCTCCTTACTCTCCAACCCTTCGCTTAAAGCGAAGGGTTTTTTTGTCCAGTAAAAATGCAAGTCTCTGCGTTCTATTAACTTTGGGATATTTAGTTATGTTAATTTGCGCGAAAGCTGAAACTTTTTCCGCGATCCTACGTCTATCTTAGTAACAACATACGCAGTACCCCCACGTGGGCGTCGCCCCTATACCGGCGCCCACTTTCTTTTTGCTCCGCCAACTTCAATCTTGAGTTTTCCTTAACCATTATTGGAATCCTTTGGCCTTCTTCACTTGCCATTCAGAGCCTCTCTTCAATCGACCAATAAAATTGAGCCGCAACACTGGATATGACCGGCGCCATTTCACAAGGGGCAACAGAAAGACGCAATTGCGGTTCTAATGAACCGGGTAGATGAAGCATGGTGACTTCCGTGAGCGAGAGAAATGAATTACAGTTTCAGCCACAGCACATAACAATGGAGGGTGGAGCAATGGATTGGAAGAAAACGCTGATGATTGGGTCTTTTGCGGCCGGGGCAATTCTTTTCCTGACTGGGCGGCGGCCAGCGGGCTTGGCGGTTGCCGGAATTGGCGTAGCAACTTTTGCCGCCGAGCACCCTGAGAAGTTCGAAGAATTGTGGCACCGCATGCCTGAGTACATTGAAAAAGGCAGCAAGTTTGTCGATATGGCATCCACTTTTCTGGAACGTATGGGCCAGGAGAGGGGCGGATATCGCAACATGCCGGCTGCTGGAGGCAATCGCTACTAACAAGCTCAGCAGGTCGCAGCGTATGGAAAAGACCGGGTTTTGCCCGGTCTTTTAGTTTTTGCGAGTGGTGGCCGGCCTGATGCTGGCAGCGTCTTTCCTGGTCTCAAGCGAAATGCGTTGCCGCTCCGCTTCATCGATGCGAAGTGCGAATTTTACGAAAGCGCCATACTTCTCTGGCGCGATTACCTGCACTGGAATGCGGAAGTCGCGATGGATATCCACTTGGTGTGGCATCCGCACAAAGCGCAATGCGTAGTCACCAAACTCAGTTCTCTCGGTAAAGTCCGCCGGCAGGGAATGTACTTCCATCCCGTCCCGCAGGTGCAGGTGGAATATTGTGCTTTCAAAAAATAACGAATCAATCAAGAGCGGAAACTTACGACTCGGAGCCTTCGCATACAGAGTGGCTAGGCCAAGTGCCGGGGCAAGCTGATCGATTTCTGCTGCGCCGCTTTGCCAGTTAATAAATTGCGGAACAGTACAGCGGATTGACAGTTTAAGCGGCTGCTCAGGATCGTTTTCATGTGTAGCAGTTCCGGTAACAGAAGCCGCTCCCGGGAAGATTCGCATCGCCAGCTGTTCGAAGAATCCCTGCTTTTCCCGTTCCCCGGCGCTGCGGAAGATGTTGCGAACCTCTTGCGCTCTCATGGAACCCAATTGCACATTGATG
>Ga0105245_10003223_pt1 | contig 14617 bp, 8 predicted proteins | sample KBSM54metaG_FD_81523 | JGI IMG/M metagenome (GOLD analysis project Ga0105245, IMG submission 81523) | Miscanthus rhizosphere microbial communities from Kellogg Biological Station, Michigan, USA - KBS M5-4 metaG | ecosystem: Host-associated > Plants > Roots > Rhizosphere > Soil | place: Michigan... | reverse complement strand
GGACGCAGCCGTGTACGCCTGACCGGGTTGAATGACTCCGCTGGCATCCGCCAGCCTGACTTGCGAGCCGCTTACTGTGGCATAGCCCGGGACTTGGTAGACGGGACTGTTCAGAATGTTATAGCACTCCGCCCGAAATTCGAGATTCATAGCCTCCCGGATTGTGAACTTCTTGGATAGGGTCAAGTCCAACTGGCTGATCCCGGGACCGCGCAGCGCATTCCGCCCCAGATTCCCGTACGTGCCAGGAGCCGGCATCGAGAAGGCCGCCGGGTTGACGTAAAGCCAGCCATTGTTGTGGATATAAGGATCGACTCCTGGAACCAGGCTGGGCCGGGCTACGTTACGGCTCTGGCCGCCTCCGGGAACGTTTACTACCGCATTAGTTTGCACTACGCCGTTAGTTACCACCGGCGCGGTAGTAATAGCCCCGGTGGTCTTGTTTTGGTATACGATGGCCGCCCTTGCGATTTCAATATCAATCGGCAATCCGGTACGGGCGTTGAAGAGCGTGCCGATCTGCCATCCTCCCAATACGCCCTTCGCGAGCGCATTGGCATTCGATCCATATTTCTTCCCCGCCCCGTATGGAAGTTGGTACAGCAAGCTGAGATTGAAGCTCTGCCGGACGTCGGAAATGTTGTCGCCGTGCTCCGAAGTAAAGATGTAGTTGTTAGAGGAACTGCGGGCATCCTTGGAGCCGTCGCTGTCGCCGATACTGTGGGACCACACATATTGTGAACCCAACGTGAGCCCGCTGGAGAAACGCCGGTTGAGCAGAACCTGCAAGCCGTTGTAATTGTCGTTACCGCCGCTGGTCTTGGTGTCGATCTCCGCGAATCGATTCGTAACCGTGGTTCCATTGACGACACTGAATTCGCGGACCGCGGTCCCGGCACCAGTAGTCGGATTCTGGATGACGCCTGTGATCCGGTTGGTGATGCCCCGCAGGAACAGGTTCCGTCCCTGGCTGCCGACATAGGCGACCGTCAAGACAGCGCTCCCCGGCAGTTGCTGCTGGACGGAAGCGGAAAACTGGAGAATTCTTTCGGGAATCCGGTAATCCGGCAGATACGCGCGGGGTTGAAATTGCAGGTTCGGATCGTTGACACCAGCTGAAAGAATGGACTTGGTATCCCCTGGGAAGGTCAACAGCGCCCCGCTGGTGATGGTTCGATTAATACGATCGTTCTGGGCAGGCTGCGTTTGGCCTTCCGCCAGGCCGGGCCCGTAGAAATACCCACCGCCGATGCGGAAAACTGTCTTGTTGTTGAATCGCTCCGGCGACCAACTGAGCCCGAGGCGCGGTGCGAAGTTGGTCTTCTTCATGGTGTACCAGTCCCCGGTGTAGTTGGGAATCAAAGTTCCGGTCGGCACATCGAACCAGAGCACTTTATCGTTCTGCTCTTTAAGCGGGCTGTAGTATTCGTAGCGCAGCCCGTAGCTGAGGGTAAAGTTGGGCCGCAATTTCCATTCGTCCTGAAAGTAGCCAATATAGAAAGTCTGCCGCATGTCGAAAAACCCGCCCTTACCAGTGAACGGGCTTACGTCATTGGTGTTGCCGTTGATCGCGATCTGCGACGGCACCGCATTCAAGAAGGATTGCGTATTAGCGAAGGTGTAGGTGGTGCCGCCCAGAATCGCATTCTTGATGCGTTGAGGCCGGACTTCAATCCCGACTTTCATGTTGTGGTTTCCGTGAACCATGGTCACGTTATCGATAAACGACAACGAGTAATTGGTATACGGCGCCGCACTGCCATTGAAGGCGGTTGAGATGCGCAGGAGGCCGGTCGGTAGGGCATATCCGGAGGTTCCATCCAGGGACTGTACGCCGTTCAGTGCGATGCTGATTCCGCTGAGATCGAATCCCGGAACCACCGGCGCAAGCCCCAGGACGCGGGTCTTCGATCCGTTAAAACCGAACTTGGCTTCGTTGACGATGGTTGCCGATTGAATCCGTGTGTAGGAAAGCACCGAGTTCTGGGGCACGATGCTCTCGTACGTGCCGCTTCCCACCGAGTTCAGCGGCAGCATCGCATAACCCTGATCGCGGTTATAGCGCGCGTAGAATTTATCTTTGTCGGTGGCCTGGTAATCCAGGCGGAAGTTCCCCGAATACTCATCGATGACGCCACGTTCCCGAACGTTATCGCGATCGAAGAAGGGGCTTGAAGTCGAGCTCACGCCAGTCGGGAACGCCGCCAGCAAGGGCCGGATGTTCGCATTGATACAAGTCACCGCGGTTGCCGAGGGAACCTGTCCCGGGGCGCAGTTGGGAGCGGCGCGAACCGCCGCGCTGATGGTATTTTCGACAAACGGCACCGCGGTCCTTTGCTTCATGGTTTCTATGCCCGCGAAGAAAAAGAGTTTGTCTTTCACGATGGGCCCGCCGATCGACCCGCCAAATTGATTCAGGCGGAGCATTGAAGGATTCGCTCCGTCAAATTCATTGCGGGCGTCCAGCGCGTCGTTACGGAAATATTCAAACAGGCTGCCGTGGAAAGCGTTGCCTCCGCTCTTGGTGATGATGCTGATCTGCCCGCCGCTTCCGGTGCCAAATTCGGCCGGATAGTTACTGGCGTCCACGCGAAACTCCTGCACGTTTTCCATGCTGGCTTGCAGGCGGAATACGCCGTTGATCTCGCCGCCGATGTTGCTGGGGTTGTTGCTGATTATGCCGCCGGCTTCAATGCCGTCGTAGCGCAGGGCGTTCTCCTCGAAGGAGCGGCCGTTGAAACGAATGTCATCGAAGGTTCCGGATCCGAAATTCACGGCGCCCGGCGTCATCATGTAAAGCTGCGAGATCTGCCGGCCGTTGATGGGAAGTTCTGCAACTTCGCGCGAGCTGACGTTGCCACTCATGGCCGCCGAGCTCGTTTCGAGAACTGCCAGGTCGCCGCCCGAAACCTGCACTTCGGTGGTCACCGATGCCACTTGCATCGCTATGTTCAGCGTTCGTTCCTGTCCTACCTGCAGGATGATCCCGGTGTGCTCGGCCGGCGCCATACCTGTTGCCTCAGCCGTTATGGCGTAACTGGACGGCCCAAGCTGGGTCACGATGTACGCGCCTTGTTCGTTCGCCTTGACTTTGCGGACTTGGCCGGTTTTCTCGTTTTTCACCGTGACCGTGGCGCTCTGCAATGCGGCGTTGGTCGCATCGGTGATCGTTCCCGCAATGCGTCCGGTGTCACTCTGGGCGTAAAGCCCAGGCAGCAGCAAACTAACAAGGAATACAGCTCTTCCACATTGAATTTTCATAGTTCCCCGTTTACAGTTCTCACCCTAAATCCAGAAATTATCACCCTATGGTTAACAACCTTAACAATCCGACCATTACGGGTCGATGAATATCGCGTCAATGTTCCGCAAAAAATTCCGACCGGCCGGCCGAAACTTGCTAGGCTGTTAGTGCCGGACCAGTTCATGAGCAGCTCTTTGTTTCGACGGCTCATCGCCGCCGCTTTGGCGCTGGTTGTACTGACTCTGCTGGCCATAAACTACGTCCTTACCAGCGCTCCCGTAGACCCCGGCGTGCGCACTCTCGTACTTACGATCTGCCTAGGTGCGGCTGTCCTGGCGCTGTTCGTGGGCCTGCTGGTCTCGCGTGCTCTCACCTCCCGCGTGAGGCGCCTGAAGCGTGCCGCCGAAGGTCTGCTGGGAGCGGAAGCCCAACCCGCCGGGCTGTCGGATCCCAACGACGATCTGGGATCGCTCGAACGGTCGCTTACCGGCGTGGGCCATGAGTTGCGTGGTCTGGTGAGCAATCTGCGCTTTGAATCCGCCCGCCGCGAGGCGATTCTATCTGGCATGGCTGAAGGAGTGTTAGCTGTCGATCCCGATTTGAAAGTTACTTTCTGCAATCAGGCTTTGCTGGCTGCCATTGGATTTCGCGGCAGCCGCTACGAAGGCTTCGGCCTGCTCCAGTTGGTTCGCGACCCGGAGCTTTATGAAATGATCCGGTCCGTGCGCACGACTGGCGCGCCTCGTACCCTCCGCTTCCATCTTTCCGCCGACACGCCCCGCACTTTCGAGGTGCAAGCCACGCCAGTCGCGATGCCCTCCGGCCGCGGCGTGATCGCCATCTTCCACGACATCACCGATCTGGAACGTCTGGAGCAGGTGCGCAAGGACTTCGTCGCCAACGTTTCGCATGAGCTGCGGACGCCCCTCGCCGGCATCATCGGTTATGCCGACACGCTGCTCGACGGCGCGCTCGACGACACCGCCAACCGTCAGAAGTTTGTCGAGATCATTCGCTCCAACGCCGTGCGCCTGGGCAGCATCGCGGCAGATCTGCTGGTGCTCTCCGAGCTCGAATCCGGCGCCGACCAGGAAACCGACGTCGTCTCGGTGCGTGCGGCGATCGAATCCGGACTGCTCACCGTAGACTCCGAGGCGCGTGAGCGACACGTCCATTTGATCCGCGAAGAGATGCAGGATTTATGGGTCGCGGGCAGCCGCCTGCGCCTGGAGCAGGCCTTCCTGAATCTGCTGGCCAACGCCATCAAGTTCAATCGTCCCGAAGGCGAAGTGCGTGTTCGCATCACCCAAATTGACGACGGCCGCGTGGCCGTAATGATTTCGGACACCGGAGTGGGCATTCCCTCGCGGGATTTGCCGCGCATCTTCGAGCGCTTTTACCGCGTCGACAAAGCCCGCTCGCGCCAGGTTGGCGGGACCGGCCTGGGCCTTTCGATCGTGAAGCACGTCATTGAGAGAATGAACGGGACGGTTTCCGTCGACAGCCAGGTCGGCAAGGGGACCACGTTCCAGGTGCTCCTTCCCGCCGCCGCGAGAGTAGGGCGGGTCGCCTGACCCGCAGCCTGCCGCTCGTAACACAATCGTAACGAAATGTTCATGACAACATAACTGGCGGCTTGCTAGAGTGATAGCTTGTGACGCCTTCCTCCCAGTCCTTTCACATCGAGGCAATCGACGGTGCTTCGGGCGCGAAAATCTTCAAGCTCTCCGGCCCCCTGACTATTCAGACCCTTTTCGATTTCCAGCAGATGATACGCGAGGAAACTGCCAAGCCGATCATCGTGGACATCTCACAGGTTCCGTACATGGATTCAGCCGGGCTGGGTTGCGTGGTGAGTGCCTTTACTTCGTGCCAAAGAAATCACCGCGCATTCGGGATCACTGGCCTAACCGACCGCATAAAGACGCTTTTCGCGGTGACCCACGTCGACGGCTTGCTCCCCTGCTTCGATTCACTTGAAGCGGCGGAAGCGGCGGTGAAGTAATCCCCCCTGTAACGCTTTTGTAATGATCTGTTCATTACAAGATAACCATCCGCTTATAACCTTGTCCCTAAGCGAATTTTGATGACTGTGTGCGATCCGTTGGGGATGGGCGCGCTCAGATTGATGGGCATTTCCATACCAATGAGGAGCAGATAAATGATACGAATCAATGAGCGAACGGGTCGGGTGCTGCTGGCCGGCCTTTTGTGCTCAATTATGCCGCTTTCGGCTGCCGACGGAACGGTAGCGTCGCCTGCATCGGAAATTGAGCAGCTCAAACAGATGCTCGCCGATCAGCAACGGCAGATCAATGAACTCCGGCGAGCCCTAGCGCAGCAGCAAGTATTGACCCAGCAGCAGAAGAAGGAGAACGATGGCAGCGTCTCCGCGTCGGCGGGTTCCTCCGTCATACCGCAAGCCGATCCCACGCCGGTCAGCACCTACCGCAACCTGGGTCAAGTGGCCAGCACCACCGCGATGCTCCCGCATGCGCCGGCCGCGTTCGCGATTCCAACGGCGGCATTGCCACAAGCGGCTCCGGCAGCGAGCGGACCGCCAAAAAATCCCTGCGAGGCCGATCCTGACAAAGCCATCCCCACATTCCTTCGGCTCGGCAATATCTGTATCGTGCCCATTGGTTTCATGGATCTTACGCCCGTTTGGCGCGACAAAAACGCGGGATCGAGCATGGGCTCAAACTTCGGCAGCGTCCCGTACAACAATACGGCCAACGGTAACCTCAACGAATTCCGTTTCAGCTCCCAAAACGCGCGTATCGGTTTCCGGATCGACGGTGACTGGAAGGGCACCCACTTCATCGGTTACAACGAGTTCGACTTTAACGGTACCAGTGGGTCCACTGCCCTCGCGGTTTCAAACGGTGCGATCGTTCCGCGCCTGCGTTTGTATTGGGCGGATGTGCGCAAGGGTAAGGTCGAGTACCTCGTCGGTCAAAGCTGGAGTTTGCTGACCCCCAACCGCAACGGCCTTTCCGCATTGCCCGGCGATCTGTTCTACACGCAGGTCGTAGATATTAACTACATGGCGGGCCTTACCTGGACGCGCCAGCCCGGGATGCGCGTTCTGATTCACCCCAGCAAGCAGGTGACTTTCGGCTTCTCCGCCGAACAACCCGACCAATACATCGGCGGTTCAGCGGGTGGCTCCGGCATCGTGCTGCCTACCGCTCTTGGGGGGCTCGCCGGAGCGCAACTCGATAACGCCCAGAATATCGCCAACGGTTTTAATTATCTGAGCCAACCCACCGTTACGCCGGACTTCATCGCCAAGGTCGCCTTTGATCTTCCGCGGGTCCACTTCGAAGTAGGCGGCATCGAGAGCAACTTTAAGACGGCCAGTACTTCCACGCTTACGGGTACGTTTTATGACACGCACCATACCACCACGGGCGCCGGACTTCTGGTCGGCCTGAATGTCGCCGTCCTGAAGAACGTCCGCCTTATCTCTACCAACTTCTTTAGCAATGGCGAGGGCCGCTATCTGTTTGGCCAGGCGCCGGACCTCATCGTTCGGGCTAACGGCGATCTCAGCCCCGTTAAGGCCGATGGCACCATCGACGGATTTGAAGCGACGGTTAAGAACACGCTGTTTTACGCCTACTACGGCGGAATCTACATTGGCCGCAACGTTGCCATCGATACTAACGGCAGCAAAATCGGGTATGGCTACGCCGGATCCGCCAATAGCCAGAATCGCTCGATAAACGAATTTACCTTCGGATTCAATCAAACCATGTGGAGGAATCCGCGGTACGGCGCGATCAATTTAATGGGTCAGTATGAATACCTGATGCGCAATCCCTGGTATGTGGCCCCTGGGGCTCCAAAGGCGACCCACGACAACACCATCTATATGAATATCCGGTACACATTGCCGGGGGCGATGCCAAACTTCTAACTCCATGATGAATGGAGACTTACTCGGGCTGTCACGGGGATGGTCCGAGCCGTGTAATGGTTCTGTAATAAACACTTGATTAAATAGGAGCAGCATATGACGAAGAGAATCGTGATTCAAGCGGCCCTGATCGCCGCACTGGCGACCGGGGTGGCGTCAGCACAACAAATTCTGATTAACGCGGCGGGTGCTACGTTCCCGTATCCCATGTATTCGAAGTGGTTTGACGAATACCACAAGAAGTTTCCGAATCTTGCCTTCAACTATCAGTCGATTGGCTCCGGCGGCGGAATCAAGCAGGTGACCGAAGGAACTGTAGACTTCGGAGCCAGCGACGGCCCCATGAACGACATGCAACTCAAAGAGTTCCACGACAAGCACGGCTTTGGAATCCTGCACTTCCCGACGGTAATGGGCGCCGATGTGCCGGTCTATAACGTCGCCGGCGTGAGCACGGATCTCACGTTCACAGGCGATGCGTTGGCCGGGATCTTCCTGGGTAAGATCACCAAATGGAACGATCCGGAGCTGATGAAGGCCAACCCCGGTGTCAAATTGCCAGCCGCTGACATTGTCGTGGTACACCGTTCCGACGGCAGCGGTACCACCTACATCTGGACCGACTATCTGTCCAAGGTCAGCAAGGAATGGGAAACGAAAGCCGGCCGTGGAACCTCTGTCAATTGGCCGGTGGGTCTCGGCGGCAAAGGCAATGAAGGCGTATCGGGCCAAGTCCAACAGACGCCTAACTCCATTGGTTATGTGGAACTGATTTACGCGGTCCAGAATAAGATGAAGACTGGCAAGGTGAAGAACCTGGCGGGAGCTGTAGTCGAGGCCAGTTTGGCAAGCGTTACCGCGGCCGCCGCAAGCTCCAAAGAAATGCCGGATGATTTCCGCGTTTCGATCACTAATGCCCCGGGCAAGGATGCCTATCCAATCTCCAGCTTCACTTGGCTGTTGATTCCCGAAAAGATCGCCGATCCGACCAAGAACAAAGCCATCAAGGATTTTGTGAAGTGGATGCTCGCAGATGGGCAGACCATGACCTCAAACCTTGCATACGCGCCACTGCCTAAGGCGGTTGTGGCGAAAGAGACGAAGGCGATCGCGAAGATTCAATAGCTGACGTCGACATGGCTGCCACGCCCACAACTGTAACCACCAGCGCCGGTCCCGCGAGACCGGCGCAGGGCTATTGGCAGCGCCTTCGTGGCGGCGACGAGGCGGCCTATCTGATTACCTTCATGGCCGCGGCCAGCATTCTGGCGATCACAGGTCTGCTGGTTCTGGAGCTATACGCCAACTCCAGCACGTCTCGCGGCAAATTCGGCTGGAGTTTCCTGATCACTTCCACATGGGACCCGGTCAACGATCAATTCGGCGCGCTGCCCTTTATCTACGGAACGGTGGTCACGTCATTCCTGGCACTGCTCATGGGAATCCCGCTGGGCGTCGGGGCGGCGATCTTCCTGGCGGAGCTCGCGCCGCCGAAAATCTCCGACGGGCTCACCTTTCTAATCGAACTGCTGGCTGCGGTTCCGAGCGTCATCTACGGACTGCTGGGAGTTTTTGTGCTCATCCCGATCCTGCGTGAGATCGAGCCGTATCTCAAGGCGGCCTTCGGATGGACACCTTTTTTTAGCGGGCCCTTCTACGGAGTCAGCCTCTTTTCGGCGGGGGTGGTGCTTGCGGTGATGATTATTCCGTTCATTATCTCGATCTCGCGGGAAGTCATTATGTCGGTCCCCGGCGACCAGCGCGAAGCCGCACTGGCGCTGGGCGCCACGCGCTGGGAGACCACCTGGGATATCGTCGTACCCTACGCGAAAAAGGGCATCATGGGGTCCATCTTCCTGGCTCTCGCCCGCTCGCTGGGCGAAACCATGGCGGTTACGATGGTGGTCGGCAACGACCCGAAGATCAAAGCATCGCTGCTCGCGCCGGGCTATTCGATCGCAGCCGTGATCGCCAATGAGTTCACGGAAGCTACCGGCCAGTTGTACACCAGCGCTCTAATCGAACTGGGTCTGGTTCTGTTCGCTCTCACTATCGTGATCAACGGCATGGCCCGTCTGATGATCATCGGAGCCGATAAGTACAAGGCGTAATATGACGAACCTGCACACCCTCCGGCGCAAGACCGTCAACGTTGTGATGTTGACCGTTACCGGATTGTGCACGCTGTTCGCGGCCGGAACTTTGGTCTACATTCTGGGGTACTTGTTCGTACACGGCGCCACCAGCCTGAGCTGGGACTTTTTTACGAAACTTCCCACCCCGGTGGGTGAATCCGGCGGCGGCATGGCCAACGCTATCGTGGGCAGCGGCAAGCTTCTCCTTTTGGCTTCGCTGTTCGGCATTCCCATCGGATTCTTGGGCGGGGTTTATCTCGCGGAATTCGGCGGTAACACATTTTCCTATATAATCCGCTACGTCACCGACCTTCTGAACGGCGTGCCCTCCATTGTGATCGGCATATTCGCGTACACCTTGATCGTGCTGCCGCAGAAGCATTTTTCCACGCTGGCCGGCGGCCTGGCGTTAGGGGTGATGATGATCCCCATCGCTGTCCGCAGTACCGAAGAGTTTCTGCGCGCTATCCCCAATTCACTGCGTGAGGGCGCCATGGCGCTGGGTGCATCCAAAGCCAAGGCTATCCTTACCGTGATTATTCCCGCGGCCAAGAATGGGATCATGACGGGTATCATGCTGAACGTGGCGCGAGTAGCTGGCGAGACCGCGCCGCTCTTGTTCACGAGTTTCGGCAACCGCTATTGGAGCTCCGGATGGGAACAGCCCATATCGGCCTTGCCGGTGATGATCTTCACCTACGCCATCGCGCCCTACGAAGATTGGCACAAACAGGCGTGGGCGGCGGGTTTCGTCCTGCTTAGTCTGGTTTTGACCGTAAATATAATCGCGCGTGCGATACTCTCAAATAAGAAGCACGTTGCCAGGTGATTCATGCAAGCCCCCACACGACAACCTTATCCTGAGCTGAATACTCCCGTAGCCGAGGTTAACGCGCTGCCTATGGACACCACCAAGCCCCTTTCCGGCGCGGTCCGCAAACTTAGAGCCACCGATCTGAATTTTTATTACGGCACTTTTCAAGCCTTGAAGAACATCTCGATGGAGATCTTCGCCAATCAGGTTACGGCTTTCATCGGGCCCTCCGGATGCGGGAAGTCCACCTTCCTGCGCACCTTGAACCGCATGAATGAGACGGTGCGTAACACTCGCGTCGAAGGCAAGATTCTACTGGACGACGTGAACATCCTGGAGCAGGAAGTAGCTTACGTGCGGCGCCGGGTCGGCATGGTGTTCCAGCGCTCCAACCCATTCCCAAAATCCATATTCGACAACATCGCTTACGGTCCTCGGATCAACGGCACGGTGGCGAATCGCGCGGCCCTGCGTGAAAAAGTGGAGCAGAGCCTGCGCCGCGCCGCGTTGTGGGATGAGGTAAAGGACAAGCTCAACCAATCCGCCTACGGCCTTTCGGGTGGCCAGCAGCAGCGCTTGTGCATCGCCCGCGCGCTGGCGGTAGATCCCGAAGTGCTCTTGCTCGACGAACCGTGCTCCGCCCTCGATCCCATCGCCACCGCAAAGATCGAGGATCTGATCTTCCAGCTTAAGGGCAGCTGCACCATCGTAATCGTGACTCATAACATGCAGCAGGCGGCGCGCGTCGCGGATAACACCGGCTTTTTCCTGTTAGGCAACCTGATCGAATTCGACAATACCGCCGTCATCTTCAAGAACCCCGCGAAGAAAGAGACCGAAGATTACGTCACGGGCCGCTTCGGCTGAGTCGGGAGCCTACTACCTTGCGTCACTTCATTGAAGAATTAGAACAACTAAAGACCAAGCTGCTCGAAATGAGCGCGACAGTCGAGTCCTCCATTCAGCGCAGCATCAGCGCCGTTACGCAGAAGGACCGCAACGCCGCCGAAGAAGTATTTCGCACCGAAGCGCGCATCAACGCCATCGAGATCGAGATCGACGAGTTCGCCATCAACTTGCTGGCCTTGAACCAACCGATGGCGGCCGACCTGCGGCTAATCGTCGCCGCGCTAAAGATCAATACCGATCTCGAACGCATGGGCGACTTGGCCGTCAGCATTGCGGAGCGTGCGCTTTCGCTGATGGAAGGCCCCATCATCACGCCCATGATCGATATCCCGCACATCGCAGGCCTGGTGCAGTCGATGGTGCGGAAGGCGCTGGATGCGTTCGTCCATCGCGACGCCGACCTCGCCCGCAGCGTGCTCGCTTCGGATGACGCCGTCGACAGCTTGCGCACCGCCTGCTACCACGAACTCACCAGTTTCATGGAGAAGGACCCAAGCAACATTCAGCAGGCGCTCAACCTGATGGTGGTGATCCGCAATCTGGAGCGTATTGCCGACCATTCCACCAACATCGCCGAAGACGTGCTGTTCCTGGTGAAGGGAATCGACGTCCGGCATTCAGCCGAAGTTCGCCCGTCAGCCGTGGGCTGAGGGGAAGCGAAAACGGCCGGGCTCAAGACCAAGTACACGGCTTAGCGCCCTTTTCGTCCAAGGTGAACGTTAAAGGGCGCTAAGCGCGTTTATTGGCCCTGATCCGGCCAGCTTCTTACCGAACCACTTTCTAGAACGACAGCCTTAGCGCCAATTGCATCACGCGGGGCGTAAAGCCGAGATTGGTGGATATGATCTGGCCGAATGATCCTGCGTTGGTCGCAATGCCCGACGGGTCGCGTTTCACCGTCCAACTAGAAATGGCGGCGACCGGAAGGGAGAAGTTCGCGGTGTTCGTGATATTGTAAGCCTCGGCGCGGAACGACAGCTTGAGTTTTTCCCTAATCGCAAAGTCCTTGAAAACCGAGAAGTCCAGACTTCTCCAATGCGGGCCGAGGCATTGAGCGCGCCCTTCATTCCCGGCAAAGCCAATGGGCTGCTGCTGGAATGCATGGTAGTTGATCCAATCGTTAATCGACGGGTTCGCCGCCTGGCAGGACTGGCCGGAGATCTGATTGGGACGGTCCACCGTTAAATTCGGCAGATTGATCAAATTCTGGTTATCCGTCACCGTGTACGGCTCACCTGACTGCCAAAAAGCGATTGCGTTCATCTGCCACCCACCGATGGCGGTCTTTTTCAAACCGGTCGCGGACTTGCCGAACGGAAGTTCATAGTTAACGCGGCCGGTGATTTTGTGCTTGAAGCCGATGCTGGAGTTGCCCCAATCGTAACCGCGGTTAAAGGTAAGGTTCGCAATGGGTTCGGCGATGTCGGTCAAGCTGGTCAGATTGCGGGCGAATACATAATTGGCGTTCACGGTCAGCCCCTTCGAATAGCGCCGCTCGAAGATGAAATGCGCGGCGTTGTACTCGCTGGCTCCGCCCGTATTGTAGAGCGAGATCCCGGTTATGTTGGGTAACGTCGCGGCGCGAATGTATGCCGGCGTCGTGGCCGTTCCGGAGGGAGCCGGCAAATTTGCGTTGGTTGAATAATTGAGGTGACGTCCCAGTTCGCCGACATAAGCCACGGTGAAAACGTTTCCGCCGAGTTGCTTCTGGACGGTGAAATTCCATTCCATCACCTTCGCGGCTGGGTAATAATCATCGTGGGCGCTCAAGGATGAGTTTAGACCGCCGGCAACCGGCCCGAGAAGCTGTTTAATATCGGCCGGCACGATCGGCGGCGGGCCCTGTGACAATTTACCGACACCCGCCGGACACGCCGTCGATCCGATCCCCCCCACGGGAGAGCAGGTGAAGCTCACCGTCACGAAGGGCGGATTAGGAAGGTTCAGCGCGCCAGCCGCATAATCTTGAGCGAAGTAACTCATGCCGAATCCTCCACGAAACACGAACCCCTTACCGGCGCTGTAGGCGTAGCCGAATCGCGGTTGGAACTGTTTCCAGTTGGGCTGCACGCAGGCTACGGCGCTAATGCAAAATGAATTGGTGGCGAGCTGATAATTGGAACGCTGACCCGTCGCGCTTGTGAGCTGGCCGATGTGATCCCAGCGCAGGCCAAGATTGAGCGTCAGCTTGCGCGTGGCATGCCAATCGTCCTGGACGTAAATGTGAGGTTCCCAGGTCCGGTAGTACTGAAACTGATAAGGGAACTGCCGTGTAATGGTGGTCGGGACGCCCAGCAGGAAGTTCGCGAGGCTGTTGGGTGGCGCGCCCGCCGTGGCTCCGCCGAATACAAAATTTCCTTCGCCGTTCTGGATTTGATAGTACTGCTCCTGACGACGGATCATGCCGGCGCCGATTTTGACGTTGTGGGAGCCATGGGTCCACGTGACCGCTCCTTCTTCCTGGAAAATGTTGTTAATCTCATAAATCGGCACGGAAGTACAGTCGCCCAGCGTATTGCAGCTTCCCGTCCCCTGGTAACCGTTGATCGTGGTATTCATCAACCCGGAAACGTATTGATTCACATCGGCTCCGGGTATGCCGAACGTATTCGACAGGTTGGTGCCCTGATTGGCCGAGAGAGTCGCGATATTCAGGCGCGTGAAGCCGCCCTTCAATTCCATCACCAGTGTCGGGCTGAAAATGTGAATGAAATCCAGCATGTATGCCTGCGAATCCTCGGTTGAGTTCCCCGGATAAATGCCGTTCCCCGGGTTGACCGTTACATTGCCGACCTTCACCTGCGGATAAAGTGTTGGATATACCGTAGTCGTCGGGTTGTAGGTGAAGCGGCCAAACATGCTGTCTTTGTCGGAGAAGCGATGATCGACACGCGCGTCGATCGTCTTGGCGAAATACTGGTTGTTCACGTTGCCTGAGTAATTGCCCGTGGGAACGCCTGCTAAACTGGCTGTGGGAAGCGCACTAGGAATGTTAGCCGCCGGCAAAAGCTGAAGGTACTTGAGTGCGACGGGATCGAGCTGGTTAAAAGGAATGACCCCTGTAGCGAGAGGAACGTCTTTGCAAAAAAGTAGCGGACCACCAGGCGTCGATGGTTTATTACATACATCGGAGAAGTTGCCGGGATTTGCCAGCTCAAAAGCAGTCGGCGCCGCCAGCACGCCGGTGTTCTTACCCTGGATCAGCCGCAAGTTCTCGATATCGCCGAAGAAAAAGGTCTTGTTCTTTCTAATAGGCCCGCCCACGCTGCCGCCAAACTGGTTTTGCCTGAACTCCGCGCGCGGTATGCCCGAACTGTTCGCAAAGAAGTCATTGGCATTCAATTTGTCATTGCGGAAGTATTCGTACGCTCCTCCGTGGAACGCGTTGGTGCCCGACTTAGTGATCAGATTGATCACCGCGCCGCCCGCCCTTCCTTCTTCGGCCGGGTAGGCGTTGGTATCGATCTTCACTTCCTGCAGGGAGTCGATTGATGGGCGGAATAGAATCGAGAACTGTTCGCGCTCGTTATTGTCCATGCCATCGACTAGGTGGTTGTTATAGGTCTCATTTTGGCCATTTGCCACGACCACCG
>Ga0105245_10003219_pt1 | contig 14627 bp, 26 predicted proteins | sample KBSM54metaG_FD_81523 | JGI IMG/M metagenome (GOLD analysis project Ga0105245, IMG submission 81523) | Miscanthus rhizosphere microbial communities from Kellogg Biological Station, Michigan, USA - KBS M5-4 metaG | ecosystem: Host-associated > Plants > Roots > Rhizosphere > Soil | place... | reverse complement strand
GGTCGACCTGTGGGTCGAGTGGCAGCTGCGCAAGGAGGACCGCGAGGACGAGGCCGAGTACCAGCGGCTGAAGTCGGTCAGCGAGGACGAGTGGCTCGAGGACGACGACGACCAGCCCGACGACGAGTCAGACAGCGAGGAGCAGTGCCGCGCGAACCACCCCGCCGGCAAGCGTCTCTACTCCGACGACGTGATCAAGAAGACCGAGGAGGTCCTCTTCAGCGACGGCGTGGTCTACGACGCGGACTCTGGGACCTACTCCGGGTCCGACATCGACAAGCTGATCGCGGCCAACGACGAGCCGGTCACCTACGGACCGACGATTCCTCCGCTTCCGCGTCAGCGGGACAAGTCCTTCGCCCCGTTCCTCGAGGAAGAGGACCGGGAGTGAACAACCTGATCATCGTGATGTGGGTGGTCGGGGCCGTGTCCATCGCGGTCCTGGCCACCCGCACCTCACGAGGAGATGCCATCGCCACCGCTCTGATGATGCTCATGGTGATGTCCGCCATGACGGCTCTATGGAAGGGAAGCCAAGTATGACCAGAGAGCCCAGGGACGTATCGACACCGGCAGCGGACAGTCCGCTGTCCGGACCATGGAAAGGAACCATCTTGAACTTCCCAACAGAGCACCTGCACGAGGGCAAGCATCGCCTGGTCACCAGGCGGGTGATCGACACGTTCCAGATCGCGATCACCTACTGCGAGGGCACGGTCTTCCTGCACGAGCACAACGGTGAGAACCACCTGGAGGGTGCTCTCGAGGAGTACACGGCCATGCTCAAGGAGGCGATCGAGCCGACCTTGACCGACCCGAACGCTCGCCACATTCGGATGGTCACCCTGATCGGCTACGACGAGGAAGGCCGGTTGGCCCACCACATCGACTCGGGACTGTTCCCCTGCGAGCACGTGGCGTAGCCACTGTCGGTGCTCGCCGTTACCGTATCCCTAAGGGGGACACACAAGAGACATAACGACATCGCAAACATGAAGGCGCTGCCCAGCCAGGGCACGCCGTTCCATGAAAGGGAACTGATCATGCCGCGACCCACTCGGCGCAAGACGCCGATTTCCCCGCCAGAGCGACGAAGTATCGCTCTGGGCAAGTCCAAGGGCTTCGAGGAGCTCTTCGCTGCCGACCTCCGGGTCGACCGCGACGTACAGCGGGCCTTCGACAACCGCCATGCAGCCAAGCTGGAGGCTGACTGGGACAACCGGTTCATCGGAACCCTGATCGTCTCCCGGCGTCCCAACGGTGATCTCTACACCATCGACGGGCAGCACCGGGTGGTGGTCGCGCTCAGGAAGGATCCTGTCGCGATCATGGACTGCGAGGTCTACGAGGGCCTCTCGGTGGTGGAGGAAGCGTTGATGTTCCTCCACTACAACCGGAACCGGAAGGCTCCCAACGCCTTCGACCACTACAAGATCGGTCTGGTGGCTCAGCTGCCGACCGAGGTCCGGATGAGCGCGGAGACCATGCAGCTGGGTCTCGAGCTCAGCCCGAGCAAGGGCAACCGGCAGATCGCTGCGGTGGCTGCCTGCCGGCGGATCGTGGGTTGGGACAAGGAGGAGACCGGGCTCCTCCGGGACACCCTGATGTACGCCGAGATGGCCTTCGGTGCACGTCCGGAGACCTGGGATGCGAACCTGGTCCAGGCCATCGCTCGGGTGATCCACCACCACCGGGCCACCATCGACTACGACCGGCTGGTGGAGAAGCTGCGGTCCAAGCACCCTGATGAGTGGCAGGCACTCGCGTTGATGGGTGCCAAGGGCGGTGGCGGCTCGGTGTCGCGCTCGATCGCGATGGAGCGATTGTTCGTGTTCGAGTACAACAAGCGGCTCAGCCCGGCTCGCAAGCTGCGCTGAGGCTCAGACCTAGCTAGCAACCGCTCCGGGGGTAGGCCGGTGGGTACCGACTATGCGCAGTGGGGTTCGAGTCCCCGCCCGCGTGATGTTGCTAGCTAGCTGAACGCAAACGCAGGACCCGGGACTGCTGGGGTAGTCCCGGGCCCTGCGACATCACCATGAAAGGAGCCATCAGCATAGCCGCTGGTGGCTCACACATCACATGAGAGGACTCACATGAGTCGAGGAACACCGTTGCAGGAGACCGCCAGCCTGCACGAGAAGGCCGTTCAGGCGGTCGCCCGAGGGGAAGTGCCAAAGGCACCCCGCCAGGCCCGCAGATCGACGGAGAGGGGGCACCCGGTGTACACCGGTGTCGTCGACAAGCGGGTGATCCTGACCGCGAAGTACCTCATCGCCCACGGCACGTACACCCGCTGGGAGGCGCTGGGACCACGTGAGGTACTGGTTCGCTGACCCCCACAGTCGCCGGGTGGGGGTTTGCTCCCTCTTTCCCCCACCCGGTCTCACCACATCACCACCATGGAAAAGGAGAATCACATGTACGACCTGTACATCCCCGACGGGCTCCCGGAGCTGTCGCGGGGAGGCCACCCCGACCACACGGAGGGCAAGGCCTGCATCATGGAGCTGGTCAGCTTCCTGTCCCAGGACGAGTGGAGCGACAACCCGGCCACCGTCCACCCGGTCCTGCGGAACATGGCGATCGAGGTCAACGACCGTCTCCCCGACGAGCACCGGTACCTGCTCAACCCGCTGATCAGCTGGTTCTTCTCGACCAACGAGCGGGAGCTGAACGTGCCGCTGCTGGAGTACCTGGGGATCCTCGATGTCACCGAGGACTTCAACTGGTCCCAGATGGACTGGGCCACCACGGTCAACAGCGTGGCCACCGAGAAGTTCGGACACGAGACTCCTCTGTCCAAGGCGGAGTCCGAGGAGATGGTGGACTGGCTCAAGGGTGCTCTCGAGATCGCGGACGTGATCCTGACCGAGGTCAGGCCGTACCAGATCACCGACCAGGACATCGTGGAGTTGCGGTCCTGGCTCGACCTGCCGCCCAACACGCTGCTCATCGAAGGAGCCAAGTGAGGTTCTGGCGCAAGCGTGAACGGCACGGCGTCGATCCCGAGGCCGAGGCCTACATCCCGTTGGGCCAGGTCGGGGACGACACGATCAAGGCGATGACCGGTCAGAAGATCATCGTCATGGACACCCCGGCTGACGACTACGACCGCGAGATGGCAGCCGCGGCCAGCGACTCCACCAACGTGCATGACCGGCTGATGCACCTGGCGTACAGGTACGGGCCGATCACCATGTCCTTCGGTCGCGACGGTCTGTGGCAGGCCATGGCCGGCGACAACGGCAAGGTCTACTCGGGTCAGACCAAGCACCAGGCGCTCGACGCTCTCGAGCGAGACCTGGGCTGAGAGACCGGGGAGGGGGTCGTCTCGCCACTGCGGCCTCCTCCCCTCCCAGACACCGCACGACCCCGGTAGGGCTTCTGTCCTTCCGCAGCCGGGGTCGTGCGGTCTTTTGCTGTGCCGATCACCTGAGAGGAGGTGAAGAGATGTTCGCGATGCTGATGGCATTCATGGGAGGCCTCAAGGCCGTCCTGGCGGAACTACTCGGTGTGGTCACGATGGCTGCGGCGATCAAGGCTGCACTCGTGTAGTCACCAAGCCGTAGGACGCATGTCGACGACATGGAGGAGCGACGCTCCCAGTTAACGCGGTGGGCCGGTCCCTCTCGTCACCGCGCGAGAGGGGCCGGTCTCAGGAACCTGGCACGGCTGGGCCCGGCTAGGCGTGGCTCGGTGCGGCGTGCCATGGCAGGCCGCGGTGAGGTGAGGCGTGGTTTGGCTAGGCAAGGCCGGGCTGGGCAAGGCAAGGCAAGACGAGGTGTGGCGGGGCAAGGCTGATCAGAATGACGACTGAAATGGAGAAGGAAACATGACCAAGCTGAACCAGATCATTGCGATCGAGCAGGGTGAGAAGGCGCGGGTGAACAAGGCCACCGCGCCGCTGTTTCACGCGCTCAAGGTAGACGGGCTGTTCGCCGGACTGACCCGCACCTACGAGCCGGTGGACGACGGTGGAGAGCGGCTGCCGGACGAGTCGGCGCGCGTGAAGTACACAACGCCTTCGATCATCGAGACCTTCGTGAAGAACTCGACCCGGCTGCTGGACCTGGGGGCGACCAAGGATCTGACCAACGCAGGCGCGTTTGCCGACGTGGTGGTCGGGGACCAGGTGATCATCGAGCACGCACCGGTGACGTTCCTGCTGCCGTTCGAGAAGTACCTGTCCCAGGAGGTGCGCGGGCTGATCGAGTCGCTGCCGGTCCTCGACGCGGCGCAGGACTGGGAGGTGTCGGCCTCCGAGCGCGAGGGCATCTACGAGACGCCGACCGTGCGCCGGCACCGGACCAAGAAGGTGAACCGGGTGCTCGAGCTGAGCCCGGCCACTGACAAGCACCCGGCGCAGGTCCAGCTGGTGAGCGAGGATGTGCTCGCGGGCTACTGGAACGAGAAGAAGTTCTCCGGCGCAGTCCCGGCCTCGTACAAGGCGGAGCTGATCAACCGCGTCGAGACCCTGATCCAGGCAGTGAAGTTCGCCCGTGAGAAGGCGAACGACACCGAGGTGACCGACCTCAAGGTGGGTGATGCAGTATTCGGTTACCTGTTCGCTTAACCCCAAGGACCCCCGGGCCGAGCCCGGGTAGGAGCACAGACTGAGGCTGATGGCTGAGGTTGACGCTCTTGTCGTTCAGTGGAGGTTCGAGTCCTCCTCCCGGCACTCATGCCGGGATAGCCCAATCGGTAGAGGCGCGACGGAGCACCCAACGTCAGAATCTCGCTCCAGACTGAACCGCTCCACGTACGCAGGATCTACAGCGCAAGGGCAACATCGCGAAGATGCCGGTTCGAGTCCGGTCGGGGCCTCCATCGTGGCCCCGTAGTTCAACGGCAGAACAGCACGATCCTCAGACTGACCCTTGATGCGAATGTGCCTGTGGACGAAACGTGGCAAGTTGATGTGGCTCAGCATGGCTAGAGCAACGGACTTGAGATCCGTGAACGTGGGTTCAAATCCCACCATCACTTACAGGAGGCGGGTCGCCGGATATGCGGCCCGCCTCCGCCACGCATGCCGTAATCGCGTCACCAAACAAGGGAGATTCACATGGATCCAGTAACCGTCAAGAAGACAGACCTGCTCGAGACTCTTCGTCGCAACAGGGACGAGCACCGCGACCTCTTCCTCAAGGCTCAGAAGGCCTACCGCAAGAGGTGGATCAAGGAGCTGGAGCGCAAGCTGAAGGAGGCCCGCAACAACGAGGAGATCGTGCGGGCGATCGCGCTGCCGGTCCCTGAAGACCACACCGACGACTTCGACACCGTGATCCAGATGCTGGAGTGGGATCAGAACGACACGTTGGAGATCAGCTACCGGGACTTCCTCACCTACGTGCGGAACGACTGGGGCTGGAAGGTTTCGTTCGCGGCCAACACCGAGTCCTACCTGGCGGAGCAGTCATGACCGAGCCCGAGGTAGGCACCGCCAAGTGCGGTGTGGACGTGGTGGCCGGCGTGATCCCGGGCACCTCCGAGCCTGAGCTGATGCGCCAGTGGTCCATCACCAGCGCGGAGTGGTACGCCGAGGGTGCGAACCACGCCAACCTGCTCTGCGACCTGGCTGGGAAGGCAACCGCGTATGCCACGTACCTGATGCTGCAGCCGGACCGGTTCAACTGGGTCAAGGTCGAGTGGGTGTGGTTCTGATGGCCTACCAGACCACCTGCCCTGACTGCGGGCGCACGGTTGAGGCCGACGCCGGGAACTTCCTCGAGCTGCACTCGAAGTACGAGGGCTATCCACCGGGGCAGGAGATGTGTCCCATGTCCCGGCTCAAGGACATCAATCCGCCCGCGGGTGACGTGTTCGACGGAAACCCGTACTACGGGGGTGCATGGGAGCAGAACAGGAGGAAGCACTGATGGCCACCGGCTACGAGATCCAGATGTACCAGGACATCTCCAGCATCGCGCGGAGCCTGGAGCGGATCGCCAACTACATGGGTACAGCTGAGGCTCGAGCCAGCCAGGTCGAGCCGACCACCCCTGAGGACATCGTGCGTGCCGGCCAGGCGATCGCTGCTGTCAGACGCGGGTTCGAGTACATCGAGGACTCGCAGAGGGCTGCTGCAGAGGAGCGCGAGCTGTTTGGGGATGCGCCCGATGAGCCGCCAGAACGATGACGGGACACCGCACTTCGCCTACTTCGATGTGGCCACTCAGCTCAGTTTCATCTGGGACGGGAGGAGTGACCACATCGAGGTCAGCTGGGGCGGATACGGAGAGCCGATCATCGATCTGTACCGCCCACAGTCACTGAAAAGTGATGTCCCCACTACGTCGATCAACTGGTTGGACTGGTTCGCGTCGGTCTGCCAGACCTACATCTCAACATGGAAGGAATGATCATCATGAAGACAGTCCGTCTCGGAGACATCGGAGAGGATCCGGAGCCCGTCGAGTTCGAGCCGCTGACCGCGCCGTCAGTGCCTGAACCGGTCCCGGCACCGGTCAGGGAGCCGCAGAAGCAGCCGGCGTAATGGCCCGCTCAATGGACTCCGGGTTCGCGAACGAGAGGCGACTGGTCCCGGACTCGATCTACGGCGTACGTCGGTGGACCGTCTTACCCAACGGGAAGCTCACCTCATACGCCGCCGGATACACCTGGCACCCGGGGTGGAACTTCGCCACCTGTCACGGTCAGCCACATCACTTGAGATCCGACTACGGCAGGTACTGCGGGTGCGGATTCTGGGCGTACTGGGATGAGCACGGTGGACACGTCAAGGTCACCGGGGGTGGCAACGCGGTGATCGGCATCGTCGAGGGCAGGGGCGCTGCGCTGGTCGGTGGTTCGGGGTTCCGGATCGAGCAGGCCCGGATCGTGGCGCTGGTGACCACACCCACCGGAAAGCAGCGCTGGATCAAGGCCGGAATCCTGGCCGGGATTCTCTGCTACTTCGCGGTGATGGCACTGATCGCGTACACCACAGATCAGGCCAACTGGTCCGTGGTGTACGGCCTGATGGGAGGGATCATGTTCGGCGCTGGGGCCGTGGTCCTGCGCCGGACGCCGCTCGGGGTTCTACATAACCTCGCCAGGCAGTATCCGGAGGCGAAGCAGTACCCGTCGATCAAGGCCGCGTACAAGGACTTCCCGGTGGAGGTGCCGTCATGGAAGAAAAAGAAGTGAGCCGGGTGGAGTACGACCTGACCGACTTCTCCCAGCGTCAGGAGCGTGAGCGTGATCGGCAGTTCCAGCTGGCGATGCGCAAGCACAACCTGAGGATGGCCAAGGCCAGGAACGAGAAGTACCAGCTGGAGCGATCAGCTCGATTCTTCGCGTTTCTGGTGTTCCTGGCCTTCATCGGCGTGGTCAGCTGCACTGCGATGCGGCACGACCCTGCCAACGAGCAGTACAAGGATCGGATCGAGAAGGAGCGCGAGGCGTTCTGTATCGAGAAGGGATACGACTGGGTTCCCGCGTCATGGGGTGACCATGCCGCGTACTGCAGCAAACCGGATGAGTGACAACCATGGAAAGGAACATGCACATGAGTGAGAAGACGTTCGACATCGCACTGCTGCGAAAGGCAGTGGACTGGGCTCGGGACGAGCACAACCACAACCACTACATCCCGGTGGGATCGGAGAGGCCTGACCGCTGGTTCCAGGGCTGGTGGGGCAAGGTCCGGCTGAGCAAGAAGGCGCTGAAGGACGGCGAGAAGGTGCGCCAGACTGGTTGGTTCGCTGTAGACCAGCTCAGCTGTGGATCCACCGGGTGCCTGGCTGGTCACATCTGCACCCTGTCCGGTGACCGCTACGTGATCGAACTGGGCCAGGCCGACGCATACCACATCGACCGCCTGATCGATGTCGGTCATGTGGTCGACTCCGAGGGGCACATCCACAGCATCCCTGAGCGCGCTCGGGAGCTGCTCGGTCTGGACTCCGACTGGGGTCTGTTCGCCGGCGAGAACACGATCGAAGAGGTCGAGACGATCGCGGCCCAGATCGCCGCAGACCACGGGGAGGTCTGGTGACCGACCCGCATCCGATCATGGCGATCATGCTCGCGGCCAGCTCGTTCGTGGGCCAGGCCGCGGAGGTGGAGGACGAGATCCTCCCCCTCCCCGAGCAGTTCGCGTTCGGGCCCGGAGACGCCGGGCTGATGGCCTCGGCGAACATCCCGCTGGAGCATGACTTCGCCGTGCTCCGCGGGATCGACCCGGAGAAGCACGTCGAGACCTTCCCGGACTGGGAGGAGCGGGTGCTGAAGTCGTTCGTGCTGTGTGAGCACTTCAGCCGCGACGACCCGGAGATCAGCCTCGGCTGGTTCAGCCGGCTCAAGGTGATGCCGATCAGCACCTACCGGTACCGACAGGCTCGCAAGTGGCTCAAGGACGGGTTCCCTGAGGAGATCCCGGCCTGGGCTCACCAGTACTACCTGAAGTACACCGATGGTCTGGCCGCGCATGCGCCGGATCGGGTACCGAAGGTGGTGGTCTGCCCGAACTGCAGCTCCCGTGAGGTCGAGCTGCGGGTCAGCAGACGGATCGTCTACAGCGGTCGGGTGGGCACCTTGCACAAGGAGGGCACAGAACTCTACGTCCCGGTCTCGGAGCCGACCGTGGAGGACACCCACTACGCCCAGCTGCACTGCACCGACTGCAACTCAACTGCTGATCTCGAGGACCCCGAGTGGGAGCTGCCCGGGATCAGCAGCTAGACCTGGCTATTTTGTAGTGTTTGTGCTACAATAGTCTTATACCCGAGCGGAAGCATGCCCGGGTGGCTAGTCCGCACTACGACGTAGTGGAGGATCGACGATCCCAGGACAGCCTGCAACACCAGCCCCATGGTCCAGATGGCCGTGGGGCTTTTGCATGCCCACATTTCGACGATTTGGCGGAGCGACGCTCCCAGGGCAGCGAAATCCTGCATCACCGAAAAGAGAGAGGAACACGACAATGGCTACCGATGCCGCTGTTGTAACACCCCCTGTTGTGGTCGTTCCGACCCAAGAGGGTTTCTGGTCCCGCGTGGGCAACACGCTCAAGAGCTGGGGCACCAAGGTCGTTGACGCCGCCAAGGGCTTCTTCGGCTGGATCGGTCGCGGAATCAAGCGACTCTGGAACACCAAGCCCGTTCAGTGGGTGGCCAAGAAGCTGGCCGGCCCGATCGGCATGGTCGTGGCACCCGTCGCGGCTCTCGTCGCGATGCCTGGAGTGGCCACCACCCTGGCCGTGGCCGCGTGCCTCGGCGTCTGCGTCACCGGCGCAGCAGTCTGGTCGATTCACCGCCAGGTGAAGAAGCACGGTTCTGTCGAGGCATGGCAGGACTCCGTGGTCGAGGGTCTCTACGGCCCTCCGCTCGAGCGTCAGAACGACATCCCGGTCACCGCGGACGAGACGATCGACTCTCGCTACACCTACCTGGAGAACCTCGAGAAGGACGCCTTGGCTCGCGACGACAAGAAGGACTACTCCGACCTCACCGGTCGGATGCACCTGCTGGTCGTCCGCAAGGGCACTGGTGGCGGGAAGCTGAAGAAGGATGCCTCGGTCTCGGACATCCACTCCGAGGCTCGGCGTCAGGCCGAGTTCAAGGACCGGGACTTCGGATGGGACTTCGGCGTGATGTACCGCGCCGCCCTGTCTGAGGACAAGCGGCTCAAGGAGGCCGCACGGCTGAAGGCGGAGCAGGCAACTCTGAAGCCTGTTCCGAGCTGAACCAATGAGGAGGGGGAGGGGATCACGGTCTCCTCCCCCTCCTCTGCCATGACATCACATAGGAGGTATTACGCCATGGCACTGAAGATAGTGAGACGCGAGATCGTGTTGCTCACAGAGACCGCCGAGGGGAACTCAGCGCGAACCGACATCCACGAGATGGACCGGATCACCAACGCGCTGGCTCAGGTCCAGAACGCCACGATCGCTGTGGCGTTCTACGACTCCGAGACCGGTCACCTGCTCCGCAAGGTCGAGCTCGGTGAGGGGACGCCGGAGTTCCGTCGGATGGTGGAGCTCGAGTTCTCACCTGACGATGTGGTCGCATGACACCCAGGCGCAGGCCCAAGGACACGCCTCTCAACAGGCTGATCCACCAGGAGCTCTCAGGGAGTGCTCCCGGGGAGAAGATGCTCTTCATCGACTCCGAGAACCACATCCGGGAAGCGGTGTATCCCAAGGAGTTCCACACTGGCGAGCTCGAGCGGGTCCGTGAGCGGCTGGAGACCGCGGGCGAGCTGAAGGCAGTGGTCCACATCGCTGCTATCGGTTTGGGTCACCACGGTCCGCGTATCACCTACGTGGACTACCTGCCCGACAACTGGGTCTACTCCATCGCCTGGAGGCCACCACTCTTCTCCTGGGATCCCACAGACGAGGAGACCCAGGAGGAGTTCAAGAAGTTCTTCGGCAACGGAGACTGACGAGGGGAGTGGGCACTCGGGTGCCCGCTTCCTCTCAGGGAAGGAGGAAGGTAGCAACCTCGAAATGCACCACACATTCACCCATGTGAGAGGAAAACATGTCGCAAGACACTGAAAAGGACATCTGGAGCGCTGAGTCCAAGCAGGAGGACATCCAGCGCGTCAACGAGACTCTGATGGATCTCGCGAAGAAGCGGATCAGCATGGAGGAGGCATTCGAGTACCGCGAGGACGGCGGGGTCAGGATTGCACTGCCTCAGAACCCGTCCAAGATGGACCTCGAGACCGCTCGTGACTCGCTCGATGAGGAGATCGAGAACCAGAACGCCACCTACGGGTTCACGAAGTTCTTCTACTGCCGTCCCCCGGACGGTGCGTGGGCCTTCAACAAGGTTCTCAAGGAGCTGTGGAAGGCTCCGGTCGGCAAGCCCACGATGGGCTTCTTCGGTGGCTCACCGCCGCAGATGATATCGGTCAAGGTCTCCCCGACCGAGGAGTTCAACGTCCCCTGGGGTCAGTTGTACTTCTCGCCCTGGAAGACCACGTTCACCCTGGACATGGGCGTGGATGGGAACTACGGCGTGGGATTCCAGGTCACGGCGACCGGCCAGAAGAAGTACGAGCCGATCATCACCGGGTTCTTCATGATGCTCGAGAAGTACATCAGGGAGAACTCGATCTACGCCGGCAGGTCGATGCGGGGTGTCACCACCCAGCGTCCGGAGTTCTACGACCCCTACGTGGTGGATCGCACCGCCGCGGCCTACTCGGATGCCAACTGGTGGGAGCTGCAGGCCAACATCTACGGCCTGATCGAGAACGCGGATCTGATCCGCGAGGGCAACACCAAGGGGTTCGAGGTCGTCGACACCGATGGCAACCCGGTCATCGACGAGGTGACCGGCAAGCCGAAGCGCGAGTTCACCAAGATCAAGCTGTCGAACAACGTGCTGCTGACCGGCACCAACGGTGGCGGGAAGACGATGGCCTGTGCCATCGCCGGCCAGTACTGCCTCGAGCACGGACATACGTTCGTGGAGGCGAAGTACGACGAGCCGTTGCCCTACGTGCTTCGGTTCGTGGAGGCGATCGATCGGCCAGCGGTGGTCGTGATCGAGGACGTGGAGCACCTGTTCAAGAACCCGGACGCGATGACCGCGCTGCTGGGGGAGTTCGACGGCATGCGGTCCAAGGGGCTGGAGGTCACCCTGCTGATGACCACCAACCACCCCGAGGAGATCCCGAAGTCGCTGAAGGGTGGTCACCGGATCGATCACACGATCCCGATCGGCCTCCCGGACGAGCCGGCGGTCAAGCGGCTGATCGACTCCCACGTCCCGGCCTCACAGCGTGAGGAACTGGACTACTCGGCGCTGTACGAGGCGTACGAGGGGATGATGCCGGCGTTCATCGTCCGGTCGCTGGAGGACGTGATGAAGTACTCCATCATCCGCACCAAGAAGCTCGGGCAGCCGTTGGCTACCGAGGACTTCGTGCGGGCAGCGCACGCGCTGCGTCCCTCCATCGACGCGCACGAGCTGGCCACCGACCGGCCCGAGAAGCCGAAGCTGGAGACCTTGCTGAGGGATCTTGTCGGTGAGGTCGTCAACGAGCGGCTGGAGTCTCACTCCATTGACCTCTCCGACGGGGAGATCATGCTCAACTCCTAGTATCACCCACTGTGCTCCGGGGGTACCTGCCCATCAGGTGCCCCCGGGGCACTTCCCATGAGAGGACATGACATTGGACATCGAGGATGCCTTCACTCAGGAGGCGATTGCTGCTGCCGGCGTGGATGTCGGCGGCGAGGACGAAAATGAGATCCGCGAGGTGATCCGCAAGGTTTCCCAGGTCAGCGAGGTGGAGCTGGGCAGGGACGAGGAGTCCCTGGCGGTGCTGTGCTTCGTTGCTGGCCGTGCCTACCAGGAAGGCAACTCCGTGATCTCGGTCGAGATGACTCGGCAGGAGCTCGTGGAGTACAGCCGGTACCTGGTCGCCAGGAGAGGAACGTCATGACTGACCTGCTCGAAGAGATCCAGGACGCCTTCAACAAGGTGCAAGCTGAGCACGGCGAGTCCGAGGACCAGGTGCAGGTCATCACCGGTGGTGCTGAGCACATGCCGCCTGGCTTTCACGCCATGCAGGCCTACTACAGCAAGCAGGTACGCAACGTGACCCGGCGTGGGTTCCGACACCACGCTGGCTCCACCATGCCTACCAACTCCGATCAGCTGATCGAGCGCACTCGGGGCGTGATGATCCCGTTGGTGCTGTCCCTGCTGCTGCGGACCTTCTCCGACGGGATCCGGATCGGTCACCAGGACGAGCAGGCGATCAAGATGGCCTTCCACTACCAGGAGGTCGACCAGCTGTTCGACTCCGCAACCTTCGTCAAGAACTCGATGACGATGGCCGACGGCTTCGCCAAGGACGCCGAGATCGGTGAGTTCTTCACCGAGTACCTCGATGGTGGCGTGGACTACCTGTCCCACCTCACTGCCTTCGCGCACCGCGAGGTGGACCCGAACAAGGTCTGGGACGTGTGGGTGCTGGTCGGCAGTGCCACCACCTGCTCCTGCTACCTGGCCGGCTACCAGCTGGGCAACACCTGGCGGGAGCGCGACGTGCTGGACGGAATCGCGATCGCGAGTGAGGAAGCTCATGGACCTGAGTGAGAAGACCCAGATCGTCACCGACCTGATGAAGAGCACCAAGGAGAGCTGGGTGGAGCGCGATCCGGAGAACCCGGACCTGGCCATCTACCTGCACCTCTTCCGAGGTGATGAGCTGGTCTGCACCGTGCAGTGTCCGCTGAACCGGGACACCGCGCTGAAGGCTGCGCATCTGGCTGCTGCCGGGTTCAATGCCAGCACGATCACGCTGACCTTCGAGTCCTACCACACCGAGCTCAAAGAGTCCCCGATCACTGGGAAGCGCTGGATGCCTCGAGAGATGCAGTTCGTCGCTGAGACCCACCCCGAGGCCTGGGAGAACGGCTGGGTCGCAGAGTGCCTGACCACCAGCGCACACGAGCGTGGTGGCGGGTACGAGCTGTTCTCCCAGGCCTACCGGATCAAGGACGGCAAGGTGGAGTGGGGTGACACCAAGTCGGTCAAGCACTCCAACGAGCAAGGCGATCACGAGGGTGGCCTGATGTTCGACCACCTGCAGCAGGCCATGGCTACTCCCACCGTGGAGGAGCAGCTCGAAGAGCAGGCCAAGGAGAACCCCCTGGCTGCGATGGTGGCCGGTCTGATCGAGGACCCGGAGCGTCGTCAGTTCCACATCGACATGGCGACGGCCAAGGCGCTCGAAGACAACGACCTGGCCGTCGGCGTGATGGTGCTAGCTGATGAGGGCTCCGAACGCGCTCAGTGGCTTGCTGAGCGGCTGGGCACGGCTGACTACCGCTACGAGAAAGGAGGCGAGTGAGATGCCGCAATGGGGACCAAAGCCAGAAGACACTCTCCAGGATGCTCTGGATTCAGTGTGGAACGACCTGAGCGTGCAGATCGCGGATAACCCGGAGTTCTCCGAGGTGGTCGGTATTCCGATCGAGCGACTGCTCCTGCACGCCACAACCGCGGTCAAGACCATCATCGACTCGCGAGCAACGGACCTGAAGTCATCCGACTTCTCCCAAATCGTCCAGATCTACTGCCTGGGCTTCGTGGTTGGCACGAAGTACGGGGAGCGACTGGCGGATCACAACCACCACACCATGAAGGAAACAGATGACATATGAACGACCAGCCGAAAGACCGACCAAAGTCAGGCGGGAGTAAGCCCCAGATGAGAATCGAAGAGGTCAAGATCACACCGCAGCAGGCGCGCGACTGGCTCGCTGTCCCTTCGCCGCGCCCGACCCGCACGCTCCGGCAGCGCAACGTCCGCAAGATCATGCACGCGATCGAGAACGGTGACTGGAAGGTCACCTGGCAGGCGATCGCGCTGGCTCCCGAGGGCTGGGTGATCGACGGCCGGCATCGACTGACCGCCATCGGAGGACAGCGCAAGCACGTCACGTGTCTGGTGGCGTTCGACGCCGACCCGGATACCTACGCGGTGGCCGACACCGGTGCCTCGCGGTCACCTGGCGACGTGCTCAAGGTCGCCGGGTTCACCGACGTGAACGTGCTCTCCGCAGCCACCCGGCAGGTGATCGCCTACCCCGAGATCGTGGGTACCGCCTCCACCCTGGGCTCGATCACCAACGAGATGACCAACGCCGATGT
>Ga0105245_10003218_pt1 | contig 14628 bp, 44 predicted proteins | sample KBSM54metaG_FD_81523 | JGI IMG/M metagenome (GOLD analysis project Ga0105245, IMG submission 81523) | Miscanthus rhizosphere microbial communities from Kellogg Biological Station, Michigan, USA - KBS M5-4 metaG | ecosystem: Host-associated > Plants > Roots > Rhizosphere > Soil | place... | reverse complement strand
TAAAAGTGTCGGGATTGGCCCCGGTCTTGCAGGTGACCTCCAACTGCGTGGCGGAGTCGTTGATCGAGCACTTGCCCTCGATCGTCAGGATCGCCTTGTCGGTGATGCCGTTGACAAACACGATCTTGCGTTCGATCACGAAGTTGTCCGCGGCGGCGGACAGATTCTTGCTGGTCGTGTCGGCTGCCGACGAGCAGCCAGCCAGGATGCCGGTACTGATCACGAAGATCATGCCGTAGGTCGCGAGTCTCTTGTTCATGGTCTACCTCTCGGTGGGGGGTGGTGTTGGTTACATCAGTGTATAGACCGGCTGGGGGCATGTCAAGCGAGGGCCACCTGAGCCACTGAGGAAGCAGGACGGCCAGACCGGTCGCCGTCGTAGCTCAGGTTGTTACCGGGGAGCCGTCCCCGCCCTCTTAGTCAGGAGGCAGCCAGCGCACGCTGACCGGGAGGACCAGGTCGGCCGCGGTGTAGAGCCCGTCATCGCGGACGCAGCACCAGCCATCCCGCCAGCGCTCCCAGGTGGCGTCGTCGGAGTCCTCCACGACCACGAACAGCGGCGCAGCGGCCAGCTCCTCGCGGGTCGTCCACACCGGCAGCGGTAACCCGGCGCCGGAGAACGCCAGCAGGCTGGCTGTGGCATGGACCTGCTCATCCGTCAGTCCCAGGGCGGCGTCCTGCCGGAGCAGGGCCTCGAACTGTTCAATCCTGCTGGGCATTCGCGTTCCCCCTGAGCTTGGCGTGCCGGTTCTGAATGGCGGTGCGCGATCGGCCCAGCATCTCCACCAGGGCGGACGTTCCGATGCTGTCGTCCATCACCAGATCGTCCTCCCATTCCAGCCACGGCCGAGTAGACCCGGCCTGGCCGCGGGCGATCTTCGCCTGGTAGCGCTCTTTGGTGTTCCGATGCTTGGCGACCGTCCGGATGTGCCATTCGTCGCAAGCGCAGTGGTACGGCTCCATCTCGATGCCCGACTGGCCACTGCGAACCACTGCCGCAGCGGTGGCCGTCCCCTCCAGGGCGTACCGGCGCTTGCTCGGGGTGGGGCAATACAAGCGCAGGCTGCTCACCGCCGTCGCCGCTCCCACCAGATCCGTAGCCAACGCCGCAGGGTCAACTCCCGTGCAGACACTCGCAGGATGAGGTGGGCCATCTCAGCGCTGGTCGATGAATCCATGGTGACGCCAGCGATGAACTCGCCATCGGCGTGCCAGGTGGTACGCACCATGCCGTCCGGTCGGTGGTAGCAGGTGGTGGACCAGCGATCCGGCACGATTCGGTCGGTCATGTGGTCACCGATGCAGGGTCCGGTACCGCCGCGGCGGGCTTGGCCGCAGAACGTTCAGCCACGATGAGGCGGAGGCGTTCGTAGCCTCTCCCCGCTGCGAACCCGGCCGACGCCAGTGCGCCGATAGCCACGCCCAGTACGAAGTCCCAGGTCATCGTTCAAGCGCCTGGACCGCGACGATGATGAACGCGCCGCCTTGCAGGATTGCTCCTGGGATGCGCGCCCAAAGCAGGTGCTCACTGACACCGTGCGACCACAGGAACATGCCGACCAGGAATGCAATGGACACTACCCACACGATCGGCGGGATTGCCGCCCTCTGCTCTGTGCTCATTTCTCTTCCCTCTCGGTGGGGCGAGAATTGTAGGCTCGCCGCAGTTTGGTGATCAAGTCGGGCACGTCGTCCCATGGCACATACAGCGACCACTCGCCAAGGAAAACGAGCGCACCTTCGGTCGGCCGGGTAGCGCTCGGTCGCACCACCAACTCGTCCTGGCTCATTTCTGCCTCTCGGTGTTGGTAATCTCGACGGTGTAATACCCGGACTCGTACGGACGGTCCCCCTCGATGCGACGCGCGTTGATCGTGTCCGCATCATCGGCACCCTCGATCAGCTTGCGCATCACGCCGACAGTCAGCTCCGTGCCGGTCCATCTGGTTGTGCGGGTGATCTGGGCACCGTAGGTGTTGATCTTCTCGGTGGCGCTCATCGCCGGTTCTCCAGGAACTCAGTAAATGCGTCGAACTCGGCCAGGGTCAGGTCCAGGCTGGCGTGCCAAGCCGTATTCGACCCACTGATCACGACATGCACGCCGGGCACATCCTCCGGCCAGCGTGCCGCGTGTCGCGTCTCGGCGGCGTAGAGCGATTTCAGGTCATCGAGCAGGCTCATCAGAGCGAGTCCGGATCAAACCCGAGCTGCGGCTCCAGCGGTTGACTGGGGTCGGCCACGACTACGCGGCCTAGCATCTCGTAGACGTTGCCGCTGTCCGTTGCGCCCTTGGTAATGGCTTCGCGCAGCGTTTTCTCCAGCCGGTCGAGATCCTCTTTCCGGTGCGCAGTCTGGTTGCGCTTGACCATCCTCAACTCGGTGGCGGTAAGCTTGCCGCCCTGGTCCAGGTTGATGACCATCTCCCGCAGGAGATGGTTCTCGCGGGTGAGCCGGTCGACCGCGGAGCGTGCGGCGGTCAGGTTGTCCCGTTCGGTGGGTCCTCCCTGGCAGGGCATCAGATGTCCTCTCCGTCGAATGGGTCCGGCTGGGCGGAATGCTTGTCGCACCACGGGTTGTCGTGCTCGTCCCAGTGCGTGCCGACCTCGTCGCAGTACTCCGGTGGATCGATGCGCGAGCCCCCGAATACCTGCGCGGTGCACAGCGGCGGATTCTCGGGGTCGATCTCCCGGCCGTCGATCTCGAACTTGGTGTCGGGGGCAACCTCAACTGCATTGACGAGGGTGATGGGTTGACCCTGGATCAGTTGGAGCGCCTTGGTGGCGGCTTCAACCGGGTCGTCGGCCTCGATCTCACGGACCCAGGCGACCTCGTAGGTGCCGGGCTTGGCTGGCTGCGCAACCGGTGCGGCCACGGGCTCGGGTGCCTGGAGAAGGGTGACGCCGCCCTGGCCCATGGAGTTGCCGGTGCGCAGGAATGCATGGACGTCGTACTGGCCGGGCTCATCGGAACACCCGTAGGTGACCGACCCCTCCATGCTGTCGTCATGTTCGATCAGTTCGCGGGTCCAGGCCAGGAACTGGAGCAGCTCGGCTTTGTCCATCGTGGTCGGCCGCTGGTGCGGTTGGAAGATTTCCAGAGTCATGTCGGTCCTCTCGGTGGGGTGGGTTACATCAGTGTACGTGTGCAGGGGGTATGTGTCAAGCCGGTCCTGCGGGCCGACCGGAGGAGTTAGGAACTCCGGCCGGTCCCGCAGGTGGCTGGCCAGCCAAGCTGGCCATCCCGCCCTTGGGGGGCGCGACCTCGTCATGGGCACCCCTACCCATTCGCGACGAGGGAGGTTTCTTTAGTCCTGCCGGATCGGGCCGGGGTCGGCCTCATCGACGGCAGGGGGTGGGTTGGCGATGCAGACCGGGCAGTTCTCAGCATCATAGACGCCGAGCGATGTCCCGCTCCGAGCCCTGGTGCCGTGGATGTGGTCGCCCGGCTGGCCGTAGATGCCGCCGTCCTCGTCCAGGACCCAGGTCTCCGGCGGGACGCGGTAGTCGACGGTGGTGGAGTCCTGGCCGGTGGTCGGCACGTCGTAAACACTCAGTCGTGCCCAGGTGGCCGGGTCGTCGGTCGTCACGGGCGGGCTTCCCAGGCTGCGACCGCGGCGGCCTTGGCTGCTGCCATGGTCGGCTTGGCGCCACCGTCAAGCAGGCGCGCTCGGCCTGTCACATCGTGGTGCTTGTAGGTGAACAGCTCCCAGCGCCACTCGCCGTACTCGTTCTTGACAGTGAGGTATTCGGTGGGTGACACGGTCGCACGGCGGTTGATGATGGCCGAGTGGCGACCGTGCTCCAGTGGTGAATACCGACGCCGGTGGGTGATCCAATGGATGTCCTCGGTGAGTGTTGGCATGTCGTTCCTCTCGCTTGGGGGTGTAACATCAGTCTACACGACTGATGGTCGAGTGTCAACTCATTCGGAGCAGGATCAAGAGAAATGCCACTGCCACGAGCGCGGCTAGGATCCACACGGCCACCCAGACGGACGCCGCCGGATGCGCAGGCCGGTACGCCGGACACAGTGTCTTGCCGCAGGCACCGCAGTCATCACCGCTGCGATAATGCGCATGCCGGTCCCAGCCGTGGCCACACAGGCATTCGTCGTTCATGGCGCGCTCGTCTCGGTGCAGCCCGGTTTCAGGCAGTGCGCCACGTTGCCGACCCACTGCACCGTGCCGCCATCCATCCAGGACTGCCGGTTGAACATCGAGTCCGAATGCCCCAGTGGGCACACCCAGAACCCGACCGTGAGCTGGCCGAATGCCTCCAACCAGTCGTCGGTCGTCGGGTCATCCATGCCAGCCGCCCGGCGCCAGTGCGTCCTCAACGGTCTTGCCAGCGACATGCAGTAGCGGTGCCCAGTATTCGGCGCGTTCGACAGCCTCAACGAACGTCCAGCGATTGTCCGATAGCCATTCGTCGGTGCGACTGGAGTTCTGCGGCTCGAAGTCCCAGCGACCGAACCGATCCAGCACGTAGCCGCTCGGGTTCACCACGGCCCAGCCATGCTTGCCCCGGTATTCGATCCGGATGGTGAAGTGGTGCCGACCCGGATGGTCGTCCGGCAGGCAGGAGAAGTCGTAGGCCACCGGCCGTGAGTGGACAGGCAGCTTGCTCATCGCTCGCCCTGCTGCCAGGCAGCCTCGCACTCAGCATGGGCGCGTGGGTGGTTCCAGATCAGGTCGTCGGCCGCATCGCCTGGCGCCTCGAACACCCCCCGCTTCTTGTGGCAGATTCGGCACCGCGATAGCCAGAGCTGGCGGCCGGTGTGGAACTCGACTACCACGGCGTGGGCGTGGTAGTGATCGTTCCAGTGGTCGACGTCGTCCTTCGCGGCGGCCAGCGTGGTATCCATCCCGTCCGCGATGACGTTCGGGACCATGGTGACCGGGTCGGCCTTGAAGATGACCCAGTCCCAGCCCAGCCCGCTCTTGGAGCGCTGCACCTGCGCCCAGTGCTTGGCGCGCAAGGACTTACGCCAGCCCAACTCATGCACGCCGACGCGCTGCCAGCCGTTGGTTGCGGTGTCAACAATTGGCATTACCCCACCAACCCCAGGCGCTCACGGATCGGGGCGACGTAGGTGTTCGTGCACTGGCTCAGTGCGCCCTGCTCAGCCACCTTGAATGCGATCAGGTTGCTGGTCCGCAGTTCCGTGGCGACGGCGTAGATGGCGTCGGCGATCGTGGCCGTCTTGTCATCGACGTGTGAGCTGTACCCGTCCAGCGGCGGCCAGAATCGGTCCGGGTCGGTGACCTCGTCCTCGTAACTCATTTTATGTTCCTCTCGGTGGGGTGTTACATCAGTGTACCGCATGGATGGGAGAGTGTCAACGCGGGATGCGTTGGCGAATCTCATGCGCCGCGGCGCGCCAGGCGATGCGCATGGCGTCACCTTCGGCCTCGGTATTCGCGATCTGCCCACTGCGACCGCGCAGGTCGAACTCGTCGGCCAGGTTGCGCAGTACGGCCACCGGCACCACAGGGTCGCCGGGCAGCGGCATCGATGCGATGCGCCGGATCAGCGGCGAGACGGCCTCGCCCAGCTCGGGCGCCGACTCGACCAGCGTGCGGGCCGCCAGGATGTGCGCAGGAGTAACGCCGATGTGAGACTTGCCCATGGGCGCGCTCATGAATCCCCCCGCTCCAGTCGGCCGCGCGCTTTTTGCACGTTGACCAGCTCGTAGATGGCTGCCGTTTGCTGCTGGATGGCTTGCACCTGCACCGATAGATTCCGGGCGATATGGAAGCCGAAGAATGTGAACAGCAGGATGAAACTAGCCGCGAGAATCCAGAGCCCGGCGCTCATCGCGCGGCCCGGAACAGTCGTAGCAAGGACATCAACTCATCGGCCGCATTGCGAATGTCGTAAGCGTGCTCGTAGCGATCAGCCAGCTCCTGCGCCCGCTGGACGGCGACCTCCAGTGGTTTGACCTTGGGCACGCCGACCATCCCCGCAATGTCGTCCAGTGCCTGGGCGTACAACGCGGCCCAGGCCAACTCGGGTGCGGCGTTGGCCGCGTCACGGACCTGGAGCAGGCGGGTGCGAATCCTGTCAGGCAGGTCGTCGGTGCGCTCCGTGATGGTCATTCGTTCAACCCCTGCGGCGCGATGAGCTTGCGTGCGGCATTCAGGTCGACGGTACTGGCGACATCGGAGATGCCAGTCCTTGCCAGTACCAGTAGGTTTGCCGCGCGCTGTTGGTTGGCCAACTCCAGGGTGGCATACGCCTGGATCAGGTGGATCCGGGCGTCCGTGAGCGCGATACTGTCGGCCAGTGATATCCGCTGGCCGATGCGCTCCAGGTCGGTGGCGATGCGCTCCAGGTTGTCGACCATCAGGGCTGGGGTCATTGTCATGCGGTTCCTCTCGGTTGGGGTGATGATTCGATACTACACGTCCAATGGGCGGATGTCAACATCAATCTCGACCGTGACCTCGCCGGACAGGTTGCGCGACCGCGCATCCCAGCGGTCGAGCTGGCTGGGAATCATGGCGTCCGCCTCGGCCAGCCGGTCGTTGATCCGGCGCCGCAGCTCGGCTTTGGCCTCGCGGCGGGTCATCGCTTGACCCAGTGAATCACGATGCACGGGATCGGGCAGAGGTGGAAATGCGTACCGTCCTCGCGGCGATCCCAGAACAGACCGACCCAGATGTCGCGCTTCTCGAAGCGGATCATCAGGCACCGTCCAGCGCGTCGGCACCGGCGAACGGCTCACGGTGCGCCTCTATCACGAACATGGCATCCGCCGGGACCACGGCCGGGACGGCACCGTTCTCGACATAGATGATCGCCATGGCGGCGCCCTCGTTACTGGCGAGGCCTGCCACCAGTCAGTGGTCTTTGAGTCGGCAATGACTTTCCAGATTTTATGGGCGTCATCTCCGAACGCCCCCTTGCGTAGACCGGTATGCACGCCCTCACACGAGAGGCTGGTCGCGTCCTCATCTGTGATCGGCTCCCAGGTCATGCCGAATCCTTCGCAGACTCGATCAGACGGGCGGCCTCGGTACGCTGGGCGGCCGGGTCGTGGCGCGGAAGCGTGCAGCGGGGCGAGAAGCACCCCGTCAGCTTGCCGGTCTTGCGGTCGAGATGGGTAAGGATCCCGACGATGTCGTGCGAGAAATCGAACGGCCGGAAGTCGTTGAGCAGTCGCGCCAGGTCCAGCGGGTTGCCGTTGGCGTGAGTGGCCTGGACATCCATCACGACGTCCAGGTGGGAGTATCCGCACTCCGCGATGGACGGCATCGTGGCCATCGCGCGGTCTGCGATCCTGCGAATGAGCCGGTGGTCCTCGTCGCTGACGTTCCAGTTGATCTCGGTCATGTCGTTCCTCTCGGTGGGGTTGTGTTGGTTACTCCAGCAATACTACACGGCGGATGGGTGTGTGTCAAGTGCCGGTCGCAATAGCGAGCATGAGCAAAAAGACGGCCATGAACAGGGCGAGCAGCTCCAGGACTCCCGCCGTCGGCCTGCGCCAGTCCGTGGCGTCGTTGACCTCTGGCCATAGCACGATGCCCGCCATGGCGAAGAGGGGCATCAGGACCAACATGGCCAGCCAGAGCCAACCGTTGTACGGACTGAACGAGTCCCAACTCACGACGGGTCATCCTCCAGCGGCAGGCCGTCGTGGTCGAACGGGTAACGCAGCTCCCACGTCGGATGCAGGCGCGTGCGCTTACCGCGATGGCCCCGCTCGTCATCGAACTTGACGATCAGGTGCGCGCCGTCGAACCCAGTGATCCGAGCCAGCCGGGGAAGCGAGCCGATCGTCCCGGTGAAGATGACGGGGCGGCCGATGAACGCTGGCACGCCGTAGTGGTCGCGCACGTACTGGCCAGGGCGCTCGGTCACGACTCGGTCTTTAGGCAGCACACGCAGATCGCGACCCCGGTGCGGTCAGTGTGCCACGTGTGAGTGCAGATCAGGCGGTGGATCCATTGCAATCCGGTTGACCAGATGTACGGATCCTGTTCCGCAACCGGACGCCACGCTTGCGCCTTGCAAGCCTTCATGACTCGGCCTGCACTGCGGCCTCGACCTCAGTCGGGGTGATGTCGAGCAGGGCCATGACGAACGCCGACATCTCATCGGCGGTGTCCTCGATCAGACTCGGGTCGCCGTAGTCTGCGACGACCCGATAGCTGGCCAGCATGTGCACCGCCTCGGGGCGCATCGGGTGGTCGGCGTCGGCGCGCTTGACGACGACGATCTCATTGCCGCGCGGGTTGGCGAAATCGGCTTCGCCGTCATCGGTGTAGTCGATCTCCACCCGGTCGTCCGGGTGATTGACGACGATGTCATTCACGGCCACCCAGGCGCCGTCATAGAGCCACAGGTCGCCGGGCCTGATTTCCGAGACGCGCGTCTCGATGAGCTTCATTGTGTGAGCCGGGCGGCGACCGCGGCCTGAGCTGCCGGAGCGGCGGCAGTCGCCGTGACCTCGGACGGCGCGGTGACCACCCTCGGTTCGGGCAGCTCGGTCGGCCAGTCGTACGCCTCGGCGGTGGTGAGATCCGCATACTCGCCGGTGACCGGGTCGGTGGCCCGGACCTTCTCGGCCAGGTCGAACAACTCGTCTGGGGTGCAGTCGCGGATGGTCTTGGTGGTCGGGTCGTAGACCTGCCATTCGGTGTCGCTCATCAGTGTGCCTCTCGGTTGAAGTTTGCGGTATCGGATGACCATGGGCGCCCCGCTAAGGCTCGCTATGACCATCCGACACCCTGCCGCCAGGTGTGGAAGTGTCCTGGCGTGGTGGCGGGGAGAGGACTCGAACCTCCCTGGCATTTTCCGAACCCGCCTACCTGCGTGGTCAGACCATGATGACGAACCTCCAGCTAGTTGATTGTCTGCGCAATGACACATGCGTCGGAGTTGTCGGGTCAGCTCTGGTCGATCACCCCCTCTGCCCAGCGGGCCAGCGCCTGGAGCGCCAGCGCATATAGGTCGTCATCCTCGCGGCCGACCAGCTCATCGGAGATGGCATCGGTCAGCTCATCGACCGGAGTCGGGAGCCCGAAAACCAGCGAGCGGAACGTGGCGCCGCGACCATCGCCGCTGGAGTACCACCCTGCGATGGTGACCGCGGCACTGTCATTGATCGTGCCGCCGATCGCCACCTGAGAGTGCACGTCCGCGAACGTGGCGAGTGGAGCGCTGACCGAGATGAGCGGTCGCTCGACCGAGATGCCGACGACGCCGCGGTCATCGTTGGGCTGGTCGGCCTCGACCAGCAGGTTGCGGATCTCGGTCACCTGCTCCAGTGTGACGTGGAACCGCTCGTAAGTCCTTGTTCTGGTTGCCATTTCGTTGGCCTCTCTGTCGGGGTGTATCCCTAGTTTACACGCCCGGTGGGAGAGTGTCAACTGATTTCAGCAGAAACAATGGCGATCGGTTTGCCCGGTGCGCATTCCAGGGTTTTGATCTGACCACGGACGGACCGCAAGGTGATGAACACCCGCGCGGACCCGCCCAGTTGGCGACTGGAGCCGCTACCGACGGCCACGACATCCCAGCGCCGACCGGCATGGAATGCGACCGCACCCACGGTCACGGCCTGCGCCCGCATGGTGGTGACCGGAATCTCCCGGCGCCAGTGCTGGCCATCGCTGGTAACGCTGGCCTGCACGCGATGGCCCCAATCCTTGGGGTGGCCCATCAGAACCGGCCCAATTCCTGGAACCCGCGACCGGACTTCCGTCGTTGCTTGGCGAGCGTGACATTGCGAGCCAGCCGTTGCCGCTCCGCGCGGTAGGCGTGCGGGTACTGCGACCCCGCGGTGGGCTCGATGATCCACTCGACGTCATCCTGGATGGCCTGCCGGACGTTGGCGGTCATACCGCGCGGCGCGATCGGCGCGTCGACATCACCAGCGCCCAGGCAGGCGTTGACGTAGGCCAGGTGCACCGGGCGATCCTTGGCCAGCTCGCGGAGCTGGTCGCGGTACTGCGCCTGCGCCGCGCGAATGTGATCGGGATTGTCATTGCTCATTTCAGTAGGCCAGCCGCGCGGCGGCCAGCGCATCCTCGGGAGTGTTGAACCATGTACCGTCGTCCATGGCTCGCGGGCGCCAGAAGTAGCTGAATCCGCCGCCTACTTTTTGAGTTCGGCCGACTTGATCGCCGTTGCCACGGTTAGTGACAGTCCAGCGGCGCGCACCGAAGTGCGAGTAGTCCGGGGGCGACTCGATGACAACCTCGGTCCCGTCGATCATGGCCACGAACCGGGTAGGCACCAGCGCATCCCGCGCGTCGCCGCTCATTTGGGCACTGCCCGGTCGGCGATCGATGCCGCATTGTCGTACGCATCGGCCATTGCCGCCTGGCGATTTGCCTCGGCGCGTGCCGCCTCGGCCAGTCGCCGCAATTCTTTCACGGCGGCTTCCGTTGTGATCTCGTTAATCCTTGCCATGGTTTTGCCCTCTCGGTTGGGGTGTACCTCTGAGTCTACACGTCCGATGGGGCAGTGTCAACTGTTCCGTACGCTCGCTTGGCCTTGCGGATCAGCCGCCCGCGCAGCTCGGCGGGCACCTGGCGCCGGAGCTGGGCCGTGCGCCAGCCCTGACTCGGCTCCAGTGCCGCCAGCAGTGTGCGCGCCAGCGTCTCGGCGTGCCGCGACTCGGCCAGCGATGGGAACGCTTCCAGTAGCTCGGCGCCCAGCGTCTCGACGGTATGAACCTTGGCACTCAATCGGACAGCTCCAGCATGACGTCGATCCAATTCTCACCGGCGAGCGACCGGCGCACCACCTCGTCGGCTATGGCGTCGTCCTCGGCACGCATGGCGGACGTGCGCGCGGCCATCTCGGCGCGTGCCTGCGCCTCGGTGTGGAACAGGTCGGCACGGAACAGGTGTAGATCGAACTCGTCGCCGGGAAAGTGACACAGCGCCCAGACCGGGTCGTTGCCAGCCTTGACCACGGTTACCCGCTCGGGTGGGTAGTCATCCGGCTCCCACCAGCGGCACGGGACTTCCCACATCTTCGCGCCGGGCACCAACCGCGGCAGTACGCGGGATGAGCGCGCCTGTGCGTTGATCTCACGCACGCTCATCATTGCCGCCCATCTCGTCGGGAACCGCGGCCAGCAGGGTTAGGTCGGGGAACAGCAGCATCGCGCGGCCGGTGTCGTCGTCGGCCACCCGGACCACCACCGCATCCCGGCCAGCCCGGTCCCGCAGACCCGGTGAGCGGGTCGGCAACGGGTGGTAGGTGACAGGCACGGGCGGCTCGATGCTCATGCCGACTGCCGATCGAAGGTGATGGCCGCGCGGAAATCCAATGGCGCACCGGGGCGCCGGGTGATGATCGTGGCCCACGGCGCGAGCTGGGTCATCCTGCGCCGCTCCAACAGCGCGCTGGCCGCGTCCAGGATTGGCTGGACGTGCCCGCGGTCGCGTGGGTTGTCCTCGAACGGCAGGGCATGGATCGCGAGGACGGTGCCGGACGGCGCCACCAGGGACAGGGCCGGGCGGCCGGTGTCGTCGTGCACGCGAGCGTGCAGGGTGGTCACGACTGCACCGGTCCGGCCGGGTCGACCCAGTGCAATGAGCGCGGGTCCTCGTCATGCCCGAGCGGCAGGACGCAGCGAAGCTGACCGCGCGGTGCATTGGTCAGATCGGCGCACTGACCGGGGTAGATCACCTCGGCCGGGAGGAAACGCTCGATCTCAGCAACCTCGTGTGCGTAGGTAGGGATGTCGGACCCTGCCCAGTCGACCCGGCGCGGGATGATCCGGTCGCCGTCAGCATCGAACTGCCATGCCTTGGCGTCCTCGTCACGGGCCTCGGTCACCTCGCCCACGTGGCCGAACCCGAATGTGCGGATCACGGCACCTTCCGGCAGGTCGAACAGCTCGACGTCGGTGCGGATCACCGAGCCGACCTTGGCGGTCATCAGACGCCCTCTTCCGCGCGCCAGGTGCGGGTCTCGCGGCGCCGCTGGATGCGGCGGCAGATGCGGGTGTGCTGGCCGGGCTTCGGGTTCCGCTGGGTCTCGCGGACCTGGGCGGTAATGGTCATGGGGGTCATTGTCTCGCCTCTCTCGGTTGGGGTGTACCGTAAGCCTACACGGCCGGTGGGAGTGTGTCAATCCTTCGTAGTGAAGTGCTGGAGCGGTTGCCCGCCCAGGATGGCGATGCGGACCAACTCACGGCCGAAGTCGTCGGCGCCGACCGTGACATTGCTGACCAGCTCGACCAGCGCGCGGTCGTACTCAGGGTTGTCGGTGGACAGGTCGGAGCGCAGGTCGCGCGCCGCTTCGATCAGGTCGGCCAGCTCGATGGTTGCCATCTCAGACCTCGGTCTCACTGTCGTCGGCCAGGATGGGAGCCTCGATGCCCCGACCCTCGCCGTACCAGTTGACAGCGTCGTCGTAGTTGAACACCGGGCCGTCGTTGACATTGACCCGCAGGACGTCGGGGGTCGGCTCCAATGGTTCGTCGTTTTCGGTCGTGTCGATGAACAGGACGAATGCCTGGTCACTGTCGACCAGGCTCCCGCGGAGATTAAACTTCCCGTGCGGGGTGATGATCTCGACGTCGAAGTTCTGCTGGTCGACCGAATCGCTCAGCTCGATCGAGTGGTACTGGGTCATGGGTTGTTCCTCTCGGTTGGGGTATGTGTTCAGTCTACACGCCAGGTGGCAGGGTGTCAAGCCCTGCCACCTGGCGTGTGTCAGTCGTTGGTCAGGCCGCGCGGGTCATAGACCGTATAATTCAGGTCGTTCGCCTCGATCCAATCGGCCTCGGCATCGAATGCGGCGTCACGCTTGGCGTAGTTGGCGTCCGAGTCGTCCTGCTCACAGGCCCGCTCTGTGTCGATCCTGGCACGGTCCAGCTTGCGCCACTCGCGGGCCTGGTCGGCGGTCAGTTTCGGCTCGGTGTCGAACTCGGCCGCGGTGTGCGGCAGCTCGGTGATGAACGTGCCACCGGTGGCGACGCCCCACTCGAACGTTTTGTCGAACCGACCGTGGTAGGTGTCGCGGGTGCATGCGATGCCGCCGACCTCTTTGGCGTAGCGGCGGGCCTGCGTCTGGTCCATGGGCATGGCCGTGGTCCTCTCTGTTGGGGTACCTATAGCTTAGCACGCCCGGTGGGTGGTTGTCAAGAGGCAATGTAGTTACCCAGGCTAACTACTCTTAGCCTGGGTAACTACCTCGATCAGCGGTGGGCGAGCAGGCTCAGGGCCTTCAGCTTGAACGGGTCGCCCAGGTGGTCGACCATCCGGGACTCGTGAGTCTGGCCCTTGCTCGGTGCCTTGAACCAGTCCTCCAGCTCGATGACGGCCTGGAGCGCGGCCCACTCCGTGTTGCGGACATTCTCCAGATTCTCGCTGCCGTTGAAGATCGTCTTGAGCTGGAGCCGACGCGCGGCGCTGGCCGGGCGCTCCTGGTTGGTGCGCTTATCGATGGTGGCGGGCAGCAACTCGTCCACGAACTTCGCGAACTCGTCCCGGCTCATCGGCTGGGCCACCAGGTGGTTGCCGATCGTCTCGATTTCCTTGGCGTAGGCGAAGGTCAGGCTGATCGAGCGGCGGATCTCTTCGACGTCCCACCGGGCGATGCTGCCGGAGGTGTGCCGGATGCTGAACTTGCTCTCAGTTTTCTTTAGCGAAGGAAACTGGTTGGTGCAGAAGATTCTCGTGGCCGTGGGAATGCCGACGCACTGGGTGCTCGAATCGTGCGAGTTGAAGATCACGATGCCGACATCGATGCCGTCCCGCCCGCCGATGGTGACGCCTTCCGGCAGGCTCATCTGGACGAACGTCTTCGCGCCGTTGTGCGTTGCGCCGACCGCTTGGAAGCGGCCCGCGGTGGAGTCGGCCACCGTCTGCAACAGCTCAGCGGTCCAGGCGTTCTGGATCGGCACGTACTGGTTGCCGACGACCCCCAGGTTGGCACGGGTGCCGTCCGGGTTGTTCCGCACGGTGGCGAACTTATCCTCGAACGGCATGGTCACCAGGCCGCCGGTGACACCGTCCTCGGTGATCTCGACGGGGGTGCGGACGACCGACTGGAGTTGTTCCTTGGTGACGGTCCAGTCAAGGCCACCCAGTCGCAGGGCCTCGGTGGCGTCGGTGACGTCCGCGAGCTTGGTGCCGGTGACTCCGTACGGGTTGCGCCGGTCGTGGTCCATGATCGGGGCGGTGGGGGTGCTGGTGGGCATTTCGGTCCTCTCGGTTGGGGTTCCCCTCTTGGGGTGTAACTCAAGCATACACGGTGGGCGGGAGAGTGTCAACTCTCCCGCCCCAGAACTTCGTCAGGCTTCGACGTCGACCAATTCGTCATCGTCATCCAATTCGATTACGTCATCGCTTGCCGTAATTGACGTAATTTCGTCCTGCCACAACGGCTCCAGTGCCCAGCGGTGATACCCGCGGCGGGTCTGGCCGCCGATGTCCAGCGGCGTCGGCTCGACACCGAGCGGCGCCAACATGGCCGCCAACTCGCGGGGCGCCTTGTTCGGGTTGGGCCAGAGCTTGCCGTACCGGCCCGCTGGCAGGTCGTACAGGCCCGCCACCACGTCGGCGGTCGCCAGCTTCGGCGCGTCCGCGTACACCGTTCGCAGGTCCGCCAGGAGTTGGCCGAACAGGTCCAACTCACCAGCGGGCGGCGCGCTCATCTC
>Ga0105245_10003213_pt1 | contig 14631 bp, 10 predicted proteins | sample KBSM54metaG_FD_81523 | JGI IMG/M metagenome (GOLD analysis project Ga0105245, IMG submission 81523) | Miscanthus rhizosphere microbial communities from Kellogg Biological Station, Michigan, USA - KBS M5-4 metaG | ecosystem: Host-associated > Plants > Roots > Rhizosphere > Soil | place... | reverse complement strand
TGCCGGACCCCGCCGAGCCCCCAAATGGCGCTGCCTGGCCCGCGCTGCCACCGGAACCCACCACCGTGCTGCCAGCGTTTCCCGACTGCGTTCCGCCGGATCCCGTGTTCGAGCCCCCGGTCGTTCCGCCGCCGTTACTGGGCGAGCCACTGGCGCCAGCACCTCCGCTGCCCGCTCGTTTGTTCGGCGAGGTGGAGTCTTCCATCGAATCGGCTGCGCAGGCGCTCACGCAGGCAACGAGGAGCCAGACCAACGACTGAGCGCGAGAGTCGAATCGGCTGCGCAGCATGACCGACCATTGTATCTCCGCGGCCACGTTGCAGCAAGGTATGCGCACTGTAGTTAGATGTCGGATGCGGCGTCGGGGACGTCCTTTCTTGGGCGTCTTGGGCGTCTTGGGCGTCTTGGGCGTTGCCGCGGACCCGCGTGCCTCGGCAGAGGGTAAACCGCGCGCGACGCGTAGACCCATGTCCACTTTCGGACATGCCCCGCCGCGACGCGCAGGCCCTTGTCCACTTTCGGACATGCCCCAGCGCGACGCGAAGACCCTGATTGGGTTTCGCTCGAGATTGATCCCATCCCAAGATTACATCCACAAACTGCGTGTCGACTACGATGTGCAGAATCTTGAGGGTGTCGCAACATCCAGTGGTCGGACCCTCACGGCTCTGGCGAGATTGAGGGAATGGTACGCGAGCAGCGCCGTCAACACGCTCTGGGCCCAGCATCGGGCGACTTCCTAAGCCTATCGATCAGCGATGAATCACCACTGCCGTCGCTGGCCCGAGCCAGGGCAGCCAGCGCACTCCGTGCCATCCCGGTGGCAACTCGGGCTCGGTGAAGCCGAACAAGTAGCGGCCGTCGATGGGGGAGACGTTCACGCAGCCGCCGCTTTTGAAGTCGCCCCAATCGTCGTGCCAGTAGGCGGTGTGCAGGGCGTGCGGGCCGCTGAAGTTTTGCGTCCAGGGCACGTCAGAATGCGTGAATTCGCCGGGGGCGACCATGGTGGCGGTCGCGAATTTGCCGGAAATCGGGAACATTCCGGTCGGCGTCAGCGCGTGTGGAATGGGATCTTCACCGGGTTTTGCGGCGCCCCCGCGGCCCGGTGAAATCAACGTCGTGAACACGGGGCTGGTGCCTTCATAGGCAATGAGCCAACCCGCGTTGATCGAGACTTCGATCCACGTGCCGCGCCCTTTCGGCGCTTTGCCGGTCGTGTCGACGGCGCCCACCGTAGCTCCCCAGGGCGTCAGCGGTTGCGGTGTGGGCACCACCGCGTCGCTTTCTCTCACCCACAGATCATCGCGCCGCGTGTGCAGATAATGATCCTTGCCGAGCTCCACGCGCTCGCCGGTGAGCTCCACATGACTCAAGCGCACGAACTTGCTCGGCGATTCGCTGAACTCACCGCTCGCGCTGCGCGTGTAAGCCGGGCGATCGGCGTGTTTGAAAAACGCCAACGGCAACTTCACGTCCGAGCCCAGCTTCACGCCCTCGAACTTCACTACCGGGTATGGCGTCACGCTCGCCTTCGGGAGCCATTGATAGTCTGCGCTCAGCAAATAATCGTGACCTTCCGCGCTGGCTTCGGTGCTGTACGCCACGGTGGAGCGACGGAGTAGGCCCGTGCGCGGCTCGTGAACGGCGATCGGCAACGTGGGAAAAGTAGGCGAAATTCCCGGCGCAGGGTTCACTGGCTCGAGCCCGAGTGATTCCCCATACTGATGCGGCCAGGGCGAATCGAGCTTGGCCGCGTAAGGCAGCACGGCTCGATACACCGGATCCTCGGCGTCGAGCGTCGCGCGATTGCCATCCACACACACGTAGCCGCGCGGCTCGATCGCGTACCACTCCATGCAGCCCGGGCCGTATGTCGGTTTCTTGTGCTTCAGCGCGACGGACTCGCCCGTCCACAAGTAGCCGATCCATTCCTTGCTCGCGTCCGGCTCGGGCCGAATCCACACGTAGCGCGTCTTCGCATACACGCGCCCGATGTCGGCAGCCGTCGCTTCTGGCGCACTTGGCGCACTCGTCGTCGTCTTCGCGTCCGCCGCAGCCAGCGCCGGTGGGCTCGCGCTCGTGATGGCCACCGCCGAGCTCAACGCTGCGCTCGAGGCCGATGGCTTGGCTGCGATCGCGGGCGCTTCCTGCTTCGCCGGCGCTTGTTCGCGCGTGCGACCATCCGGCGCACGCGCGCAGCCCAAGCCCAGCAACATCGCCAGCAGCGGCAAACTCTGCCCAGCCAAACTTCCCAAATCGGGGCGACGCACGGCCCGGAACGTAGCGCGCATTTCCCGTCAGAGCCCCGTTTTTGTGAGGTTTTTGGGTTGGGGGCCTGCGCGGCGCTTTTCGGCATCGCCGACCGGCCCCTAGAACATCCGAGTCCGCTAGGGCAGATTGGTGTGCTCGTGACTCAATCTGTTCGCACTCGCCCGGCCGTGGGCCTGCTGTTCGACGCGCTCTACAACGAGTACGCGAACATGCTGGTGGCCGCGCTGGACGGCGAGTGCGTGCGGCGCGGCTACGATCTCATTTGCTTCGCCGGTGGCTCGCTGCATTCGCTCGCCGGCTACGAGCTGCAGCGCAATCGGTGTTTCGAGCTCGCCAGTCGTGAGTCGCTCGACGGCTTGGTGGTGCTCAGCCTGAGCACGACCGCCTCGGTGATGAAGCCGTTTCTGGACGCATACGCCGGCTTGCCGATTTGCACCGTGGGCATCGAGGTGCCCGGCTACACCCTGGTGCAGGCCGACAACGCGGCCGGCATGCGCGATGCCGTGCTGCACCTGATCACGGTCCACGATCGGCGCAAGATCGCGTTTTTGCGCGGCCCGACCAGCAACCCAGAGGCAGAAAGCCGCTTCTCCGCCTACCGCGATGCGCTAGCCGAGTTCCGCATCCCGTATGACCCGAACCGCGTCATTCAAGCCAATTTCAGTTATAGCGAAGGGCGCGCCGCGGCAGCGGAACTGCTCGATCGCGGCGTCGAACTCGATGCCCTCGTTGGGGCCAACGATCAGTCGGCGCTCGGTGCCATGCGCACCCTGCGCGAACGTGGCCTCGTCGTGCCCGGCCAGGTGGCGGTGGTTGGCTTCGATGATAGCGATGAAGCGCGCGGCGCGGCTCCGAGCTTGGCCACGGTTCGACAACCGTATTGGGATTTGGCCGAGCGCGCGCTCGACTTCATTGCTGACTCGCTGAGCGGGCCCCAGCCGCCGCGTCGCACGCTGCTCGCGTCGCAATTCGTGAAGCGTCGCTCCTGCGGCTGCTTGTCAGAGGGCGCGCCGTCGGAAACGCTCCCCGCCCTCGACCCAGATCCACGGCCTTTTCCCGAGGCTTTCGCGCGCCGGCGGCAAGAACTCGCGGCCGAATTGGCACGTGCAGAGCGCGCCGCGCGCGTGACTGGCCCCGAGGGCTGGATCGACCGCACGCTGGCTGCGGTCGAGGCGGCGATCCTGGGCGCGTCGGACCACGCGCTCTTGGCCGAACTCGACGACATGATCGCGCGCACCACTGCCGCCGAGGGCGACGTGGGTGTGTGGCAACACGCCGTGTCAGTGGTGCGTCGTCGGGTGCTGCCGTGCGTGATGGGTGATCCGGTGCGCTGGTTGCGACTGGAAGACATTTGGCAACGGGTGAGGGTGCTGATCGCCGATGCCGTCGAGCGCGAGCAGCGCTCATTGCGCTCCCAGGCCGAGCGCTCGGCGGGTATCCTCACCGATACGAGTGAATCGCTGATCACGTCCTTCGACGTCGAATCGATGCCGCGCGCCATCGCCGATCGCTTGCCGCAGCTGAACATCGGCTCGGCCTACGTCGCCCTGTACGATGGCTTTGGGCGACCACCGCCGACATCGAGGCTGCTCGTGGCCTACCAGCAGCGTAAATTGCAGGAAGTCCCCGCCGAGTTCGCGCATTTCCCGACGCTTCAGTTGGTGCCGGCCGCGCTCTGCGGCGACCGCCGTAAATCGGTGGTGGTCGAGCCGTTGTTCTTCGAGAACAAGCAGCTCGGCTATGCCGTGCTCGAACTCGGGCCCAAGCGGCGCGTCGTGTACGAGCTGCTCCGCGAATTGATCAGCGCCGCCTTGAAAGGCGCCGAGCTCGTGCGGCGCGTGGCCGAGGAGGCCTCACAGCGCGAAAAGGCAGAAAAAGAGCGGCTCGCGAGCGAACTCGAGATCGCCGCGCACATTCAAACCGCGATTTTGCCGCGCGATTTGCGCGTCGAGAACCTGGAAATTGCCGCCGCTTTGACGCCCGCCACGGAGGTCGGCGGGGATTACTACGACGTGCTGCCGGGCCCCGGCGGTTGCTGGCTCGGCATCGGGGATGTCGCCGGCCATGGCCTGCGCTCGGGCTTGGTGATGATGATGCTCCAAAGCATCGTCGCGGCGCTCTCACGCAGCCGATTCGATGCGGCACCCCGCGAGCTCGTGCAGGTAGTGAACGCGGTGCTGTACGAGAACGTGCGCGAACGCATGGGGCAGGACGAGCACGCGACTTTGTCTTTGATTCGCTACTTCGCCAACGGTGAGCTCGTGTTCGCTGGAGCCCACGAAGATCTGATCATCTTGCGCGCGGCGACTGGCAAATGCGAGGCGGTTCCGAGCTTCGGTACCTGGGTGGGCGCCACGCGTGATATCGACGCGGTCACCGAAGACCAGCGCGCTCGGCTCGAAGACGGCGATCTGCTCTTGCTCTACACGGACGGCGTGATCGAGGCCATGAACGCGGCTGGGCAAGCTTACGGTATGGAGCGCTTGTGTGCCGAGCTCGAACGAGTACAAGGTCATCCGGTGCAAGAGATCCGCGATCAACTGATGGCCTCGGTGCGCGACTTTCTCGCCGTGCAGCACGATGATTACGCGATCCTGGTCGCGCGCCACCGCAGGTTGTGTGCGTGACTTCCGCGCCGCTCGGCCCGCCAGAAACCGACGCGGAGCTGATGCGCCGCGCGCGCGCACTCGCCGGCTTGAATTTGGCTGAAATTGCCGCGCGTTTCGCGCTCGAGGCACCACCTGATCTACGCCGCCACAAGGGCTTCGTGGGCGCGCTCATCGAACGCGCGCTAGGGGCCACCGCCGGCTCGCGGGCTGCCCCGGATTTCGAAGCGCTCGGTATCGAACTCAAAACTCTGCCCGTCGACGATCGCGGCCGCGCGCTCGAATCGACCTTCGTGTGCACGATCCCACTCACCGAAATCGGCGAAGTGGAGTGGGCTGCGTCTCGCGTGCGGCGCAAACTCGCGCGCGTGCTGTGGGTCCCCGTGCAAGGCGAACGCCGCATTCCGGTTCCGGAACGCCGCATCGGCGAGCCGCTGCTGTGGCAGCTCACCGAACAGGCCGAAGCCGCACTGCGTTTCGATTGGGAAGAACTCGCCGGCATCATCGGTCGCGGCGACGTCGAGACCATCACTGGCCACATCGGTCGCAGCCTGCAGATCCGCCCCAAAGCGGCCGACTCCCACGCCCGCCGCCGCGGCTTCGACGTAGACGGCCCACCCTTCGCCGCGTTGCCCCGCGGCTTCTACCTGCGCGCCACCTTCACCAGCCAAATCCTCCGCGAAAACTACGCCCTATAAGAACGCGCCCCGCCACTCGCTCCGCGGCGTGGACCCTTGTCGGAAATCCGACAAGCCCGAGACTACGGCACTTCTTCCGGCAGCGGGCTCACGCCGACGTGGACGTGATCGTGGTGATCGGCGTTGTCGTCGGGGGTCAGGTATTCGTGGAACAGGCCGCTTTGGTGAAAGCGGAGCGCGAACGCGTTGGCGATTGGCGCACCGGGCGTCAGGCTCGAGCCGAAGCCTTTGTGGAAGTCTTGTTGCACCTCGTAGTGCAGGCCGAGGCGCGTGAAGCCGTGCAGATCGATGGCGAGGCCGTAGGCGTGCAAACTGACTCGGCCCTTGTTGCTGAGGCGGAACACGTAGGCGCCCGAAAAGCGGACGTCGCTCACGCCGAACGCAGAGAGTTCCGGGCCCATCAGCGCGAGGGCCAGCACCAAGCGGCAATCGGCGATGAGCGGGCCGTTCGCGCCCGTGTAATAGCGCACGCCGGCGATCGGGCCATCCACGACGACCGGCGTCTTCACACCCATTTCATGATCGAGCGGATGAAAGCTGACGCCACGCTCGCTGAGCCGCGAAAGGCAGCCGGCGCTGCCGGGCAAGACATCGCGCAGTTCGGAGCGTGTGCGCGGACGCGGCGCGTCGCCGAGCACCTTGCCGAGCGGTGAGGTGCTGGGGCTCGGCCCGTCTTTCACCGGTTGAGGTGCGGGGGCCTTGCCGGCGAAGGCAGCCGGCCTTGCGGCAGCCGAAATGGGTGGCGTCTTCGCGCCGACGACCACGGGCGGCCAAGCGTAGGAGCTCGGCACCACCCAGCCAGCCCCCGCGGCGGGCGGGAAAGCGGCGTCAGGGGCTTCGTGGGCGCAGCCCGCTACGGTCGCCAGCAAGGCGACGAGCGGCGGGAGAGCGGCCAGGGTTTTCACGGCCGAAATTCTGGCAGGCCCAGCACCGCTCGGGCCAACATTTCGACAGCCGAGTCGGTTCAGCGGCTCAAATCGCGGACCAGGTTGGCCGCCTCGTCCGGATCGATTTCTAGCGCTGCAGCCACGTCGTGAATCAATTCGCGCTCGCTGGTGCGAATGATGCCGTCGGCCGTGGTGACTTGGATGGCGAGCGAGAGCGCCACCCGTCGCGCGCCAGCTTCGGGCAAACGGGCTTTGATGGTCTTGAGCCGCGCTTCGCGGCCCTCACGCTCGAGCGCCCGCTTCGCGTCGATCATCAGCGCTTCCAAGCGCGGCGACGGGATGCGCCCGTCGGTCAGCGATTCGACGCTCTTGAAGAAATGGTCGCGCTCGACCGAGCTGAACTCGCCGTCCGCCGAAGCGGCGAGGAACATCACTTCGACGAGGGCTTCGAGGGTCGCGTCTCCGAAACCCCGCACACCGCTGGTATTCCCGCTCATCGCGCCAGTATACGCCTCAGCTGTCGCCGCCGCGTTCCGTTTCGTCGATCAAAAACGTGCCGTGCGTGAACTGTCGAATCACCTCGGTCGCGTAGCTTCCGGAGGGGAGCGAAAATTCGACTTCGAGCCGACCCACGCCCGCCCACCCGAGCGTCAAATCAGCGATCGGCGCGATCAAGTCCCGGCGTGTGCCGGGGGCCGCGCGGCCAAGCTTCTCGATCGCTTCCGGATTCAGGCCCAGTTCCTCGATGACCGACACTTCGAGCGCCAATGCGTCGGCGGAAGCGGCTCGCGCTTTGGGGCCAAAAATGGGCCCGGTCAGGTGGATGTCGCCGCTCGTCAGGCGCGGCCCTTCACGTTCTGCGTCCTCCACGGTGAACATCGCCCCCGCGTTGTCGAGGCGTACGACCTCACCCTTGAGCAGCTGATCGAGCCCTAGTTTGCGGCGCGCCGTGAAGTACCGGTTGAACACCTCGGCTTGAATGACGCTCGGGTAAAGCTTGGTCAGAAAACGCGGCATGCCATGGAGTTTTGCGCCGGCGCGCAACCAATCCAACGCCTGGCGCAGGCCATCGCCGCGCCGTCCGAATCGCTGCCCGCCAAAGTAATTGAATAGACCCTGCTGGCGAAGCACCTCCGCCATGGGCGTGGCGCGCGCCAGCGCTTCGCTGTCGTCAGTGACCAGCGTGATGCGAAAGCGATTGCCGCGGAGGTGCCCGGTGCGCAGCTTGTTCGCGTGTCGCGAATGCTCGACCACGCTGACGCCTTCCGGGAGCTGCCACTCACTCGGCGGCTTAGCCTTGCTCGGCAGCGAGACCCATTGCCGCGTCACGGCTTGCTTGTCTTTGAGTCCCGCGTAGCCGACATCGCGTTCGTCCACGCCGGCCGCGCGAGTCACCGCGCGGATCATGGCCGGTGTGGTGAGGCCGCGCTTTTCGACGCGCACGTACCAATGTTCGCCAGTGCCGGTGGCCGCATAGAGCGGCACTTCGTCGACCACGAAGTCCTCGTGGTTCGGGCCAATCGTCGCAGCAATCGCGGGCAAATCGTCGCGCATCAGCGCGGGTTCGGCGGGCCGCAGCAAATCGTCGTGGCCGGCCGGATCGGTATCGCTCATCAGCGTTTGACCCCGATCATTTCACTCAGCGCTCGGAGCAAATCGTCACTCGCATTCTGTGGGGGTTCGTTGATCTCGAGGTTCTCGATACCGAGGATCAAAAGTTCCGGATCGGTTCGGTCTTGTTCATGGTCTTCCGCGAACGGCGGCGGGGGCAGGCTCGCGGCGCGCTGCGCCCGCGCTTGCGCGATCTCGCAGTGGAGCACGATGGTCCCGATGTTGTCCGGGCCGCCCGCCGCGTTGGCGAGCTCGATCAAGTGCGCTGCGGTTTCCTCGCTGGAGGCGCCCTCTTTGAGCGCTTTTGCCAGGTCGGGCGCGGCAACGGGACCGCTCAGGCCGTCGCTACACAAAAGGTAACGGTCGCCTTCAGCCACCGCATACGAGCGCACCGACACTCGCAATTGGTCGTCGATGCCGAGCGCCCGCGTGACCACATTTTTCGGTAGGCGCGCGAGCACCTGGTCGTCCAGCTCCGGGCGCTGCTCGAGCACGTCGGTCATCAACGAGTGATCTTTGGTCAACTGCTCGAGGTGAGTGCCGCGCAGCCGGTAACATCGGCTATCGCCGACGTGCGCCACGTGCAGCATGCCCGTTCGGTGCGTGAAATAGGCAGCCACCACCGTGGTGCCCATGCCGCGATGCGCGTTCGAGGTGCGCGAGATCTCGACGATATCGCGGTTGGCCTTGAGCACCGCGGCCGACAAACGCCGAGCGCCGTTGGGCATGCCGAAGCGGTTGTAGTCCGGGCTCTGATGCGACGAACGGATCGTGGCGCCGAAGTAATTGGCCATGGAGCGCGCGCAAAGGGCGCTCGCGACTTCGCCGGCGTTGTGGCCGCCTGCGCCATCGGCGACCAAGTACAAGCCCAGGTCTTCCCGCACCAGCACGGTGTCCTCGTTGTGCGACCGACGCCTGCCGACGTCGGTGGCGCCGGCAGCTTGTAGCCCGAGCTCAGCGGTCATTTCGTAGTTTTATGAGTGTCGCAGGAAGCCACGCGTCCGAAAAGCGACCGCCCACGAAAGCGCAGCTAAACCCCGAGAATTCATCGAAATCCGGCCAGCCGCTCGACTCTCGCTCGCGGCGTGCCAGGGTGAAGTTCGCCTTTCTCTTGCCAATGTAGTGCGAGAGCCTGACAGTGAGACTGTAGTGAGTAGCGACCCACAGCGAACGCGGCCAAAAACCGGGTTGGTCCTCTCGGGCGGCGGCATGCGCGGCGCCTACGAGGTCGGGATTGTGGCCGGCATCATGGAGGCCCTCGATCCGGAACCGGGATCCGACCCAGTGTTCCAGGTTTTCGCGGGCACTTCGGTGGGAGCCATCAACGCCACTTACTTCGCCTCGAATGCGAGCCACGCCGATCACGCGGTCGAGCGCTTGGCCGAGGTCTGGAAGAGCTTGCGCCTGGAGGACCATGCCCGGGTTCGCCCCTTCGGTCTCGCCAATAGTCTGCGCGCGCGCTTCGGCTCGAAGGCGCCTGGCGGACCGCTCGGTTCGTCACTGCTGGATTCGCGCGGGATCGAAGTGCTCGTGCGCCGCACCATCGACTGGGTGCAGCTGCACGAAAATATCGATCAAGGGCGCATCGACGCGGTGATGGTGGCGGCGCTGCACGTGGTGTCCGGGCGCACCACCATGTTCACCGAGAACTCGCCCAGTTGCCACATCGAGCCCACGCGCGATGAACGGCGCAGTACGGCCTTCGAGCGCATCACCTCCGACCATGTGCTCGCATCCGCCGCGATTCCCCTGCTATTTCCGACTCGGAAGATCGGCGATCACTATTACTGTGACGGCGGTCTGCGCTTCAATACGCCGATTGCCCCGGCGATTCGCGCGGGCGCCGAACGGCTCGTGATCGTCTCCGTGCGGCACGAACGGTCGGCGCGCGAAATTGCCGCGGCCGAGCTGGCCGATGCGGGCGAAGGCCGTGAGCTGAGCCCGGTATTTTTGGTGGGCAAGCTCTTGAATGCGCTGCTCCTCGATCCCGTGCAGTACGATTTGCAGGTCCTCGAGCGTCTGAATCAAGTGATGGAAGTGCTCGAGGAGACCCTTGACTCCGACGATCTCGAACGCATCCAACGAGTGTGGATCAAGCATCGTGGCGCGCCTTACCGCCGTCTAGAAACGCTGGTGTTCACCCCCTCGCGCGATCTCGGGCGTGTCGCGGGCGAATACATCAAGACCTCGCTGCGCACTGCCAACCTGAAGCCGCTCACCCGCTACTTGATCGAGAAGATCGCGAGCGACTCTCAGGAGCCGGAAGCCGATTGGGCGTCGTACTTGCTGTTCGATGGCGGGTTCGCGCACGAGCTGATCGAAATCGGCCGGGCCGACGCCCGAGCCCAAGCCGACAAAATCCGCGAATTTTTCGGACCGCGCTGAAGTACCCTGTCCAGACCGCCGATACCGCGGGGTAACCGGGCGTGCGCATTCCCTGCCAGGCGCAGGAATGAAATCCGAATCGCGGATGTTCGAAGGGAAACGAAAGCCCATGAAACCGAATAACGAGGTGAGTTCCGTGCTGAATCGGCGCCGTTTTCGAAGCCCCATCGTGCTGGTTGGTCTGCTCTCGCTGCTGTCTTTCAGCTGCGCGAAAGTGGGCAGCCCGCATCCGGAAATTGCGGCCGAAACCGGGGGCCACGAGAACAACGTCACCGTACTGCCCCACCCCGCGCTGACCAAAGTCGGTGGGGATGTCTCGATCGCGGACATCGCCGAGCGTGTGCTGCCCTCGGTCGTCAATATTTCGATGACCAAGGTCACGAAGATGTCGGGCGGGCCGATGCAGTTCATGCCCTTCTTCGGCGGCGGTCAGGAAGATCGGCGCGAGCAAGGCATGGGCTCGGGCGTGATCGTTTCCTCGGATGGCTACATCCTCACCAACAACCACGTCGTGGCCGATGCTCAAGAAATCAAGGTCACCACTTCCGATCGCCACAACTACGACGCGACGGTAGTCGGCACCGATCCGAAGAGCGATCTCGCCGTCATCAAGATCAAAGGTGACGTGAAGAATCTGCGCGCGGTCGAGTTCGGCGATTCTGGTCGCTTGCGCTTGGGCGACGTCGTGCTCGCGATAGGCAACCCGTTCGGCGTCGGGCAAACGGTGACGATGGGCATCGTCTCTGCCAAGGGCCGCACGGACATGGGCATCGAAGCCTACGAAGACTTCATCCAAACCGATGCCGCCATCAATCCCGGCAACTCCGGCGGTGCGCTGATCAACAGCGAAGGCAAACTCGTCGGCGTGAACACGGCGATTCTTTCGCGCAGCGGCGGTTATCAGGGCATCGGCTTCGCCATTCCAAGCAACATGGCGTCGCCCATCATGCAGAGCCTGAAAACGAACGGTAAGGTCGTGCGCGGCTGGCTCGGTGTCGCCATCCAAGACGTCGATCAGGACGTGGCGGAGGCGCTCAAGTTGCCCCCGGAATCCGCGGGCGTGTTGCTCTCCGACGTGAAGCCCGGAACTCCCGCGGCCAAGGGCGGGTTGATGCGCGGCGACGTCGTGCTCAAGATCGACGGCAAAGCGGTGGACACGTCTGGCCACTTCCGCAACAGCATTGCCGCGATTGGCGCGCGTCACAAAGTCGCGCTCGACGTGCTGCGCGATGGTAAACCGCTCACGGTGACCGTCGAGCTCGGCGAAATGCCGGATACGGACGTCGCGGCCGCTGCCGGCCACGACGCCGCGCAGGGCGGCGCTCTCGACGGCATCGTGCTCGAGAATCTCAACCCGCAAAATCGCCAAGCCTTCGATATCGACGATACGCTCAAGCAGGGCGTGGTCATCACGCGTCTCGATCCGCAAAGCAACGCGGCCCGCGCCGGTTTGCGCCCGGGGGATGTCGTGCTCGAGGTCAATCGCGCCCGGGTGGATTCGCCGAAGGCGTTCCAGGAGCAGTACGCCAAATCGAAGAATCGCGTGCTTTTACTGGTCAATCGTCACGGCAGCACGACCTACCTCGTGATCAAGAGCTGAGCCGCGCCGGAGCTCAGCTCGGCTGCTGCTCTTCGTGGAGTGCCTCGGTGCCGCGTGCATCCAGCACGCGGCGCACCGCACGCGCCAACTCCGCCACGTTGAACGGCTTGGCGAGGAAGTGAACCTCGCCGAGTTCGATGCCGTGACGGAGTACCACGTCCTCCGTGTAACCCGAGATGAACAGGACACGCAGATCCGGCCGAGTGCGGGACAACCGCTCGGCCAGCTCTCGACCGCTGCCGCCGGCCAGCACCAAGTCGGTGATGAGCAGCTTGAGATCCGAGCGCTGCAACAATACTGGCAGCGCTTCCTCCGAACTCGCGAAATCGAGCACGCGGTAACCGATGCTCTCGAGCTGGCGTTTGGTGGTGCCGCGCACGAGCGCCTGATCTTCGACCAAGGCGACCGTCTCGGTGCCTCCTGGAGGAACGGTCGCGAGCGGTGTGCGTCCGACGCTCACGTTCTCCACGCTACGCGGGAAATACAGCGTAAATGTCGAGCCGCGGCCCACGCTGCTCGCTACGTCCACCTGGCCGAAGGCTTGCTGCATGGCGCCGTACACCATCGATAGGCCGAGCCCCGTGCCCATGCCTTGCGGCTTGGTGGTGAAGAAGGGCTCGAAAATCTGAGGCAGAACGTCCGCGCCGATGCCGACCCCTTCGTCGCTCACCAGCAGTAGCACGTAGTCGCCTTCGACTTGGTCTTGCGCGCCGAGTCGCGCGGGCGGCTTCCCGCGGCGGTTCTCGGTGCGGATCGTCAGGTGACCGCCCTTGGGCATGGCGTCGCGCGCGTTCACCGCTAAGTTGATCAACATCTGCTCGGCGTGAGCGGGATCGACGCGGACGCGCCACAATTCGGGCTCCAGCTCGAGACGCAAATCGATGTCTTCACCCAACAGGCGCGCCAGCAATTTTTGCACGTTGGAGACCGTGCCGTTCAAGTCGATGACTTTGGGTTCGACGATCTGCCGGCGCGCGAACGCGAGCAATTGACGGGTGAGTGACGCCGCGCTGAGGGATGCTTGCTCGATGTCCCGTAGGTGGTCGGCGAGTGCTTTGGACACGTTCTCGGTGTGGCGCGCGAGATCGACATTGCCGAGAATTACCGTCAAAAGGTTGTTGAAATCGTGCGCGACGCCACCTGCGAGCCTGCCAATCGAATCGAGCTTTTGGGCTTGATAGAGCTCGGCTTGGAGGCGCGCATTCTCTTCTTCGGTGCGCTTTCGGTCGCTGATGTCGCGACCTTCGGCGACGAGCGAGGTCACGTTCTGGTCGTCGCTGCTGACGGGCGTCAGTGAAAAATCGATCACCCGTGTCTGTCCGGAGCTCGCCCGCGAGCTGACCTCGAAGCGCACGAATTCGCCGCGCGCCGCGCGCTCCACGGCGGCTTTCAGCCGATCGCCGAGATCGGGAGTTCCGTCGCGGAACATCACCTCCGAGAAGAGCTTGCCGCGCGCATCGTCCGAGCCGATGCCCACCACGGAAAGCGCTGCTCGATTCAATTCGATCAGCGTGCCATCGGGCGAAAGCATGCCGATGAGCTCGTACGCGCCGTCGAAAATCGCGCGAAATTTGTTTTCGCTCGCTTGCGCCGCGGCCTGCGCAGCGCGCGTGGATTCCACCTGCTTGCGCAACGAGGCGTTGGCCTCCTCCAGTTCACGCGTTCGCAGGGCGACGCGAATTTCGAGCTCTGCGTGCGCTTTGCGCAAGATGTCCTGCACGCGCCGCGTCTCGGTCACTTCGCGCAAGATCACGGCGCGGCCGCGCGCCGCGCCGTCTGCCGTCATCAGTGCGGCCTCGCTGACGTCGTATGCCGAGTCCGTGCCGGGCTTGACGAGCTCGCGGCGAGCGCGGCTCGAGAGCAACGCTTGGCCGAGTTCCGGCCACTCGGGGAACGCGCCTTTGACGTCGGTCCCCATCCCCGGGTCCGACCCCTGGAGCAGCGCGCGAGCCGCCGGATTTGCGTCGATCAGGCGGTCTTTCGCGTCGAGTACGAAGATCGGGTTCGGCAGGTTGTCGATCACCGCGTCGCGCGCGATGGGCACCAAATCGAACAGCTGGTCTTTGGATAGTGCCCAGGTGACGAGTAAGCCGCCGATGCCGAACCACAATGGCGCCGAATCGCGCTGACCGAACCAGCGATAGCCGAGTAGCCCCGGCACCGTGGCGGTGAGATCCAAAACCAACCCGAAGCACACCCAGGTCGCTTGCCTGCGATACACGGTGGCGTGCCGGCGCAGCGCGCTCAACAGCAGGTAAATCGCATACCAACCGAAGATCAACGTGACGACGTACGAGACGAGCTCGATGCTCGAAAAATCATAGAGCAGCGCGCCGTACGGCGGATCGACCGCGATGTGCGCGCTCGCGCGAGCCCGACCGTGGATCGGATCGCTGAACACCCAAGCACAAGCCATGATCGGCAGTACGGCGAGCGCGGGTAGCCAGCGGCGCAGCACGCGCGTCGAGCGCCCGGTGTAGGCGAACGCAAAGAACAAGAGCGCGATCGAGATCAGGAACGGCGGCGGCATTTGCACGTCGTCCCAAAACACTTTGCGAGCCACCGTGGGCGCG
>Ga0105245_10003211_pt1 | contig 14632 bp, 11 predicted proteins | sample KBSM54metaG_FD_81523 | JGI IMG/M metagenome (GOLD analysis project Ga0105245, IMG submission 81523) | Miscanthus rhizosphere microbial communities from Kellogg Biological Station, Michigan, USA - KBS M5-4 metaG | ecosystem: Host-associated > Plants > Roots > Rhizosphere > Soil | place... | reverse complement strand
GCCCGAGGCGCGGCTGCTGCTCGTCGGCTCGGGCGTCGAGGAAGCCAACGTCCGTGCCACCATCGACGAGCTCGGGATCGGCGACAGCGTGCTCATGGCCGGGCTGCGCTCCGATGTGCCGCAGATCATGCGCGCGTCCACGCTCGTGCTCCTGCCCTCGCGCAGCGAGGCGGTCCCGACCGTGCTGATCGAGGCCGCCGCGTGCGGGCGGGCGATCGTCGCCACGCGGGCCGGCGGCAACTGGGAGGCGCTCGAGGACGAGCGCTCGGGCCTGCTGGTCGAGCTCGACGACGTCCCGGGCCTGACCTCCGCCCTGGCGGCGCTGCTCGGCGACCCGCAGCGCGCGGCGGAGATGGGCCGCGCCGGGCGCGCACTGGCGGAGGAGCGCTTCGACGCCGGCGTGTGGGTGGACCGCCTGAACGCGATCTACGAGGGCGCGCTGGCCGGCGTGCCCGCGGGCGAGACCCTGGCCGCCGCGTGAGCGACGTCGAGACCTACGACCGGCTGGTCATCGGGGCCGGCTTCTTCGGTCTCCACGGTGCTCACCTGTTCGCCGGCAAGGGCATGCGCGTGGCCATCGTCGACGCCGAAGAGGGGCCGATGCTGCGCGCCAGTCAGATCAACCAGGCCCGTGTCCACAACGGCTACCACTACCCGCGCAGCGTGACCACGGCCAAGTCCTCGGCGGAGTACTACGACCGCTTCACTACCGAGTTCTCCAGCTGCATCAACCACGAGTTCACCCAGGTCTACGCGGTGGCCGGCCAGCAGTCGCTGATCAGCGCCCGCGGCTTCCTGCGCTTCTGCGGCTGGACCGGCATCCCGGCGGAGGAGATCGACCCGGACGAGTACTTCGAGCCCGGCTCGATTCTCGCCGCTTACCGGACGGCCGAGTACAGCTTCGACGCGCCCCGGCTGCGCCACGAGATGTGCCGGCGCCTGTCCGGCGACCCCGACATCGACTGGTACGCCCCCATCCGCCTCGCGTCGGTGCAGTGGGAGAGCGACGCCTTCCTGGTGCAGCTCACCGACGGACGGCGTCTCCGCGCCCGCGGCGTACTCAACGCGACCTACGCCGGCATCAACCAGATCCTCCGCCTGTTCGGGGTCGAGCCGCTGCCGCTCAAGTACGAGCTTTGCGAGGTGATCCTCGTGAGCGTGGCCGACACGCTGAAGGAGACCGGGCTCACGCTCATGGACGGCCCCTACTTCTCCTGCATGCCCTGGGGATACAGCGGCTACCACTCCCTCACGGCGGTCTCGTACACGCCGCACCTGAGCAGCCACGACGACATGCCGCACTTCGCCTGCCAGGCCCGCAACCCGAACTGCGACGACTCGGCGCTGGACAACTGCGCGTTCTGCTCCGAGCGCCCGGGCACGGCGTGGCCGTTCATGCGCGGCCTGGCCCGCCGCTACGTCGGCGACCGCCACGACATCGCCTACGCGCAGTCGTTGTACTCGATGAAGACCGTGCTGGCGCGGGCGGAGATCGACGACGCGCGCCCGACCATGGTCGAGCAGCACTCCGAGGAGCCCTGGCTGACCAGCATCCTCTCGGGCAAGATCGGGACCATCTACGACCTGGACGAGGCACTGTGAGCAAGGATCCGCGCGTCGTCTCGGTCGTCGTCCGCGTCCACAACAACGCGGACGGCGTCGCCGACTTCCTCCACCGCATCGACGCGTTCATGGTCGAGCGGTTCGACAACTACGAGTTCGTCGTGGTGGACGACCAGAGCCGCGACCGCTCCTCCGAGATCGTCGCCGACGTCGCGCGCGAGCTGCACGGGACGCTGACGCTGCTGCACCTGTCGGTCCGGCATGGCACCGAGCTGGCGATGGTGGCCGGCCTCGAGCGGGCCATGGGCGACTTCCTCTTCGAGCTCTCCGATGTCGACATGGACTACCCGGTCGAGGTGCTCGGCCGCATGTACGACACGGCGCTGGGCGGCTACGACATCGTCGGCGCGACGCCGACCAACCTGCCGTTGTGGGCCAAGGCGTTCTACTGGTGGGCCAACCGCCTCAGCCACTACGACCCACCGCTGAGCTGGGAGCACGTGCGCGTGGTCTCGCGCCGCGCCGTCGACGCGATGGTGCAGCTGCGCGAGCACGTGCGCTATCGCCAGGTGCTCTACCGGTACACCGGCTACCGCCAGACCCAGCTGCGCTACAAAGCCACGCGCAGGCCGCACCTGTGGCATCGGGACACGATCGAGTTCGGGATGGACGTGATCCTGTCCTTCACCTCGCTTGGCGTCCGCACGGCCCACTTCCTGTGGATCTTCTTCCTCCTCGCCGCGCTGGCCGGGGTCGTCTGGACCGTCGTCCGGTCCGTGCTGAGCGATTCGCTCCCGCCGGGGTGGATGGACATCGGGATCCTGCTCGCGCTCGCGTTCGGCGGCGTGTTCATGCTTCTGGGCTTCATGCTCGAGTACCTGGCGCGGATCCTGGCTGAGGTCCGCAGTCGCCCGCTCTACACGCTGGACAAGTCCCAAGCCCTGGTCGTGACCCCGACCGAGACGGCCCGGGCACCGGTTCCGGTGCCGACGGAGGACCGCGCCCGCGAGCCCGTGGTCGAGCCGCTGATGGTCACGCAGAAGCGCGACGCGATCCGCGATCGACAGGTCGCGGAGGGCGAGGAACCGCCGCCCTAGCTCAGCGCACCGCCAGGGTGACCGTGCCCGGCGCCTCGCCCAGCGCGATGGCGCGCACGGTCAGGGACCCGGCCCGCGGCGCCCGGACGGTCACGACGGCAACGCCATTGGAGCGCGTGGTTGCCTCCGCGCTTCCCGCGGTGACCCGCGCTCCGGGCAGTGGCTCCAGCGGCGCGCGCCAGGCGCCGAGGACGGTGACGCGCAGGCGCGTGCGCCTGCCCGCGGGCACGGTGCCCGGCGCGGCGCGCACGGTCAGGCGCGGCGCCGGCGTGGGCAGGAAGTGCAGGAGCGAGGGCTCGGCGTAGGTCGGCGGCGGCGTGGCCGTGATGGGCTGGATCTGCCAGTGCAGGGTCCCGCCGAGGCCGCGCAGGCTGTCCAGGCCCTCGCTCTCCCCCGAGAACGTGCGCTCGATCTCCAGGCGCCGCTTCCCGGTGGTGGTGTCGACCGACCAGACCTGGAAGGCGCTGTCGACGCTGCCGGCGAGGAACAGCCGCCCGGCGTAGAAGGTGGCGCCGGTCACGCCGCTGGGCGGCACGGCGTTGCGCAGGCGCTTGACCGGGCGGATCGGGGCCGCGCCCGGCGCCGCGTGCGCGATCGAGAGGTCGGAGATGGCGTAGGCGAGGAGGTCGTTCCCGCTCGACGTCCACACGAGCCGGCCGTCGGGGCTGACCTCGCACCACATGGCCTTGGGGATGTCGGCCGGGTCGAGCTTGACGTAGTAGCGCCAGGCCAGCGTCACTGGGTCGGCCACGCCGATGGAGCCGGTGCCGCACGTGTTCGTCGGGTTCGCTTGCGGGTCGTAGCACTCCATCGGCAGCAGCACCCCCGGCTTCGCGTAGCTCAAGTCGCCGATGTGGTTGTAGCCCTCGCTGGCGGTGATCTCGGCGGGAATGATGTCCGGTACGCGGCCAGTCTCGGTCAGGTCGGGGGCGGTCCGATACAGGCCGAACTGGATCCCGTCGAACCACAGGTGGCCGACGGGATCGGAGGTGACGCCCTGGTAGTAGTCGATGGGGATGACGCTGCGCCCGGCGTCGCGCCAGCGGGCAGCGCTCGCGGGCGGGGCGACGAGCAGCAGGACGAGCAGCACGGCGGGGACGAGGGGCAGGCGCAGCCTCACGGCGCGCCATCCTAAACCGCGCTCAGCCGACGGCCGCGAGTGCTTCCTTGGCCACGCGGCGCTGCACGCGCCGCTCCTGGTGGCTCCAGGCCAGGAGCCACAGCGCGGCCTTCTGGCCGTCGGACGCCGGCGCGGCCTCGATGGCGCCCTCGATCTGGCGGAACGGATGCCCGCTCCGGCACATCCGTTCGATGCTCGATTCGATATCGGCCAAGCGTGCCATACGAAACATGCTTACCTCGCGCGCGCGTGGGCAGGGCGGGTCCGCCACGCACGACCCCGCAGTTTCCGGCAACTCGTGCGGCTAGGATCGGCCGGGGACCATGGGTACGGTCGTGATCGCCACCTCGGAGCCCGCCGCTCGGACGGTTGCGCTCTGGCTGCTCGCGGGCTTCCTCGGCTCGTTCATCTTCATCCGCACGAGCGCACGGCTCATGCGCAGCCCGAAGGTGCCGTGGTGGCCGGGCAGCGTGACGTCCGGGGACCTGCACATCCACCACCTCGTGTGGGGGATCATCCTGCTGCTCCTGTGCGGTTTCCTCGGCTTCGCGACCACGCCGATCACGCCGTGGACGCAGATCCTCGCCGTGCTCTTCGGGATCGGCGCCGGCTTCACGCTGGACGAGTTCGCGCTGTGGCTGCGGCTGGAGGACGTCTACTGGGCCGAGCAGGGCCGCCAATCGGTCCAGGCGGTGATGATCGCGACGGTCTTCGCGGCGTTCATCGTCGTCGGGGCGGTCCCGTTTCCCAAGGGATCGATCGACGCGGTCATCCCGCTCGTGGTCATCGAGCTGCTCGTGACCGCGGTGCTCCTCTACAAGGCGAAGTACTTCATGGCCCTCATCGGCCTGTTCTTCTGGCCCGTCGCGTGGGTGGGGGCGATACGCGTTGCGCGCCCGAACTCGCGCTGGGCACGGCGGCGCTACGCGAACAACCCGAAGAAGCTGACCAAGGCCAGGGAGCGCGGCGCCCGCTGGGACCGGCGGCGCGAGCGCTTCGGGGACCTCATCGGCGGCGCGCCGGACGCCGAGATCGCGCGCAAGCAGGAGCTCGCCCGCGAGGCCGAGAAGGCCCGCGAGCAGGAGGAGGCGGGCCAGAAGGAGCTCGCGGCGGCCGAGGCCCAGCCCGCTGGTAAGGCGCAGGAGGAGCCGGGTAGCGGCGGTGCATGACCGCGACCAGGTTCTTCCACTTCTGCTCCCACGAACAGTTCCCGCCCGAAGCGCTGCTCGACCAGGCCGCGGCCGCCGAGCGCGCGGGCTTCGACGGCATCACCTGCTCGGACCACCTGCAGCCGTGGTGGGACGGCGGCGAGTCCGCCCATGCCTGGATCTGGCTCGGCGCCGCCGGCCACGCCACCGAGCGCGTGCCGCTGGGGACGGGGGTGACCCCGCCCGGCCCGCGCTACCACCCGGTGCTGATCGCGCAGGCCTGGGCCACGCTCGAGCGCCTGTTCCCCGGCCGCGCCTACCTCGGCGTCGGCTCGGGCGAGGCGCTCAACGAGTCGCCGCTCGGGGCCGACTGGCCGCCGGTGGCGGAGCAGGTCGAGCGCCTCGAGGAGGGGCTCGGGCTCATCCGCCGCCTGCTCGCGGGCGAGACCGTCGACCACGACGGCAAGCACTTCCGGACCAAGCAGGCCCGCCTGCACACGCTGCCCGAGCGCATCCCGCCGATCTACGTCTCCGCCTTCGGCCCCAAGGCCGCCGGCGTCGCGGGGCGGCTGGGCGACGGCGTGTGGACGCTCGGCGACCCCGAGTCGGTCCCGAAGATCCTCGAGGCCTACCGTGCCGCGGCCTCGGACGCGAGCCGCGAGTCCGGCGAGATCGTCCTCCAGGGCGGCTTCTCCTGGGCCCAGGACGAGGAGGCCGCGCTGGACTCGGCCCGCGTGTGGAAGGGCGCGCAGCCGGACGAGTTCTACAAGGACGACTGGCACGAGCCCGGGAAGATGTTCGAGGAGGGCTCGCGCCAGCTCTCCGACGACGAGTTCCGGCAGTCCTTCATCGTCGCCAGCGACCCGGAGGAGCACGTGGCGCGCGTTCGCGAGCTGGTCGAGATGGGGGCGACGATCGTGCCGTTGCAGAACGCTTCGCCGGACCCGATCGCGGCCATCGGCGTGTACGGCGAGCGGGTGCTTCCGGAGCTGCGCGGGGCCCGCGCCGGCGTGGGCTGACCCCGCGGCTCATACACTCAACCGCCGTGGGGAGCACGACGCTCACCGGTGCAGAGCTGGCCGGCTACCGCATCGAGGCGGTCGCAGGACGCGGCGGCATGGGCGTGGTCTATCGCGCCTGGCACCTCGGTCTGGAGCGCCCGGTGGCCCTCAAGGTCATCGCGCCCGACCTGGCCGCGCGGGACGAGTTCCGCGCCCGGTTCCGGCGCGAATCGCGCCTGGCGGCGGCGCTCGACCACCCCCACGTGCTGCCCATCTACGAGGCCGGCGAGCACGACGGCGTGCTCTTCATCGCCATGCGCTGGGTCGACGGCACCGACCTCGGGCGCGAGCTCCACCAGTCGGCGGCCGGCCTGGCCGTTGACCGTGCGGTGACGCTGACCGCTCAGGTCGCCGGCGCGCTCGACGCCGCCCACGCCCGCGGGCTCGTGCACCGCGACATCAAGCCCGCCAACGTCCTCATCGTCGAGGAGGGCAGCATCGAGCACGCGTACCTCGCCGACTTCGGGCTGGCCAAGCGCGACGACACCGGCGGCCTGACCGACACCGGGCGCTGGCTCGGCACGGTCGACTACGCCGCGCCCGAGCAGATCGGCGGCGGCGAGGTCGGCCCGCCCGCCGACGTCTACGCGCTGGGCTGCGTGCTCTTCGCGACCCTGACCGGGCGCCCGCCGTTCGAGCGCGAGAGCGCCGTGGCGGTCGCCTACGCCCAGATCCACGATCCGCCGCCGCGGACCGGCGTCTCGAGCGCGCTCGACGCGGTCGTGGCGCGTGCGCTGGCCAAGGACCCACGGGCGCGCTTCGCCTCCGCGGGCGAGCTCGCCGTGGCGGCGCGGACGGCGGCCGCGGGCCGCACCCGGCGCCAGCCCCACGGCTGGACGCTGGCGCCGACGCGGTCGAGCGAGCACATCGCCGGCGACAAGCCGCTGCCGCTGGCCGACGACCAGACGCTGGCCACGCGGCCGTTGCGCGATCGGACGGCGGCGGCCTCCCCCGCCCGGGCCAAGCCCTCGCGGCGCGCCAAGCGCTCGGTTCCCGAGACGCCGGCCAAGCCGCAGCGGCGGGGCACCCACGCCGCCGGCCTGACCAGTCCGGAGCGGCCGCGGGTAGAGCGACCCGACGCGACCCGTGTGGCGCCCAAGCGCCCGCGCCCCGCGCCCGGTGGCGAGGTGCCGCCGCGACGCCGGCGCCGGCGCGGCCGGATCGCGGCCGGCCTGTTCTTCGCGCTCCTGCTGCTGGCCGTGGCCGGCGCCGCGGTGGCCGCCTACACCGGCCACCTGCAGGTGCCCTCGCTCGGGCTCGGCCTCCCCGGCACCGCGAAGGCGATCGTCCCGCCCGCCGACGCCTCCGGCCCGACCGTGCGCTGCGGCGCCGACCGCTGCCACCAGGGTGCCGCCGTCGTGACCGCACCTACCGAGGGGCGCAGCTGCACCCGCGGCGGGCGGCCGGGAACGTGGACGCGCCTCGAGGCGGCGGGCTACAAGCCGATGTTCGCCTGCGTGCTCGACGCGAGCGACCCGCCGCTGGCCGCGGTCCACCCGAGCGTCCCCGACCTCGCCGGCGCCCGGCTCGACCTCGCCGAGCGCCTGCTCGACCGCTCGGGCATCCCCTACCAGACCGACGGGGCCGGCCTGCTCGGCGTCGTCCTGCCCCAGAACTGGACGGTGTGCTCGTCGACGCCGGACCCGGGCACGACGCTGCCCACCGACGCGCCCGTCACGCTTGCCGTTGACCACACCTGCTGACTTGACTAGGCCATAGCTCGTCGTTCCTGACTCGGGACGCAGGGGTGAAGGCGTGCTGGGCACGCCGAACCCCGAGGACCTAGTCAGGGGCGGCGAGAATGGGCTAGCGGCGCTTCCTCGGCCACCCAGATTCCTAGCCCGCCGTCGAAGCGGTGCGTGGAAACGGTGCGGAACCCCGGCTGCGTCGTGGTCGGGCGGCCCCAGGACACGAGCCACAGCCGCCCGGTGCGGCGGCCGGCCGCGACCGCCGGCGCCACCCCCGACCGCTTCGGCCCGCAATGCACCTGCGCGGTCAGGACCTGGCCGGGGCCGGTCGAGGCGTTGCTGCAGTCCACGCGGAAGACCGGCCGCGCCGGGTGCAGGTGCGCCTCCAGCGCCCCGGGGTCGAACGCCCCGCCCTCGAGCACGGGCTGGCCCGGCGCCGCGTGGTCGTTCAGGTAGTTCGCGGCGGCGCGGAACGGCGGGCGCATGAAGTCGCCGAACGTGCGGGCGGTGCCGATCCCCAGCCCGATGACCAGGCACGCCGCCGCCGCGATCCCCGCCGCCCGCGGCACCGCCAGCACCGCGGCGCCGACGAGCAGCGTCAACGCCGGCAGCGACGCCACAAAGGTGCGGGGAACGAACACGCTGGGCTCGAACAGCGACCAGATCCCCGCCAGCACCGGCCCGGACAGCGCGAGGCCGATGAGCAGGACGAGCGTCGGCGAGAGCCGCGGCAGCCGGTTGCGTACGAGCCACAGCCCGCCTGCGAGCACCAGGACCCCGACGACCAGGAGCACCAGCGCCCCCGGCCCGGGCACCTTCGCCGCCCGCCACGTGGGCACGCCGGTCAGCCACTGGCCGATCGCCGTGCCCACGTAGTTCAGCGTGAACGGCCACACGCGGCTGATCGCGTGCTGATAGGGCGAGGTGCGGTCGTCGAGCAGGCCGGGGATCCACGGGATGTAGAGGACCGCCGCGCCGATACAGGCGAACACGATCGGTCGCCAGCGGTCGCTGTGGTACCAGAGCGCCCAGGCCACCTCGACCAGGAGCGGGAAGGCGGCGATGTAGTGCGCGTACATCGACGCCGCCACCGCTGCGCCGAACGCCACCCACCACGGCCAGCGCCCGCGCTCGAGCGCGATGAGCAGGATCAGCGTCGAGAGCGCCACGCACAGCCCGGTCAGCGCGTACGCGCGGGCCTCGGAGCCGTAGAAGACCGCGTACGGGCTGATCGCGAACAGCACCCCGCCGATCACCCCGGCCCAGCGGCCCACCGTGCGGGCGCCGAGCGCGTAGATGACCGGCACGGTCAACGTGCCCGCGAGCACCGACGGGGCCTTGAGCCAGTAGGTCGGATCGCCGAGCTTCGAGAAGGCCCACGCGAACACGAAATAGCCGGGCGGGGTGATCTCGAGCGGCCCGCGCACACCGTCGAGGACGTCGCCCAGCGTCGGCCGGAACGCCACCTCGAGCGAGAACAACTCGTCGCCGCCGAGGCTCTGTCGCGCCGCCAGAAACCGGAGCAGCAGGGCCAGCAGCGTGACCGCGCCGGCGGCAAGGACGGGTCGCAGGTCGGACCGCTGGCGCGCCATCGGGGCGGCAGGATAGGCTCGGCCGCGGGTGGGGTGGATCAACGACAAGAACCGCAAGTGGTGGATCTGCGGGACGATGACCCTGTCGCTGTCGATGATCCTCATCGACCAGACGGTCGTGTCGGTTGCGCTCCCGACGATCCAGCGCGAGCTGCACGTCACCGAGACGGGGCTGCAGTGGATCGTCAACGCCTACCTCCTCGCGATCGCCGCGTTCGTGGCCGTCGGCGGCCGCATCGGCGACATGTACGGCAACGACCGCGTGTTCAAGCTCGGCGCATCGGTGTTCGTGCTCAGCTCGGTGGCCTGCGGGCTGGCCGGGAGCGAGTCGATCCTGCTCGTGGCCCGCGCCGTCGAGGGGCTCGGCGCCGCGCTGATGATCCCGGCCACCGGCGCGATCGTCCTCAACGCCTTCGCGCCCCAGGAGCGCGGCCAGGCGATGGGGATCTACGCCGGCGTGTCGATGATCTTCCTCGCCCTGGGGCCGCTCGTAGGCGGGGTGCTCACGCAGGACGTCAGCTGGCGGGCGGTGTTCTGGATCAACGTGCCCATCGGCGCGGTGATGCTTGTAGTGGCCCACATCACCGTGCCCCACTCGGAGCCGCTGGAGGGGGCGCGCATCGACTGGCCCGGGCTGTTGACGGTCGTGCCCGGGCTTACGCTGGCCGTGCTCGGCCTGATGCAGAGTCAGACCTGGGGCTGGGGCTCGGCGAAGACCATCGGCTGCCTGGCCGTCGGGCTCCTCCTCCTTGTCGTCTTCGCGCTGATCGAGCTGCGCCAAGAGCAGCCACTGATCCAGCTGCGCCTGTTCCGCAACCACAACTTCAGCGGCGACGCGTTCGTGCTGTTCTGCGTCGAGTTCGCGCTCATCGGGCTCACGGTGTTCGGCGCCGTGTGGGTCCAGAGCGTGCTCGGCTTCAGTCCCATCCAAGCCGGCCTCACGCTGCTGCCGCTCACCCTCCCGCTGCTGTTCGTCGCGCCGCTGATCGGGCGGGTCTACGACCGGGTCGGGCCGCGCTTCATCGTGACCATCGGCTGCGCGCTCGTGGGCGCGGCCCTGTTCTGGTCGGCGGCCGTGCTGGACAAGGTCTCCTACGGTTGGCTCGTCCCCGGCTACCTCGCGATGGGCGTCGGCATCGGGATGGTCATGAGCCCGACCAACACCGACGCGCTCAACACGGCGCCCCCCAAGGACCGCGGCGAGGCCTCGGGCGTGATCCAGACGCTGCGCCAGGTCGGCGGCTCGGTCGGGCTGGCGATCATGGGGACGATCGTCGCCAGCGTGCAGCAGGATCACGTGAACTCGTTCATCGCCGCCAACCCGGCCGACGCCACGCAAGTCGAGCAGGTGCTCAAGGCGCCGACCGCGGCCACCAGCGCCAACACCTCCCCGGGGGTGCTCAACGCGGTGCACGACGCGGTCACGGCGGCCACGAGCACGAGCTACTGGGTCGCCGGCGCAGTGCTGATGGGCGCCGCGCTGGCGGCCTTCGCCCTCCTTCGCCACATTCAGGCCAGCGACGCTCCAGCGCCTGTGCACTCCGCGAGCATGCCCGCTCCGCGCGGCGCACACGCGAGCGTGTCACAGGCGTAACGAACGCTCCCTTTGCGCCGCTGACGGGTTGTGCCGGGTGTGCGTCGCGCCTTGCTCCTCGCCCTCACCGGCGTGCTTCTCGCTGCCCCGGCCGCCCAGGCGGGGACCGTGAGCCTGGCCAACTCCACGGTCACGGTTCGGGGAGGGAACGGCCCGAATGCGTTGTCGGTCGACCGCGGCGGCGGCCTCGTGCGCGTGCACGACGGCGCCGGCGGCTTGGCCGCGACCGGTGGCGGCTGCCTCGGCCTGGGCGGGTTCGACGTCACCTGCCCGGACAACAACGTCAACGCCATCCAGGTCAACGGCGAGGGCGGCAACGACCGGCTGACGCTGAACACGCCGGGGCACGCGTCGGGCGGCGAGGGCAACGACACCCTGACCGGCAGCGGGGGCGCCGACGAGCTGACGGGCGGCAACGGCAACGATGCCCTGGCCGGAGGCGCGGGGCCCGACAAGGTCAACGGCGACAACGGCAACGACACCCTGGACGGCGGCAGCGAGGACGACGTCCTGCGCGGCGGCAACGGCAACGACAGCGTGCTCGGCGGCGGCGAGACCGATCGCCTCGAGGGCGACGCCGGCGCCGACACCCTCGACGGCGGCCTCGGCCCCGACGTCTACGACGGCGGGTCGGGCAGCGACACCGCCGACTACTCGTCCCGCGGCAACCCGGTGTTCGTCGACCTCGACGGGAACCCCGACGACGGCGAGGTCGACGAGGGCGACAACGTCCAGAACGACATCGAGACGGTGATCGGCGGCATGAGCGACGACCGCCTGACCGCGATCATCGGCAAGGCGCGCACGCTCATCGGCGGGCCGGGCAACGACAGCCTGAACGGGGGCCGCGGCGCCGACAGCCTGAGCGGCGGCGACGGCGACGACACGCTGGCGGGCGGGATCTCCAACGACTCGCTCGACGGCGGCGATGGGAACGACACCGCCGACTACTCGTACAGCTTCGACGCCGTCGACGTGAACCTGACGTCGGGGGCCTCACGGATCGTGCGCGGCCACGAGGGACCGCGGCGGAAGATCGAGTCCGACGGGCTGCGCTCGATCGAGAACGTCACCGGCTCGGCCAAGCCGGACACGCTCACGGGCGACGCGGGGCCGAACGTGCTGCAGGGCGGGTCGGGAAGCGACACGCTCTCGGGCGGCGGGGGCGCGGACGTGACGAGCGGCGGCGCGGGGCGCGACCTCGTGACCTACGCCTCGCGGGGGACGCGGATCTTCGTGTCGCTGGACGGCCAGCCCAACGACGGCGGGTTCGGCGAGGGCGACAACGTGATGCCGTCGACCGAGGCGGTCGTCGGCGGTCGCGGCCGCGACACGCTCGTGGGCAACGACCGGCCCAACGTGCTCGTAGGCGGCGCCGGCGCCGACCGGATCCTCGGGCTCGGCGGCGGCGACCTCATCGTCGGCGGGCAGGGCAAGGACAGCATCGATGCGGGAGCGGGCGCGGACCGGGTCGCGGTGCGCGACGGGACAACCGACCAGGTGCGCTGCGGCGACGGCGGGGACGCGGCCGACGCCGACAAGAGCGACCGGTTGCAGGCCTGTGAGTCCAAGCGGGCGGTGAAGGTGACGGTGCCTTGAGGGCCGGGCTCCTCGCCCTCGCGCTGCTCGCGCTCCTTGCCGCACCCGCCGGCGCGGCCACGATCGACACGACCGGCCTGCTGTCGCGCGCGGCCGGCGGCGGCATGCCGAACGGGCCCTCGCGCGACCCGGCGTTCTCGCAGGACCGCCAGATCGGGTCGCTCGTGGCCTTCGCTTCCGACGCCTCCGACCTCGTCGGCGGCGACGGCAACGGCAACGTCACCGACATCTTCGTGGTCCGCCGCGCCAACGCCGGCTCGGACGGGCTGCGCGGCCTGCCCTGGGCGACGAGCGCCCCCCAGCTCGTCACGCGCGGGGTTGGCGGGGCGCCTGCGAACGCTCCCTCGACCCTGCCCAGTGTCGACGGCGACCAGGATCACGACGGGCTCAGCGGGCGGCCGCGGCCGCACTGCGTGGCCTACGTCTCGGCCGCGTCCAACCTCGTCTCCGGCGACACCAACAACCAGCCCGACGCGTTCGTGACCGACCTGAGCTCGGGGACGACGACGCGCGTGTCCGTCGACGCACTGGGCCGGCAGGCCAACGGCGCGACGTACGACGTCCGGGTCGACGGCGGCTGCAAGCGGGTGGCCTTCACGTCCGACGCGTCGAACCTCGCGCTGACCAAGCGCACTTGGCAGCGCGCGGGCGCGCCGCCGGAGTGGAAGCCGGTCGTGACCACCGCGCCCGACCCGGGCGTCAAGCAGGTCTACGTGCGGGTGCTGCGGGCGGCGAAGAACGGTGCGCCCTCGACCAAGGACGAGGCGCTGGCCGGGGCCACCTTCCTCGCCTCGGCCAACGACCAGCACGTGCCGGCCAACGGGCCGTCCTACGACGTCTCGCTCACCCAGTCCGACGGCTGCCCGGTCGAGTGCAAGGGCCCGAGCGGTGCGGCGATCGCGTCGGGCGTGGGGGTCGCGTTCACGTCGGAGGCGGCGAACCTGTCGGCCGCCGACACCAACGGCGTCGCCGACGTGTACCGGCGGCTGTTCATCGCCGGGCGGGCCAAGGCAAGAGCGAAGCGGCCGAAGAAGGCGCCGCCGACGCCGTGGGGACCGCCGGCGATCACCGGCCACCTGGTCTCGGCCACGCCGGGCGGCGGGGCGGGCGATGGGCCGTCGGGCGAGCCGTCGATCGACGCCCGCGGCCGCTACGTCGCCTTCACCACGGCCGCCGACAACGTCCTCCCCTGCCAGGCGCTGCCGGCCGGGCAGGTGTGCGACACCAACGGGACCTCGGACGTGGTCTGGCGCGACTACGGCGGGCGCAAGCCGCGGACGCTGTGGGCGTCGGCGTCGGGCACGATCGGCCAGCCCGGCAACGGGGCGTCGTCGAACCCATCGATCACGCGCTATGGCTCGATCTTCTTTCAGTCCGACGCGACCAACCTGCAGCCGCGGCCGGTCGGGACGCGGGGCCTGGAGGACCGCAACGGGACCGGTGACGTCTTCTACTGGTCCGAGCAGTTCAAGTACGTGACGCTGTACTCGCAGGACTCGGGCAACGCGGTGCACGGCAACCCGGTGTCCGCGTCGGCGACGCGGCCGGGGGTGGTGACAGCGCCGGCGTTGAACCCGGCGACGTCGGCCTACAACAACTATGTGGCGTTCGAGAGCGGCGACCCGCTGCTCGACCTGTCGGTGGGCGGGGCGATGTTCGGGTCGGACCGGGACGGGGCGGCGAGGGCGGCGGGGTCGAACCCGGCGTTGCATCAGGTGTATCTGCGGTACGTGGGGCCGCGGTGAGGGGCGTGGTGAACGAACTGCGCGAATAAGGGGGGTGCGCCGGCGGGGTGTTCGACGTTAGGGGTAATTATTCCCCCTAAGGTCGAACACCCCCTCGATGCGCGAATCGCTTCGCTCGCTTCGCGGCAGCACGGCGTCGTGACGCACACACAACTCCGCAGGCTCGGGGTCACGCGCGAGGGAATCCGGTGGCGCAGCCGCACCGGCCGCCTCCACCCGCTGCACCGCGGCGTCTACGCCGTCGGGCACCGCAACCTCACCGATGCCGGCCTCTTCGTCGCCGCCGTTCTCGCGGTCGGGAAGGACGCGGCGCTGAGCCACCTCAGCGCCGCCCAGCATTACGGCCTGCGGCCCTTCAACCGCAACAACGGAACCTGGGTCGACGTCAGCACGACCCGCCACGTCAGGCCAAGGACGCGGATCCG
>Ga0105245_10003210_pt1 | contig 14633 bp, 13 predicted proteins | sample KBSM54metaG_FD_81523 | JGI IMG/M metagenome (GOLD analysis project Ga0105245, IMG submission 81523) | Miscanthus rhizosphere microbial communities from Kellogg Biological Station, Michigan, USA - KBS M5-4 metaG | ecosystem: Host-associated > Plants > Roots > Rhizosphere > Soil | place... | reverse complement strand
CGTCGTCTTGCCGGAGCCCGACGGGCCGAGCAGCGTGAAGAACTCGCCGCGCCCGACGTCGAGGTCGATCCCGTCGACCGCCGCGACGTCGCCGTACGTCTTCCGCAGGCTGCGCAGCCGTATATCGGGGGCTTCGATCACCCGGCGAGGCCGGCCGCGAGCGCCTCGTCGAGCAGGCCGAGGCCGTCGTCGAGATCCTCGTCCGTGATCGTGAGCGGCGGCAGCAGCCTGATGACGTTGCCGTAGAGCCCGCACGAGAGCAGCAGCAGACCGCGCTCGAACGCGGCGTCGACGGTCGCCTTCGCACGGTCGGGCGTTCGCTCCTCGAGCTCGAGCGCGAGCATCGGGCCCAGACCGCGCACCTCGCCGATCCCCGCGTGTCGGCCGGCGAGCTCGTCGAGCCGCGCCCGCAGGACGTCGCCCAGCCGCACCGCCCGCTCGAGGAACTCCGGCTCGCGGATCGCCTCGAGCACGGCGACGGCCGCCGCGCACGACAGCGGGTTGCCGCCGAACGTGCCGCCGAGCCCGCCGGGGCCGACGGCGTCCATCAGCTCCCCCCGTCCCGTCACCCCGGCGAGCGGCAGCCCACCGCCGATCGACTTGCCGGAGACGAGCAGATCGGGCTCGACGCCGTCGTAGTGCTCGATCGCCCAGACCTTGCCGGTGCGCCCCGCACCGGACTGCACCTCGTCGTCCACGTAGAGGATCCCGTGCGAGCGGCACACCTCGGCGAGCCGTGCTGGAAAGTCGGGAGTCATCGGCACGAAGCCGCCCTCGCCCTGCACCGGCTCGAGCACGACGCAGGCGACCGTCTGCGGGTCGACGTCGGACTTGAAGAGCTTCGCCAGGCCGTCGAGCGCGTCGTCGCCGGTGACGCCGTGGTACGGGTACGGAGCCGGCGCGCGGTACACCTCGGGGGCGAACGGCCCGAACCCCGCCTTGTACGGATGCACCTTGCTCGTCATCGTCATCGCGAGGAGCGTCCGGCCGTGGAAGGCGTTGTCGAACACCACCACGGCAGGCCGCCCCGTGGCAGCGCGGGCGATCTTCACCGCGTTCTCGACCGCCTCCGCACCGGAGTTGAGGAGGATCGACTTCTGGTCGGCCCCGAGACACGGCGAGAGCTCCGCGAGCAGACGGCACGTCTCGACGTACGGCTCGTAGACGCCGACCATGAAGCACTGGTGGAGGAAGAGGTCCGCCTGTCGGTGGATCGCGTCGACGACGGGCCCGAACCGATGGCCGGTGTTCTGGCACGCGATGCCGCCTGCGAAGTCGACGAACGTGCGCCCTTCGGGGTCGGTCACGCGGGCGCCCTCGGCGGACGCGACGACGAGCTTCGGTGTCGAGACGCCGCCGGAGACGTACCGCGCGCGAGCGGAGAGGACGTCGGCCGTGGCCTGCTGATCGATCGAGGTCATGCGCGCGAGTATGACGGAGCAAACGCGCAATGTGGAGGGCTGTTTGCCTCGCAATGCGCAGGAATCCCGCTTCGCGGAATCTCGACAAGAGGTCGCGACGCAGCGAGGCAGTTGCGGCCGCGACAGCGGACGCCTTCAGGGACTTGCCCCGCCGAGGGCGGGGATCGAGCGGCGGGATTCCGCTTCTGCGGAATCCCGCTTGCGAACAAGTTGTGGGTGCGGTTTCCCACACCACTCAGCCCGTGCGCCTCTCGTACGATTGCCCTGTGGAGACACGCACGACCGTCCTGATCGTCGACGATCACCCGAGCTTTCGCGCCTGCGCACGGGCGATCCTCGAGGCGGACGGCTTCTCGGTGATCGGCGAGGCGGAGGACGGCCAGAGCGCCCTCTCGGCGCTCGACTCCCTCACTCCGGATGTCGTCCTGCTCGACGTCCAGCTCCCCGACATGGACGGATTCGCGGTGCTCGAGCACCTCCCCACCGGCGCGCCGCCGGTCGTCCTGATCTCGAGCCGCGATGCGTGCGACTACGACGGGATGATCCGCGGGTCGGGGGCGCGCGGCTTCATCTCGAAGGCGGAGCTCTCGGGCTCCGCCATCCGCTCCTTGCTGCGGTGAGCCGCGGACGGCTCGTCGCCGCCGTCATCCTCGGCGCCCTCCTCTACACGGGCGCGATCGTCCTGGTAGCGATCGCCGACCTCGAGAACCCCCGCCTCGCGATCGTCATCGCGGTGCTCGCAGGCCTGAGCTTCACGATCGCGGGCGCCGTCGCCGCCGCGACGCGGCCGGAGAACCGGACAGGAGCGCAGATGCTCGCCGTCGGCCTCCTCTGGTCGCTGGGGGCGCTCCAGCTGACGAGCGGCTCCCTGCCCTTCACCCTCGGGTACGTCCTCGCGGGACTGGCGTTCGTGGCGTTCGCGCACCTGATCCTGGCGTACCCGACCGGCCACCTCCGTCCGGGAGACCGCTGGCTCGTGTGGGGCGTGCTCGTGGTCGTAACGGTGGGGCCGCTGCTCGTGACGCTGTTCGACTCGACCCCGATCCCGACCTGCGACACGTGCCCGAAGAGCGCGTTCCTCGTCGACGACAACACACGGCTCGCCAGCGCCGCCGGGGTGGCCCTCGCGCTCGGTGCGGCCGCGATCGGCGCCGCTTTCATCGTCCGGCTCGTCCGCCGCTACCGCCAGGCGACGCCGCCGCTCCGACGCGTCCTCGGCCCCGTCTACCTCTTTACGCTCGTCTCGCTCGTCACCCTCGTCGCCAGCAGCCTCATCGCGACTGTCAGCGCGTCGGCCGGCTTCGTCGTCGAGCTCGCCGCGCTCGCGTCGCTCGCCCTGATGCCCGTCGCCTTCGTCGCGGGGGTGCTGCGAACGAGGCTCGCCCGCGCGGGGATCGCAGACCTCGCGATCGCGATCGGCAACGGCACGCCGCTCCGCGACGCGCTCGCCGACGCCCTCGGAGACCCGTCCCTCCAGCTGGCGTACTGGTCGCCCGACCGCGAGCGCTGGGTCGACGAGGAGGGGCGGACGCTGAGCGACCCGATCGCGAAGGACGCCCACGCCGCGACCTTCGTCGAGCAGGGCGGCAGGCGCGTCGCGGCGCTGATCCACGACCGCACGCTCACCGACCAGCGGGAGCTCGTCGACGCGGTCGCCGCGACGGTGTCGCTCGCCTTCGAGAAGGAGCGGCTGCAGGCCGAGGTGCGGGCGCAGTACCGCTTCCTCGAGACGATCATCAACACGGTGCCGAGCCTCCTCTCCGTGGTCGACACGCACGGGCGCTTCCGCAACTTCAACCGCGCGGTCGAGATCGCGAGCGGCCTCGAAGACCGAGACCTGATCGACGGTGCGTACTTCTGGGACGTGTTCATCTCGCACGAGGAGCGCGAGGCGATGATCGAGCGCTTCCACGAGGCTGCCCCGGACTTCGTCGCGGCGGAGTACGAGAACACGTTCATCGATGCGACCGGACAGGAGCGCGTGATCGCCTGGCGCACCGCTCCGCTGGTCGACGAGAGCGGCAACGTGGTGCGGATCGTCGCGGGCGGCATCGACATCAGCGACCGGAAGCGGCGCGAGGTCGACCTCCAGCGGCAGCGGGACTTCGCCAACGCCGTCGCCGACACGATCCCGAGCTACATCGTGATCACCGACCGTGAGGGGATCGTCGTCCCGATCGGAGTCAACCGCGCCTTCTGCGACGCCTTCGGGAAGAGCGTCGACGAGCTGGCCGGGACGTCGATCCTCGAGCTCGTCGATCCGCGCGACGAGCAGTCCGCGCGGCTCGCGATCGCCGGCGCCGCGAACGGCGTGCCCCAGGCCGAGCGGGAGAACACCTGGATCGGGCGCGGCGGCAGGGAGCTGACCGTCGCGTGGACCGCGACGCCGATCCTCGACCAGAACGGCGCAGCCCGTGTCCTCGTCTCCGGGATGGACGTCAGCGAGCGCAAGCGGCAGGAGGAGGAGGTCCGTGCGTCCCGCAGTCGGATCGTCGCGGCCACCGACGCCGCGCGGCGCCGCCTCGAGCGGAACCTGCACGACGGCGCGCAGCAGCGTCTCGCGGCGTTGTCGCTGTCGCTCCGCCTCGCCGAGTCTCGGCTGCCGAACGATCCCGCCGACGCGGCCGAGCTGCTCAAGACCGCGCGGGACGAGCTCGCCCGGGCGCTCGCCGAGCTCCGCGAGCTCGCGCGCGGTCTCCATCCGAACGTCCTCACCGACCGCGGCCTCGGGCCCGCGCTCGAGTCGCTCGTCCTGCGGTCGCCGTTCCCCGTCGACGTGGAGGTGCCGGACGACCGGCTGGCGCCCGCGATCGAGGCCGCCGCGTACTACGTCGCCGCCGAGGCGCTCGCGAACGTGGCGAAGTACGCGCACGCCGCGTCGGCGGGCGTCCGCATCGTGGACGACGACGAGCGCGGGGAGATCGTCGTCGAGGTGACGGACGACGGCATCGGCGGGGCCGACCCGTCGCGCGGCTCGGGCCTCAAGGGCCTCGAGGATCGCGTCGCGGCGCTCGACGGGGCGCTCGAGGTCGAGAGCCCTCCGGGCGGCGGTACGCGCATCCGCGCGACGATCCCGACCGCGTCGCGCGTGGCTCACCTATGAGCCCGCCGCCCGTCCGTAGACTCACATCCGGATGGCTTCGCTTCCCACCGGCACGGTCACCTTCCTGTTCTCGGACGTCGAGGGCTCGACGGAGCTCGTCCGGACCGCAGGCGGCGCGTACGCGGGCCTGCTGGCGGACGTGCGGCGTCTCCTACGCGATGAGATCGCTGCGAACGGCGGCGCCGAGGTCGACGCGACGGGCGATGAGGTCTCGGCGGTCTTCCAGGAGGTCCAGCCGGCGCTCAGCGCCGCGCTCGCCGGGCAGGAGCGGATCCGCGACCACAGCTGGCCCGACGGCGTGGTCGTCAAGGTGCGCATGGGCCTCCACACGGGGGTTCCGCACCTCGGCGAGGAGGGGTACACGGGCCTCGACGTGATCCGCGCGTCGCGGATCGCGGCGGCCGGCCACGGCGGGCAGGTGCTGCTCTCGTCGACAGCCGCTCCGTTCGCGACGGACGTCGAGACGCGCGACCTCGGAACGCACCGCCTTCAGGGGCTGCCCGACCCCGAGTCGATCCACCAGGTGCTGGCCGAAGGGCTGCCGCGGGACTTCCCGCCGCTCCGCGGCACCGTCTCGCAGCTCGGCGACGCCCGGCGCGTCGTCCTGGCCGACGACTCGGTGCTGCTCCGAGAGGGCGTCGCGCGGCTCCTGGAGGAGGCCGGCTTCGACGTCGTGGCCCAGTCCGGCACCGCCGAGGATCTGCTGCGACACGTCGCGATGCACAAGCCGGACGTCGCCGTCGTGGACATCCGGATGCCGCCGACGCACACCGACGAGGGGCTCCGCGCCGCCCAGGAGATCCGCGAGAAGCAGCCGGGTGTCGGCGTCATGCTGCTCTCGCAGTACGTCGAGCCCGGCTACGCGATGGCGCTGCTCGAGTCGAGCGCCGAGGGCGTCGGCTACCTCCTCAAGGACCGCGTGGCCGACCTCGAGCAGTTCGGCACCGCCGTCCGCCGCGTGGCCGACGGCGGCTCCGCGCTCGACCCGGCCGTCGTCAGCGAGCTCGTCGGCCGGAAACGGCGCGACGACCCGCTCGACCAGCTCACCGCCCGGGAGCGCGAGGTGCTCGAGCTGATGGCGGAAGGCCGCTCGAACCAGGCGATCGCGGAGCGCCTGTTCGTCACGCTGCGCGCCGTCGAGAAGCACGTGACGAGCATCTTCACGAAGCTCGGGCTGCCCGCGAGCACCGACGACCACCGCCGCGTGCTCGCCGTGCTCGCTTACCTTCGGGCGTAGTCGCTACGTCGCGACGGTCGCGCAGATCACGTACACCTGGAGGTTGTAGTTGCCCCCAAACCGGCCGCAGGAGGCGACGGTACCACTCGCCGTCGATGTGCCCTGACCGGAGTGCGGTTTTCCGAACCTGCGGAAAGGGTGGCGGCCACACGCATTGCGCGGGTCTCTGAAGTGACCATGACTGCATGGTTCGCTCGTGGTTCTCGCGGTCGCATTCAGGGCTCCAAGAGCTCGGCGCCCTGGCCGTCCTCTACGCCTTCTACGAGGTCGTCAGAGGCGTGCCGAGCGAGAACGTCGAGACCGCGATGCGTCACACGTCCGAGATCGTCGCGCTCGAGCAGAGCGTCGGGATCTATGTCGAGCACGGCGTGCAGGGGGCTTTCGACGCGCTCCCCGTGCTCCCCACAGTCCTCGGCCTCGCATATCTGTCCCTGCACTTCGTCGGGACGGCCGCTGCGCTGGTCTGGCTCCACCGGCGGCATCCGGAGCACTTCCCGATCGTGCGCACGACGCTCGTCACGGCGACCGCGCTCGCGCTCGTCGGTTACGTGCTGTACCCGGCCGCGCCGCCCCGGCTCGCGGGCCTCGGCTTCTCGGACACCGTGACGACCCACGCCGGGATCAACCTGAGCTCCGACCTGCTCGGCACGCTCTACAACCCGTTCGCGGCCGTGCCGAGCCTCCACTTCGGGTACGCGCTGATCGTCGGCGTCGCGCTCGCCACGCTCGCGAGCCATCGGATCGTCCGGGTCGCTGGCGCGCTGTACCCGCTCGCAATGCTCCTCGTGATCGTCGGGACGGGTAACCACTTCGTCTTCGACGCCGCGCTCGGAGCGGTCGTCGTGGTCGCCGGCTGGCTCGTCGCGCGGTTTCTCGTGGGGGCGCCGGCGCCGGCGACGCGCCGCGAGCGCCGGGTGGACGAGCGCCCCGAGCCCTGCTGCTCGTGAGCCGCGCCGACTACCATCGAGCGAGCGCCGGAGTAGCTCAGCTGGTCAGAGCACCGCTCTTGTAAAGCGGGGGTCAAGGGTTCGAATCCCTTCTCCGGCTCTTCCTGGACGGGCTATCGCGTGCGGGAGAACCGCTGGACGGCGGCGAGCAGGTCCTCGCTCTTCTCGGCGGCAACCGCGGCATCGCCGGCAGCGAGCGCGTCGCCGACGCAATGGCGCACGTGATCCTCCAGCAGCTTGACCGAGACGCTGTCGAGCGCGGTCGAGACGGCCGCGATCTGCGTGAGGATGTCGATGCAGTACCGCTCCTCCTCGACCATCCGCTCCAGGCCTCGAACCTGCCCCTCGATCCGGTGCAGGCGCTTGATCAGCGCGTCCTTGTCCTGAACGTATCCGTGGCTCATGCGGCTGCTCCTTCGAGTTGGCGCGCGCGGGCTCGTGCGGTCGTCTCCGCCGCCTCCCGCTGGCTGCGGAAACGGCGTAGGCGCAAGCTGTTGGTCACGACGAAGACGCTCGAGAGGGCCATCGCCGCCGCGGCGACGATCGGGTCGAGCAGACCCGCGGCCGCGAGCGGGATCGCGGCGACGTTGTAGGTGAAAGCCCAGAACAGGTTGCCCTCGATCGTGCGCAGGGTCCGCCGCGCAAGACGGATGGCGTCCGCGGCGGCGCGGAGATCGCCCGAGACGAGCGTGAGGTCGGAGGCCTCGATCGCCACGTCCGCCCCCGTCCCGACAGCCAGGCCGAGGTCTGCCTGCGCCAGCGCCGGCGCGTCGTTCACGCCGTCCCCGACCATCGCGACCACCTTGCCCGCCTCCTGGAGGCGCCGAACCTCCGCGACCTTGTCGTGCGGAAGCACGTTCGCGACGACCTGCTCGATGCCGACCGCCTCGGCGACCGACCGAGCCGTGCGCTCGTTGTCGCCGGTCAGCAGGACAGGCTCGAGGCCGAGGCTCCTGAGCTCGGCGACCGCCTCCTCGCTCGTGGGCTTGAGGCGGTCGTTGACGTGGACGAGCCCTCGGACGGCGCCGTCCCAGCCGACCGCGACCACGGTGCCGCCCTCGGCCTGCGCCTCGTCGCCCCGGCGCACGAGCTCGGCAGGGAGCGCGAGACCCCGCGACGCGAGCAGCGACGGCCGCCCGACGACGACCGAGTGACCGTCGACCGTCGCCTCGGCGCCGAGGCCGGCCCGGCTCGAGAAGCGCTCGGCGGCAGGTAGCCGGCCGAGCTCCTCACGGGCGCGCCCGGCGATCGCGCGCGCGACCGGGTGCTCGCTGGCGTCCTCCACAGCCCCCGCGAGCCGCAGGATCTCGCTGCGCTCGACACCGTTTGCCGGCACGACGTCGGCGACCCACATGCGCCCCTCGGTGACGGTGCCCGTCTTGTCGAGCACAACCGTGGTGACCCGGCGAGTGCGCTCGAGGATCTCCGGGCCCTTGATCACGATGCCGAGCTGGGCGCCGCGGCCCGTCCCCACCATCAGCGCCGTCGGCGTCGCGAGGCCGAGAGCGCAGGGGCAGGCGATGATCAGGACCGCGACCGAGGCCGTGAACGCCGCCGTGCCGTCTCCCGTCAGGACGAGCCACCCGACGAGCGTCGCGAGGGAGATCCCGAGCACGATCGGCACGAAGACGGACGAGACGCGGTCGGCGAGTCGCTGGACCGGCGCCTTTCCCGACTGGGCCTCCTCGACGAGGTGGGCGATCTGCGCGAGCGCGGTCTCCGCCCCGACGCGCGTCGCCCGGACCACGAGGCGCCCGGACGTGTTGACGGTAGCGCCGACGACCTGGTCGCCGGGCCCGATCTCCATGGGGATCGGCTCCCCGGTCAACATCGACTGGTCGATCGCGGCTGTGCCGTCCTCGACGACGCCGTCGGTCGCGATCTTCTCTCCGGGCCGGACGACGAAGAGGTCGCCGGGTCGCACCTCGGCGACGGGGACGAGGGCCTCCACCCCGCCGCGGAGCACCCGCGCCTCCTTCGCGCCGAGCTCGAGCAACCCACGGATGGCGGCGCTCGAGCGGCGCTTTGCCCCCGCCTCGAGGAAGCGACCGAGCAGGACCAGCGTCGTCACGGCCGCGCCGACCTCGAAGTAGGTGTGCGCGTCCTCGAGTGCGAGGAGCGCGACGACCGACCACGTCCAGGCCGCGAGCGTCCCGATCGAGATCAACGTGTCCATCGTCGCGGTGAGATGCCGTGCGTTCAGAACGGCTGCCCGATGAAAGTCGGAGCCCGCCCAGAGCACGACCGGGGTCGCCAGCGCGGCGGCGACCCACTCCCAGCCGTCGAACTGGAGCGGCGGCACCATCGCGAGCACCACGAGCGGCACGGTGAGCACGGCAGCCACCAGGAGTCGGGTCAGCAGCCGCCGGGCCGCCGTATCGTCGGCCGCAACACGCGCCTCGATGCTGGCCCGGTACCCGGCCGCCTCGACGGCGTGAATCAGGTCGTCCACGGCGGCACGACCCTGGTCGTAGTCCACGGTCGCCTGCTCGGTCGCATAGTTGACCGTGGCCTCCACCCCCTCGAGCTCGTTCAGCGTGCGCTCGATTCGCATCGCGCACGACGCGCAGCTCATCCCCTCGAGGGAGAGCCTGACCCGGGTGGACGCCGGTGCGAGCGTTTGCGTCACGCCCGAAAGCATACCCCAGTGGGGTACATTCACCACCGTCGGGCAAGCGTCTCAACGCGATGTACAGGTCACGCTCGCGCGATCAGGATCACGTACTCGTTCTCCAGGCGGTAGCTCCCGTCGACGCCGCGGAAGCCGGCCAGGCCGCCGAGGATCGCCTGTTTGAGCTCGTTCTCACGTTCCGGTCCCGCCAGGAAAGCGAGCCCCGCGACGGCGGTCAGGGCACGACCGAGCGTCCGCTCGTCCGGGTACTCGAACGCCCACGTGACGTCGAGCTGCTGCTCCGGGACGAGACCGGCCTCGATCGCGAGCGCTTCGAGGACGCCCGGCTGCGAGAGGTCCGGATCGGGCGGGGCGTCGGGAGGACGCGGCGGCAGGAAGGGGCGGGCGATCTGCTTCATCGCCTCGAGGTCGCAGCGCTCGTGCCGTCCCCAGACCTGGATCACGACACGCCCGCCGGGCACGGTGACACGACGGGCCTCGCGCAGCGCGGCGACCATGTCGTTCGCGAAGAAGAACGAGTTGAAGCCGGTGACGAGGTCGAAGCTCGCGTCGTCGTACGGGAGGTGCTCCATCTCGCCGACCCGGACGTCGGCAAGGGGTAGGCGCGCCCGCGCCAGCTCGACAAGGGCTGCGGAGGCGTCGATCCCGGAGGGAGCCGCGCCGCGCTCGGCGACGAGGCGCAGGAAGGCGCCGGCGCCGCAGCCGACGTCGAGCACGCGCTGACCCGGCTCGAGCCCGACGTGCCGAAGCGCCGCCTCGTAGGTCGGGCCCTGCTGGTCCTCGCTGAGCGCCCAGTCCGCCGGGCGGTTCCCCCACAGAGGCCCCCAGCGCGACGCGCTGCCGGTGGACGCGCCGGTCATGGTTGGGGATGACATCGTCCGCTCCTCCTCGTAGACTGTGATACATAGGTTTGTAACTATGAAACGTAGCCTTGTCAAGCTCTGAGCTCAGCCTCTTCTCGTACGAGATCCTCGGGCTCGTCGGCCGGGACGGCGCCGGCGCGCACGACCTGCTCCGCATGGCGCGCGCGGGCCGCATGCTCGACTGGGCGGGTGAGAGCCAGTACTACGTCGAGCCCAAGCGCCTGGCGCGGCTCGGCTACCTCGGCGCGCGCAAGGAGCCGGGGAAGACGCGCGAGCGGACAGTCTATCCCCTCACCGACAAGGGTCTCGACGCCCTTCGGGAGCACGCGAGGACGCCGGCTGCCTTCACGCCCCTGAAGAGCGACCTGCTGCTCCGCCTGCTCGTCGCAGACCTCGTGGGCGAGGAAGCGACGCGACGGGCGGTCGGCTCGCTGCGCGAGGAGCTCGCCGAGCTCTCCGGCCAGCTCGACGCCGCGGAGCTCCGCGCCGCGCAGCTGCCGCACCGCGAGAAGTACCTCTTGCTCGTGATCGGGTTCCTGCGGGGGCTCCTCCAGCTCCATCTCGACTGGATCGAGACGGTCGAGCGCGAGCTCGAAGGCGCGCCGTCGGAGGTCGGTCCGGCGAACGAGAACCAGATGGCCTAGCGCCACACGCGCATAGGGTTGTCCGGTGTCGGGGACGGCCTTCGCGCTCGCCTTCACCGCGGCCTGGCTCCATGCCGGCGGGAATGTCTTCCTCGGGCGGCGGAGCGAGCCCGAGGCCGCCGTTGCGCTCATGCTGTTGATCGGGGTCGTCGCGTTCGCGCCCGTCGCGGCGCTGACGTGGCGGGTCGAGGCGGAGGCGGTTCCGTACATCGTCGCCTCGGCGCTGCTCGAGCTCGGGTATTTTGCGTTTCTCGCCGCCGCGTACCGGGCCGCCGACGTCGGGCTCGTCTACCCCGTCGCGCGAGGGAGTGCCCCCGTGCTCGCGCTGCTCGGGGCCGTCGTCATCATGGGCCGCTCGACGTCGGCCGGGCAGATCGTGGGTGTCGTCGCCGTCACGATCGGCATCCTGCTCGTCTGCGGCGTGGGGATCGCGGACGCCTCCTCCGACCGGCGCGGCGTGCTGCTCGCGCTTGCCACCGCCGTGTTCATCGCGGGGTACACGCTCGTGGACAAGGAGGGGCTGGAGCATGCAGGCCCGATTCCGTACATCGAGCTCGTGCTGATCGGCCCGGCACTCGTGTACGGCGCCTTCGTGTTGCGGACGCGCGGCGGCGCGGCGATACGCGGTGAGGCGACGCCGCGCCTCGTGCTCGTCGCGCTCCTCCTCTTCGGGACGTACATCCTCGTGCTGCTCGCCCTGCGCGAGGCGCCGGCGGCGAGCGTGTCCGCCGTCCGCGAGACGAGCGTGGTGATCGCGACGGTGCTCGCGGCCCTCGCGGCGCACCAACCGCTGCGACCGAGTCGCGTCGCGGGCGCGAGCCTCGTCGCACTCGGCGTCGCGCTGGTCGCCCTCGCGGGCTAGCGGCCTCAGGCGACGACCGCGCGCTCGGCCTGGTGCGCGAGGATCTTCCGCTTCACCCGCTGGAGCGCGTTGTCGATCGTCTTGCAATCGCAGCCGAGGGTCTCGGCCATCTGCTCGTACGAATGCCCGTCGAGGTAGAGCCGGAGCGCCTCGGACTCGAGGCCCGAGAGGGTCGTGCCGAGGCAGCCGACGAGCGCCTGGAGCTCCTCCGTGGAGATCACGCGCACCGACGGGTCGTCGATCGACGGGCCGGGGAGCGCGTCACCCAGCGTGCACTCGCCCTCGACGTCCTGACCGGCAGGGGTGTGGCTGAAGGAGACATAGGTGTTGAGCGGCGCGTGCTTGTACCGCGTGGCCGACTTGATCGCCGTGATGATCTGCCGTGTGACGCAGAGCTCCGCGAAGGAGCGGAACGAGGTCTCCTTGTCGGTGCGGAAGTCGCGCGCGGCCTTGAACAGCCCGATCATCCCCTCCTGGACGAGATCGTCCGCATCGCCGCCGGCGAGGAAGTACGAGCTCGCCTTGAGGCGGACGAAGCCGTGGTAGCGGCGCATGAGCTCGTCCTGCGCAGCCTTGCTGCCGTTCCTCACCTTGAGCACGAGCTGGAGATCCTCGAGCTCCCGCTGGAGCTTCTGCGGGCTCTTCGGTGCTGTGGCTGTCCGGGCTCCCATGGTCTCTCCCCTGGTCTCCGTAGGCTTTGATCGATCAACTCGGGCAAGTCTCACCCTGAAGTCGAGGGAGAAGCTAGCAGGATTGCGCGCGCGTTACAACCCCGTTGCGCAAGTTCCATTGTAATAAGAACACATGTTCGGAGGAGCCCTGAGTCGGCTTAGGAAGACTGGCCGCGGCGGAGCCGCTCGAGCCGCGCGCGCGTCTCCTCGTCGAGCCTGTCGCCCAGCCTGCTCGACGACGACTCGGCGTGCGCGACGCCGGCGAGCTCCGCGAGGAACGAGCGGGAGGCACGGTGGCGCACCTCTTGGCCGCTCGTCCCACGGACGGCCGCGTCGCTCGTCACCAGGAGAACGGCCTCACGATCACGGTTCTCAGCGGCGAGGCGCTCGAGCACTGCATCTGCATGGGGGGCGAACCGCACGGAGAGCGGCCCGACCTCGCGCTCCGCCCCGACCCCGTCGAACACGACGACCCCTCGGGCGCCCTGGACGGCGACGAAGCTGGCGAGCACGTCGGTGAGCTCGGCCCTGTCCCGAAAGGTTCCCGCGTGGAACAGGTTGGAACCGTCGAACAGGTAGAGCGTCGGCTCCAGTGTCAACCTCCAGTCAAGGTAGAGATATAGCGCTGGCGACGGGCCTCGAAAAGCGTAACCGCCGCCGCGACACTGACGTTCAGAGACTCGACGCCGCCCGCGAGCGGGACCGAGACCGTGCCGTCGCACGTGCGGCGCACGAGTGGACGGACGCCCTTCCCCTCCGCACCGAAGACGAGCGCGACGCCGCCGGTGAGATCGAGCTCCCACAGGCCCGTCTCACCGTCGGCAGCGGCGGCGTAGGCCCAGAGGCGGTCGCTCTTCACGTCGGCGAGGTAGCGCGCGAGGTTCGGGACGACCGCGACAGGCAGGTGCTCTACGGCGCCCGCCGACGAGCGGCTGACGGCGGCCGTGACGACCGCGGCGCCGTGCGCGGGCAGCACGACACCCGTCGCTCCCGCGCCGGCCGCGCTTCTGACCACCGCGCCGAGATTGCGAGGATCGGTGACCTGATCGAGGCAGCAGAGGAGCGGCGAGGGCCCGCTCGCGAGCTCCCACGCGTCCGCGTAGGCGTACGGCTCGCACCAGGCGACGACCCCCTGGTGGTCGCTCGAGCCCGCGGCCTCGTTCAGCTCCCGCTCTCGCTTGACACGCGGACGCGGCCCCTCGCCGAGCCAGTCGAGGCTCGCCACCGCCCGCTCGGTCGCCCACACCTCGAGCACGTCCCGTGGCCCGCGGAGGGCCTCGCGGACGGGGTTTCGCCCGTAGACGAGGTCGCGTGTCACGCGGCGCGAGGTACGAGCTGGAAGTACGGCGCGCCGCTCGTGTCGCGCACCTCCCAGCCGGCTGCCTCGATCTCCGCGCGAAGCCGGTCAGCCTCGGCGAAGTCCTTTGCCTCCCTCGCCTGCACGCGCCGCTCGGCCAGCTCGACGAGGGCGTCAGGGGCCGGCTCGGCGGCCGCCAGACCGACGAGGCCGAACACGTCGAGGGCTCGACGAAGCTCGTCGAGCGCGCCGACGCGCGCCCACTCGTGCACGAGCGCGAGCGCGGCGGGCGTGTTGAAGTCGTCTTCGAGGGCGTCGACGAGTGCCTGCCAGTCCCCGGTCGCGCGGCTCTCGCCGCGGAGGGCGTTGCGGAGCGTCTCCGCCTGCGCGCGGGCCGACGCCATGGTCTCCTCGGAGAAGTCGATCGGCTTGCGCCAGTGGCCGGTGAGGAAGAAGACGAGCGCGGTCTCCGCGCCCCACTCGTCGATCACCTCGCGGATCGTGGCGACGTTCCCGAGGGACTTCGACATCTTCTCGCCGGTGAAGCGCAGCATCCCGTTGTGCATCCAGATCCGGGCGAACGGGTGCCCGGCCGCAAGCGACTGTGCGCGCTCGTTCTCGTGGTGCGGAAAGACGAGATCCAGCCCGCCGCCGTGGATCCAGAACTCGGGGCCGAGCTCGCTCGCAGCCATCGCAGAGCACTCGATGTGCCACCCGGGCCGTCCCACCCCCCACGGCGCCTCCCAGGAGGTGTCCTCGCCCTCCTTCGTCGCCTTCCAGAGCGCGAAGTCGCGTGGATCCTCCTTCGCAGGGTTCGGCTCCTGCTCCTCGACCTGGTCGGGGCGCTGGCCCGACAGCGCCCCGTAGCTCTCGAAGCGGCCGACGCGGTAGTAGACGTCGCCGTCCACCGCGTACGCGTGACCGGAGGCGAGCAGCTGCTCGATCAGCTCGATGAT
>Ga0105245_10003208_pt1 | contig 14634 bp, 14 predicted proteins | sample KBSM54metaG_FD_81523 | JGI IMG/M metagenome (GOLD analysis project Ga0105245, IMG submission 81523) | Miscanthus rhizosphere microbial communities from Kellogg Biological Station, Michigan, USA - KBS M5-4 metaG | ecosystem: Host-associated > Plants > Roots > Rhizosphere > Soil | place... | reverse complement strand
GAGACGTTGAAGGCTCGGGATCTCCGCTTGGCACGGGGTGCACCACGTCGCCCAGATGTTGAGCAGGACGACCTGACCCTTGTAGTCGGCGAGGGTCTTGTACCGGTTCTCGCCAAGGACCTTGGCGCGAAAGTCGGGCGCCTGAGAGCCGACAGTCACCGGAAAGAGCTCTTCCCTCAGGGTGCGCGATGCGATGAACAACCCAACGGCGAGTATAACGACCGCGCCTCCAACGATCGCCCACTGCCGCCGAAGAGTCATACGGGAACTCCACAGGACGCGCGCAGTGCCGCGATCTCAGCTTTTGGGTCCCGTGCAGAAAAGACAGCGTTGCCCGCGACGAACGTATCGGCGCCGGCGGACCACACCTCATTGATCGTTTCGCGGCTGATGCCGCCGTCGACCTCGAGCGCCGCGTCGCTTCCAGCCTCGTCGAGCATCAAGCGCGCGCGCCGAATCTTATCGACGGAATACGGAATGAACTCCTGACCGCCGAACCCGGGGTTCACCGTCATGATGAGGAGAAGGTCGATCTCGGGGATCACCTCGCTCACGGCGTCGAGCGGCGTCGCCGGATTGAGCGCAACGCCCGCACGACATCCCAGCTCCCGAATGCGCGTGAGCTGACGATGCAGATGCGGCGCCACCTCGGCATGAAGGGTGAGGCCGCTCGCTCCAGCGCGCACGAAGTCGTCGAAGTACTTCTCGGGCTGCACGACCATGAGGTGGACGTCGAGCGGAAGCGATGAGCACCGCCGGACCGTGTCGATCACCTTCGCGCCGTACGTGAGGTTCGGGACGAACACTCCGTCCATCACGTCGATGTGAATCCAGTCGGCGCCGCCGGCCTCGCACATCGCGATCTCGTCGCCAAGCTTTGCGAAGTCCGCGCTGAGAATGGACGGTACGATCCGAATGGTCATGGAGAGGAGGAAGGGGGAGGCGTCTTCGCCGAGTTCGTGCTGACGGTGAGGGTGACGGTGGTGCCTTCGGGCTCCTTTTCGCCGGGCCGCGGATCTTGTCCTAACACCGTGCCGACTGGGGTTGCTTCACGATACTCTTCGTCGCCGCGCGCCGCCTTGAAGCCGACGGCGGCGAGCCGCTTGGCCGCGTCGTCGAACAGCAGACCGCCGACGTTCGGGACTTTCGCGTTGCCCGGGATCACGCCCGACGGGAAGATCAGGAAGGCCACGATGAGGTACGCGAGCAGAAATCCACCGATGATCGTGACCGCATACGGAAGCGATCGACGGAGGGACGTGCGAAAGCTCATCCCGCGCCTCTCCGCAGTCGCGCGGCGAACGCTCCGTCGGTTCCATGGCGCTGCGGCAACACGCGCAGCCGTCCTTCGTCAAGCACCGTCTGCGGCACAACGCCCTCCGGCGGCGGATCCAGTCGCCATCCCGGGTGCTCGGCGAGAAAGCGATCGATCTGCGCGTCGTTTTCTTCGGGCTCGAGCGAGCACGTGCTGTAGACGAGCAGCCCGCCCGGCTTCACGACGTCCGCGGCGGACTTGAGAATCGCGCGCTGGAGCGTCGCCATCACCGCCAGGTCGGAGATCTTCAGACGCCAGCGTGCGTCGGGATGGCGACGGAAGGTTCCGGTTCCCGTGCACGGCGCATCGACGAGCACGAGGTCCACCGGTCGAATCGCCGGAACACGCGCGTCGGCCACATACGGATACACGCTGCCGACTTCCAGTCGCTGAGAATTGTCGACGATCCGCTGCAGCCGGCCGAGCGACACGTCGCTCGAGAAGACCACCGACGCATTCCGCGAAAGCTCGATCGACTTTCCGCCGGGGGCAGCGCAGAGATCGGCGACCACGGCGCCCGTCGGCACGCACGCGTACTGCGTGACGAGCGTCGACCCCGGATCCTGAAGGTGAAAGAGGCCTTGGCGGAACGGACCGAGCTCCGTGAGCGACGAAACCTGGCTGGCGAACACGATGCTGTCGCGAACGAGCGGCGCTTCGTCGACGTGGATTCCGGCCGACTCGAGCATCGCCTCGAGTTGTTCGCGCACGACGTGATAGGGTCGCGCGACGAGCGGAGCTTCGCGATTGTTCGCGTCGAGAAGGCGCGACGTTTCGTCGATGCCCCAGCGCTCGACCCAACGTGCGACGAGCCAGCGCGGATGCCCACCGGCGAGAGCGAGCGCGTCGATCGGGTCGGTGCGGGTCGGGAGAGTCAGCGCCTCGCGTTCGCGATCGAGCCGGCGGAGGACCGCGTTGGCCAACTTGCTCGCGCCGACGCCGTGTCGACGCTTGGCAAGCTCGACGGTCTGCGCGATCGCGGCGTACGCCGGAACGCTCGCCATGAAGAAAAGCTGCGCCGCGCCCAGGCGGAGCAGGTCGAGGAGATCGCCGTCGAGTCGGACGATGCCGCCGCGCACGCGCTCGTCGAGATAAGCGTCGAGTCGCGGGCGGCGTCGCAGCATGCCGTAAACGAGTTCGCGCGTCCAGCGGCGATCGCGCGCGTCCAACTTGCTCGTGCGGCGATCGAACGACGGATCCAACAGTTCACCGGAACGGAGGTCGCTGCAGACCTCGGCGGCGGCAACGCGCGCGTCAGTGACGCCGCCATGCTCGCCGCCCCCGCCCGACCGTGAGCCGCCGGAGTGATGCACCGCGACTCCACCGGGCGATCGATGGTAGTGATCCGCCCCCGCCCCTGACATATGCCCTAAGATAAGCGTTCGCCGACGGCCACGCCCCGTCCTGCTGCCCACTCCCGCGGCGTCAACCGCCGCTTTCCGGCGGGGTGGACGTTGGTAACCTGGACGGCGCCTTCGCCGCACGCGATCACCATTCCAGCGCCGTCGATCGACAGGACTTCGCCGGCAGTTCCTGCCGCGGAGCCGTCCGCGCGTCGCGCGCCGAACATTTTGACCTCGCCCGAACGCAACGTCGTGTGCGCCCCCGGACGAGGGTCGTATGCACGAATGATGCGCGAGACCGTCACGGCGTCGCTCGACCAATCGACGCGCGTCATCGTGCGATCGATCTTCGCGGCGTACGTGGCGTGCGTGTCGTCTTGCACCGTTTCGGTGGCCTTCCCGAGATCGATCAACGCCAGCGCCTCGATGAGGGCGAGCGCACCCATTTCGGAAAGGCGCAGACGCAGCTCGCCGAACGTCTCGTCCTCGGGGATCGGCGTGCGGACCTGGAGGATCGACGGCCCGGCGTCGAGCGCCTGGACCATCCGCATGATCGTGACGCCGGTCTCCGTGTGGCCTTCACGAATCGCCGCCTGAATCGGCGCCGCTCCGCGCAGCTTGGGGAGCAGCGACGCGTGGATATTGATCGTGCCGAGCCGGGGCAGGTCGATCACCGCGGTCGGCAGGATATGGCCGTAGGCGACGACGACCGAGATGTCCGGCGCCATCTCGCGCAGCGCCGCGATGAAGTCGTCGCCGCGCGGACGAACGGGTTGAAGAACGCCGATCCCTTCTTCGAGCGCGATCTGCTTGACCGGCGGCGGCTCGAGCGTCGATCGGGACCGGCCGACCGGTTTGTCCGGCTGCGTGATGACGCCGCAGACGTCGAACCCTTCGCCGATCAGCGCGCGGAGCGGCGGCTCGGCGAATTCAGGCGTGCCCCAGAAGAGCACGCGCACTCAGAGCTCCTCGTCGGGATGCTCGTGTGAGCGCGTCGGATCCGATTCGAGATGTCGAATGAATCCCGGGTACTTCTCCTTCTCCTTCGTCCACTTCGACATCGCCGAGCGGCGCTTCAACACGCTCAGGTAATCGATGAACAACTTGCCGTGCAGATGATCGATCTCGTGCTGTAAGCAGCGCCCGAGCAGCTCCGTCGCTTCGACCTCGAATGACTTGCCCTCGACATCGAGCGCGCGCACACGCACGCGCGACGGCCGTTCGACGTCCCCATAGACGTCGGGAATCGATAGACAACCCTCTTCAGCCTTGTCCTTTTTGGCGTCGGCTTCGACAATCTCCGGATTGATGATGACGAACGGCTTCTCGTTCACGTCGATCACGGCGAGTCGCTCGGGGCGGCCGACCTGCGGCGCGGCGAGGCCGATGCCCTTCGCGAGGTACATCGTGTCGAACATGTTCTTCACGAGTTGGCGAATCTCGTCCGTGATCTCGCCGACTTCCTTCGTTTCCTCGCGCAGGATCGGATCGCCGAGGACGCGAATGTCGAGAATGCTCACGTCGACGCGCTACCGCCTTGAGAGGCCGCGGGCGCCGCACCGACGATCTTCGCGATGCGGCCGCGCTCGACGACGAGCCGCGACTCGCCCGATTTGATGGTGACGCGGTCGTCCAGCTTGTTGCCGCCCTCTTTGCTCATCTCGCGAATGTGGATCACTTCGCCGATGATGCCGCCCGTGGTCACGACCTCGTCGCCGCGCTTGAGGGCGCGGAGGGATTCCTCGTGCTGGCGCCGTTGCTTCTGCTGGGGGCGGACCATGAGGAAGTAGATGATGCCGATGATCAGCGCGAACTGGACGAGCAGCGGCATGAGCGAGGAAGTGCCGCCTCCCCCCCCACCCCCGGCGGCTTGTGCGAGGATCAGGGCGAACGGCAGGCCTGACGTGATCATTCCGTGGTTACCGGTCGAGTGTGGTACCGCGCGAGCCAGTCGCTACTCCACGCGGCGATCGTCCCGGCGCGGATCGCGTCTCGCGCATCGCGCATCAGACGGACGAGGAAATGTACATTGTGCAGGGAAAGCAGGCGAAGCCCGAGGATCTCATCGGACACGAAGAGGTGCCGGATGTACGCCCGTGAGAACCGCCGGCAGGCGCTGCAGTCACACTCTTCGTCGAGCGGACGTTTATCGGTTCGGAATTCGGCGCGTTTGATGTTGAGCCGGCCGTCGCGGGTGAACGCCGCACCGTTTCGCCCCATGCGGGTCGGCGCGACGCAATCGAAGAGGTCGACGCCGCGCACCACCGCCTCCACGAGATCTTCAGGAAACCCGACGCCCATGAGGTAGCGAGGTCGGTCCACGGGAAGCTCGCCGTCCACCACCTCGAGGATCCGGTACATGTCGGGCTTGGACTCCCCGACCGAAAGGCCGCCGATCCCGAACCCAACCCAGTCGCCGAGCCTCGCGATTCGACGAGCAGCGTCCTGCCGGAGGTGTTCGTGAATACCCCCCTGGACGATCGGAAACAGCGCTTGTGGCGAGCGAGCACTGTTTGAGAGCTCGGCATGCGCGGCCGCGCACCGCTCCAACCAACGCAAGCTTCGCTCGCTCGCGTCGCACGCCGCCGACTCGTCGCTCTGGCCGGGAATGACATGATCGAATTGCATGATCACGTCGGCGCCGAGGTTGTGCTCGATCTGCATCACGCTCTCCGGCGTGAACGCATGCAGCGAGCCGTCGAGATGGCTGCGGAACTCCGCACCCTCTTCACTGACGGTGCGCAGCCCTTCGAGTGAGAAGACCTGAAATCCCCCGGAATCGGTGAGAATCGGCCCGTCCCAGCCCATGAAGTCATGCAGTCCTCCGAGCTCTCGAATCAGCTCGTCGCCCGGTCGGAGGTGCAGATGATAGGCGTTCGACAGAATCATCCGCGCGCCCATCGCGCGCAGATCCTCCGGGTCGAGCGCTTTTACCGTCGCTAGCGTTCCGACGGGCATGAACGCGGGTGTGTCGACGCCGCCGTGCGGCGTGGTGAACCGCCCCGCTCGCGCGCGGTCGTGTCGGTGCTCGATCTCGAAATGAAACGCGGACATTCGTTAAATGATCGCCATGGCGTCGCCATAGGAGTAGAACCGGTAGCCGGACAAAACAGCCTCCTCGTAAGCTCGCATCGTGAGCTCGTAACCCGCGAACGCGGCGACGAGCATGATGAGCGTGGAGCGGGGAAGATGAAAGTTGGTGATGATCCGATCCACGGCGCGGAAGCGATACGGCGGACGAATGAAGATGCGGGTGTCGCCGTCGCCGAACCGCACGATGCCGTCCTCGGCCGACGCGGTTTCGAGCGTGCGAACGCTCGTCGTCCCGACGGCCCAGACGGCACCGCCGGCGCGACGGCGCTCGTTGATCGTGCTCGCGGCCTCCGGCGACACCGAGTACCACTCCTCGTGCATCACGTGGTGCGCGGGATCCTCGACCTCAACCGGCTTGAACGTTCCCGCACCCACGTGGAGCAATACTTCGGCGCGAGCGACGCCGCGCGACTCGAGGCTTGCGAGCAGTTCCGTCGTGAAATGGAGGCCGGCGGTCGGCGCCGCGACGGACCCGGACTCGCGCGCGAAGACGGTCTGATACCGCTCGCTGTCGCTCGCCGTGTCCGCGCGGTCGATGTACGGCGGAAGCGGCACATGGCCATAGCGCTCGATCGCGTCGTCGAGCGGCAATGCACTTTCCAGACGGACGATGCGCGTCCGGCGCTCGGTGGCCTCGAGAATCTCCACCGCGAAATCCGGTGCGATCGTCACGCGTCGGCCGGGTTTGAGCTTTCCGCCGGGCGATACCATCGCCTCGTAACGCCCGTCCCCGAGCGATTTGAGCAAGAGGACCTCGGCCGGCGCCCCCGACGCGCGAATGCCGAGCAATCGCGCGCGTATGACGCGCGTGCGATTGACGACCAACACGTCGCGCGGATCGATCAGCGCCGCGAGGTCCGTGAAGGCGTGGTGCTCGATGGTTCCAGACGCGCGATGGACGACCATCAACCGGCTCGCGTCGCGCCGCTCGAACGGACGTTGCGCGATACGGTCGGCGGGTAACTCAAAGTCGTAATCCGACGTTCGAGTGCCGCGGCGTGTGCTGTTTTCGTTGTGATCGGACGCTAGCTTCATGTGACCGTGCAAAGCACCTGAGCAATGAACTTATCGAAAGCCTGGTGGTTCGCCGTGACGGCGACGCTCGGATGCGGGTCGCTGACCCGCGCTCCAGCGGTGGCCGGCGATCGCCAGGCGCCGCTGGTCGAGGGGCCGATGGTCGTGATGAGCGACAGCGGTTCGATCGACAGCGCGGACGTTCGATTCGTTCTTCCCATGGAGATCCACGGCCGCGTCTTTCGCATGCTGGTCGACCATGGCTCGACCGTAACGCTACTCACCGACTCGACGATCGAGCGGCTCGGGCTGCCCCACTGGTATGCCACCGCGACTCGCATGGACACCCTCGTCAAACGGGGTGCGACCGAGTTGAGACGGGACTCCACAGCGGACGTGACGATCCTTCGTGGCGACTCGCTCTTCGAGTACTGGGGAGATTTCGAGCCGCACATCATGGATTCGGTGCGGTTCGCGGGGACTCGGCAGGACAGTCTCCTCATCGGAGACGAGGTCGCCGCCATAACCTTGAGCCCATTTGCCGGCCTCGTCGGCCGCGACCTGTTGTCGCAGTTCGATCTCGAGTTCGACATGCCCGCGCACACGATTCGCCTCTATCCGCGCCGCGCCTTCGACGGTCGGTCGTCGGTCCCGCCGGGCGTGCGCGGGCGCGACTGTGTGCCGGCGACCATGATCCCGCACGCCGGTGTCGACACGACCGCGCTCGACTCGACGGACAAGGCCGAGTTGCAGTCCAAGTGGGGCCGGCGCATGTGGGACGAGGAAGAGCTCCGGCTGCCGCTCGTCGTCAACGGTCACCGATTCGAGGGCATGTTCGACTCGGGAAGCGGGCTGACGATCATGAACTGGGCCGCGGCTCGCGCGCTCGGCCTGACGCCGGCGAGCATCGCTGTCCGACCCGTCAACAGTGGGCGGCTCACCGCATTCTCGTACCGATTCGATCGGACTCCGGCTGCGCCGGACACGGAAACCAACCACAGCGCGACAGGTCTGGCGTTTCGAGTCGGAGGCCGAACGCTGGCCCCCGATTCGGTGATCATCTCCGACGCCACCTTCGGCGATCTCCCGGACGTCAAGACGCGGCCATTGATCCTCGTTGGCCTGCGCCACTTTCGGGACTACATCCTGCTTCTTTCGTACAGCACAAGCAGCGTCTGCATAAAAGAACCCTAATCATCCCGCGCGGGTGTTCACGGCATTCGCCAGATGTTCAAAATGCCGCTCGTGCTGTGCGAGTTCGCGTTTCCCTCAGGAAGCGCGATGCGCCGGTCAACGACGATTGGACTGTTCCAGTGTCCGCCGCCGGCAGAGAGTTGACCCAGCGGTTTCCCGGTCGTCGGCTCGAAGACATGGAGCGTTCCGCCGGGATCGTACACGAACAGCATTCCACCGGCGACGACGGGACTCGTGCCGGCGGTGGTCGCCGACCAGGCTTTCGTAAGCGCGCCGCCTCGATAGGTGTACGCCGCGGTGCCGCCGTTGTCGGCGGCGAAGACCCAAACCGTGTCACCCCGCCGCCAGATCGCCGGTGCGGTGAAGAGCGCGGAACCCGAAGGCGTTGCTACACTCTGGCTCTCGCCGCCGCGATGCGCTGTGCCGTCGCCGAGCGATCGAAGGTCGAGCACGCGAAGCCGGCCGTCTTTGCCGCCCTGCACGGCGTGGGTTGCGTCGAGCATCACGGGTGATGTCGAACCGAGATCGGCGTCGGTCGAGTTGAGCGTTTCGGTGTTGGTCGGCGTGTAGTTGGCGACCAGGTGTGACCCGCTCGCATCGATGGCGAGGACCGCGTCGCCCCAATTCGTCTGACCGTCCCATCGCGCGTTGCCCGTCGCGACGAGAATATTTCCGGTCGTCGTGTCGATGACCGCGCCCGCACGCCCCCACATCGCCGAGCCACTCGAGCTGCACGACGACGGGTCGATCAGCGTCGAGCGATCGCTGCAGAGCGAGTTCCAGACGCGCGTCAGCGAGCCGCCGGCCGCGTCGAGCAGGGCTACGTGCCCCTGATACGGCGGCGCGTCACCGATATAGCCGCCGGTGACCGCGATGACGTGGCCGCGCGAGAGATTCAGCGCGGACGCGATCTTCTCGCGGGTCGGCAGCAACGTGATCGCGGTGCTCCACAGCGCGTGTCCATCAGCGACGGCGAGCTTCTGGATCTTACCGTCCGGCGACGCGGCGTAGATCGCGCTACGGTCGGGATCGGCGACGGGCGTCGCCGTCGTGATGCGATAGGAACCGGCCCACGATGAGTAGTTCGGCGGCGTGAACTCCCAGAGAATCGACCCGTCGTTGGCATCGATCGCGATCGTCTTGCCGTATGTCGTCGTGACGAAGAAGACGTCGTGCGCCGCTCCGTTGACGGTGACGCCATGCAGGTAGATCGGCGACGCATCGACAGTGCCGTCGAGCGACACCTGCTGCCGCCGCATCGATGCCAATGAGTCGGCGACGATTCCGACGGGCGACGGAAAAACGCCGGACCGTCCCTCGTCGACGTTGAAGCGAATCCAGTCGTGCCCGTTCGCCACGACCAGTGGCGTGGTGCCCGGCGATGAGTCCGTGCTCGGCGACTTGGTGGACGTCTCGCAAGAAATGGCTGCGAGAAAGAGAGCGGAAAACCCGGTCAGTCGAACCATGACTGTCATCCTGAGGAGCGCGGCGACGAAGGACCTACTCTCCGAAACTAGTAATTAGATGAAGAAACTAGATCCTTCGCTTCGCTCAGGATGACAATGGGTCGCTCAGGGCGACAACGGGTCGCTCGGAACGACAGCGGTCAGAACAGTGTCTCTTGCGGTGTCTGCGGCGTGAATCCGAAGTGCCTGTACGCCTGCGCCGTCGCCACGCGCCCGCGCGGTGTCCGCTGCAAGAAGCCATGCTGGACGAGAAACGGTTCGTACACTTCCTCGATCGTATTCGGATCCTCGGCGATCGCGGCGCCGATCGTCCCGATGCCGACGGGGCCGCCGTCGAACTTCTCGATGATCGTCTTGATGATCCGCGCGTCCATGTCGTCGAGCCCGAAGGTGTCGACGTCGAGGAGAGCGAGCGCCTGGTTCGCGATCTCCAGCGTGATCACGCCGTTGCCCTTCACCTGCGCGTAATCGCGTACGCGCCGCAGCAGCCGGTTTGCTACCCGCGGAGTCCCGCGAGCACGCCGCGCGATCTCGCCCGCGCCCGCGCTGTCGATGCCGACGTTGAGCACCTCGGCGGTTCGCCGCACGATCAGCTCGAGATCTTCGGCCGGATAGAAGTTGAGGCGCTGCTCGATGCCGAACCTCGCGCGCATGGGCGCCGTGAGCAGCCCGAGTCGGGTGGTAGCGCCGATGAGCGTGAACTTCTCGATCTGCATCGTGATCGTCTGCGCCTTGGGACCTTCGGAGAGCCGGATCTCGATCTTGTAATCCTCCATCGCCGGATAGAGAAATTCTTCGATGATCGGTTTCAGGCGATGGATCTCGTCGATGAACAGGATGTCGCCGGCGCGCAGATTCGTGAGCGTCGAGACCAAGTCGCCCGGTTTCTCGAGCGCTGGTCCGGAGCTCGTTCTGATGTTGACGCCAAGCTCGCGCGCGATGAGCTCGGCGAGCGTGGTCTTGCCGAGTCCCGGCGGACCGAAAAACAGCGTGTGGTCGAGCGGTTCGCGACGGGCGAGCGCGGCGTCGATGTATATGCGGAGACTTTCCTTGACCTTCTGCTGTCCGATGAACTCGGCGAGCCGCTGCGGACGCAGCGACAGCTCGACGACCGATTCCTCGGCGATGACTTCCGGGGTGGTGATCTCGGCTCGAGACATTGCTTCACACTACCAGGCGGGGGATGAAAGGCCAATGCGGGTTCCGCGCTCCCAATATACCGAAAAGACGCCGAAATAGGGTCAGACCCCATTTCAATAACGCGAAATGGGGTCTGACCCTATTTCGGGTTCTTGGAAAGTTCGAGCGGCTAGAATACGCAGTCCCATGACGCAGATCATCGTCGAGGACCTGACGAAGGAATTCCGCGTTGCCGAGCGCCGCGAGGGTGCCACGGGATTCCTGCGGAGGCGGTCGCGATTCGTGCACGCGCTCCAGAGCGTGAGCTTCTCGTTGCGTGAGGGAGAGCTCCTCGGTCTTATCGGGCCGAACGGAGCAGGGAAGTCCACGACGATCAAGATCCTCTGCGGCATTCTCGAGCCGACAAGCGGCCGCTGCGAGGTCGGCGGAGTCGTCCCGTGGAAGGAGCGTATTCGACACGTGGCGCGTATCGGCGCCGTGTTCGGACAGCGCACGCAGCTTTGGTGGGACCTCCCGGTCGCCGACAGCTTCGTGTTGCTGCGCGACATATATCGCGTGGCGCCGGAGGATTACCGGCGCAATCTCGACGAATTGGTCGCGCTGCTCGATCTCGAGCGCTTGCTCACGACGCCGGTGCGCCAGCTCTCGCTCGGCCAGCGGATGCGCTGCGAGATCGCCGCGAGCATGCTTCACGGTCCGCGCGTGCTCTTCCTCGACGAGCCGACGATCGGTCTCGATGCCGTAGCGAAGCTGGCCGTTCGCAATTTTGTGCAAACGCTGAATCGCGATCGAGGCGTGACGGTGATTCTCACGACGCACGACATGCACGATGTCGAGGCGTTGGCCGAGCGTGTCATCGTGATCGGGAACGGACGCATCCTGGCCGACGGAACTCTCACCGCGCTGCGGCGGGACGTCCTCGGCGAACGTCGCTTGCGTGTGCAGTTCGCCGAGGATGTCTCCGACCTCGACGTCCCCGGCGCGAAGATCCGCCAGCGGTCCGGGCGCTCGGTAGAGCTGTCGTTCGATCCGCGGGAGACGCCGGCACACGGACTCATCGCCACCATCGCGGCGCGGTACGACGTGGAGGACGTTCACGTCGACGAGCCGCCGATCGACGAGGTCGTGGCGCAGTTCTACGCGCGTCACGCGCTCGAGGCGCGATGACGGCAGCCATCCGCCCGTACGTCGCGGTCGTGCGCGCAAGATTCAGCGTGCTGCTGCAATACCGCGCCGCGGCGGTGGCCGGCTTTCTGACGCAGTGCTGGTGGGGCGGAATCAAAGTCATGGTGCTGACAGCGTTCTTTGCCGCGTCGTCGAGCACACCGATGACGCTGCCGCAGGCGATCGACTACGTGTGGCTGGGGCAAGCGTTGTTCACCATGCTTCCGTGGTCCGGGGATCCGGACGTCGCTCGAATGGTTCGCACGGGTGACGTAGCGTACGAGCGACTCCGACCGCTCGACACCTACGCGTTCTGGTACTCGCGTGCCGTGGCGAGGCGAACGGCGAATCCGACGCTTCGCGCGATCCCGATGCTGCTCACCGCCGGAGTCCTCTTTCGACTGATCGGCTGGTCCGCATACGCGTTGCGCGCACCGTCCGGCGTCGAGGCAGCGTTGCTCTTCGCCGCCTCCATCGCCCTCGTCATAGGACTCTCGGCTGCTGTCTCCGCGCTGATGGACACACTCACGGTGGCGACGTTGTCCGAGCGCGGCGTGACGCTGCTCATCGGTCCGTTGATCATCGTGTTCTCGGGAAGCCTCGTTCCGCTTCCGCTTTTTCCCGACTGGTCGCAGCCGATCCTGCGCAATCAGCCGTTCGCCGGCCTGATGGACACGCCGTTCCGGATCTACAGCGGCCACCTTGCCGGCAGGAACGCCCTGTTGGCCCTGGCGCGCCAGGTGGTCTGGATCGTCGCGCTGGTGATGATCGGACGCGCGCTCATGGCTCGCGTGATGACGCGGCTTCAGACGCAGGGCGGGTAAGCGTGAACGCGCTCCGGCTGTACGGCCGTTACATCGCGACCTCGATTCGGTCGCAACGCCAGTATCCGGCGTCGTTCATCGCGACTTCCGTCGGCGCGTTTGCGTCTACGATCACCGACTTCATCGGCATCTGGGCGCTGTTCGCGCGCTTTCGGCGTCTCGAAGGGTGGCAATTCGGCGACGTCGCGCTGCTCTACGGCGTGGTCAGCGTCGCGTTCGCGCTTGCCGACAGTCTCACGCGCGGCTTCGATCTCTTCGGTGAGCAGTTCGTCAAGACGGGAGATTTCGATCGTCTCCTCGTTCGACCACGGTCGACCGTTCTCCAACTGCTCGGTTATGAGCTTCGCGTCACGCGAATCGGTCGGCTCGCACAGGGGTTGGTCGCCTGGGGCGTCGGGGTTTCTCTCTCCAGCGTAGCGTGGCCACTCACCTCGTGGATCATCCTCGCGTTCGCCGTCGCCGGCGGTATCGCCCTGTTTTCAGGAATTCTCATTCTTCAGGCGACGCTCGCCTTCTGGACGGTCGAGAGTCTGGAGATCGCCAACACGCTTACCTACGGCGGTGTCGAAGCCGGCCAATATCCGCTCGACGTCTACGCGCGATGGTTCCGCGATTTTCTCGTCTACGTGGTGCCGATCGGGTGCATCTCGTACTTCCCGGTCAGCGTGGTGCTCGGGCGCGTGAGCTACACGCCGTACGCCTTCGCGCCCTTGTTCGGCTTCGCGTTTCTCGGCGTGGCGCTCTGGGTTTGGGGCTTCGGCGTGCGGCACTACACGTCGACCGGTTCGTAATCTCTAAAAAGGGTCATCTAAAAAGGGTCAGACCCTATTTAGAAAGCTCTAAATAGGGTCTGACCCTACTTTGGTGCGCGGTTCGGCGCGACGGATCAAACGACCGCGCGCAACCTCGAGAGTCGCTCCGCCGCATCCTCGAGCGTCTCTTGCTTCTTGCAGAAGGCGAATCGAGTGAAATTCCGCCCATCTTCCTTCTTCGAGTAGAAGCTCGAGCCGGGAACCGTCGCCACGCCGATCTCCTGCGTCATCCACTTGGCGAACGTCACGTCGTCCAGGTCGCTCAGCTGCGAGAAGTCGGCGAGCACGAAGTACGAGCCCTCGGGGAGCGCGAACTCGAAGCCCTGCTCCTTGAGCACGGCGCAGAGAAAGTCACGCCGCGCTTTGTAGCCGGCCGCGAACTGGTTGTAGTAATCGGCGCCGAAGGCGAAGCCGACGGCCGCCGCGGTCTGCAGCGGCGCCGGCGCGCCGACAGTAAGGAAGTCGTGCACCTTGCGGATCGGGCTCGTCTGCGCCGGCGGCGCGATGACCCAGCCGATGCGCCAGCCGGTGCAGCTGTACGTCTTCGAGAGCGACGAGATGGTGATGGTCCGCTCGCGCATCCCCGGCCAGGTCGCGATTTCGTGATGGTGTCCCTTGTACACCATGTGCTCGTACGGCGCGTCGGTGATCGCCCATGCGTCGTGCTCGATGCACAGGTTTGCGATGAGCGACATCTCGTCGCGCGTCAGAACGCGGCCCGTCGGGTTGTGCGGGGTGTTGACGATGATCGCCTTCGTCCGTGAGGTGAACGCCTTGCGCAACTTGTCGGGATCGAGCGTCCAATTCGGCCGGTCGAACGGGACGAACACGGGATTCGCGCCGGCGAGGATCGCATCGGGGCCGTAGTTCTCGTAAAACGGCTCGGGCACGATCACTTCGTCGCCCGGCTCCATCAACGCCATGAACACGGACGCCATCGCTTCCGTCGCGCCGCACGTCACCGTGACGTTCGCGTCGGGATCGACCTCCATGTTGTACCAGCGCCGGTACTTCTCGGCGATCGCCTGGCGCAGCACGGGCGTGCCCCACGTGACGGCGTATTGATTGATGTCGGCGTTGATCGCGGTGCACGCGGCGTCTTTCATGACGTCGGGCATCGGGAAGTCGGGGAAGCCCTGCGCGAGATTCACCGCGTTGTGCATGGACGCGATGCGGGTCATCTCGCGGATGACGGATTCGGTGAACGTCGCGGTTCGTCGAGCAGCTAGCACAGTCTTATCCTCGAATTTTGCCGAGTGCGCGACGAAT
>Ga0105245_10003207_pt1 | contig 14635 bp, 8 predicted proteins | sample KBSM54metaG_FD_81523 | JGI IMG/M metagenome (GOLD analysis project Ga0105245, IMG submission 81523) | Miscanthus rhizosphere microbial communities from Kellogg Biological Station, Michigan, USA - KBS M5-4 metaG | ecosystem: Host-associated > Plants > Roots > Rhizosphere > Soil | place: Michigan... | reverse complement strand
GTGAGCTGGCTGCCGTTGTGGAAGTACGGCGCTGTAAGAGCAACGTTGCGAAGCTGCGGCGCCTTGAAGAACCCGCCACGCGCAATGTCATCGCCGCAATTCATCGGTGAGGGAGCGATTCCGTCACCGCGACGTCCAGGGACAATCACGGTCTCGTATCCGCCGTCGCAAACGTGCTGACGCAGAATTTCTGCCTGCGAAAGAGGAAGACCCGCAACCGGATCGTTGCCTGCCAGGCCGCCATCTTCCGCCGTGGGCCGTACGCCGATGTGGTAATAACCCGTGTCATAAACGCGCGCGCTGTCGTCTTCCATGATCATCCGCTCCACCGGGAATCCGGTGACGGTTCCCACTGAAGCGTTGGAGAGTTCAGGACCACCGTGGCAAACCACGCAACCTGCTTTGGTCTGGAAGAGATGCAGTCCGCGAAGCTGTCCTTCAGTCAACGGAACGGCCCCCACGGAGTAGTTAATCAGGACAGGGACCTGGGAGACCGGCGGGTTGGAGAAGAAGATATTCAACGTTCCGCTGGCGTAATCAATGGTGGCCCCATTGACTCCGCCGCCCATCACGCGTCCCTGGCCATCGTCAAATGCGTAAGTGTCCTGATCGCTGGCGTCCAGGGTCGGGTTCAAGCCAATAACTGACAGCGTGTAAGGAGTAATGCCGGGCTTCAACTGAATGGTGTACTGGTTCTTCAGGTTGTCGCCAATCAGCGTGTACGTTTGCTGCTGCTCCAGGAATTTGTCGAAAGGCGTTTGGTCGGCTACCAGAGTGCTTTCGTACATCTGGATCGCTACGCCCCAGAACAGCGAGAAGTTGTATTCCATCAGGCTGTAGTCATTGGTGCCTGCTGGGCAAGTCTCGAGATTTTCCGGATTGACAGTCCCGGTCATGGTTCCGTCAGCGGCTTCACAAATGTGCTGCGCATACTGCCACCACTCCGTCTGGAACGCTTTCTGTACCAGTGCTGAGTAGCTGGTTTTCAAACCTTTGTCGGGAGATTTCGAAAACACGCCCAAAACGCTGTCAGTGGGATCAACCAGCTGGCTGGCCAACGGGACGCGAGCGAGCATCTTTTTGCCGACCTGGTGGAAGTTGCGATTGTCAGCCGACATTTCTGTCGCGCTCAGAATCGGGCCCAGCGATTGCGAGCACAGGGCCGAATTCACCATGTTGACCTGGGTTGCTCCCAGCTTGCCATCCACCGGATCCACCACCAGCAGGTGGTTCTTCTTATCGCGCGTGCCAAACGGGTTTGTGCCGTTGCATACGTTCTGCGCACGGCCGTCCCAGAAGTTGCGGAAGTTGAAAACCGCATCTACCGCACTGGGTGTATTGCGGCCGGTTACCCTGCGGGTATTGATCCGCTGGGTCGCGTCCGTTTCACTCGGAAAAGAGAAAACCGGATCGACCACCGGAGTGGTGGATTCCACGCTGGTGGCGACTGCGCTGCCGCCGACAGCATTTTGCTTCTTGCCTGATTGGCGGTTGTTGCCGCTGTTGCCGGCGCCCGCTCTGTTGGAGGGCCCGTGCTTGGCGTTTGGCAGGCGTGGCGTGCCGTTCCCGTAAGTCATGCCCGGACCATCGCCATCGTCGGTGCCGCGGTGGCCGTCAATCGAACCCGGAGTGCCGTCGCCAAGCTCGTGCTGGGACGCCTGAGTTATCGTGATGGTGTCATTGGTTAGCCCAAACTGACCTTGCGAACCGGAAACCTCATTGACGTCAGAAATAACGCTGAAGCGGTCATTCACGTCGGCCAGCTTGCGAAACGGATAATCTCCGTCGTGGTAGCCGCCGAAACCGGCGTCCGCAGAGCCTGCTTTGTAGTGGTAGTTCGGTCCCAGTGAACCGTTAAATGGAACGCCAAGCTGGAAGGTGTTATCTCCACCCGCCTGGCCGGGGTTTACTTCATTGTTGGCGCGGCTGTCTGCTCCTGCATTGAAGTGGCAGCTGGCGCAGGCCTGAATATCGTCGCTGCCGGCCTGCATGTCCCAGAACAAGGCTTTGCCCAGTTCAATGGCTGCTGTTTTATCGGCAATGATTCCTTCCATGCCGAATACCGGGGGAATGGGAACGCTTGAGAGTGGCGCGAGAGGCCGCAAGGGAACTCTAACGGAGCCAGTGCCGCTCTGCGCTCGAACGTGGCCGTAGTAGCCCACCGTAAAAACGAGTGCAACTACACATACGAAGACGCGCAGGAACCAGAGAGTCCCGGAAGACGGTTTCATCGTTTTTCTCCTAAATCACTCAGTGCCGCCGGATCACACGAGTCCTGTCCGGAGTGCATTGCAATGCACATTCTGGGGGGTAGGGATTAAGCTTTCATTGGGTGTGTATTAAAAGTTTTAATAACGATGCGAGGTTTGAAGCAGATGGGAAATATCTAGTAAATATTTTCGTATGAGCATCTTATAGAGTCCTTGGTGTCCTTTTACCGCCATATGAATCGGGTCGGGATAGAGGCAAAAATTTTTCGAAAGGACATGTACCATTCCAATGTTCCACTATGAACCCATGGCCATTTTTTTTATTGGGTCATGTGTTCACTGGCCGTTCATCCTAATCACGAGGGGGTGCGAAGGGGCGGTTTCAAACCAACGCATTTGGTAAGAGCCAAGGGGTGGTCGGAGACTTCGGGAGAGCCTCAATTGAGACCTCCTCCTTAATAGATACCCATCATGATCGTTCTTGGGTATAGAAGGTCTGAATATTGAGTGTTGCGGTCTGAGGCCGTGCTCACCCATCTCGTCTGCTTAGGCTACGACGTAATTGGGCGTGAGTCAGATAAGGTGGAGTTAACGAATCTTCAAGCCCAGCAATTCGGCAAAAACCATTGCCTGAGTGGGATCGACTATTGCACCCTTAAGATCCGCGGCCAGCGCCATGAGCCCTTCCACGCGCGAGCCGCGAAAATCGGCGCCTTCCAATTTGGCTCCGGTCATGTCCGCATTGTTAAACTCGCAGGATTTCAGCAAGGTGCCGCGCAGATCACAGCCGTGAAAATCAGTTTCTGCAAAGTTGCCGCCGTTAAACTCGGTGGTTTTGAAAGTTCCTAAGCGAAACTGGGCAAAACTGGCATCTCCCTCAGAGATCAAAAGGTCCTGCCATTCCGACTCAATTGCGCGAAGACCAGTCAGCCGGCAATTTATGAATTCCGCCCGTACAGCTTTCAATCCGATCGCCTCGGCGTTCGCAAAATCGCATTCGATCAGGCGTACATCCATTAACCGTAGTTTTCGCAGGCTGCTTCGACTAAAGTCCAGGTGCTTCAGGATGCATCCTTCAAAGACAGCGGATTTATAGGAACGGTCTTTGAAGCTGAAATTTTCGATGAGGCATTCTCGAAAGGAAATTTCAGCATCGGCGAGAACTTCGGCCGTCGGAGTAAGTTGCTGAATGTCAGCGGGAATCTCTGGCGCGGTTCTGGCCGGCGGATCGTTTACTTTTCTGCTGCGGTGCTGCGATTTCATAGATTGTGTAGGTGTCCCAATGAAAATGGGGCTTCAGAAGCAGCCCCATCTCTTGATGCAGAAAATTCGTATTGAGGAATGTGTTCCCTTTTATCTATTTATCTTGCGCCCTGGCCTTTCTTGAGCAGACTGCGAGAGGCTTCGAGTGCAGGACGGCCAACGCTGAAGTAGGAAAGACCTGCTTCGGCCATCTCTGCCTGCGAGAAAACGTTGCGGCCATCGAGCACAATGGGAGACCGCAGGAGATGCTTGATGCGGACCAGGTCGAGGTTCGCAAATTCCTTCCACTCCGTGAGGATCAGAAGCGCGTCAGCGCCTTCCATGGCAGCATAAGCGTCGCCGGAATATTTAATTCTGCTGCCCAGAATTTGCCGCGCCCTGTCCATTGCGGCCGGATCAAAAGCTGTTATATGGCACTTTTCTTTAAGCAATTGCTCGATCACATTGATTGCCGGTGATTCGCGCACATCGTCCGTGCCATCCTTAAAAGCCAATCCAAGCACGGCCAGTTTTTTGCCTTTGATTGTTCCCAGCGCGCTCCGCACCTTGCCGATAAAACGCACACGCTGCTCGTCGTTGATTCTTTTGATTTCATCGAGCAGTGGAAATTCGAATCCGAATTCGTGCGTCACCGCGCGGAATGCGGCCACGTCTTTGGGAAAACATGATCCGCCATAGCCGATGCCTGCGCGCAGGAACTCCGGACCAATGCGGCTGTCACTGCCAATGCCTCTGGAAACCTCTTCAATATTTGCGCCCACCGATTCGCAAAAACTTGCCACAGCGTTAATGAATGAAATCTTCAATGCCAGATACGCATTGGATGCATGCTTGATCAGCTCCGCGCTGCGTGGCGAAGTCTCAATGTACATTGGGACCGCGCGTGCCGGTTCCGGCTTGGGAACCGCGCTGGCCAACTGAGCGTAGGAGCCATCAACAAGCGGGGCATAAATTTCACGCATGATTCCCGCTGCGCGTTCACTGCTCGCGCCCACAACAATCCTGTCGGGATAAAGAAAGTCGGTGACGGCGGTCCCTTCGCGCAGAAATTCCGGATTGGAAACAACATCGAACTTTGTCTTCGTGCCGCCTTTGGGCGACAGTGTGTTTTGCACCCACTCGCTGGTGTAGACGGGGACCGTGCTCTTCTCCACAATGACCTTGTATCCATTCATTGCCCCAGCCAGGGAATGAACCACGGCTTCAACGTAGGAGAGATCAACGGCGCCATTTTCGTTCGATGGAGTTCCCACCGCAATAAAAATGACCGTTGACTTTCGCGCCGCTTCCGTGAGGTCAGTGGAAAATAAAAGGCGGTTGCCGCGATGGCGGCTTAGCAGCTCTTGTAAGTAGTCTTCATGAATCAGGGTTTCGCCGGCATTCAAGGCTGCAATCTTAGTTGAATCACTGTCCACACAAACTACATTGTGACCCAACTCCGCTAGGCATGTTGCTGCAACCAGACCCACGTAGCCCGAACCGATTACAGAGATTTGCATGTTCTTGCTTTTCTCCAAGCAAAACAAATCCCGCTACCAGTTACTTGGGATTATTTGTCGAGTCAGTATCTATTCTCAAAGGCGTGATCGTCAAATCAGAACTGCTGCCGCGTTTCTCCTGTGCCAACATCAAAGATCGGTGTGGCAATGGAGGTTGATCTCCGGCTCCGCTTAACGCCAAAGGCCTACGATATTTACTGCAAACGAACGACCATCTTTTGGAGCGCTGAAATCGCGATAAATGTGCTCCAGAGGCCTGTTGCCTTTCAACACACATCTGTGGGCGAGTGATTCCAGCGGATACACCTTCGGTGCTGACCCAAATCTGGTGCAGTGATCTCTCTCGACAATGGAGAACATACTTCAGGGGGTTTATAATCTGGATTCGTAACCTGTTTGCCTCATGGCTAACTTCCTCTCAGGATTTGAGGTAAGCTGAGTGGTTACGTAAATGCAGTGTTGTTAAATGCATTGACGGTTGGCAGGGGAGAAAAATTGGTTTTTCACCCGATCTCAGGGGTGCAACGGGGGTTTCTCTCTACCTTAGGAACGGCAACAGTTCGGGTCGGTTCTGCAACTTTATATGTTGGAAGACGTTTAAGACTAAGACGTTTGGAAGGGGATTGGACGTAAATTGGAAGTTCTAAAATCTGGTCCGCTGAAAATTGTCGGGAATTGGATCGCTAGGCCTGCTTGGATGTACGCAACGGAGGCTGGCGGATGCCGCTAAGCGAGGCCGAAAGAGAAGTTCTCAGAAGTGAAGCCAATGGGGCCCAACTGTCTGCACCCAGTCCCAGCTGGCTGCGATGGACAGATGCGCTCTACCGTCTCTGGCTGCAGCGCCGCCAGATCTTTCGATGGGTAGTTCTCGGTTTTGTTTTGTCCCTGATTGTTGCCTGGCGTTATCCCAAATATGAAAGCACAGCGCAGATCATGCCTCCGGATAGCGGCGGTTCTGGTCTTGCCTCGCTTGTTCCCGCTCTATCCAAATCGCCCGGTCTTATCGGCATGGCGGGCGATCTGATGGGGATGAAAAGCACCAGCGCGATTTTCGCCAGAGTGCTGGAAAGCCGCACTGTTCAGGACAACCTGATCAACCGTTTTCATCTCCTTGATAAATACGACAAGTCTTACATGGAAGATGCGCGAAAGAAACTTACGGATCGCACTTCAATCAGTGAAGACAAAAAGAGCGGCGTGATTGCCATTTCCGTGCGTGACCATGACAAAAACCTCGCCACCGAGCTTGCCAATGCTTATGTAGAGGAACTCGGTTCCGTCATGGCAAAAGTTTCCACCTCCGCTGCGCGCCGCGAAAGGATTTTTATTGAGGGCCGGCTGGCCGATGAAAACAGCAATCTGCAGGAAGCCGAGCGGCAATTCAGCCAGTTTGCCAGTACCAACATGGCGTTGGATGTGCCGGAACAGACCAAAGTCACAGTCGAGGCCGCAGCCAGGCTTCAGGGTGAGTTGATCGCGTCAAAGGCGCAACTGGAAGGGCTCAAGCAAACTTACACGGAAGAGAATATCCGCGTAAAGAGCGTGCAGGCCCATGTGAATGAACTGGAACGCGCATTGGCCAAGCTCAATTCGGGCCGCGCGTCAGGCGTCCAGGATCCCACCAGTCCCTACCCTTCAGTCAAGAACCTGCCCTTGCTGGGAGTGAAGTGGGCCGATCTTTATCGTCAAACTAAGATTCGCGAAACGGTAGTCGAATTGCTTACACAGCAATATGAAATGGCCAGAATCCAGGAAGCAAAGGAAATCCCGTCCGTCAAAATATTGGATCCTGCTTCAACCCCGGAGAGAAGAGAACCTTCATGGAAACTCGTGATTGTTCTGGGAACATTGCTGAGCGCGTTGCTGGCCTGCTTTGGCTATTTCATCAAGAACTGGTGGGACCGCTGGGACCAGGACGACCCAAGGCGCATTTTGATTTCGCAGGTGCTTCGCGCTGGCCGTAGAAACTCTAGTTCCATGAGCAGCATCCATCGTTCAGGACGGCCGGACGAGATTTCGCAGGCATGAGCACAGACACAGTCAGGAGGCTACGGTGTCTACACAAGAGGTAGTAAAGGAACAAGGCAATCTCTTGGAAGTGTCGCACTTTGCAGGGACCCAGATTCATCGTGCGCTGGCGCATGAAAAAGGGACCGGGCTGGGGGCGGCCGTCGCCATGTTGGAGGCCCTGATCGTCATTGTTTCCGGTTACGCGGCTTATTCAGGGCGTGACTTTCTGGGCGATCTGGTTGGAGTCTCACCCGTTGATGTTACAACTCCGCCTCTGCGCCTGTTTGTATTCCTGCTGACGTACGCCTGCCTCACTGTGATCTGCAACGCTGCACAAAATCTTTATTCTGACGCAGCAATCCGTTCCGCGCGGGGCGCACGAGTAAGGATCCTGAAGGGCTTCATGGTTTCTTCCATGATTTCCATCATGATCGTGTTTATCGCGGGCGAACAAGCCGTTCCGCGGTTGATCGTTGCCAGCACGCCGCTCTTCAGCCTGGCGGGCGTTCTATGCCTGCGTTATGTGATGGAGCGCTATAACCTGAAGCGCATTGAGCGCGGCATTGGCAATCAACACGTTCTCATTGTCGGCAGCGGAGAAGTAGGACAGGCGTTTCGCTCTTATTTACAGAGCCATACGCAGTTGGGAAAAACATTCTGCGGATTCGTTGACTGGGAGCCGGGCACGCGGCCTTTCTGCCTGGGAACGCCGGACGATCTGCCACGCATCCTCACTGAAAATTTCATTGACGAGATTTATTTCACTCCGTCCATCAGCCGTGACCTGGTTGTTCGTATCGTTCTTGAAGCCCGCCGCCAGCGCATTGGCGTGAAGGTTGTTCCTGATCTCTACGGAGGCCTCGCCATCGGCGCCGGCATGAATTACATCGGCTCCGTACCGGTTTTGGAACTCAATCGCCAGCCGATTCCAGCTCTTGGTCTTTTTGTGAAACGCCTGATGGACCTGTTCATCAGCATTGTTACGCTGGTGGTTACTTCTCCGTTGCTGCTGTTGACTGCTATTGCCGTCAAGATCGATTCCCCGGGCCCGATCCTCTATAAAGCCTGGCGCGTAGGCCGCAAAGGGCGTAAATTCCGTTGCTACAAATTCCGCACCATGTGTGTCGATGCCGACGCCCGCAAGAATGGCCTGATGCATATGAATGAGCGCAACGGCGCTACCTTCAAGATCGTTGACGATCCGCGCATCACCCGCCTCGGTCGCTTCCTGCGTAAATACAGCATTGATGAACTTCCGCAACTCTTCAACGTTTTCAAGGGCGATATGAGCGTCGTGGGTCCACGTCCGCATCCTGAAGATGATTTCAAGCGCTATGACCTTGAGCACTTCCGCCGGCTCGACGTAACGCCAGGACTCACCGGCCTTTGGCAGGTAACTGCGCGCCATGATCCGTCGTTTGAAAAGAACGTCATGCTTGATCTTGAGTACATTGAAAATTGGAATGTGTTTTTGGATTTGAAAATTCTCTGCAAGACCATTCCTGTCGTCTTTCGAGGCTCTGGTCACTGATCATCCGCACCAATCAAATTTCTTCCAGCAACTGCATCAGCGCGTGCAAAGCGCTGTGCTCACTTACAATAGGAAGGCTCAAGTCCAGGAAACAGGAAGAAGCCGTCCTGTGCCTGCGATCCAGCGTTGTTGTCCCACAGTATGAAGATGGAGAAGCAGCATGGCCCTTAAGCGGGCGGTAATCACCGGTGTAACTGGCCAGGACGGTTCTTATCTGGCCCAGCTTCTTCTTCAAAAGGGCTATGAAGTCCACGGTATCAGGCGCCGCTCGTCGTCATTCAATACCGGCAGAATCGATCATCTGATTCAGGATCCACACGCTGAAGGCTGCCGCTTTTTTCTCCACTATGGTGACATGACCGATTTCAGCAGTCTGAAGCGCACCATACAATTGGTCGAGCCCGATGAAATTTATAACCTGGCGGCACAAAGCCACGTCGCCGTTTCCTTTGAGCAGCCTGAATATACTGTGGAATCCGACGCCCTTGGTCCGTTGCGCATGCTGGAAGCAATCCGCAGCTTGGGCCTTCAAGGCAAAACGCGCTTCTACCAGGCATCGACCTCAGAGATGTTTGGCAAGGCGCAGGAAGTTCCCCAGAGCGAAACCACGGCCTTTTATCCGCGATCCCCATATGGAGTTGCCAAGCTCTACGCGCACTGGATCACCGCGACCTATCGCGAAACGTATGGCATCTTTGCCTGCAGCGGAATTTTGTTCAACCATGAGTCGCCAGTGCGTGGCGAAACATTTGTTACTCGCAAGATCGTCCGCGCCCTTACGCGCATTCAACTCGGCGCGCAGGATTGTCTTTATCTTGGTAATCTCGACGCACGGCGGGATTGGGGACACGCCCGCGATTATGTGGAAGCGATGTGGCTCATGCTGCAACAGGACAGCCCTGAGGATTATGTGATCGCCACTGGGAAGCAGCATTCCGTCCGCGATTTTGTTTGCGCCGTAGCGCAAAAGCTGGGGCTCGACCTTCGCTGGGAAGGGAAAGGTCAGGATGAAGTTGCCGTTGACGCCGTAACCGGTGAGCGTATCGTGGCAATTGATCCCCGCTATTTTCGACCAGCGGAAGTTGAAAACTTGTTAGGGAATGCCGCCAAGGCCAGAGAAAAACTTGGTTGGGCTCCCCGCACCACGTTCGACGAACTTGTGACAGAAATGGTGCGGGAAGAAATGGAGATTGCAAAGATGGAAACCTCCGAAAAGAGTCAAACTGCTGTTTCATTGCGAAGCCCGGGCAAAGAATGAAAACTATTCCCGAAGATATTTCTTTAGCATCCGAGAACCTCGATCCGGAGACTACATCGTTCGACATTGCTATGCCCAGCGGACGATCTCTTGCCGGCAACACTCTGTGGAACCTCTTCGGCAATTGCTTTCCGGTAGTGGTGGCAGTGGTGTGTCTGCCCATGCTGAAACGTGGTCTGGGGACGGAGCGGCTCGGAATTATCAGCCTGGCATGGGTCGTGATCGGATATTTTAGTTTGTTCGATCTCGGGCTTTCGCGCGCGTTGACCAAACTGGTGGCGGAAAGAATCGGGCAGCGCCTTCAAGCTGAAATCCCATCCTTGATCTGGACCTCGCTTTTCCTCATGACCAGCGTGGGCCTGGTCGGGTCGTTGTTAACTCTCTTGGTAGCTCCTCTGCTGGTTGAACGATTGCTCAAAGTCCCAGCTTCGCTTTCCCATGAAGCTCTGGGTTCGTTCTATTGGCTTGGCGCCGCAGTCCCGGTAGTGGTGATTACCGCCGGACTTCGCGGAGTGCTTGAGGCCGTGCAGCATTTCCGTTTGGCAACCGCCATCCGTGTTCCCATGGGGATATTCAGTTATCTGGGACCAGTCGCCCTTCTGCCCTTTACCCACAGCCTGATTCCGATTATTGCGGTGCTTGTGCTGGGTAGAATTCTTGCCTGCGCAGCCCATCTGTGGGCGTGTTTTCACGTTATGCCCACTTTGCGCGGCGGCTTTGGCTTTCATGTTCCTTCCGTCAAGCCCCTGTTCCTTTTCGGCGGCTGGATGACGGTAAGCAACGTGTTGGGCCCACTGATGGTCACTTTCGACCGTTTCCTCATCGGCAGCGTCATTTCCATTGCCGCAGTAGCCTATTATTCGATTCCGTACGAGGTGGTAACCAAGCTTTGGCTTATTTCCACGGCGCTTGTCGGCGTTTTGTTTCCCGTGTTTTCCGCTACCAGCGTCGCTGATCGCGCTCGTCTGGCTTCCCTCTATGAAAGCGGAGTGAAATATATTTTCGTTTTCCTGCTCCCTCTTACTCTAGTTCTGGTGATTTTTGCGCCTGAAGGCCTGGCACTTTGGCTGGGAGGCGACTTTGCCCACAACAGCGCTACTGTTGCGCGTCTTCTGGCAGTGGCGGTGCTGGTTAACAGCATGGCCCATGTGCCGTTTGCCCATTTGCAAAGCGTTGGACGGCCTGACGTCACCGCCAAATTCCATCTGCTGGAACTTCCTGTCTATATAGTGATGCTATTTTTCCTGGCTCGATCATGGGGCATCACGGGCGTAGCAGTTGCCTGGCTCCTGCGAGTGATGATCGATACCTTTCTTTTGTTCTGGTTTTCATCCCGGCTCTTGCCGGAGTGTCGTTTTATCGTAACCCGATTGCCGCTGATGATCGGCGGAGTTTTGGCGCTCAATCTGGTTGCGGCATTGATTACGGGCTTAGCAATCAAACTTATTGTTATCGGCGCGGTATTTTTTGTTGCTGTGCCCGCTTTATGGCTGTGGATGTTTACCCCGGCACAACGGGCGCCCTTTATTTATCTCCTGCAACAACTCAAGCGTTCGTGAGCGGATGCTTCTAACTTCAAATTTTTCCTTGTTTCTTCCGATATGTGCGGCTGTGTGAGCGGATTAAGGCTTTAAATCCCATGTTATAATTCGCCCGAATGTCACTCGTTTCTTTCGTTAGCACCGCTGCGTGCCAAATTTATAACAACCTCAATAACCTGCGATCTTCCCGGCCTGTACCTCAAGGAGCGCCGCCAGAGGTGCAAGAGATCGTTCAGCGTGCCTCCTTACGTTACACGGATATAAGTGATCATCTCTTGACGCTCTTCGCAGAAGCTGTATCCGTGCACCCACGCCTGATCGTGGAACTCGGAGTGAGGGGAGGAGAAAGCACATTTGCCTTTGAGCGCGCCGCGAAATTATCCGGCGCCCACGTGCTCAGTGTCGATCTTGAAGAGTGCCAGGTCCAGTCTTCTTACCCAAAATGGACTTTTGTAAAACAAGATGACATTACCTTTGCGAGTGAGTTTCCGGAGTGGTGTTCTTCCCACCAACTTTCTCCGGAAATCGACGTCCTCTTCATCGATACCAGCCATCTTTATGATCACACCGTGCAGGAGTTGCGTTTGTGGATGCCGTATCTCTCTGCCAGGAGCAAGATGATTCTTCATGACACAAATATGAAGCGGGTTTATCGGAGGGCAGATAGAAGTCTGGGCATGGGCTGGAACAATGACCGAGGTGTTATCCGCGCTCTGGAAGAAACATTAGGCGTAAAGTTCAATGAGGCGGAAGATTTCGTGACCGTGTCAGCGGGCTGGCTCATCAGGCACTGGGCGCACTGCAATGGCCTGACAGTCCTGGAAAAACTCTAGCCATTGGTTGATTCACAAACTCTATGCCATTGCGCCAACCTCGCGTCAGCATCATCATCCTGAATTGGAACAGCTACGAGGTTACGCTGGATTGCCTGCTGTCTCTTCGAAAAATCGATTATCCCAATTTTGAAGTTGTGCTGGTAGACAACGGTTCAGTCGATGGCTCCCCTGAAAAACTTCTGGCAAATGCGCCTGAAATCAGGCTGATCAGGAACGCCACAAACCTGGGATTTGCCGGTGGCTGTAATGTCGGCATTCGCGATGCATTCCACCGCGGCACGGACTATGTTCTTTTGCTCAACAATGACACGGTTGTGGCCCCCGATTTCCTCAGCCAGATGGTCAGTTTTACTGAGTCGGATGAGAAGATTGGCGCGGTAAGTCCCAAGGTATTGTTCTTCGATCATCCTGACAGGCTCAATTACGCGGGAGGTGAGCAACGGCCCTGGAGGCTTTTCCCCAAAGTGTTCGGCCTACGCCAGCTTGATGACGGCAGCTATGACAAAATTCGCGAAGTTTCATTGCTTACTGGCTGTGCCTTCCTGATCAAGGCTGAGGTAGTCAGCAAAATAGGTGTCATGGAAGAAATATACTTCCATTTCTATGAGGATATTGAATGGTCGTTGCGCGTGCTGAAAGCCGGATACAAGACATTCTATGTACCGGCCGCCAAAATCTGGCATAAAGAGCATTACGTTACGGATCGGAACCAGGGGAATGGTTTCATTGAATTCCATCTGGCGCGCGCCAACATGATCTTTGCTCGAAAGCACGTTCCGCTAAAGCTATGGCCCTTCAAGATGCCGTTTTTTGGCGCCTGGATGATTTACCGCACTCTGGTCTTCTCATCCCGCCGCGATTGGCAAAAAGTGTTGTCTTTATATAAAGGATTTTGGGCCGGCTGCGCGACCAAGCTCCCTGAAGAAGATACGAGCGTTTGATCTTTGTTTTTTGCCGCGACCATGCGATAGTAATATCTCACCCCCCAGCGAACCGCTTTTCCCTCAGTACATATGAGTTCCGGGATAACCATGTATGAAAGTCCGCGTAATGAGTGACTTAGCCACGCTAAACGTAATAGCGCCGGTTAGAAAAATTTGTTCTTGCTGTGGGTTGAACGGGGTTGTTTTCTAGGGTATCGTGCTACTCTGGATTTTTGAAACAAGGTGAGCGTCGATGACAAAAATGATTTTCCCTCAAAAATTAGTAGATAACTATCCAGGGAAACTGCCAACTATCCCGTGCTCCGATGCAGGCAGACGAGCTCCGGCCATCATGGAAACATTCAAGCGCGTCGTCCTTTTGGCATTGGTTTCATTTGGCTTGTTTGCGAATGTTGCCAAGGCGCAATTCATCGGCATTACCAAGCCTTTTGATCCCGCAAACCAGCAACTCGCGCCTATAGGTGAAGCAATAGTCCTTGGCAACGGCATCGAGTACCATGGCGGGCCGGTGATGCTAGGGCCGCACAATGTTTATTTCATATGGTACGGAAACTTCTCGGGCAATATTGCTCTCACTATGCTGCCGGACCTTATCAATGGCTTGAATGGATCGCGATATTTCAATACGAACACGACTTATGGAGACGCTACCGGGAACATAGCGAATACTGTGAATTTCGCGGGTCAGGTATTTGATAATTATTCCCAGGGCACCGCCCTAAACAACACGACCTTTTCGAATGCCATCAGCAAGCCGTTTAATGACGGGACTCTTCCCGTGGATCCCAACGGGATCTATTTCCTTCTCACCTCGCCGGATGTGAGTCTAACCACAGGAACCACCAGCTTCTGCACTACTTACTGCGGTTTTCATACTTCCGGCACGCTCGGGACGACTGACATAAAAGTCGCATTTGTCGGCGACCCTGCCACCCGATGCCCGGCCATACCCAATACTCCTGGTTGTTCCGCCCAAAGCCTCAGTCCTAATGGGAATGAAGGCGCTGATGCCATGGCCAACGTCATGGCCCATGAACTGAATGAAGCAATTACTGATCCCCATGGTGATGCCTGGTTTCACCTCGATACTGCCGGCGAAAATGGCGATTTATGTAACTTCAAGTTTGGTACCACTTTTACCTCATTGAACGGGGCGCATGCCAATATCGTTCTCAACGGAAGACAATTTCTTATACAGTCGAACTGGCTCAATTCCGGCGGCGGTTCCTGCGCCATGAGCTTTGATCCGCAGACTCCCGCGGGGCTGACCTTTGTTCCAGTAACTCCATGCCGCGTTGCCGATACTCGCAATCCTGCCGGCGCATTCGGAGGACCATTCATCGCCGCCCAAGGCACACGCGAATTCGATATTCCCAACAGCGCTTGCAACATACCCGCCACTGCACAGGCTTACTCAGTCAATGCTACGGTTGTTCCGCACGGAGTTCTTGGCTTCCTTACCGCATTCCCATGCGGACAACCGCGTCCATTTACCTCAACGCTCAATGCTGTTGATGGAAGGGTAAAGGCCGCCGCAGCCATT
>Ga0105245_10003206_pt1 | contig 14640 bp, 15 predicted proteins | sample KBSM54metaG_FD_81523 | JGI IMG/M metagenome (GOLD analysis project Ga0105245, IMG submission 81523) | Miscanthus rhizosphere microbial communities from Kellogg Biological Station, Michigan, USA - KBS M5-4 metaG | ecosystem: Host-associated > Plants > Roots > Rhizosphere > Soil | place... | reverse complement strand
GAGGTACTGGACGGAGGAGTCGAGCGCCGCCTTCGCCACGCCCATCACGTTGTAGTGCGGCACGGCGCGCTCGCCGCCGAGGTAGGTCATCGTCACGATCGCGCCGCCGCCGGCGGCCTCCATCAGCGGCTCCGCCGCGCGTGCGCAGGCGACCAGCGAGTAGGCGGAGATGTCGAGCGCCATCCAGAAGCGGTCGCGAGGCGTGTCGGTGAAGCGGCCCTCGAGATCCTCCGCGGCCGCGAACGCGACCGAATGGACGAGCAGGTCGAGGCTCCCGCCGAACGCCTCCCCCACCTCGTCGAAGACCCGGCGGACGTCGTCGTCCGAGCGCACGTCGCACTCGGTGACGAGCGGGCTTCCGACCGAATCGGCCAGCTCACGGACGGCTCCCTCGATCCGCTCGCCCTGATAGGTGAACGCCAGCTGCGCTCCTCCGTCCGCGAGGCGGCGGGCGATCGCCCAGGCGATCGATCGCTTGTTGGCTACTCCCAGAACGAGACCGCGCTTGCCCGCGAACGTCGACATGAGCGCGAGTCTAGAGTCTGGCGATGCCTTCGTCTTCAGTCGCCGTCGTCACGGGCGGGTCGAGCGGGATCGGGGCCCAGGTCGCCCGGCTGCTCAGCGCCGACGGCTGGCGCTGCGTCCTCGTCGCACGGGGCGAGGAGCGGCTGCGCGCGCTCGCCGGGGAGCTCGGCGCGGAGGTCGAGGTGTGCGACGTCGGCGACCGTGCCGCGGTCGACGCCCTCGCCGCCCGCGTCGCCGAGCGCCATCCGCAGATCAAGCTCCTGATCAACAACGCCGGCGTCCCGGGCAAGGCGGATTTCGTCACCGGCGATCCCGAGCGGATCGAGAACGTGATGCGGATCAACTACTTCGGCGGGATCTGGTGTCTACGGGCATTTCTCCCGGCGCTCGAGGCTGCCGCCCCGGCCGACGTCGTCAACGTCGTCTCCGTGGCCGGAACGGTCGTCCTGCCGCAATCGGGACCGTACGCGGCCTCCAAGCACGCGCAGCTCGCATTCTCCCGGGCGGTCGCCGCCCAGCTCCGACCGCGCGGAATCCGGGTCCACACGATCCTGCCGGGATTCTCCCCCACCGCCGGCTTCCCGGAGCCGAGCGTGCTGCCGAAGGCGCTCGAGTGGACGGTGATCCAGCCTGAGCGGATCGCGCGGACGATCGTCGGGTCGGTCGCCCACGACCGGCGGGAGAGCTTCGTCCCCTGGTGGTTCCGGAGCATGGCGGTGCTCCAGGGGTCGGCACCGAGCACGTTCTCCCGCGGGCTGACCTGGTTCAGCCGCCGCTTCGGCCGTTAGCAGGGGGAAACCCTGGTTCCCCCGCTCAGCCCGGCTCCGGCGGCCATTGGATCTGCCCCGATTCGGTTGCGCTAGAGCTGCCAGCTGCCGTCGCGAAGGACCGGCACCCGCTCGCCCTCCCGCGTGATGCCGGTCACCGCGACGTCGTCGCCGCCGATCATGAAGTCGATGTGGATCGAGCTGCGGTTGCGGCGCGGCTGGTCCTCCGCGGATAGGCCCTGGTCGAAGCCGTCGCCAAGGGCGATGTGGCTCGCCGCGTTCTCGTCGAGGAGGGTGTCGAAGAAGACGGTGCCGAGCCGGCCGATGCGGCCTTCGCGGTCGACGAGCGCAACCTCGCCGAGGCGAGCGGCGCCGTCGTCGAATGCGGCCCGGCCGCGCATGACCGCGGCACCCTGCTCGGCGTCGATCGCCACCGCACGGCCGCCCTCGAACCGCACCTCCAGGCCGCGGATGACCGTCCCGTCGGCGAGGACGAGGGGCTTCGTCGACCGCACGACGCCCTCGGTCCGCTCGGGATCCGGAGTGGCGTAGACCTCCTCCGTGGGCAGGTTGGCGAGATGGACGATCCCGTCGACCGTCTCGTCGCGCGCGCCGTGGAAGACGGAGCTCGCAAGCAGGCCGACGGTCAGGTCGGTCCCCGGCCCCTCGAAGTGCAGTGCGTCGAAACGGCGCTCGTTCATCCGCGCGGCCGCGACCTCGAGCGTGTCGGCCCGCTCGTCCCAGGCTGCAACCGGGTCCGGCTCGTCGAGCCGGCAGACGTGCGCGATCTCGTGCCACAACCGGTCGAGCGCCTCCTCGGTCGGGAGGTCCGGATGGGCGAGCTTCGCCCAGGCCGTGCTCGGACAGGGAATGACCGTCCAGTTGGTCGTCCGCTCGTTGATCACGTCCAGGATCTCCCTGACGAACGGCAGCTGGTCGCGGCCGGCCCGCTCCGGATCGAGGTCGTCGAGCAAACCGGTCACGCTCGGACCGGAGAGGGAGACTCTCGCCGCCCGCTCGGTGCCGAGTGCCAGCATCCGCTGGCTGAACCAGGACGGGACGAACTCGAGGCTGTCATCGGCCGCATACGCGATCCGCGCCCGCTTCACATAGGGGTCGAAGTACTGGACGTCGACGAAGCGCGCGCCGTGCTTGTAGGCGCTCTCGGAGACTGCGCGGGCCAGATCGAACTGCCCGTGGTCGGCGGCCACGGTGACGATCTGGCCCGGCTGGACGTTGGCGCCGACCGTGACCGCGAGGTCGGCCAGGCGCGCCAGCAGGAGGTCCCGGTCCACCGGCGGAGTCTAGGTGCCCGGCTGCGGCCTGACCGCGAGATACCAGCCGACGTTGGCGGTCGGCGACGAAGGCGCCAGATCTTGCGCCCGCTCGCGTTCGTCCCCCTGGCAGTCGGCCAGGTCGAGGTACCACGCGAGGTCGCGCTGCTCCTCGGTGAACCTCGTCCGCACGACGACCAGCCCGTTCGCCTCGAGCAAGGAACGGACGTCCGAGTCGGGAAGGAGGCGCTGGTGCTCCGGGTTGCGCGCCCGCTCGAACCGGTCGACCTCGAGCGCGACCAGCGGGTCGGCAGGCGCGATCTGGTCGATCACCACCACCTGGCCGCCGAACCGCACCGCCCGGGCAAGGGAGGCGACGACCATCTCCGGGCGCGGCACGTGGTGGAGCACGCGGGAACATCCACCGAGGTCGAAGCTGCCGCGCCGGACGTCGAGCTGGGTCGCGTCCCCCTCCACGAAGGTGACGTTCGGGAACGCGGCGCCGCGTCGACGGCCCTCGTCGAGCAGCGCGGTGGACATGTCGACTGCGAGCACGTCAGCCACGTACGGCGCGAGGGCGAACGCGAGCGCCCCCGTCCCGGTGCCGAGATCGAGCGCGTGCTCGTCGCCTTGCGGCTGGACGAGCGCGCGGACGGCCTCTCCGAATGCCTCGCGCCGGCGCTCCTCGAGCTCGCCCAGGCGGGCTGCGGTTCTACTCCAGCGATCGTCGGACAAGCTGCAACGCCTCCTCTCTCGTCGAGATCGTGCCTGCTGCGCGTTCTTCGGCGATCAGCTCGAGGAGCCTGCCGACCTCGGGGCCGGGCGGGATCCCCAGCTCGTCGCCGCGCAGCAGCGGCTCGGCCGGCTGGCCGGCACGGGCCTGCTCGACCGCTCCGGCCAACTCACTCGCCCCCACATAGGCCAGCGCCTCGAGCGCGAACGGCTCGGTCACGCGGCGGAAACGGTGGATCGCGCGCGGCGATCCGTCGTCCGGCGGCTGTGCGCGGGCCAGGATGTCGACGAACCGCCGCAGGTCGCCCGGGATCGGGAGACGCTTCAGGCTCTCGCCGAACGTGACGGAGAGCCTGAACCACGGGGAGTCGAAGGCGCGCAGGCGCAGATCGACGCGGCCGCCGAGCGGCTCGAGGAGACCGAGCTCCGCGGCCCGTTCGATCCCGTCGGCGCTCAGCCGCCGCAGCTCCTCGAGGATCCGCTCGCCCGCGGCCAGGGTGATCAGCCCCGCCTTCGCCCGCGTCAGCTCCTCGGCGTGCAGGTCGAGCCGGAAGCCGAGCTCGTCCTCGAGCCGGACGCCGCGCAGCAATCTGAGCGGGTCGTGGTCGAACACGTCGGCGGAGACCGTTCGCAGGACGCTGCGCGCGGCGTCGTCGCGGCCGCCGAACGGGTCGACGTCCTCGCCGCCCGCGACGGGCCGCGCGATCGCGTTGACGGTGAAGTCGCGACCGGCGAGGTCGTCCTCGATCGAGCCGCCGCGGATCGGCGAGAAGTCGACCGTCCTGCTGCGGTCGAGCACCACCCGCCAGGCGCCGAACTCCTCGTTCAGCGGGAAGACGGCGTCGCCCGCGCGCGCGAGCAGCGCCCGGGCGGCGCGCTCGGGCTCGCGGCAGGCGACGTCGACGTCGAGCGCGGGCCGGCGGCCGAGCAGGTCGTCCCGCACGGCACCGCCCACCACCCAGGCGTCCTCCCCGGCGAAGACTTCGGCGATCACGTCGAGGCTAAGCATTCACGACCGAGCGCCGTGCCCGCAACGGACGCGAGCCGATTCCGCAGACCAGCTCGTAGGAGATCGTCCCGGCGACGCGGGCATGGTCGTCGGCGAGCACCCCGTCGCCGATCAGGGTCACCGGCGTCCCGACCGGCAGCTCGGCGGGGAGCTCGACCGCGAACGAGTCCATCGAGATCGCGCCGACCACCGTCCGCAGGTCGTCTCCGACACGCACCGAGGTGCCGGCCAGGGCCCGGCGAAACCCGTCCGCATAGCCGACGGGAACGATCCCGATCCACGTCGGCCGGTCGGCCACGAACCGCCGCCCGTAGCCGGTGCTCTCCCCGGCCTCGAGCCGCTTGACCTGGGCGAGCGCGCTCCGCCAGCCGAGCACGGGCTCGAGCCCGTCGTCGGCCGGATCACACGCGAACGGGGAGAGGCCGTAGAGCGCGATCCCGCAGCGCGCGGCGTCGAAGCGCGCGTCCGGCAGCCGTAGCGCCGCCGCGCTGTTCGCGACGTGCCGGGTGAGGTGCGAGTAGGCATGGGTCGCCTCCCGGAAGCGCTCGATCTGCCGCTCGGCGAACGCCGCGTCGGAGCCGGCCGTGGCGAGGTGCGACATCAGCCCGACCACCTGTCTCGAGGGTGCCGGCAGCTCCGACAGGCCCCAGCGGCCCATGCCGGTGTCGAGCTTCAGATGGAGCGGGATGTCCTCGGGCGGCGGGCGGTGGTCTGCGACCACCAGCTCGAGCCGCGCCTCGCGGGCCTGCGCGACCTCCTCGTCCCAGGCGGGGCCGATGACGACGATCCGCGCGCCGGGAAGGGCCGCCCTCAACGCGAGCGCCTCGCAGACCGTGGCGGCGCAGAGCGCGGTCGCGCCTGCCTCGAGGGCCGCGCCGGCGACGTCGACCGCGCCGTGCCCGTAGCCGTCGTCCTTGACCACCGCCCAGAGCTCCGCGCCGCCGAGCGCATCGAGCAGGCGGCGGGCGTTCCGGCGGACGGCGCCGAGGTCGATCGTGAGCTCGGATCGCGGCATCGTCACTCGAGCGCGGCCGGCAGCAGCCCCACCAGGTCCGACGCGATCAGACCGCGCGCGGGACCGAGGCGGGCCGCCACGTCGCAGGCGACGGCGCCGGCAGCCGCCGCCGTGCGGGCGTCCATCCCCTTCGCCAGGAACGCGCCGATCACGCCGGTGAGCACGTCGCCGGTGCCCGCCGTCGCCAGCGACGGCGGCCCCAGCGCGGCGACCAGGACCCCTTCGCCCGGCGCGGCGATCAGAGCATCGGCGCCCTTCAGGAGGCAGACGCAGCCGAAGCGCTCCGCCGCCTCGGTCACCGCCGCCAGCCGATGCGCGGCGAGCCAGGACGACTCGCGGTCGAGCAACCGGCCGAGCTCGCCCTCGTGCGGGGTGAGCACCGTCGGCGCAGCGCGAGCCGGGAGCTCCAGCTCGAAGAGCGCATCGGCGTCGACGACCGCAGGCAGCTCGGTCTCCTCGAGCAGCCGACGGACGAGCGTGCGCTTCTCGTCCGACCGACCGAGGCCGGGCCCCACCGCCAGCGCGCCGTGGCGCGGGGCGGCTTCGAGTGCTTCGTGGAGCGGCCGCTTCACCGCCTCCAGCACCGGCGGCTCGACCTCCGAGCAGACGGTCACGTAACCGGCGTCAGCCCTGAAGGCGGCCGACGCGGTCAGGGTGACGGAGCCCGCCATTCCCGGCGACCCGCCGACCACCAGCAGCGCCCCCGCCGTGTACTTGTTGTCCGTTTCGCGCTTGCGCGGCACGAGCCCGAGCACGTCCCGGTCGACGAGCGCCGCCGCCGTCTCGCCGGGCTCGAGCCCGATGTCGACCACCACCACCTCGCCGGCGTGGAACCGGCCCGGGGCGACCTCGAGCCCGACCTTCCGGCCGTGCATGGTCACGGTCGCGTCAGCCTTCACCGCCACGCCGGCTACCTCGCCCGTGTCGGCGTCGACGCCCGAAGGAAGGTCGACCGCAACGACCGGCACGCCCGCCCCGTTCAGCTCCCCGATCAGGCGAGCCGCTTCGGGCCGCGGCTCGCCGTGGAACCCCGTGCCGAAGAGGGCGTCGATCAGCACCTCGCCCTCGGTGCCCTCCCTCGCCTCGCGGCCCGCGGCACGCAGGACCTCGAGCGCGATCCTCCCGTCGCCGCCGTTGGCGCCGCCGCCGCAGGCCGCCCCGAACGATCGGGCGTCCGGGTAGCGGCGGAGCGCCTCCTCGGCCACCGCGCGGCCGGCGCGCTCCATCAGCGTCGCGACGTCGTGCCCGGCCTCGGCCGCCTTCATCTCTTCGGCGGTGTAGAGCGGCTCGAGAAACCGAGTCGGTACCAGACTGAAGTCAGGCACCGACGCTGCCGTCGACCACACAAACAGCCGCCGCGAGCTCGCGCGAGTGCGTCATCGAAAGGTCGAGGCTCTCAGCCCCGACCCGCTCGGCCCACGCCGCCACGCGCCCGGACACCCGCACGTCGGGCTTGGGCCGGCCGACGATCTCGACGTCCCGCCAGGCGAACGCCCGTGCGACCCCGAAGCCGATCGCCTTGCCGACCGCCTCCTTGCCGGCGAAGCGGGCGGCGTAGTGCTGCGCGGGGTTCGGGCGTGAGTCGCAGTACGCGCGCTCGGCCTCGGTGAAGCAGCGCTCGCGAAAGGAGGGGTACCGCGCGAGGGCACGCCGGACCCGCTCGATCTCGATCAGGTCGACGCCCACGGTCACAACGACCGCTCCAACCATTCGGGCAGGTAGGCGACCGAGCTGATCACGGCGTCGGGCACGACCATCGAGCGGTTCAGCTCGTCGGGACGGAACTTCCCGGTGCGGACGAGCACGGTCTTCAGCCCGTAGCGCTGGGCACCCGCGACGTCGGAGTCGAGGTCGTCGCCGACCATCCAGGTCAGCTCCGGCTCGGCGTCGAGCGCCTCGAGCGCGGCCTCGAAGTAGGCGCGGCTCGGCTTGCCGAGCACGGTCGCCTCGACGCCGGAGGCGAACTCGAGGCCGGCGACGAACGCACCCGAGTCCAGCAGCGGGCCGCGTGAGGTCTGCCACCAGCGGTTCTTGTGCAGGCAGTACAACTCCGCACCGAGCTCGAGCTCGCCGAAGGCTCGGGCCAGGTTCATGTAGCTGAAGACCCGCCCGGTCTCGTCGGTCTCGTCCGCGCCGCCGAGCAGGACCGCGTCGGCCCCGTCGCCCACGAGCTCCATGGCGTCGAGATCGGCGACGAGCGCCGCCATCACCAGGGCGAGCACCCGCCGGCCGGCGAGGGCGCGGGCGGCGGCGGCAGCGGTGGTCTGGAGCTCGTCGTCGTCGAGCTCGATCCCGCAGGCCCGGAGCTCATCGGCCAGCGCGGCCCGCGGCCTGGTCGTGTTGTTCGTCACGAAACGCAGCCGATGACCGGCCCCCCGAAGCTCCCTGACAGCCTCCGGCGCCCCGGGGATGACCCTCCCGGAGACGTGCAGAACGCCGTCGACGTCGAGCAGAATGGCCGCCATGCCCGGCGAGTCTATGCGCGTCACCCGCTCCGTGATCCTTCCCCTGGACGAGATCGAGCTGCGGTTCTCCCGCTCGAGCGGGCCGGGCGGCCAGCACGCGCAACGGTCGGAGACGCGCGTGGAGGCGGTGTTCGACGTCGAGAGCTCCTCGGCGCTGACACCCGCGCAGAAGCGCCGGGTGGTCGCGCGGGCCGGCCCGGTGCTGCGAGCCATCGCGCAGGACGAACGCAGCCAGTGGCGAAACCGTGAGCTGGCGGTCGAGCGCCTGGTCGAGGCGCTCCGCGTTGCGCTGCGCGTCGAGCGACGGCGCCGACCGACCGCCCCCACCGCGGCATCCCGTGAACGCAGGCTCGAGCAGAAACGCCGCCGTTCCGCGACCAAGCGGCTCCGTCGGCCACCGACGTAAGCAGTGTGTAAGAACGGTCATGTCCTGGGAAAGGCCTCGCTAGTCTGTTTCGACCTTCCCCCGACCGAAGGGAGCATCTGCCCATGCGTTTGCGTCTGTTCCTCGTTGCCGCTGCCGTTTTAGCGACGACCGCCGCCTTCCCGATCGCCGCGTCGGCCCAGCCGCGCATGATGATCGGCTTCCAGGACGACCCCAGCCTTCGCTGGCGTGACGACCGGCTCAACGTCTTCGACCTCGGCGAGCAGGCGCACGCAGGCATCGTGCGGACGACGGTCTACTGGTCGAGGATCGCGCAGACGAGGCCCGCAAACGGTGCCAACCCCTTCGACCCGGCCTACCGCTTCGACGATCTCGACGAATTCGTCCGCAACGCGGGGCTGCACGGCATGGAGGTCATGCTGACGATCTGGGGGACGCCGGCCTGGGCGAACGGGGGCAAGGGCCAGAACTACGCGCCGACCAGCTACGCCACGCTCCAGAGCTTCGCGCGGGCACTGGCCTCGCGCTACTCGGGCCGCTACCAGGGCTATCCCTTCGTCCGCTACTACTCGGTCTGGAACGAGTCGAACCTCGGTCAGTTCCTCTCGCCGCAGTACGACTCGAAGGGCAAGCCGGCGGCGCCGGCGATCTACGCGAAGCTGTACCGCGCCGCCTACGCCGGCATCAAGGCGGGGAACTCCCGCGCGCTTGTCGGGATCGGCGAGACCTCGGCGCGCGGGCGCGATCGCTACCTGGGCAAGAAGGGGACGCAGGAGACGGAGTCGCCGGGGAAGTTCGCCGAGCTGCTCTCGAAGCAGCGGCCCGTGCTGCGCTTCGACGCCTGGTCGCATCACCCGTATCCGACGTCGATCAACGGCAAGCCGCTGGCGAAGACCCGCTGGCCGAATGTGACGCTCTCGAACCTGCCGCGGTTCGAGAACCAGCTCGGCCACTGGTTCAAGCGCAACGTGGTCATGTGGATCAGCGAGTACGGCCACGAGACGAAGCCGGAGGAGCCGAAGGGCGTCACCTACGCCCAGCAGGCCGCCTACCTGCGCACCGCGCTGCACTTCGCCGCCAACGACCCCAAGGTGTCGATCTTCATCTGGTTCATCCTGCGCGACGACCCGACGAGCGCCTGGCAGAGCGGCCTGGTCAAGCGTGACGGGTCGAAGAAGCCGGCGTTCTCCGCCTTCACGAGCCTGGCGACGCAGTACGACGGGCGCAACCCGCAGGTCTTCGTGAAGGGCGGCACCAGCAACCCGACCGTCAAGTTCGCCGCACTCGAGCTCTGGTCGCGGTCGGGCGCCGGGGCGAAGGTGGGGATGACGATCGCCATCTACGACGGCTCCAAGGTGCTCAAGACCGCGCAGCCGGTCTCGGTGATCGGCTACGACGGCTGGGTGACCTTCAAGGCCCCCTTCAAGGCGGTCAAGAACCACAACTACAACATCACGATCGCCGCGGTCGACGCGAACGGCAACCGGGTCGACCGGGAGGTCCTGGTCCGAGCTGTTTGAGGGTCTGACCCCGAAGGGGTCTGACCCTGTCGAAAGGGACAGTTCCCCTCGGGGGACTGTCCCTTATTCGACCGTGACCGTCTTCGCGAGGTTCCGCGGCTGGTCGACGTTCAGGCCGCGCAGCCGCGCGATCCGGTAGGCGAGCAGCTGGAGCGGGAGGACCGCCAGTGCCGCCTGAAGGAAGTTCGGCGTCTTCGGCACGTAGATCACGTCGTCGGCGTGGTGCTGGATGTCCTCGTTGCCGTCGGTCGCGATGGCGATCACGCTCGCGCCCCGGGCCCGCGTCTCCTGGATGTTGGAGACGATCTTGTCGTAGACGTGGATGTCGGTGGCGACGACGACCACGGGCGTACCGGGCTCGAGCAGCGCGATCGGACCGTGCTTCATCTCGCCGGCCGAGTACGCCTCGGTCGGGATGTACGAGATCTCCTTGAGCTTGAGCGCGCCCTCGAGCGCCACGGGCAGCCCGATATGCCGGCCGAGATAGAGGAAGAACGGCCGGTCGTAGAACCGCTGCGCGATCTCGTCGATCGGGTGGTCGCCGGCGAGGAACTCGGCCATCTTGTCGGGCAGCTCGTGCAGGCGGTCGAGGATGTAGTCGATCTGCGGTTGTGGCAGCGTCTTGCGAACCTCGGCGAGCTTGAGCGCGAGCAGCGACAGCAGCGCCACCTGCGCCGTGAACGTCTTCGAGGCTGCGACGCCGATCTCGAGGCCGCAGCGCGTGAAGAGGACGGCCTCTGCCTCGCGCGTGATCTGGGTGCCCATCAGATTCGTGATCGCCAGGGTCCTGGCGCCGCGGTCCCGGGCGAGCTTCATCGCGTTGACCGTGTCGCGGGTCTCCCCCGACTGCGAGATGCCGATCACGAGCGTGTCCTTCGTCAGCACGGGGTTGCGGTAGATCCACTCGCTGGCGATGTCGGGCTCGACCGGCAGGCGCGCCCACTCCTCGAGGATGTACCGGCCGACGACACCGGCGTGGTAGGCGGTGCCGCAGGCGACGATCACGATGCGGCGGAGGTTCTGGATCTCGAGCTCGGTGAGGCCGAGATCCTCGAGGATCAGCTGCCGGCCCCGAACGCGGTCGCCGATCGTCTCCCGCACCGCCTCGGGCTGCTCGTAGATCTCCTTGAGCATGAAGGTCTCGAAGCCCGCCTTCTCGGCGCTCTCGTCGTCCCAGTCGATCTCGGTCACGTCGGGCTCGACGATGTCGCCGTCCGCTTCGTGGAAGATCGCGCCCTCGGGGCGGAGCTCGACCACCTGGTGGTCGTCGATGAACTGCACCCGGCGCGTCTCGGGCAGGAAGGCGGCGATCGACGAAGCGAGGAACATCTCGCCGTCCCCGACACCGACCACCAGCGGCGTCTGGCTCCGCGCGCCGACCAGGAGACCCGGGTGGTCGCGGTGGATGGCGACGATCGAGAAGTGACCCTCGAGCTGCGCGTAGGCGCACCGGAAGGCTTCGACGAGATCGCCGTCGTAGTGGCGCTCGATCAGATGGGCGACCACCTCGGCGTCCGTCTCCGACGAGAACGCGTGTCCCTCGCTGACGAGCGAGTTCTTGAGCTCGCGGTAGTTCTCCACGATCCCGTTGAGGACGATCGACAGCGCGGCGTTGTCGCAGCCGGTGAGCGGGTGCGCGTTGGCGAGCGAGACCCCGCCGTGCGTGGCCCAGCGGGTGTGTCCGAGGCCGGTGGTCGAGCTCGACTCGTGCGACTCCGATTCCCGCTTCAGCCGTTGCAGGTTGCCGACGGCGCGCAGGTAGTGGAGCCCGTCCGCCTCGAGCAGCGCGAGGCCGGCCGAGTCATAGCCGCGGTATTCGAGCCGTTCCAGCCCCTGCAAGAGGAGCGGCTTGCAGGCCCGCTCTCCGACGTATCCGATGATTCCGCACACGGTGGCGCTCCTCCTCTTCGGCGAAAGCAGCCGGAAACGACCACAAACACGAAAAGCCCGGCATCTTCGCCGCCCCGCCGTCGGGACGGTCAGCCGAGCTCTTGCTGCACGAGCGCGGTGATGCTAGCACAGAGCGCGGAGGCGGCCTCGTCCGTCTCCGCCTCGGCCAGGACGCGCACGACCGGCTCGGTGCCGGAAGGCCGCACCAGCACACGCCCGGTGCCGTCGAGCTCGGCGTTGACGCGGTCGACCTCGTGCCGGATGCGGTCGCTGAGTTGCCGGCGGACGACACGGACGTTCTCCTTGACCTGCGGATACCGCTCCATGACCGCAGACGCCTCGGAGACCGGTCTCCCGCGGACGGCGCCGCAGAGAAGGAGCGCGGCGGCGAGCCCGTCGCCCGTCACGTGACCGTCCAGGTAGATGATGTGGCCCGACTGCTCTCCGCCGAGAACTCCGCCCTCGCGCTTCAGGGCCTCGAGCACATAGCGGTCGCCGACGTCCGTGACGAGCACGCGGACGCCCTGCTCCTCCATCAGCCGGTGGAAGCCCAGGTTGGTCATCGTCGTCACCGCGACGAGGTCGACCTCGAGGTCGAGCGCGAGCACGGCGACGATCTGGTCGCCGTCGAGTGGGTCGCCCTTCTCGTCGACCGCGAGCATCCGGTCGCCGTCGCCGTCGAAGGCGACGCCGAGATCCAGCTCCTGCTCACGGACGAGCTCGCGCAGCGCACCAAGGTCGGTAGCGCCGCAGCCGACGTTGATGTTCGTTCCGTCGGGATCTACGCCGATCGCGACCACCTCCGCCCCGAGCTCCTCGAAGGCGCGCGGCGCGATCGCGGTGTAAGCGCCGTTCGCGCAGTCGACACCGACGCGCAGCCCGGAGAGGTCGGAGCCGAATCGCTCGAGAACGAGGTCGAGATAGCTGTCGACGGCGACTTCGAGGTTGTCGACCTGCCCGCGCTCCGGGTCGCTCGGCGGCGCCTCGAGCAGCGCCTCGATCGCCTCCTCGTCCTCGTCGGTGAGCTTGCCGCCGTCCTTGCGGAAGAACTTGACGCCGTTGTACTCGGGCGGGTTGTGCGACGCGGAGATGACGATGCCCAGGTCGAGCGCGAGCAGTGCGACGGCCGGCGTGGGCAGGATCCCGGCGAGGACCGCGTGGCCGCCGGCAGAGGCGACGCCACTCGCGAAGGCGCGCTCCAGCTCCGGGCCGGTGCCGCGCGTGTCGCGCCCGACCAACACCGCGCCGCCGCCCACCCAGAGCGTCGCCGCCCGGCCGAGCCGCTCGACGAGCTGCCGCGTCAGGTCCTCGCCGACCACGCCCCGTACGCCGTCGGTTCCGAAGTATTTGTGTGCCATAAGCGTCGGTGAGCTCATGCGCACCTCCAAGCGCTGAAGCGCAGTGTCAGCGCTTACTGAACTGGGGAGCCTTGCGGGCCTTGTGCAGGCCCGCCTTCTTGCGCTCGACGATCCGCGAGTCGCGCGCAAGGAAGCCCTCGCGCTTCAGGACCGTCCGGAGCTCCGGATCGGCCTCGACGAGGGCGCGGGCGACACCGTGGCGGACGGCGCCTGCCTGGCCGGAAGGACCGCCGCCGTGCACCCGGACACGGAGGTCATACGTACCCTCGAGCCCTGCGACCTGCAGCGGAGCCATCACCTGGGTACGGTGGCTGGCGCGCGGGAAGTACTCCTCGAGCGAGCGGCCGTTGAACCACGTCGCGCCGTCGCCCGGACGGAGGATCACGCGCGCGACGGAGGTCTTGCGCTTGCCGGTGCCGCGATAGGTGGCGAGCTCGCTCACCGATTCTCCAGTGTCAGGGGCTCAGGGCTCTGCGCCGAATGCGGATGCTCCGGCCCTGCGTAGATCTTCAGCTTGCCGATCTGGGCGCTCGCCAGCTTGTTGCGCGGGAGCATGCCCTTGACCGCCTTGCGGAGCACCTCGGTCGGGCGGCGCTCGAGCTGGGCGCGGAGTGTCCGGCTGCGCAGGCCGCCCGGATACCCGGAATGGCGGTAGTAGAGCTTCTGGTCGAGCTTGTTCCCCGTCACCCGGATCTTCTCCGCGTTGACGACCACGACGAAGTCGCCGGTGTCCACGTGCGGCGTGTACTCGGGCTTGCCCTTGCCGCGCAGCGTGTCCGCCACGCGCGTGGCGAGACGGCCGAGCGTCTGCCCCTCGGCGTCGACCACGTACCAGCGGCGAGCGACCTCGCCGGGCTTCGCGTTCCACGTCCTTTGCATTTTCGTAATCGTCATAGAAGAGCTGTCGTCACGGGAAGGCTGCGCTCACGGAAAAGCGGCGCACCGATGTGCGCCGGGGCGAAATGGTAGCAGCAGGTGGTTTGCAGCGCAGCCCCGGACCCGGTTGCGCCGTCCGACCCGAATGTCCAGAATCAGCCGGTGCCAGGACGGCAAACGGCAGAGGAGCGCTGGGCGATCGACCACCTCGTGGTCGTGGCCGGCCCGCCGGCAGTCGGGAAATCGCGACTGATCCGCCGGCTCGCCCGCGACGACCTGCTCCGCGAGCGCCTCGGCGTGCCGAAAGATGCTCCGGCCCTGGCCGCGCGCGCTGTGCCCCGCCGTCGCCCGACCGCCCACGAGGCGCTGATCCTCCACTACGACCTGCTCCGCCTGCTCCACCAGGCGATCCCAGCATACGAGTGCGATCCGGGCCTGTCGCTGCTCGGGTCCGCTGCACGGATCACGTTCCTCACGGTCCGCACGAGCCCCGATCGGCTTCGGGCCCAGCTCGAGCAGCGAGCCGCCGCCCCCGATCGGCCGCCGAGACGTCAGGCCTTCCATCGGACGCTCCGGGCCCTGTACGAGGACGACGGGTTCGTCCGCGGCTGGTACGAGCGCTGGCTCGAGTTCGTGGGCCGCTACGACGCGGTCACGATCCGCCACTCGTTCGTCGAGGTCGACGACGGGTATGCGCTGACACCGGTGCCACACGCCGCGGTGGCGGCCGCCGGGCTCTCGCGAGCAGCCGCCGCGCGCCCGACCTAGCCGAGCAGCGCAGCAAGACCTGCACGGAAGGCCGCTGCTCCGCCGTGCGACGGATG